>VFSW01002756.1_pt1 | contig 26467 bp, 20 predicted proteins | sample 5358111 | NCBI WGS metagenome assembly VFSW01 (sample SAMN11554181, study PRJNA540505) | mine drainage metagenome | isolation source: sediment from site ElyBrook_90M | place: USA: Ely Copper Mine, Vershire, VT | collected 2017 | reverse complement strand
CGGCTGTTTGTGCGGGACCGGCGCGTCCCGCCAAACGAGGGGTTCCACGACGAGGGACAACTCTGCGCCGCGTTGGCGGCGATGGCGCCGCAATTGGTCTCCTATCTTATGAGCTTCCTGACGCTGGCGATTTTCTGGAACGGCCAGCAAGTGCAGTTCAACCATTTCGCGCGCGGCGACCGGAACCTGGCTTGGATTCACATCGTCTTTCTCGCGGCGGTTTCGATGATGCCCTTTTCGACGCGGCTGTTGGCCGAATTCATCGGCTTCAACCTCGCTCTATTGACCTACTGGGCCAACGTATTATTGCTGGGCGTGGTGTTATACGCGAGTTGGTGGTACGCCAAGAAAGCCGGGCTGTTGAAAGACGAGACAACGCCCGAGGCCGGCAAGGCGATCGAGCGGCGGATCGTTGTGGCGCAAATGCTCTACGCCTTTGGGGCGGCGCTATGCGTTTTGAACGTCTATGCGAGCATCGCCTTCATCGTCGCGGTGCAACTGAATTTCGCGATCGCGCCGCGGATCCGCTGGCTGAACCGGTTTTAGGCGATCAGGCGACTTCGGCCTGGCGGGCGTGAACGAGGTACTCCGAGTAGGGTCCCTCGAAATCCTCGACCTGTCCGTTTTCGAAATGCCAGATGCGCGTAGCCACTTCGTCGATCACGTCGTGATCGTGAGTGACCAGCAGGACGGTTCCCTCGTAACGCTGGAGGGCGATGTTGAGGGCATTGATGGCTTCGAGATCAAGGTGGTTCGTCGGCTCGTCCAGCACGAGGAAATTCGGCTTCTGGAGCATCAGGCGGCAGAAGATGAGGCGGGCGGCCTCGCCGCCGGAAAGGGCGTCGGTGCGTTTGAGAGCGTCGTCGCCGCTGAACAGCATCTGGCCGAGAACGCCGCGCAGTTCGGCCTGCGAGGCCTGGGGGTCGAACTCGTGGAGCCATTCGATCACCGGAACCCCGGCGCGAATGGATTCCTTGTGGTCCTGTGCGAAATAGCCGACAGCGGCTTCGTGGCCCCAGGTGACATTGCCGCCGTCGATCGGGAAGGCCTGGTCGGGCGCGTCGATGAAGCCGGTGGCGTTGCGGATCAGCGACTTCAGCATCGTGGTTTTGCCCGCGCCGTTGCGTCCGATGAGGGCGATTTTTTCGCCGCGCGTGATAGCGGCGGTGAAATTTTGGAGGATGGGCGCGCCCTCATAGGATTTGGCGAGATGCTTTACCTCCAGCGGATGACGGCCGGAGGGACGCTTCATTTCGAAGCGTATGAACGGGCGTTGGATGTTCGATTTCGCCAGCTCGGACGTTTGAAGGCGCTCGACTTCCTTCTTGCGGGAGGTGACCTGCGAGGAGCGGGTACCGGCCGAGAAGCGGGCGATGAATTCATTCAACTGGGCGATCTTCTTTTCGCGCTGGGCGTTGCCGGACTCGATGGTGGAGCGGATCTGAGTTTTGGCGAGCACCATGTCGTCGTAGCCGCCGGGGTAGGTGACGACGGTTTGATAATCGATGTCCGCCACGTGGGTACAGATGTCGTTGAGGAAATGGCGGTCGTGCGAGATGACGATGAGGCATCCATCGTAGGCGCGGAGATAATCCTGGAGCCAATGCACCGAATCGAGATCTAGGTTGTTGGTCGGCTCGTCGAGCAGAAGGACGCTGGGGTTGCCGAAGAGAGCCTGCGCGAGGAGGACGCGGACTTTCTGGCCGCCCTGCAACTCGCCCATCTTCCGCTCATGCAAATGGGCGCCGATGTCGAGGCCGTCCAGCAAGATCGCCGCGTCGGTTTCGGCGGTATAGCCGCCTTCGTCGCCGACGATACCCTCCAGTTCGCCGAGGCGCATGCCGTCGGCGTCGGTAAGCGCGTCGGGATCCTTGGCGTAAAGGATGTCACGCTCGCGCAGCGTTTCCCACAGCGAACGATTCCCCATAATCACGGTGTCGAGCACGGTGCAGGCGTCGAAGGCGAATTGATCCTGACTCAAAACGCCGAGTTTCTTCGGACGGGTGACAAAACCCTTGGAAGGTTCGATTTCGCCCGTGAGGATCTTCATGAGCGTGGATTTTCCCGCGCCGTTGGGGCCGGTGATGGCATAGCGGCGGCCGGAGAGAAACGTGGTGTTGACGTCCTCGAAAAGGATGCGGGCGCCGTAGCGCATGGAGACATTATTGACGGATAGCACGGGCTAAGACTCTATTCTTCCTGGGATTGCCGGTTGGCGTCCGGCGAAGCGGGGCGGGGCGTCACAGCCCAGCGTTTTAATTATAACGCGCCGCGCGACGTTTTCCGAAAACCGGACGGAAATCGACATCCCTCCCAGTTCGGACCCCGCATTCTGGTATGCTCAAGCAGCCCGGAAGACTAAAAGTCTCCCGTCCACGCCGTTGAATTCTCAAGCCGGCGATTGAAACAGGTTGTTCAAGGGGGTATCTAACGTAGATGCGCGTTCATCTGGTCAACCCGAGCGATATTTCGTTTGGAATCGGCGTTATCACGCCGCGATGGTTGTACGTTCTGGCGGCGGCGACGCCGGCCAAGTTCGGCGATGCGGTGATTACGGACGAGACGCTAGAGTTGATCCGGCCGGAGGACATCGCCCCCGGCGACATCGTGGGCATCGGCATTCATACCGGCAACGCCCTGCGCGGAATGGAAGTGGGCCGGATGGCGCGGGAGCGGGGCGCGTGGGTTGTGTACGGAGGCATTCACGCGACCCTGTATCCGGACGAGGCCTTCGATCTGGGCGGCGCGCACGTGGTGGTGAAGGGCGACGGCGATGTCGCGTGGGGGCGGGCGATCGAGGATCTGGTGGCCGGCAACGCGCGGAAGATCTACGACGGCGGGAAGATTTCGGGCGATCAGTTCCTCCCGGCGCGCTGGGATCTGGCGCCGCGGGATCGCTATATGTGGGCGTCGGTGCAGACGGTGCGCGGCTGTCCGAAGCACTGCTCCTTCTGCTCGGTGTGGCGGACGGACGGGCAAAAGCCGCGGCAACGGACTCCGGACGTCGTGGTCGAGGAGATCGTCCAATTGCGGCGGTTGGGATTCCGGTTCATCGCCCTCGCCGACGACAATTTCTATCCGGTGACGTTGACCGACATCGAACTGGCGGAAAAGCAGGGAAACGCCGCGCGGGTGGCCGAGTTGAGGGCGACGCGGGCGGAGCGCTTCGAATTGATGGACAAGCTGGCGATGCTCCCGAAGGATATGGTGTTTTACACCCAAATCACCATGGAAGCTGGCGAGGACACGGAGTTTTTGGACGCGATGAAGCGGGCGCACATCAAGGGCGCGCTGGTCGGAGTGGAGTCGGTGACCGAGGAGGGGCTCAAGGCGGTCTTCAAAACTTTCAACTCGGCGGGGCGCGATTTGGCGGCGCGATTGAATACGTTCAAAGAGCACGGCGTGCATGTGCTGGGGTCGTTCATTTTCGGGTTGTCCTCGGACCGGCCTGACACCTTCGCGGCCACGGCGGCATTGGCCAAACAGGCGGGATTGACGTTCGCGCAGTTCGTGATGATGACGCCGTTCCCCGGCACCGTCGATTTCGACCGGTGGGAGAAGAGCCTGGGCGACGACGTCCCGAAAGTGGGCGGCATTCCGATCACGCGGTATTGGCTGATTCCGGCGGAAGTGCGACCGAAAATGTTCACGCCCCACGCGACCATGTCGATGGACGAGATCCGCGAGAGGACGCAAGGCGTCTGGGACAGCTTCTATGCATTGGGCGAAGTTTGGAAGCGATCCAAGTGCGTGCCTACGGTTCGCGGGCGGCTGGCGTTCCTGTTTATTTCGAAGCTGTACCGGCAGATGTACGCCAACACCGGCATTTCCACCGACAGCGCGCGGCGCCAGAGGGCGACTCGATTGGCGCGATGGCTGGCGGTGCCGTGCCGGAAGCTGTTCTCGGCGAAGCCGATGCCGGAGCTGGAAATGCCCGGTCCGCGGGCCGAACGGGCACTGCCGGCGCTGACGACCATTTCGTATTGATGCGCGCGGGCCTCACGCTTGAGACGCGGATGCGTCTAAAATAGAGAGTTCATGGCACAACTCTTGGCGGGCAAGAGCGCGCTCATCCTGGGCGTGGCGAATAAGTGGAGTCTTGCGTATGCGATCGCTCAAGCCTACCGCCGCGAAGGAGCGCGCGTGCTGTTGACCTATCAGGGCGATAGACAGCGGCAAGCGGTGGAGGAGATGGGAGCGGAAATCGGCGCGGAAAACGTTTTCGCCTGCGACGTGAGCCAGGACGCGGATTTGGAACGGCTGCGGGAAACCGTGCGCGGGACGGTGGCGTCTTTGGATGCGGTGGTCCATAGCATCGCCTTCGCCAATCGCGAGGATCTGAGCCGGCCGTTCGTCGAAACTTCGCGGGAGGGGTACTTGCTGGCGCAGGAGGTGAGCGCCTACTCGCTGGTGGCGGTGGCGCGGGCTACGGCGCCTCTCATGACACGGGGCGGGTCGATCGTGACGTTAAGCTATCTAGGTGCGACGCGGGTGGTGGAAAATTATAATGTAATGGGCGTGGCGAAAGCGGCGTTGGAGGCCGCGACGCGGTATCTGGCCGCCGACCTCGGACCGGCCGGGATTCGCGTGAACGCGATTTCCGCCGGACCGGTGAAGACCGCTTCGGCGCGCGGCATTCGGGATTTTTCCAAAGTTTTGGATGGTGTGGCTAAGATATCTCCGCTGCGGCGCAATACCGACCCGGCGGAAGTGGCCGATGCGGCCGTGTTCCTGGCGAGCGATCTGGGCCGCGGCGTGACGGCGAACGTGCTGTTCGTCGATTGCGGATTCCAGGCGATGGGCCTTGCACATTGAAGGCGTGCGCGGCGCGGAAGAAGAAAGATAAATCATGATTACGGTAAAAGGTCTGAGTAAGAGATACGCCCACACGGTGGCGGTGGACGACATATCGTTCGAAGTAGCCAAGGGGCAGATCGTCGGATTCCTGGGACCCAACGGCGCGGGCAAGACGACGACCATGCGCATTCTGACCTGTTTCCTGCCGCCGACGTCGGGCACGGCGACCGTGGCGGGCTTCGACGTGTTGGAACAGCCGATGGACGTAAAGCGGCACATCGGCTATCTGCCGGAAACTCCGCCCGTGTATCCGGAAATGGAAGTGGGCGAGTATCTGGCCTTCGTCGGCAAGCTGAAAGGGTTGTCCGGCGCGACGGTGGGCAAACGCGTCGACGAAGTCGCCGAGCGCTGCGCCGTGGCCGACGTCAAGCGTAAGATTATCGGAAAACTTTCCAAAGGGTACCGGCAGCGCGTCGGGCTGGCGCAGGCGATCATCCACAATCCGGATGTCTTGATTTTGGATGAGCCGACGGCGGGCCTGGATCCGAAGCAGATCAACGAAACGCGCGATCTGATCAAGAGCCTCGGCGGCGATCATACGATTATCTTGAGCACGCACATCCTGCCGGAAGTCGAACAGACGTGCGAGCAAGTGGTGATCATCAGCAAAGGGAAGCTGGTGGCTACGGACTCGGTTCATAACCTGCAAAACCGCGCGCGGGGCGCGGAATCGATGATTGTCGAGGTGACGGGGCGCGACGGCGCGGTGGAGGAAGGCGCGATCCGGAGGAAACTCGAACAGATCGCCGGCGTCAGCCGCGTGCTGGTGCGGGAGACGGCGGGCGGCGGTTCGACGTTCGAGGTGGAGAGCTTGAAGGACAAATTTATTCGCGGAGACGTGGCGCGCGCGGTTGTCGAAGCGGGTTGGAATCTGAACGAACTGCGGACGGCGGCGGTGAGCCTGGAAGAGATCTTCCTGCAACTGACCGGCGGCGATACGGCGGCGGTGGTGGAAGCCGCGGGAGAAGGGCAATGAGAAACATCGGAATCATATTCAAGAAGGAAATGGACAGTTATTTCGTCTCGCCGGTTGCGTATCTGCTGCTGACGATGTTCGGGCTGATCTTCGGATTTTTCTTTTGGAACGCCGTAAGTTATTTCGTGATCGTCGGGATCGAATCGCAGATGCGCGGACAAAGTTTTCCGATGAACGTGAACGAACAGGTGATCCGGCCTCTGTTGTCGAACGTTAGCGTGGTAGGGCTGTTCTTTATTCCAATGATGACTATGCGGCTGTTCGCCGAGGAGAAGCGCTCCGGCACGATCGAGTTGCTAATCACCTCGCCCATCCGCGACATCGAGATTATTCTGGGCAAATGGCTGGCGGCGGTCGCGCTCTACGGCTGCATGCTGCTGTTCACGGCGGTGAACTTCGCGTTCCTGTTCCACTACGGCAATCCGGATTGGAAACCGATGGCGATCGGCTACCTTGGGCTGCTGTTACAGGCTGGGGGGCTGCTGGCGCTTGGGACTTTGATTTCGACGATGACGAAGAACCAGATCATCGCCGGCGCGGCGACGTTCGGCGTTTGCCTGATCCTATGGGTGCTCGAATGGGTGAGCGGCTACGAGACCGCGACGTGGGCGAAGGTGCTGGCATACCTTTCGGTGATCACCCACTTCGAGTCGTTCGCCAAGGGCGTGATCGACACGAAGGATCTGGTGTTTTACGCTTCGATGATTTTTCTGGGGTTATTCCTGACGGCGCGCTCGATGGAATCCCTGCGGTGGAGGTCGTAAGAGGACGATGAATAAGAGACAGACCCGTTACGCCGCCTACGCGAGCACCTATGTAATCGTCATTGTGACGATCCTGGTGGTCGCGAACATTCTGGCGGACCGCTATAACAAGAGCTACGATTCCACGGCCAATAAGCGCTTCAGCCTCTCGGACCAGACGATAAAGCTGGTGGGCGGATTGAAGGGCGACCTGAAGATTACTTACTTCGACCAGGTGGACGGCTTCCACACGGCGAAGGACATGCTGGACCGGTACGCGAACCTGTCGCCGAAAGTGCATGTCGCATACATCGACGTGCTGAAAAACCCGCAGATGGCGCGTTCTTACGGCATTAAGAATACGGGAACCGCGGTGGTGGAAGTGGGCGCCAAGCGCGAGGAGGCCAAGAGCGTAACGGAAGAAGGAATCACCGGCGCGCTGGTTCGCGTTTTGAAGGGCGGCCAACGGACGGTCTGCGTGATAAACGGCAACGGCGAGCACCAAATCGACGACGACGGAAATAACGGATTCTCCGCGTTCAAGGATGTGCTCCTGCGCGACGATTATCAATCGAAAACGATCAACTTATTGCAAACCGCGGCGGTGCCGGCCGATTGCACGGTGGTGACCGTGGCCGGACCGGTAACCGACTACTCGGAACCGGAAGTGAAGGCGATCCAGACTTACGTCGAGAACGGCGGACGGGCGATGATCCTGCTCGACCCGCCGCTTAAAGAGAAGCGGACCGACATCAGCGATAACGCGAAGCTGACCGATGTGCTGGCGAGTTGGGGAGTCACGGTGGACAAGGATCTGATCCTAGATCAAAACCCGATCGGCCAATTGGCCGGATTGGGACCGGAGGTTCCGCTAGTGACCAGCTACGAATCGCAGCCGATCGTAAGTCCGATGAAGGGAATGGCGACGGGATTTCCGCTGGCGCGATCGTTGACGGTTCAAAGCGGAGGCAAGACCAGCGTGGAAAAACTGTTCAGCTCCTCCGAGGGCAGTTTCGCGACGACGGGACTTGGGCCGGGGGAGATCGTGCTCGATCCGAATAAGGACAAGAAAGGCCCCTTCACCATGGCGGCGGCGGCGACCTATACAACGGGCAAGCCGAACAGCCAGGGCCGCGTCGTGGTGGTGGGAAATTCCTCATGGGCCGCGAACAGCTTTATCAAGTTCAACGGAAACCGCGATCTGCTTTTGAACATGATGAACTGGCTGTCGTCGGACGAGGACCTGATTTCGATCCGGCCGGTGGAACCGGAGGACCGGCGATTGACGCTGAACCGGGCGCAAATGAACACGGTGCGCTTGACCAGCCAGTTCCTGCTGCCGCTGCTGATCGTGGCGGCGGGCATCTTAGTCTGGGCGCGGAGGAGATAGCGCGGTGCGGATTCGAGGATTGCTGATCGCCGCCGTCGTGCTGGCCGCCTTAACCGGCGGACTGTGGTGGTCGAACAAAAAGAAAGCCGCCGAGGACGCGAAGGCGCCGGCGGATACGACGACGAAAGTAGTGCAGATCGCTCAGGGCGACGTCGTCAAGATCGAGATCGCCAAGAAGGGCGCGGACCCGGTGACGCTTGAGAAGAACGGCGCGGGCCAGTGGCGCATTACCGCTCCGAAGGAGTACGGGGCGGATCAGGAAACCGTGAATTCGTTTCTGGCCGCGCTTTCCCCATTGACAGCGGATAAAGTGGTGGAGGAAAAGGCGGCGGACTTGAACCAGTACGGGCTGAAGGATCCCTCGCTGGTGGTGACGATCACGACCAAGAATGGAAAGAGTCGGAAGATCGAGGCGGGGGACGACGTGCCGACGGGTGGAGGGACGTTTGTCGATGTAGACGGAGGGCCGAAGGTGTTCACGATCGCGACCGTCACCAAAGGCGGCATGGATAAAAGCGTCAACGACCTGCGCGATAAACGCCTGCTGACATTCGATTCGGGCAAGCTGACGCGGGTGGAACTTTCGGCGAAAGGGCAGAACGTCGAATTCGGAAAGAACAATCAGAACGAGTGGCAGATTCTGCAGCCGAAACCGCTGCGCGCCGACGGTCTGCAGGTGGAAGAACTGATCCGGAAATTGAAGGAAGCGCAGATGGATCTCACCGTCTCGGCCGACGATGCGAAGAAGGCCGCGGCGGCTTTCGCCTCCGGCACGTTGGTGGGGACGGCGAAATTAACCGACGCCAACGGTAGCCAGACGCTGCAGGTGAAGAAGGACAAGGCCGGGACTTACTATGCCAAGTCCAGCGTGGTGGATGGCGTGTATAAGGCGTCCAGCGACCTGGGCACGGGCTTGGACAAGAGCCTGGACGATTTCCGCAATAAGAAACTGTTCGACTTCGGATTCAACGAGCCGGCGAAGGTACAAATTCAGGACGGCGCGAAGAGCTACGATTTCAACCGCGCCGGCGAAAACTGGATGGCGGCCGGAAAGAAGATGGACAATGTGAGCGTGCAGGCGCTGCTCGATAAGCTGCGCGATTTGCAAGCCGAAAAATTCGCCGAGAGCGGATACGGAACGGCGGCGATCGACATCACGGTGGTATCGAACGACGGCAAGACGACGGACAAGATAGGCCTGTCGGCGGCGGGAGACAAATACATCGCCAAGCGCGAGAACGAGCCGTCGTTGTATGTGATCGACGGGAAAACGGTGAAGGACATCGAACGGGCGGCCTCGGACGTGAAACCGGCCGTCGAGAAGAAAAAGTAACCGCCCGGAAAGGAAATCACCCTGACCGGACTCATCGCGGATCTTTATCAGCTCACCATGGCGGGCGGGTATTTCGCCACCGGCAAAGGGCACCAGCGAGCGAGCTTCGAGCTATTCTTCCGCCGGTTGCCGCGGTACCGGAATTTCGTGATCGCGGCCGGGTTGGCGCAGGCGGCGGAGTATCTGCTGAATCTGCGTTTCACACGGGAAGAAGTGGACTATCTGCGCGGCCTGCCGCAGCTTTCGCGCGTGCCCCGGGAATTCTTCGATTGGCTGTTGAATTTCCGCTTCACCGGCGACGTGTTCGCCATGCCGGAGGGTACGCCAGTATTCCCGGAAGAGCCGCTGATGACCGTGTGCGCGCCGTTGATGGAAGCGCAGATCGTCGAGACGTACCTGCTGTCGATGATCGGGTTCCAATCGCTGATCGCGACGAAGGCGGCGCGGGTGGTGGAGGCGGCGGGCGGTAAGGATGTGGTGGAGTTCGGCGGACGGCGGGCGCATTCCCCGGAAGCGGGGGTACTCGCCGGGAGGGCGGCTTACATCGGAGGCTGCGCCGGAACCAGCAGCACCGAGTGCGGATTCCGATATGGGGTTCCGGTGTTCGGAACGGCGGCGCATTCGTGGGTGCTGTCCTTTGAGAACGAGCGCAAGGCTTACCAAAAGCTGCAGGAGTTGTTGGGCGAGCGGACGGTCTACCTTATCGACCCCTACGACACGGTGGAAGGGGCGAAGCTGGCGGCCTCGCTGGGCCGGCCGATATGGGGGGTGCGTCTGGATAGCGGAAATCTGTTGGAGCTTTCGCGGACGGTGCGCGGAATTCTGGACGCGGCCGGATTGCCGGATGCGCGCATTATGGCCACCAGCGACCTGAACGAATACCGCATCCTGGAGTTCACGGCGGCCGGAGCGCCAATCGACGCTTACGGCGTGGGAACGGACCTGGCGACGTCCGCCGATTCGCCGAACATCGGCGTCGTGTATAAATTAGTGGAGCTCGAAGAGAACGGCTCGAAACGCTATACAGCGAAGTTCAGCGAGGACAAGCTGACGTTGCCCGGTACGAAACAGGTGTTCCGGTTCGCCAGGCACGACGTCATCGCCTGCGCGAGCGAATGCCTGGGCTGCGACTCGGAGGATGACGCCGCGCGCGCGCTTTCCCAGCCGGTAATTGTGAATGGCGAACTCGCGGAGCGATTGCCGTCGCCGGCGCAAGCGCGGGCGCGGACACTCGAGGAAATGAAAAAACTGCCGGGCACGGTGCGCAGCCTTTTTGAAACCCACGAGCCCTACCGCGTGGAACGCAGCGACGATCTAATGGCGCTGTTCGCGCGGGTGCGGGGGCGAACGAGGAGCGGCGCGTGAGAACGGTATTCTTCGACATCGATACACAGCTCGATTTCGTCTTCCCCGCCGGAGCGTTATGCGCGCCCGGCGCGAACGCGTTGATTCCAACCGTCGCTGCCTTGAACCGGCACGCGGCGGGGCGCGGCGCACCGGTGATCTCCACCATGGACGCGCATGCGGAAGACGATGTGGAATTTCGAAAATGGCCGCACCACTGTGTGGTGGGGACCCTGGGCCAGCGGAAGGCGGCGGCGACGCTGCTGGATAATAGAGCCGTCGTCGCCAACGGCGGAAAGTGTCCGCGGTTCGAAGGCGCGAGCCAAATTTTGCTGGAAAAACAGACCATCGACGCCTTCGACAACCGGCATCTCGCGGAAATCCTGTCGGCGCTCCGTGCGGAGCGATTCATCGTCTATGGAGTGGTCACGGAAGTTTGCGTGCGGCACGCGGCTTGGGGATTATTGAAAACGGGGGCGCGGGTGGAGATTGTGGAGGACGCGGTGGGCCATCTGAACGCCGAGGATGGACGGCGAACGTTGCGCGATTTCGCCGATGCGGGGGGCTATATCGTTTCCGCCGCGGACGTTTTGACGTAAGCTTCCGCCAGGCTCCACAAGAGCGCTCCATCGCGCGGTACGGAGCGAAGCTGGCCGCCGCGTTGCATGTGCTCGAGGTGGGCGAGGATTTCGAACGCGGCGAAGTGATGGTGGAGAGGGCTGAGTTCACGGCGCCAAAGGCGGAGCGTGAGTTGGTGCGCCGTCGCCGATTCGCCGGCCAGCGCGGCGCGGATGCTCTCGCAGCGTTCTTCGTGGTGACCGATGGTCCGATCCACCCACCCGCGATGGCCGGTGAACGGCCGTCCATGGGAGGGGAGAACCGTTTCGATCTCTCGACTTTGAAGCGCCCGGAGCGATTGGAGATACTGGCCCAGGGCGTCGCGATCCGGCTCCCAGGAGATGTTGGGCGTAATGAGCTCGAGCATCTGATCGCCGGAGAAGAGCACGCGGCGCTCCCGCTGGTAGAGGCAAAGATGACCCGGCGAATGTCCGGGCGTCCAGAGGAATTCCAGCTTTCCGATGGCCGTCTCGACGGTGTCTCCGTCCGCGACAAAGCGCTCCGGATGGAGCAGGTCGAAGCTGGGACGCAGCCCGGAAAGGACACGCGTCATTTGCGCCTGCATCTCGCCGGGGACGCCGGCCAGAGTTAGGGCGTGATGCTGCCGGGAGGCGTGGCGCTCGGGATCGGCGTAGACCTCCAGGCGGCGGAGCTCTTCGGAGTGCATCCACAACGGCGCGCCCGAAAGCTCCACCGCGCGGGAGGCGAGTCCAGCGTGATCGGGATGCACGTGGGTAATGACGATCAGACGGACGTCGCGCCAGCCGATGCCGGCCGTTTCCAGGCCGCGCTGGAGCGCATCGAAACACGCTGGCGTGGCAATGCCCGAATCGAGCAGCAGCCAGCCTTCGGGCAGTGGGATAAGAAAGGCGTTCACGGTTTCAAGCTCCCACGGAAGCGGGAGTTCGATGGGAACGACGCCGGGCGGAATCAAGAAGCGCAGCGGCCTTCGCTCACCGCATCGTGGGCATGGTACGAGCTGCGGACGAGCGGACCGGACTCGACATGCGAGAAGCCCATCTCGTACCCGGCGATCTTGAGCGCGTCGAATTCCTCGCGGGGAACGTAGCGCAGGATGGGCAGATGCTTGGGCGATGGCCGCAGATACTGGCCGAGCGTAAGGATGTCCACTCGGTGGGCGCGAAGATCGCGCATCACCTGGCGCACCTCGTCGAGCGTTTCTCCCAGGCCGAGCATAAGGCCGGATTTGGTGGGGACGAGCGGGCGGATTCGCTTGGCGTAGGCGAGCATGTCGAGAGAACGCTCGTAACGCGCGCCCAAACGCACCTGGCGATAGAGGCGGGGCACCGTTTCTGTGTTGTGATTCAGGACGTCGGGGTGGGCGTTCATGACGGTTTCCATCGCCGAGTGGACGCCTTGGAAATCGGGGACGAGCACTTCCACCTTGCAGCCGGGAATGCGCTCGCGGATCGCTTCGATCGTAAGGGCGAACAAGTCCGCCCCGCCGTCCTTGCGATCGTCCCGGTTGACGCTGGTGATCACGGCGTATCGGAGCCCAAGCGCCTCGCACGCTTCGGCGACGCGGCGCGGTTCGTCGTAATCGACGGGCAGAGGCGCGCCCTTTTGAACGGCGCAGAAGCCACAGCGGCGGGTGCAAGAATTCCCCAGGATCATGAACGTCGCCGTGCCGTGGTTCCAGCATTCACCCGCGTTGGGACATGCAGCGCTTTCGCACACCGTATGAAGCTCGAGCCGCTCGACGAGTTCCTTCAAACGGCGGTAATTGCCGCCCACGGGCGCGGGAGCGCGGAGCCAACTGGGACGGGGCGGGTTATTTTCGATGCCGATGAGCACTGCTTTCATTCTACGAGAAGGCGGCGGCGAGGCGGTTTTCCAGGATCCGGTGTTCGCCGAAGTCTTCGCACAGGGTGAAGGCGCGATGACCGGGAGCGGCGGCGGCGCGCGGGATCAGTCCAACCAATTGCGTGCCGGCGATGGAGAGCCCCTCGGCGCGCGCTTCGGTCTCGACGGCGTCGAAGGCGCGCCGGGGCGAAGTGACCGCAAAGTCGGTGAGATTCATCGAGACTTGGGCCAGTCCTTTTGAGCTCAACGGCACGCCCAGGGCTTTGACGAACGGCAAGCCGCCGGAAGACGCGCGGACTTTGCGGGCGATGCGGCGGGCGGCGCCGAGATCGGCCGTGGCGAGGTTGACATTGAACGCCACGAGAAGGTCCCGGGCGCCGAGAATGGTCGCGCCGGCCGAGGGATGGCGGGCCGGGCCGCCGAGATCGGGAGGCAGTGCGGGGGCTTCGAACTGGCCGCGGCGGACGTTTTCGAGCCGCACGCGGTCCGGCTGAAGCGCGGCGGCGGCGTAAAAATATACCGGCACGCCGAGCTCGCGCCAAACGCGGCCGCCCGTCTCATGGGCGATGCGGACGCAATCGGACATCGATACCCCATCGAGCGGGACGAACGGAACCACATCGGCCGCGCCCATTCGGGGATGGACGCCGCGGTGGCCGCGCAGGTCGATCGACCGCGCGGCTTGGCGGACCGCGTGGAATGCCGCCTCGGCGACGGAGGACGGCGATCCCGCGAAGGTAATGACGGCCCGGTTGTGGTCGGCGTCCGATTCCGCGCGTAAAACAGAGGCGCCGGCGGAAACGATCGACGCCGCGATCGCCTCTAACGTCGAGGGGTCCCGGCCGGTGGAGAAATTCGGTACGCACTCGACCAGTGCGCGGGGAGATTTCAACTCTGGTTCCAAGCTCAATTGTGGCAGGTGTGCATTTGAGGATTGCAATGAATCGTGTTAGGTTCGCAGAAGAGGATGAATATTCTATCGCGATCGGCCGCGCTGGCCGTTTTCTGCTTGGCGCCGTGTATTTCCGTGCGCGCGGCATGGGTGGCAACGGGCCCTTTTGGCGGCAGCGCGCAGATCGTCGCCATCGATCCGGAAGACTCCAGGACTTTGTTGGCGGGCACGCGCAGCGGGTTGCTCTATCGGTCGGCGAATGCGGGCGAAACGTGGGAACCGGCGCCGTTTCCGCACCTATATGGATCGTCGATTTATTCGATCGCGATGGATCCGAAGCATCCGGGGGTGTACTGGATCGGAGTGGCGGCCGAGACCAAGCGCGCCGGCGATACGACTGCCGGGATCTACACCACGGGCGACGGCGGCGCCACCTGGGCGCAGGCGGAAGACATGAAGGGGAAGTCGATTTTCGCGCTGGCGATTTGGCCCGGAGACTCGGCCGTAATCGCGGCTGGAACGGACGAGGGCGTATGGCGCAGCGAGGACGGGGGCAAAACATGGGTGCGCGTTTCGCCGGAAGACAATCCTGAGATGCGGGGGATTGTATCTCTGGCGTTCGATCCGTCGAACAAGGATATTCTCTACGCCGGTACTCCGCATCTGCCCTGGAAGACCGGGGATGGCGGCCGAAGCTGGCTCGCCGTTCACGAGGGCATGATCGACGATTCGGACGTCTTTTCCATTCGCGTGGATTCAAGCGATCCACGACGCGTTTTCGCCAGCGCCTGCAGCGGCATCTATTGCAGCCGCGATGGCGGCGGAAAGTGGACGAAGCTGCAGGGGATCCCGAAGACGGACCGGCGCACTCACGTGATCGCGCAGGATCCGGCGCACCCGGAAACGATTTACGCCGGAACGACGGTGGGATTGTGGAAATCGACCGACGCGGGGCTGACGTGGGCGAAGAAATCCGATCATTCGATCAACGGAATGGCGGTCGATCCTTCCGATGGCCGGATTCTTTTTCTGGCCACCGATTCGACCGGGCTGATCAAGAGCGTGGACGGAGGAGAGACGTTCCGTCCCTGCAACGAGGGCTTCGTGAACCGCAACATCACGCAGTTCGCCGCGGCGGGACTGGAATATCCCTTGATGTATGCAAGCACCGCGTACGACGGCGACTCGGGAGGAATCTTTCGCAGCGAAAATATGGGGGCAGCTTGGGCGTTGGTGGCGCCGCACCCCAGTCTGTTGAACGAAAATATCATTTCGTTCGCGGTGTCTCCATCGGACGCCAAGTCGATTTGGGCGGTGAGTTTCGATGGGCTGCTGAAGTCGGCCGACGGCGGGAAGACATGGGTGCGGCCGAGAACCTTTTTGGAATCGGAGAGGCCCAAGCCCAAGCCGGCGAGGAAACGCTCTCGATCCCGCGCTCAAGCAGCGGCCAAGGCCGTGGCGGCGCATCCTCTGCCCGCGCCGTTTCCCGCGGCGGGAATGCGGATTCACGTGCTGCGGTTTCTTCCCGGCGCCGCATTTACCGGCGGGCGGCCCTACGAACCCGCGCTGCTCGCAGGTACGAGCGCGGGACTTTATGTCAGCCGCGACGGCGGGATTTACTGGAGACCCGTGGCGATTGGCGGTGGGGCGCCGCTCGCCGTGCTTTCGATTTTCCTTCCGGCGCGCGAGACCGGCGCCATGGCCGCGCTAACGGCGGCTGGGCTGTACGTATCGCTCGACCGCGGCGGCCTCTGGCGGAAGTCGGAACTGCCCGGCCATCCCGGCGTGATCTACGACGTCGCGATGCATCCGTTCAATCCTTCCGAGATCTTGGCGGCGACTTCGGGCGGAGTGATGCTTAGCGGCGACGGAGGTGTGAGTTGGCGCCATTGCGTGAAGGGTCTCCCCTCGAACGGATGGTTTAATTCCGCGCTGTTCGATCCCGTGCAACCGGGGCGCGCCTACGTGACGGAAGTCGGGCGGATCTACGAGACTTCCGACGGAGGAACGACGTGGGCGCATTTTGACAGCAAGGGGCTCGAGGAGGTTTGGATCCGGGCGTTGATTCCGGACGGGAAGTCCTTGGGGGGTTTGGTGGCCGTTAGCCAGTCGCGAGGCGTTTACGTCCGCCCCGCGCCGCGGGCCGAGGCGGCGGGAGCGGAGGGTACCGCGACTTCAAATCGATGAAAACAAAGATACCTATTTGATGTACACTGGAAAAGACGTTGTATCCGCCGTCAGACCGCTGGCTGCGGGGCGTTTCTAAGAGGTTAGTCGAATTTCGATGAATAAAAAAAATCAACAGCGGAGGGATCTTCAGTGAATCACTCGCGAATTTCATGGATGGCCGGGGCGCTATTGTGCCTCGCCGTTGCGGGTCCGGTCCTTGCTCAAGATGGCAAGGACATTGTAGAAATCAATTTGTTCGGTGGCGATCAGGGCTGGTTTACTAAGCAGGCAACGCAGCAAAATGGCGCGCCACTCGATATGAAGCTCGTCACGGGCGGAGTAGCTGGCGTGCGCGTGGACGAAAACCTTTGGCGTTATGTGGGAATCGAGGAATCGGCGGACATTTACGGAGTGAATAACGTCACTCTGCAGAACGTGCCCGGGGTGTACGGCAACAGCGTTTCCTTCGGAAACCGGACGCGCCAATTTACCGTCGGTCCCATCCTGTACCTGGCGTCGCCGGAGAGCCGGTTCCGTCCGTTCGTGACGGTGCAAGCCGGGTTGAATTGGTTTGGCCCGACGCAAAAGGCCAAGGATCAGGCGGGCGATCCCAACAATCCCGCGTTCGGCCCCGCGGGCCCGATCCAATTGGGCAACAGTTGGAAGCAGGCTTTCAACTACGGCATCGGGTTGGTGCAGTACGGAGCCGGGTTTAAGTACAAGTTCACGGACCGCTTCGGCTTCCGCGCCGATGTTCGGGGTAACATCATCCAGACGCCGACGTTCCGTCTGCCGCGCACCGGGGCTCCTGGCACGATCACCATCGCCGATGGCGGAGCGCTGCAGGGCTACCAGGCCACGGCCGGCTTGACACTCTATCTGGGCAAAGGCGCGCCCCCGCTGACGCACACCTTCGCGGTGCCGGCGGCGATCGATGGACCCACCGCGCTGTGCCCCGGCGAAACCGCAACGCTGAAGTTGCCCGTCACGGACAATTTCGGCAATCACACGCCGAAATATAAATGGACCGTGAATGGCACGGATCAGACCACGAACGCGCCGGAGTTGACGGTGAAGGCGCCGGACAGCGGCGACCTGAAAGTCGCGGTGCATGTGGAACCGGATACGGCCAGCTACACCAAGCCGGAGATGCGATCGAACAAGAAGACGCCGGCGATGCCGGCCGACCGTTCGCTCGACATTCACGTGAAAGAATACAAGGCCCCAACGCTCTCCTGCTCGGCGAACCCGGCGGAATTCAACGTCGGCGGCTCCAGCGCGATCAGCGGCACGGCCACCAGTTCCGATTGCAGCGGCGCATTGAGCTATACATGGACGGCCACCGAAGGCTCGATCAGCGGCGATTCCAACGCGAACTATAGCTCGCAAGGCGTTTCCGTCGATCCGAACGGAACCAAGACGGTCACGGTGAACGGCAAGGTTACGGACGCCAAGGGCGGCTCCGCGAATTGCTCCGTCGATCTGCACATCAAGAACCCGCAGGAAGCGCCGCCGCCCCCGCCGCCCGCTCCGAAGGCGACGCAACTCGATGACGTAATCTTCGCGCCGGGCAATTCCCGCGTGAACAATTGCGCCAAGCGCATTCTGGAAGACCTGTATAAGCAACTGGCGGCCGACCCGGATACGACCGTGGTGCTTATCGGGCACGAAGATTCGGCCGAGGCCAAACACCACGGCACGAAGCGGCATCCCCGCCATCTGGACGAAGAACGCGTGCTGAACACGGCCGCGGTTCTGAGCGCCGGCACCGGGACTTGCCAGAAGCTGGAACTGAGCCGCGTGCAAACGGCTTGGACCGGTACGGCGAACGATCCGAATTCCGAGTTCAAGACCCGGTTCTGCGAAACCTCCGTGAGAGAGCGCAAGGGCCAGGCCGCGGGCAAGGATGAGAACGCCAAGTACCGCCGCGTAGAGATATGGATCGTGCCGAAGGGCGCGGCCATGCCGAGCGCGGCCAGCGGCGCAACGCCGGCTCCTGTAAGGGCCGTTAAGGCCAAGGGCTGCCCGAAATAAGGGCAGTCTTTTCGGGAAGTCGCGCAATCGACCCACCAAGTACGAAGCCGCCGGAGCGATCCGGCGGCTTTCGTGCGTTTGGACGCTCCGCCGGCGCTATGGTTGAACGCGGCGGTACACGATCGAGAACCGGGTGCGCCCGATCTCGCGGTAATGACCGAACCAGGAGCGAAGATCGGGATAGCGGGTGATGGCGAGGGCGGGATTGAGAAGGCCGAGGCCATCGACGATATAATCCGGCTGGGAAGTTCGAAGTTCCTGGCGATTCGCCGCGGCCAATGTGGGCGCGATGCTCTCGGAGCGCGTCAGATGACGGTCGGCGATGACGCCGGTAAGCGGCTGGGAATCGAGGAACCGGGAGCCTGCGGCCATGCGGGTTTCGGCGAACACCTCGGGACGATAACCCCACACCAGCAGCGTATCGCCGGGGAGCGATCCGGCTTCAACGATGTGAGCGGCGGCTTCGGCATCGTCGCTCAGGAGGAGATCGGACCAATCGTGAGGACGATGATGGATTTGATCGAGCGCAAGCGTCAAGTAGCGTGGCGCGAAGCGGAAGAACGGAACGATCAAGGCCAGCAGAAGAACCGCGCGGTAACGGCCAAGCAGCGTGAATCCGCGCGCGGCGAGGAGCACCGCAACGGGCAGAAGTTGGAAATAGTATCGCGGAAAGAAGCGCCAGCCCATGACAACGGCGATGAGCGAGAACAACGTCCAGAGTGCGAAGCGGACACGCAGCCGCTCGCCCCGGCGAATAAAAAAGACGGCGGACCCTGCGGCAAGCGCGGCGTGGAAACCGGACCAGTTGAGAGTCCGGAGCATTCCGGCCGTGAATCGGTGTTCAAAGAACGTATCGCGCGAATATAGGAATCCCCACTGCCAGACTTGCAACCACCACGCCGCGAGCGAGCCTTGCGCGGCGAGGATCGCCAGCGCAATGCCGTTGGGCAGCGCGAAACCGGCGAGCAACGGGACGAGCGCTTGCGGGCAGAAGAGGGCGCAGGCGGCGAGAACGAACAGCCCTTTAACGTTGAAGAGGAACGCGGCGCCGGCGGCAAGGCCGCTCCAGAAGGCCTTTCCACGCCAGGCGAGGAAAACGGCGGCGAGATGCGGGACGAGCATCAGCAGATCGGGGCCAAGGACGATCACGGCGGAGGGGATGTCGAAGATCAGGAAGAACGCGAGGAAACCCGCGGCGGCGAGGCCTTCGCGCGGACTCCAAAGGCGGCTGGCGAACAGCCACGCGAGAAAGCAGGCCAGCGCCAGATAGGGGGTAGCCGCCAGGCGAGGCGCGAGACCCAAATGGGCGCCCCACAGAAGATAGACGACGGCCGATAGCGGAGGTTTATCGTACCAGATGTCGCGATAGAGCGCCTTGCCATGAAGCATCTGGATGGCGGCGGCCGCGGGATAAGCTTCCTCCGTCCATAGAACGTCGAGATGGCAAAGGCGCGAAGCGAGAAGGGCGGCGAAGAGTGCGAACCCGGCGAGAATGCGGGTTGGACGGGACATGGGACTAGAATCATAACAGCAGTGGACGCGAAAAAAACGAAGCTGACGGTTCCTGTTTTGGCGGCCGGGAAGAGGCTGGACCATTTTCTCCAGGAGGCGATGCCGGAATTCAGCCGGGCGAGGTGGCAATCCTGGATCAAATCCGGCGGAGTGACGGTGGATGGCGGCGCCGCGAAGGCATCGGCGACTCTGCATGGCGGGGAAGAGCTGGAAGTGGAGCACGCCGCGCCAGCGCCGTTGCGGGCGAGGCCGGAGGCGCTGGCGCTGGAGATTCTTTACGAAGACGCGGGAGTGATCGCGGTGAATAAGCCCTCCGGCATGGTGGTTCACGCCGGAGCCGGAAATCACTCCGGGACGCTGGTGAATGCGCTGCTGCACCGCTTTGGGACGCTTTCCGCAGTGGGTGGAGAACTGCGGCCCGGCATCGTTCACCGGATCGACCGGTATACCAGCGGCGTTTTGCTGGTGGCGAGAACCGACGCCGCGCACCGCGCGCTGGCGGCGCAATTCGCGGCGCGCGAAGTGGAGAAGGTTTACGTCGCGCTCGTTCACGGCCAGATGAAGGAGGACGCGGGCCGGACCGATGTGCCGATCTCGCGGGACCCGGTGCGGCGGACGCGCATGACGGCGCGGGAGGGCGTGGGCAGGACGGCGGCCACCGAGTGGCGCGTGCTGAAGCGGTTTGCGGGTTTCACGCTGCTCGAGGTGCGCATTGGCACGGGGCGCACGCATCAGATCCGCGTCCATTTCAAGACGCTGGGACACGCCGTGGCCGGCGACCGCCTTTATGGCGCCCCGGCGCACCCTTCTGGGCGTTTCTTCCTCCACGCGCGCCGGATTTCGTTTGTGAGTCCGGCACTGGGGCGCGAGGTAACGGTTTCCGCGCCACTGCCCCCGGAACTGGAAGCGTGGCTCGAAGCACTATAATCAAAAGGTCCCTCCCATGAATTTCTCGCTCGTCCCCTTCGCCGCCGTTTGCCTGTTTGCCGGAATGGGCGCGGCTCAAGATCAGAAGCCCGCGGCGCCGGTGAACGAGGAGAAGGACGCCAACCGGATCGTGCTGGACGTCACGCGCGTGAACATGCTGTTCAGCGTCACGGATAAAAAGGGCCGGTTCGTTACCGACTTGGGCAAGAACGATTTCGAAGTTTTCGAGAACAAGAAGCCGCAGGAGGTGCTCGAATTCACGGCCGAAACCGATTTGCCGTTGCGGTTGGCGATTCTGATCGACACCAGCAATAGCATCCGGGACCGCTTCCGGTTCCAACAGGAGGCGGCGACGGACTTCGTGAAATCGGTGGTGCGGATTCAACGCGACAAGGCGATCGTGGTCAGCTTCGACACCTCCGCCGAGTTAGTGGCCGATCTGACCGACGATACGCAAAAGCTCGAGAACGCGATTCACGAGCTGCGTCCCGGCGGAGGCACGGCGCTCTACGACGCGATCTTCTATGCCTGCCGCGACAAGCTGATGCTCGATCAGCCGCTCTATAAATTCCGCCGCGCGATGGTGGTGCTGAGCGACGGCGACGACAACGTCAGCCGCTACACGCGCGATCAGGCGCTGGAGATGGCGCAGAAGGCCGACGTGGTGGTCTACACCATCTCGACCAATATTTCGCGGATCGAAACGGACGGCGACAAGGTGTTGAAGTATTTCGCGGCCGAGACCGGCGGGCAGGCGTTCTTTCCGTTCAAAGCCACCGACCTCGCGCAGTCGTTCGAGAACATCGCCAACGAACTGCGGCACCAATACAATTTGTTCTACCGGCCGGATCCGTTGATTACCGACGGAAGATATCACACCGTGCAATTGAAAGTGCGCGGGCGCAAGGATTTGGTGGTGCGCTGCCGCAAAGGGTATTACGCTCCGCAGCTTTAGGCGGCGCCGCGAAAAAGGGGAAGGATCCATGGACGATAAAGAAAAGAGCCGCGCGCTCAGCGCGACGCTGGGCCAGATCGAAAAGCAGTTCGGAAAAGGGTCGATCCTGCGGCTGGGATCGAAAGAAGCGGTGGTGCCGGTTTCGGTGATTTCCACCGGCTCGATTTCGCTCGACTACGCGCTGGGCACGGGAGGGTTTCCGCGCGGGCGCATCTGCGAGATTTTCGGACCGGAGTCGTCGGGGAAAACGACCGTCGCGCTCCAGGTAATCGCCGAGGCGCAGAAGGCGGGCGGCATGGCGGCCTTCATCGACGTGGAGCATGCGCTCGATCCGGGCTATGCGAAGAAGCTAGGCGTGGACGTCGACAATCTTCTGGTCTCGCAGCCCGACTATGCCGAGCAGGCGCTCGAAATCACGAATGCGTTAATCACCTCCGGCTCGATCGACGTGCTGGTGCTCGATTCGGTGGCGGCGCTGGTGCCCAAATCCGAACTCGACGGCGAGATGGGCGACAGCCACATGGGCGTGCAGGCGCGGCTGATGTCGCAGGCGATGCGCAAGCTCACGGGCGTAGTGTCGAAATCGAATACGTGTTTGATCTTCATCAACCAGATCCGCGAAAAGATCGGCGTGATGTTCGGCAATCCCGAGACCACCACCGGCGGGCGCGCGCTAAAATTTTACTCCTCCGTCCGGGCCGACATTCGCCGGATCGCCGCCATTAAAGATGGCGACGTCGTGACCGGAAACAGGACGAAGGTGAAGATCGTGAAGAATAAAGTGGCGTCGCCGTTCCGCGAGGCGGAATTCGATATCATCTATGGCGAAGGAATTTCCCGGGAAGGCGACTTGCTGGATCTGGGCGTCGCTCAGAATTTGATCGAGAAGAGCGGGTCGTGGTTTAGCTACCAGGGTGAGCGGATCGGACAAGGGCGCGAAAATTCGCGGCAGTTTCTGAAGGACAATCCGGACATCCGGCAGCAGGTGGAAACGAACCTGCGCAAGTTATTGGGGCTGGTGAAAACGGAGACGGAGCCGGTGGCGGCGGCGGTTCCCGAGCCAATGAAAGCGGCTCCCGCGGCCAAAGGGCGTTAGGGGCGGGCCCGGACGGCGAGCCGGGCGAAAGGAGCGGGACGTGAAATTCCGCGTTGCAGTGGGCATGGTGTTGGCGGTAGGCTTCTCGCGGGGCGGCGATCCGTCGAAGACGAGCGCGGAACACTCCGCTTGGAGCCAGAGTTTTTTTCAGGCGCCCGGCGCGGGCCGCCCGGACGAGGACAGCCGCTTGGTGAATCTGAATCTTGTTGCCGTCGACAACCACGGCGAGCCGGTCTCCGATTTAGCCGCTTCCGAATTCGAGGTGACCGACAACGGGAAAAAGCAGAAGGTCGCCTTCTTCCGCCATAACGACCGCTCGCTTTGGAAAACGCCCGTGCTCGCCGCCAATGAATTTTCCAATCGCGGCGGACCGAGGACGGCGCGCGCCGCGGTGATCCTCTTCGATCTGCTCAACGAGAGCTTCTCCACGCGGGGCGTCGCGTGGAATCAATTGGTCAAGAGCTTGGAGACGATGGAATCGGCCGACACGCTTTACCTATACATTCTGACGGTCGAAGGACGGCTCTATACCGTTCACGGTTTCGACAGCGAAGAAGGCGAGTTGGATCAGCCCAAGGGCACTCCGTGGACGCGCCGGATCAAGCCGCTAATGGACGCGGCGATGAAGACGGTGACGCGCGTCCGGCCAGTGGATATCGACGTCGCCGTTCGCGTGCAGCTCACCTTTAACGCCCTCGAAACGATGGCGGTGCAACTGTCCCGCGTGCCGGGGAGAAAGAACCTGGTTTGGATCACGGATGGCATTCCGATCGAGCTTGGCCCCAACCGTTCCGACACCGGCGACTTCGTCGATTTCACGCAACAATTGAGGCAGTTGAGCGAGCACCTCAACTATTCCGGCGTCGCTGTCTATCCAGTGGGGCAGATCATGCTCGGCAGTTCCGACACGGTGGGGTCGAGCTCGGGAGCGAGCATAGGTGGCGGGATGACAGGTGGCTCCGGCGGCGTCTCGAGCGCCGAGACTTTGAACGAAGTGGCGTCCTTGACCGGTGGCCGTCCCAACTCGGGCAAAGATATCGGCGCGGCTGTGAAGCAAGCCGTGACGGATCTGCAAACGAGTTATCAGGTCGGCTATTACGCCCCGTTGAGCAATTGGAACGGCAAGTTCCACAAGATCAAAGTGAAGTGTTCGCGTAAAGCGGCGCGCATCCAGGCGCAGTCGGGCTATTATGCCTGGCCGGGGCCGCCGGACGCGGAAGCGAACCAGGCGATCAAGACGGCGGTTTCCACCAGCTTCGACGCCGCCGAGATCGGATTGCATGGATCGTTGACGATGGAGCCGGGCGGCGGCGGAAAGGCGAAATTCGACGCGCACATCGATGCGGGCGACATCGTGCTTGCGAACGAGGGAGACCAATACACGGGTGAGCTGCGGGTCACGATGGTCGCCTATTCGGGCGGCAGCGCGGTGCAAAGTACTCCGGTGGTTCCGCTCGATCTCCAATACACGGCCGCCCAGCGCGATCAAGCGTTGAAGGATGGGATCGCTTTCACGCGCGATCTGGTGCTCGACAAGCAAATGACCAAGCTCCGCTTGATCGTCTGCGACGGCAACTCCAACGCCATCGGATCTCTGACGATCCCCGTTCACCGCTGATTTGCACGTTTCCGCCCCCGGTATCGTCAAGGCTGGCGATGAAGCGAATCCTGTGGGTGGCGGCGGCCGGCGTGACGGCGGTTCTGGCGCTTCTGGCGCAGCGGGAAGCGCCGCCGGCCTATTCGCCCTATGAAGTGAAGGCGCTGTTCCCGCATGAAGTGGCGCCGGCCCGCTTCGAACAGGTGGAAGACCGGGAGCTGCAGAAGCTGGCCGGCGAAGGATGGGAACTGGTGAGCGTGATGCCCTATGTTTATCGGAACGAGGAGCGCGGGAGCCCCTCCGTCACGCCCCGGCCGATGGTGACACAAACTTACCCGGCGTATTTCTTCAAGCGGATAAGAAGCCGCTTCCGGTAGGCGGTGTTTTGATAGACTGGCCACCGCGAGGTGACGCCGCCGATGACGAAAATCCGGTCCTGTTCGCTGGCCACCGTGGCGCTGTTCGCCGCGCCGTTATTCGCAGGGCCCGGCGCGCAACAGATCGCGCGTTCCGTGACGATATATCGCGATACCTACGGCGTGCCTCACATTTACGGCCCGACCGACGCAAGTTGCGTGTTCGGATACGTCTACGCGCAGGCCGAGGACAATTTCTGGCAAATCGAAGATAGCTATCTGCGGGCCTTGGGACGGGCGTCGGAGATCTATGGCGCGAAGTCGCTCGACGACGATTTGCTGGTGAGGGCTCTGGAGCTTTCCCGGCTCTCGAAAGCGGAATACGAAAACTCCAGCCCGCGCATAAAGGCGATCCTGGACGCGCTGGCCGACGGACTGAACTATTATCTGGCGAAGAATCCGCAAGTGCATCCGCGCCTGATCCGGCATTTCGAGCCTTGGCATTCGTTGGCCTTCGGGCGGTTCGCTTTGTATCACCAGTTCCTTTTTGGCCGCACGGGTCTGAAGAGCGCGGACGTTCAGGACGCGGCCGAACGGCAGGGATCCAACATGTGGGCGGTTGCGCCTTCGAAAAGCGCCAGCGGCCACGCGATGTTGTTTATCAATCCGCACCAGCCGTTCTTCGGAGTGGGCCAGTGGTATGAGGGCCACGTGCATAGCGACGAAGGTTGGGATATGTCCGGCGCGTCGTTCTTCGGCTCGGGTTTTCCGACGATCGGGCATAACGAATATCTCGGTTGGAGCCATACCGTGAACTCGCCCGACGTCGTGGACGTGTGGGAGGAGACGTTCGACAACCCGAACGATCCTTTGAAATACCGCTACGAAGGAGGGTACAAGGAAGCCGTGGCGTGGACCGAGACGATCGGTGTGACGACGGACGCCGGGATCGAGTGGAAGAAATACACGCTGAAGAAGACGCAGCACGGCCCGATCGTGGCGGTGAAGAACGGGAAGGCGATGGCGGTGCGATTCGCGCGGATGGAGGAAGGCGGTGCCGTCCAGGAATGGTACGAGATGAGCAAGGCGCGGAATCTCGCGGAATTCAAGAAGGCGCTGGCGGAGGTGGCGATTCCCATGTTCAACGTGGTATACGCCGACCGCGATGGGAACATTTACTACGTTTACAACGGCGCGGTGCCGCGTCGCTCGACTGCATTCGATTGGTCGAAGCCGGTGGACGGAAGCGTCGCGGCGACGGAATGGCATGGGTATCACACGCTGGACGAATTGCCGCAGGTGACGAATCCCAAGTCGGGTTTCGTGCAGAATTGCAACTCGACGCCGTTTCTGACCACAGTGGGCGGAAACCCCGATCCCAGCGAGTTCCCGGCATATATGGTGGGCGAGGGCGACACTCCGCGAGCGGCGATTTCCCGGCGGATTCTGTGGAACAAAGACAAGTTCACGTTCGACGAATGGGCGAAGGCCGGGTTCAACACCTACGTCCTGGAAGCGGAGACCGCGATCCCGATGATCGCAGCCAGATGGACTGCGCTGGAAAAGACCGATCCGGCGCGGGCGAAGAAGCTGGAAGAGCCGGTGATGGAGTTGAGCGATTGGAACCACGTCAGCACGGTGGATTCGACGCCAATGACGCTTTTCACGCTTTGGTATTGGCAGCAGGACCGCAATCCGGGACTGCGGAAACACCCGCTGAAACTGCTGGAGAGCGTGATCGCGGGCCTTGAAAAAGACTGGGGAACATGGCGCGTGAAATGGGGCGAGGTGAACCGGCTGGAGCGGCGGCAGAGCGGCGGAGGAGAGCCGTTTTCGGATGATGT
>VFSW01002755.1_pt1 | contig 26468 bp, 27 predicted proteins | sample 5358111 | NCBI WGS metagenome assembly VFSW01 (sample SAMN11554181, study PRJNA540505) | mine drainage metagenome | isolation source: sediment from site ElyBrook_90M | place: USA: Ely Copper Mine, Vershire, VT | collected 2017 | reverse complement strand
ATCCCTTCTACACAACAAGAAACGACGGTACAGGCCTCGGTCTCTCGATTGCACAGCGCATCATGGAGCAACATGGCGGCCGTATCGAAGTGGAGCGTAATCCGGAGCGTGGCATGACTTTTGCACTAATTTTCCCCCTAGGACATCATGCGAATTCAGGCTTCTAAGGACAATAGTATGGAACCGACATCTATCCTACTTGTTGACGACAATGAAAGCCAACGCCAGGTCATAGCGTTCTGGCTTTCCGAAGAGCATCACGAGGTAAGCACGGCGTCCTCCGTGGACGCCGCCATTGAATTGCTCGCCCAAAAAGAATTCGACTTGATCGTAACGGATGTAAAAATGCCCGGATCAAACGGCATGGAACTGCTCGCCTGGTCGAAGGAACATGCGCCGGAGATTCCAGTCCTCATGATGACCGCGTTTGGTTCTGTCTCCGATGCCGTCGCTGCGATGAGGATGAGTGCTTTCGACTACATACTCAAGCCTCTTAACGAAGACGCTTTCAAGGTTATCGTCAATAAAGCCCTCCAGCACACGAGGTTGGTACGCGAGAACCGCACCTTGCGCGCATATGCGGAAAGAGCCTCACGATTCGAGAATCTGATCGGGCATTCGAAGAAGATGAAGGAGCTCTTCGATCTCGCGGCGCAAGTGGCCCCGCGGGACTCAACTGTCCTGATACTGGGTGAATCAGGGACCGGCAAGGAGCTTCTTGCCAAGGCTATTCATCTAAACAGCGACCGTAAGAGTGCTCCCTTCGTTGTTGTCAACTGTGGCGCCATTCCGGAAACCCTTATCGAGTCTGAATTGTTCGGACACAAGAAGGGATCATTCACCGGCGCTCAAGCGGATCGAATTGGAAAGTTTGAAGCAGCTAAACACGGAACGGTGTTTCTCGACGAGATTGGCGAGTTATCTCCGGCGCTTCAAGTTCGCCTCTTGCGAGTCATTCAAGAGCGCGAAATTCAAAAGATCGGACAAACTGAACCTTTGAAAATCGATGTACGCATAATCGCGGCGACTAACCGCGATCTGAACACAATGTTGGAAGATAGATCTTTCCGAGAGGATCTTTATTATCGCTTGACTGTGATTCAACTTCGAATTCCTCCCTTGCGGGAACGTCGGGACGATATTCCCCTATTGGCTGAACACTTTGTTGCGAAATTCTGCCAGCGCTACGGACTGCCACCTCGCCGCTTGTCGCCTTCGGCTGTCGATGTCCTGACTGAATATAATTGGCCGGGAAATGTTCGCGAACTAGAGAACGTGATCGAAAGCGCCGTCGTCTTGACCAAGAGCGAACAGATTTCCCCAGGTTTCTTTCCCGAGAATGTCCGACAAGAACACGTCCGGGTTTCCCAAATTCATCTCCAGATACCCGATGACGGAATCAGTCTCGAAGACGTGGAAAGAGAATTAATTCTCAAGGCTCTAGAGAAGTGCCAATGGAACCAGACACATGCCGCCCGTTTCTTGAACATCACGCGCAAAACCCTAATGTACCGCATGGAGAAATATGGGCTCATCCAACCCTCGCACGCTGAACATGGGGAACTGACCGAAGAAGGGTAGAAATCTGCCAGCTGCATGTGCTACAGAATGAAGCTACAGGATTTAACATCAAACATGGGAACCACGTCAGGTTAAAGCTGAAATACGATTTTATTAGTCATACTTTAGTTCTTCCTGCCCGATTTGGGGCAGGTCTTTGTCTTATTTGAGGCACGTTCTGCGTTCAGGATTTTTCTCATTGGCAGATGTCAGAAGTGGCCAGGAGCTATGTCGAAGAAATCGCTTCAAACTAAGGGGCGTTGCGTGGGAATAGCTGCGCGTTCTTGCAGCGGTTCCTGCGGTGGACGCCCGCGAAGTCGTTCGACTCGGAGGAAAGCCATGCTGTGGCGCAAAATGGTTCTCGTGGCTATCGTCTTCTACAGTATCGCCGCTCCCTATGCATACGCGCAGCGCAGTTTCGAGGTGACGCCGCCCTCCGTGCCAACATCCCTGAGACAAGTCTAGTACCCTTAATTAATGAGTAGGGCGAGAAAGAAAAAGGCAGAAATGAACGGGAATTCTCTTGATGTTGTTCTTTCCCCTGGGGGTTTGGCTGTCGCGGAACGGAGCGAAGACGAGCGAAGCGAGCCGCAGCGCAGTGCAGCGACAGCCAAAGTGGGCGCCGATTCGGTGCCGGCTTCGCGGCCGGATCCCGAAGTAGTTGCCAAACCGAAGCGGCGGACCTACACAGCTGAGTACAAACAACGCATCTTGCAAGAAGCCGAAGTCGCTGCGACGACGCGAGGTGGCCTTGGCGCCCTTCTCCGCCGCGAAGGTCTGTACTCGTCTCTGCTGGCCACCTGGCGGCGAGAGCGGGCCCATGGAATCCTCGATGCTCTGACCCCACAGAAACGCGGGCCGAAGTCCAAGCGCAACCCGATGGAAGAAGAAGTCCAGAAACTTCGCCGTCAAAACGCACGATTGACCGAAGATCTGCGTAAGGCGCACATCATCATCGACGTCCAAAAAAAAGTGGCTGCGCTGTTGGGGAATCCGATTCCGGATCAGGACCCAGAGGAGAAGCCCTGATGGCTGCCGTCACCGAACTTGCGGTGGACGTGGGCACCAGCGCTGCTTGCCACACTCTGCTTGTGCCTCGCGCTTCGTATTACCGGGGAAGACGTGCCGCTTCTTTTCCGGTGGTGCGCGTGTCGCGACCTTCGCCGGCACGCGCACTGCAGCCGGCAGAACGCGAAACGGTCCTGGCGCATCTTCACGCCGAACGCTTCCAGGATCGCTCGCCAGCCGCTGTCTATGCCACGTTGCTCGATGAAGGGCAGTATCACTGCTCCATTCGCACCATGTACCGTTTGCTGGAAAAAACGGGTGAGTCCAGAGAACGTCGCGACCAACTCAACCATCCGCCTTATCAAAAGCCAGAACTATCGGCCATGGCTGCTAATCAACTCTGGAGCTGGGACATCACCAAACTTCCCGGGCCTGCGAAATGGACCTATTTTTATCTCTACGTGATCCTCGACGTTTTTAGTCGTTACGTCGTCGGTTGGATGGTCGCGTATCGCGAAAGCGCCGAACTCGCCAAACGGCTCATCGAAGAAAGCTGTGAAAAACAACGCATCCAGCCTGGCCAACTCACGCTGCATGCCGACCGTGGCGCCTCCATGAGTTCGAAATCCGTGGCTTTCTTATTGGCCGACTTGGGGGTAACCAAAACCCATAATCGTCCCCACGTCTCCAACGATAATCCCTTTTCGGAGAGCCAATTTAAAACCATGAAATATCGGCCGGAGTTCCCGGAACGCTTCGGTTGCATCCAGGACAGCCGTGCGTTTTTGCAAGGATTTTTTCGCTGGTATAACGAGGAACATCGCCATTCCGCTCTGGGACTACTTACGCCAGCGATGGTCCACGACAACCAGACGGCAACCGTTCTCGAACAGCGTCAAACGGTTCTCACCGCAGCGTACCAAACTCACCCGGAACGCTTCGTACGCAAGGCGCCCCAACCGTTGCCGGTTCCCAAGGAGGTGTGGATCAACAAACCATCCCACTCACTAGAAAAAACTCACTAAATTCCGCCGTCATGTGTCTCAAAGTCGTTGACCCGTTCCTTCGGTAGTCGATTCGGCGGCGTAATTGATGAGAGCTCGGCGATCACCCCGACCGTTTCGTATGATCATATCTTGATTAAAAGTAGCCTCGACTACGGCGCCTTGTTTGATTACGCGCTGCCAGGCAACTTCAAGGCCGAATTCATGTTCGACGAGCAGCCTACCGTATTTGCCGGGCATTATGCCGGTGGCACCACAAGTGTCAAGTTGACAGACGCCACATTGGACGAGTATGAATGGGGATTCCAATACGCGTTTCGCTCCCCGAAGGCCAAATTGAAGCCGTACCTGGTTTTCGGCATGGGCTTCACACACTTCTATCCTTCGGACCTAGCCGGATTCACCAATCGCTTTTCAGACAGTTTTGGAGGTGGCATGAAGTATTTCTTTGCCGATCACTTCGGCATGCGTTTGGAGGCGCGATGGTCCCCTACGGCAACAACAACAGGCGAAGCGCTCTTCTGCGGCCGTTTCGGCTGCTACCAAGCGACGGCGCCCCATACCGCCCAGCAAGGACAAGTGAATCTTGGATTCATTTCCCGTTTCAAGTGAAGAACGAACCGAATGCCGGATGGCATCTTAATTGCAACCCGAAGACTGCTGAAGATCACAAGAAACTGGCAGCCTATTACCGGGACAAAGCGCAGGAAGCGAAGTAGAACGGAGCTGATCACCAAAATATGCTGCAGGCCTATGTTGACAATCCTACGGGTCATTGGCCGATGAAGTCGCCGAATCCCCAAAATTATTGTAACAGTTTTACTCGCATCGATTGCGAGGAGGGTAAACAAGATCTGTCCCTTGCTGAATATCATAGGGTATGGCCAGCGATGTTCCGAAAACGCAATAAAGTATGTGGCGCGGATAGCGGGAGGGTCTTAACTTAACCTGAATTCCGAAGTTGGGCAGGGCGAAGGAGGGATATCGTCCCTCGGTTTTCTTGCACGAGCATCCAGAAACCGGCTGAAGACACTGAGGTTATCATCGTGATGAGTCGAGTGCGAATTGTGCCGGAAGTGAAGCGACGCAGAAAGCATGACCCCGCCGCTCCAAAAACTCTGCTTCCCCTTCAGGCAATTGAGAGCAGCTTGGCCGGACCCTTTTTGAAGGAGCGGCTCCTGGGCAATCTTCCTCGGCCGGTGCTGGATGGCTTTGACGCAATTTCATCGTCGAAATCCTATCCCAAACGCGCGATTCTGTTCGTGGAAGGTCAGGAGGCGTGCGGTGTCTTCATCCTCTCGAGCGGCCGAGTCAAGCTAACGACAACCTCTCCTGATGGCAAGTCGCTGCTTCTGCGCACTGCGGAACCGGGTGAGGTGATTGGCTTGCCGGGTGCCATTTCGGGGAAAATCTATGTGCTGACTGCGGAGGCACTCGAACCGATCCAAGTCAACTTCATCTCTCGGGAGCCATTTATGGAGTTTTTGCGAGAGCATGGCGACGCAGCCTTGAGGGTAGCTGAGATCCTGAATGAGATCTATCATGCAACTTTCCGAGAGCTCCAGTATCTGGCGCTTTCCGGCTCCGCCGCTGAGAAGCTGGCACGTTTCTTGTTGGACGCTGCGGCTTCTCGCGGGCCGAGCAACGATCAGCTCCGCGCCAAGCTTACGCTCACCCACGAAGAAATTGCCGGGATGATCGGAGTGGCTCGAGAAACAGTGACGAGACTCTTCGCCAGTTTCAAACGGGAGCACCTCATAGAACGCCAAGGCTCGACTTTAGTGATTGCCGACAAGGCGGGCCTTGAGAGGTTGCTGCGAGCCTGAGCTGACTTTTGGGGTGCCAGTCTCGTAGTGCGATCCAGCCTCTAGCCCGCATCCCCTGCTCTTTGCCACGCCCGTTGATGGTAGAAACCTGCGAAGGACAGAAGTTCACGGCAAGAAGAGCGTTCGCTTTTCCGACCCTGGCACAGAACTCTCTGTGTGACGCTTATCACGGTGATAAGTCTCACTGACCTACCTACCTCAGTAGATTCAAAATCTCAGAAGTAGGCGATGACGCTCTGGGCAGTAAGCCACTCGGACGGGAAGGGGACGAGGATGGGAGAATCCTTGAAGTCTGAGATGTTCCGGTTCCTTCTCGTTGGTTTCATCTGGCTTTTCGCAATCGCTGCGGCCGTATTCGTTCAGGCGCAACCGCGCACAGATTCCCGAATGAATAAATATGTGAACATAATGGGAATTAACTAAATTACACAGGAGGAATGCGATGGTGGAAACCAAGAACACTCAGACCGAAAGATACAGTGCAGGAATTATATCGCCCGCGTTGGCCGGGAGCCGGAGTCGGCTCGTTCCGTGGGTTTCGCTGTTCCTGCTAGTTGCGATGATCATTCCCATCATTCCGTCGCTATACCTGCTCGCACAGGAGCCTCGCGTGATCCAGATAACCGCCGATAAGGATAACAAGTTCAAGGTTGCGGGGCAGAAGGAGCCCGCCATCACCGTGAAAGCGAATGAGGTGATTAAGTTTAGAGTCACCGGGCATAAAGGAACCGAAACTGACCCGAAATACCCCGGCTGCATTCACACTTTCACCATCAAGGAACTGAAGGATCAGGGTTGGGACGTGTGCCTGAAGGAAGGGATGAATGAATTTGCCCTGGTCGCGCCCAGCAAGCCGGGCGAATTCAAGATCGAATGTATGTCCAAATGTGGCAAAGGCCACGATGACATGGGAATGAAAATGATCGTCACGCAGTGAGGAGACCAGATGTCGATATTACGTCGAGGTTTCGTGCTGACCGTTACCCCTTATGAGGTGATGTCATGAAAACCGACTCGGTTTCACGACGGGGCTTTTTCGGGTTCTTGGCGCAAGGATTCAGCGCGGTTGGGATTTCCTGGTTTGCATTCGAGAAGAAGGTGACAGAGGCCTTTCACCAGGATCTCCCGGCCCGGTCGGTCGCGCCCTCCAATCAGAAGTGGGTGATGGTGATCGACCTGACCAAATGCGACGGGTGCGGGGACTGTACGACTGCGTGCAAAGAAATGCATTTTGTGCCCCCGATGCAGGAATGGATCAGGGTCTATGAGGTGGAGGACAACCGGGAAGCTGGGCCTTATTTCCTGGCTCGGCCCTGCATGCAGTGCGACAACCCTCCCTGTGTGCGTGGATGCCCGGTGGGTGCAACCTTCAAACGCACTGACGGAATTGTCATGATGGATCAGGAGCGCTGTATCGGTTGCCGGAACTGCATCGCCCAGTGTCCCTACGGGGCGCGTGCCTTCAACTGGGGTGAACCGCCCCACACGCCGGCAGAACTCTCCCAGCCCTATTCGATGGAATATAACTATCCCCATCGCAAGGGTGTAGTCGAGAAGTGCATCTTCTGCCCGCACCTGTTACGTGCGGGGAAACTGCCGGAGTGTGCCGAGAAGTGCACCATGGGCGCTATTTATTTTGGCGACGAATATGAGGATGCGGTCACCAACAGCAAGGGGGAGACCATCCAATTCTCCAAGATCAGCGAACGTGGCGCAGGTTTCCGGCTGCTTGAGGAGCTGGGGACAGAGCCGCGCGTCTACTACCTGCCTGCCGCCAATCGTAAATATCCTGGGCCGAATGAACTTAAAGAAAAAGAAGCTTCGGAGAAAAAGGCATGATTTCTAAACGCGAAGCCAATTTACTGCGCTCCGTCACCGAGACGTCACTTAGATTCTATGTCTGGATCGGAGCTTTATCCTGCGTCATACTTTGGGGACTCTACGGCTATATACTCCAGCTTCGCCGGGGACTAATCGTCACCGGAATGCGCGACCAATTTTCCTGGGGTTTATACATCACGGACTTTGTCTTCTTCATCGGGATCAGTCACGCTGGAACGCTGATTTCAGCCGTTCTTCGAGTCGCCGACGCGGGGTGGCGGCGCCCGATCACTCGGTTGGCCGAAGGCATCACCGTGTTCGCGTTGATGATCGGCGGGCCCATGGTGATCATCGATATGGGCCGACCGGACAGAATGTTTAATTTATTCATCCACGGACGCATCCAATCCCCGATCTTCTGGGACGTTCTCGGGGTGAGCACGTACCTGACCGGCTGCATCATTTATCTCTACATCCCCATGATTCCGGATCTGGCTTTCCTGGCGCAGCGGGAGGAGTTCGCACAGTGGCGGCGGAAATTGTACCGGACGCTTTCGCTCGGATGGACGGGCACCGATAAGGAACAGCATCTGCTGGAGAAGTGCATTTCGATATTGGCGATTTTCATCATCCCGCTGGCAATTTCGGTGCATACCGTGGTGTCATGGATCTTCTCAATGACGTTGCGGCCTGGCTGGAATAGCAGCATCTATGGCCCCTACTTTGTCATGGGCGCAATCTATTCCGGCGGGGCAGCCGTCATCCTTTCGATGTATATCCTTCGGAAGGTGTTCCATCTGGAAGACTATCTCGAGCCCATTCACTTCCGGAATCTGGGGTTGCTGCTGCTCACATTCTGCTTGCTGTATCTGTACTTTAACATCAACGAATACTTGACGACGGGATATAAGGTCGAGGGGCCGGAGAAGACCTTGTTGCAGGGCGTGTTCTTCGGCAGTTATGCTACGTTGTTCTGGTCAGTCCAGAGCATGGTCATCGTTATCCCGTTGATCTTGATGGTAGCTGTCCTTGCCGTGAAAAGCTTGCGGAGGTTCACCCCCTCTGTACTCGCGGTGGCCTCTTTCTTGGTTGTCGTTGGGGCTTGGGCCAAGCGCTACCTGATTATCATTCCCACACTTTCCACTCCTTATTTGCCGAATACAAAGCTCCCGTATGATTGGCTTCACTATCGTCCCACCTGGGTGGAGTGGTCCATCACCGCTGGTGCCACGGCTGTATTCCTGCTCATCTATACGCTGTTCGCCAAAATGTTCCCGATGGTTTCCATTTGGGAGACGCGCGAAGATGATGCGGAGCGGGAATTGGTTGAGCACCGTCGGACAGGAGACGTACAACCCGCCGTGGCGTCTGCGCCTCAGCCTGCCCCTCAACGGTTGGGTCCAATCCCGACCACATCCATCATTTTGATCGTGTGCGTACTTTTCGGTGCTGCCCACGTCCGGGCAGCTCAACCGCCCGAGGCAAAAAAGCCGCAAGCCACTTCGTTGTCATTGGAGTGGCGGGTACTGGCGGCTCCCGAGTCAACCGGTGCAGTCAACGGCGAAAAAGGTTTGGTGGCATTTCTGGATCACCTTTTCGGATGGCGTCCGGCCGCATCCAGCAATAAGAAGCAGATTCCACCCACGTTTGTATTGACCGCGACGCTGCTCGACGCCAAGGGTCAGCCACTCCCCTATCAGGTCGTCGGTCTCTCATTGAAAACTTCCTTTGGCAAGTTGGACTATGGAAACCGCCCGACGAACGCCGAGGGCAAAGCCCAATTTTCATTGCAGGACCAGCGGTATGGACCATATGTGGTCGAGGGCACCTATGGGGGCGGCACCGAATTTGCTGCTGCTCACGCCGTGACCTCCGTAGACTTCGGGCCCCGCCCAGAACCCGCTTTGCCTTCCGAGGGGGTGCTCATCGCCCCTTATCCTACTGCTGCCATTGCCCTGCCCTTCCTGTTTTTCTACGGAACCATGTGGATCGTGTTTTTCTACGTTGGCTATCTGATGATTTGGCGCATGCGCCAGATTCGCGAGCACCAGGCTAAACCCAGCTAGGAGGCGCAATCACTATTGGCCTGCATTTCTCAATAAAATGAATAGAGACTTAATGAAACATCGCAAAGGAAAAGGGTTACGCCCATGACCAAAATGAGGAGGCTCGGAATCGGGGTATGGTTGGCCACAGCAGGCGCAATTTTCAGCCTGGCAGCGAATTTTGCCTTTGCCCAAAAGCAGCCAGCCACAGTTGAATCCATGTCCGTTTCCGGGCAAGCTGCCGCCGAGGGGGGTACCAGCACGTACAAAGGAACTGAGGCTTGCCTTCAATGTCACAAGGAAGCGGGCGAACTGGTTTCGAAAACCGTCCACGCGGGCACGAAGGTTGCCGGAACGAGTATGAGCACCAGTTGTGAAGCGTGTCACGGTCCGGGCAAAGCGCACGCCGATGCAGAACTGCTAGCGGAGAAAAACGACACGAAAGATCCCGAGGCGAAGAAGCTCATCTTTCGCTTCGATTTGAAAATTGTATCCGCGAAGGCGGTAAACGAGCGCTGCCTGGAATGTCATGCTTCGGGAAAGGATCACGCGAACTTTTCGCGCTCGGCACACAGCGAGAATAACCTGAGCTGCCTGACCTGCCATTCTGCCCACCACGGAATGACCAACCAGTTCCTGCTAATCAAAGCTCAGCCGGAACTCTGCTACACATGCCACTTGAAAATGAAGGCGCAGTTCAATATGCCCTTCCACCATCGCGTCGAGGAAGGGCTTGTTCAGTGCGCGGATTGTCATAACCCCCATGGAGGTTTCATCGGGACGCAGCTACGATCGGCTGCGGCGCGGGATACCGTTTGCTTCACGTGCCACGTCGACAAGCAGGGCCCATTCGTTTTCGAACATCCGGCGATCAAGACAGAGGGTTGCGTAGCGTGCCATTCGCCGCATGGCTCCCCCAATCCACGTCTGCTCAAGATCAGCAACCTCAATATCCTCTGCCTGAGGTGCCATACCGCTTCCAGCTTCAGCACTGCTTCAGGGACACCGGACTTTCATAACCAGGCGGCGCAGTATCAGGCATGCGTGATCTGCCACGTGGCGATCCACGGCTCGAATTTCGACCGCCACTTCTTGAAATGACAGTGGACGGAAAGATGAAAATGGATAGCCAACTCGCAGGGAATTCGAGAACAAGGGGTCTGATTTGCTCTCCGCAATATCGCGAATCTTCTCGGAGCAGAACATGAGACTATCACGCTCGCTGCAGACAGGTCTATTTATCGGTGTGCTGTCGCTTAGTTTCGCGGTTTTCGCCGCATCCCAAAGTGCCCCCGAATCCACTGAAGGGGTCAACTCTGGAAACTACAACATCCACCAGACTATCGAATTCGGATACAGAAATACCAATATGAGCGGCAATCTGGCGAACTATAACACGTTCGTCGATCTCAACAGCGGCGTACGCCTTTTCGAGCAGTCGCTGGATATCCGCTCAGTGAACCATCCCGGCACTCTTTTCGACACCTTGTCTTTATACAGTTTCGGTTACGGCGGAGATCCGAACGATATTACCCGGTTGCGCATAGAAAAGAATAAGTGGTACGACTTTCGAGGAATTTTTCGCCGTGACAATTATCCGTTCAATTACAATCTTTTTGCAAATCCGTTGAACCCCGCTTCTTCAACACCTGCTGTGCCCATCACGAACTCTTTGCATGCTCAATATCTAGTCCGGCGCATGCAGGATTACGACTTGACACTGCTGCCACAATCACGTGTGCAGTTTCGTCTCGGCTACACGCGCAATATTCAAGAAGGCCCTTCCTACACGACATTCGGGGGCGCAACCCTTCTCGACCCGCCAACGGGATTTGGAACGCAAACACAGTTATTCCAAAACTGGAAAACGACTCAGAACGCGTACCACTTGGGCGTGGACTTCCGGATTCTGCACAAAACAAGCATCCACTACGACCAGTTTCTGCAGTACTTCAAGCAGGATACGTCTTACGTGGATCAGAATTCCAATTTCCAGTTGCCGAACGGAGTGCCGGTCGACTTGGGTGTTGTCTTCGACACGGCCAGCAATGTCAACAGTGCGCCTTGCCCTTCGCCGGTCGCTAATGCAGGGACGACCCCACCGACAGCCAACACCAATTGCAATGGATATCTTACCCTCACGCGCGTCGGCCGGCCGCGAAGTTCTCTTCCAACCGAGCAATTCAGTTTTCAATCTGAATCGATCAAAAACATTTCAATGTCCGGACGGGCCGCTTATAGTTCCGGAGAAGAAAACTCCAGCGACCTCAACGAAATCTTCACTGGCAGCAACGTGAGTACGCTGCAGGTGGGAACCAATGCCGCCGGACCTACTCATGCGAAGCGCGTGATAGCGAATGCGGACTGGGCTGCGACCTGGACCATCACGTCCAAGCTTCGTCTTGTGGATTCCTTCACCTATGATCATTTTCAGATTCCTGGCTTTTGGGGTCTCGCCACTGTCAGCCTCTTTGCCCAAGCTCCTCTAGACCCGACCACCGGCGGGCCCATCCTCGGACAGCCTCCGGGCCAGTTCAATGCGACGGATTGTCCGCCGCCTTTCTCGGCTCCAACTTGCCCGCAACATAACGATAATTCAGGAGCGGACATCACGAACGGCACATGGACTCGATACCTGGCACAGAGCATTAAGTCCAATACAACCCAGCTGGAGTACGACTTTACTTCCCGATTTGGAGCGCGGCTCGGCTACCGCTACAGCAACCGCAAAGTTGCCAGCCAAGACACTCTCTTTTTGGCGAACGAGGTATTCTTTCCTGGGGGACCTGCGGGGACGGCGCGCGGCGATTGCGCGGATCCAACTATGTGCACGCAAATGCCGGACGGCTCGCTGGTCTTCTCCGGCTTCGCCATGGGCAGCAATCCGTCCCAACATTTGGACGCTGATATCAACAGTCATTCGATGCTGTCGGGGATTTGGGCCCAGCCTACCAACGCTCTGCGCCTCAGCTTCGACGCGGATCTTTTCTGGGCGGATTCGGCCTATATGCGCATAGACCCACGTCGGCAGCAACGCTACAGATTTCAAGGCTCCTATACTCCCTCCAATTGGATCAGTCTTGATGCTTCCTTTGACATTCTGGAGCACCGCAACGACATGGACCTAGTGAATGACACAGAGCATGATCGCGACTACAGCTTTACCGTCGTGCTCACTCCCAATGAGCGATTCTCTTTCGACTTGGGTTACACCTATAGCGACGTCTATTTTCAGATGCTCGAATGCTGGGCCTATGGTTCCGGCGTTACTTTTCCCGTGGCTCCAGGGCTCCTGCCTCCAGGGACGATTACGACCCCATGCCCGGTGCCTGCAGAGCTGCAAGGGGGAGACGTTACTGCTTTTGGCGGTACGGCGCCCTACAGCAGCAAGACACATTTCGCATACGCCGACGTCACGTGGAAACCCATAAAGAGGCTAACCCTGAAAGCCGGGTATTCGGGTTCGTTTGCGAACGGAAGCACGCTGTTCTTGAACCCCAATGCTCCTGTGGGTCCTCTGCAGTACGCCTACCAGAAACCTTACGCGGGATTTGCGTTTGATTTAGCGAAGGGGCTTACGTACAAGACGACCTGGAACTACTATGGTTATAATCCGCGGTCGCTCGCAAACCCGGCAGGGCTGGCTCCGATCGGCAGCGAAGACTTTAATGGAAATAACATAACTCTTGCCCTTCGGTATTCGTTTTAAGTTGGAGCCGCGTATGGTCCAGCTCGATTTCTTGACAAACAACTTCCCATTCGTTACGTATTTTGAGAAAGGGGGATACCAGTGAAATTCGCAAACGGACTTATGTTCGCACTCGCAACAGCTTTAGGCACCGTCGTCTTGTTAGCGGCTTCAGTGCGGGGACAGGACACACCCGAGGCGCTCTACAAGGCGAAGTGCGCGACCTGTCACGGCGCTCACGGCACCGGCGATACGCGCAAGGGCAAGAAAACTGGTGCGCGCGATTTCGGCTCGGCCGAGGTGCAGAATGAAACCGATGCTCAGTTCATCGAAATCATTGCAAACGGCAAGAACATGATGCCTGGCTACAAGAAGAGGCTGACGGATACGCAGATCAAAGACCTGGCGGCCCATTGCCGGGAGATGGGCAAGAAGTAGGGCTTCAGTCGGCGGGCAGATCGAGGCGGCTAGCCAGCGCTCGCTGCGTGAGAGGAGGCTTTGTGACTAGCTCCGAGCTGATTGTTTGCGCGCTGATTGGAATCACGATCGTCCTTATCGCGTATGCGGCATTTCGCCCTGCAGTGACGCAAAGCTCGCGCGAAAAGATGCCAGATGCCGAGCTGACTGAAATCATCGCCAAAGGAAAGAACAAGATGCCCGGCTATGAAAAAAGTCTGAAACCGAATGAAATCAGAGGATTGGTTGCTTACGTCCGCTCCTTGGCCCCGAAGAAATGACACCTTGAGCGACGATGGCGGAATGGCAAGCTTTGTGTTCATGCGTGAGCTACGATGATCGCTGGCGGCACAGTTACGGTTTTCATTTTTCTGCTGAGCATTGTCCTCGTGATGGTGCTCTTGGCGCGGCCCGCGCTCACGCATACGCGCGAGGGAAGGATACTCGCCTTCTTTGGGCTGTTTCTGTTTCCTATCCTTTCCAGCGGGATTGGATTTTCCGTGCATGTGGAACATTCGAAACACACGGCATTCTGTCTCTCATGCCACATCATGGAGCCTTATGGAAAGAGTCTGTCTGTGGATGATCCGCACTACCTTGCTGCAGCGCACTTCCAGAATCACCGCATTCCGGCCGACGAAGCATGCTACACATGCCACACTAACTACGCCCTCTATGGGGACCTTCGAGCAAAATGGAGCGGCCTGAATCATGTGTGGGTGCAGTATCTAGGTAAGCCGCCAGCACCCGAAGCGATCCGTCTTTTTACCCCCTATAACAACCGTGAGTGTCTCCATTGCCACCTGGGCGCGCGCTCGTTTGAAGAATCACCCGTTCACAGCGCGATACGCGATGGTCTCGTGTCGAATCAGACTTCATGTCTCACCGCCGGATGCCACGACACGGTTCACAATGTCGCGGGTCTTGGAAAGATGAAGTTCTGGAAAGGAGCGCCGTGACGGAGCGACGCGTGCGAATCGCGGCCGTACTCGTGCTCGCCGGACTCATCGTCGAGCTGACAGCCCTTCGCTGGGCGCATCCTACGGCCTTTCTCGTTTTCGCGCTTGCGGGGATGCCTCTCGTCGGGGTAGGCATCCTAATGTTGTTGTATTCTTTGGTTTCCGTACGAGAATAGGAGCGGCACCGCATGCTGATCGCGAGATGAGCAGTACGCATTCCAAGTAGTTCGATTGTGAGGGACGGTCAGTTCCTCACCGAAAGAGTTCGGCACTTCATTTCTCGGAAGGCTTTAAGCGACGGCGGTCCCGCGTCCTTGTGTTCGAACGCCTTGATGCGTATACTTAAATGAATGCAACGCAAACTGCCGGCGATATTAGCCCTTCTGGCACTTATGGGTGCCCTACCCGATACTATCGTCGCTTGCGTAGCCTACTGCTCACTGGCAGGAGTGATGCACGGCTCGGAGCACGTCACACAGCTTAACCCGTCAAATGGGCATCAGCACTCCCCAGAGATGGCTGAGGGCTGCGTCCAATGTGATTCGCATAATGTGACTACTTCGATGAGCATGCCTGCATGCGAGAACCTACCGGCTCTCATGGTTCTCAGCGAACGCTTTCGGTACATCTCGTCGACAAGTGTGACTGTGCAGCTTTTGTCTCCAGCGGTTTCCTTCAATTTTCCCTTGCTACTTCTTGCCAGCGATAATTCTGGTCCGCAATGTCATTCTTTGCCCAAACCTGACTCAAGTCCGTCTTCGACTCCTCTCCGCGTCTAGAAAACTCTTTATCTTTCACCTGCTTGGCTCGAGTGTCTCAGGACGAGGTTTCTCCTGATCCTGCCGAGCTTACATAATTCCGTCAAGTCAAGCTATCAACGCTGGATGAAGGAGAAATCATGAATAGCAGACGTGGCTTTATGCGGAATGTTCTTTTCGGGGCTGGCGCAATGGCGTCCGCGACGATACTTCCGGCCCAGGAAAAAGCAAAAATGAATATGTCTCATGGCATGCAGGGAATGAACATGAAGGAGCCGGAACATGCTCCAGATACTCCGGTTCTTGTCGAGACACCGGACGTACAGCAGCTTCCCTGGCGCATGGACGGAAACATTAAGGAATTCCATCTCATCGCTGAGCCGGTGAAACAAGAAATTCTTCCTGGCAAGGTCGTTGATCTCTGGGGTTACAACGGCAGCGCGCCCGGACCGACGATCCAAGTAACTCAAGGTGATCGTGTCCGGATCATCGTGGACAACCACCTTCCTGAAGCTACGTCGATGCACTGGCACGGTTTCGACATACCAAATGACATGGATGGCGCGCCGGGATCGAGCCAGGATCCGATTGCTCCAGGTGGCCGGTTCGTCTACGAGTTCACTCTGAACCAGGAAGGAACCTACTTCTATCATTCGCACATGGCAATGCAGGAAATGATGGGGATGATCGGCGCGTTCATCATGCACCCGAAGGAATCCCACAAGCCGCGGGTCGACAAGGATTACGCCATCATCTTGCAGGAATACGCAATCCTACCGAATATCAATGTCCCGAACTCCATGAACATGGAGTTCAACTGGCTCACGTTCAACGGAAAATCGGGTCCGGCCAATACTCCCCTCATCGTGCGGCACGGCGAGCGAGTCCGCATGCGCTTTATCAATCTCGGGATGGACCACCATCCGATCCATCTTCACGGCCACCAATTCGTAGTTACGGGCACCGAAGGGGGCCGCCAGCCCGAATCGACCTGGGGACCGGGAAACACGGTGCTCGTGGGAGTTGCCCAGGCCCGGGATGTGGAGTTCGTCGCAAACAATCCGGGCGACTGGATGCTGCACTGCCATCTTCCGCACCATATGATGAACCAGATGTCGTCGAACGTCGGGCCGATGTCGCGCCGCATAGGAATGCCAGCGGGCCAAGGCATGGAACAGGGTATGGGAATACTCCGAGGAGGAAGCCCCACGTCCGATCAAAACGGTCCGAGCCTTGGTCGCGGAATGGGTGTCGGCTCGACGGCGGAACAACCCATGTCAAATTCTCCGCTCAAAGCAGGGAATTCGATGGAACACCCGGATATGCCAGGCATGAAACATGACGGCATCCAGGGAATGCAGATGTCGACGCCGGACGTAACCAAGGATGCCAATTCCGTGCCGGGCTTTCCGCAGGACGCCTTCATGGAAGGTCCCATGATGGCGATGGATCAAATGGTCGACAAACCTGAAAACTTCGGTCTGCGTCCCGGCTGGAGTGGCTTCATGGCGGGAATGATGACCTTCGTTCGAGTGCTACCTCCCGACAAGTACGACAAAATCATGGAGCTTCGAGACAAACAGAAGGGCAAGGAACCCGTGGGCGATATGCCGGGGATGGAGCACAAACATGAATAGCCTGACTACGCCGGTGAAGTTTATGCAAGTGAGGATCGGACCAGTGGCATCTCTTCGTTGTGTAACTCGACTCCTACTCCTCGTTTCCTGGATTTTCTTGCTGGTCGCTTTGCCTGGCCGAGCGCAAACCCTAGCATCCGGACAGAAGATGATCACTCTCGAAGAGCTACAACAGATGGCCTTGCAGAACAATCCCACGTTCGCGCAATCGGCCGCCAACATCCAGGCGGCGGAAGGCCGGAAGAAGCAGTCGGGTCTCTACCCAAACCCAACTGTCGGCTATCAGGGCGAACAAATTCGAGGCGGGTCATATCGCGGGGGAGAGCAAGGGTTTTTCGTGCAGCAGGACATCGTGCTCGGTGGAAAGCTAGGCCTGAATAGACAAATATTTGACCAGGAGCTGAAACAGGCACAAACAGAAGCCGAAGAGCAAAGACTGCGCATAGTCACCAATGTGCGGATGTCCTATATCCAAGGGCTGGCTTCACAGCAAACGCTGGAGTTACGACGGAGTCTCAGCAAGCTCGCCGAGGACGCCGTCGGGACCTCCCATCAACTCGCCAATGTCGGTCAGGCCGACGCTCCCGACGTTCTCGAATCGGAAGTGGAAGCGCAGCAGGCGCAACTCGCGGTCACCATGGCCGAGCAGAACCAGTATCGAGTTTGGAAGGAACTTGCCGCCGTCGTGGGGAATCCGCGACTTCCTTTGATGCAGCTAGAAGGAAAACTTGAGGACACTTCACCGGTGAACGCGGATGACTTGGTGGAGAAAATCGTCAACGAAAGTCCTGCTGTCAAAATCGCCGAACTCGGTGTCAAACGCGCCGAAGCAGCCTTGGCACGTGCAAAGCGGGAACCGATTCCCGATCTGCAACTCCGTGGCGGCATGCAGCAGAATCGCGAGTTGTTTTCCGAGATTAGCCCGCGCCCCGTGGGACTGCAAGGATTTGCCGACGTGGGGGTGAGAATTCCCATCTTTAACCGCAACCAGGGAAACATTGCCAGTGCGAAGGCCGACGCAGAGAGGGCGACGAGCGAAGTGGAGCGCGTGAAGCTTGTCTTGCGGGAACGTGCTGCAAGCGTCGTCAAGAACTACACGTTCTCGCAAACCGCTGTCGACCGCTACAAGAACCAGATGATACCCCGGGCACAAAAGGCGTACGAAATGTACACCAACAAATACCAGAGCATGGCTGCGGCTTACCCCCAGGTCCTCATTGCCCAAAGAACGCTGATGCAGCTAGAGGTCTCCTACATTAATGCGCTGGAGACCTTCGCCATGAACTCACTTTCTTTGCAGTCCTACTTGCTCACGGACGGCCTCGAAGCCCCTTCGCAGCCCGGCGGAATCGACCAGCCGGTGCGTGAGGTCAACATTCCATTCCAGATGGGCGCAAGCCCCCAGGAAAGGTAAGTGCATGAGAAAACGCACTCTTCTTCTATCGATTACCGCTGCAGGCGTCGCGGGAGCCGCTGCGCTCGGATGGATAACCATCCGACGTGGCTTCAGCGCGCGGGATAACCCGTCGGCAATGGAGGCGTATGTCGCAAAGACGGCACGTAAGCTTTCCATCCCTGCCTCGGAACGCGACGCCAAGAACCCGTTTGCGCCAACCCCTGAAGTTCTCAGCGAGGCGCGCGCCCACTTCGATGACCCCAGCCTTGCGTCGCTTGGTCCTGGAGCCCTTTCCTGATCCGTGGTGCTGATCACGATTTAAGTTGGTATCGTACGCCCTCAAACCGCCGTCTAAGGTAACATCAGGTGACGAGGGCGGTGCTCCCCCGCGATCTTCAATGCCGAGCACCCCCCATGCTGGTTTGCAGAATGATGGTCTTGCAAAGGGAATTCGGTTAAAGTATAATTTTTTGCAATGGCATCGAGAATAGCAGTTGCGGTCGTTGTCCTGAGTATCTTCCTTAGCGGTGCCTTGCCTCTGTCAGGAACGCTCTGTGTAGGCGGGCATTCAGGGGAAGATCAGCACGAACGCGTCTTTCAGGCCATGCCAGCAATGCCCCCCGTTTTGGGAGACGGGTGCTGTTTTATGTATTCTGCTGGAGCGGAGCAGGTCGCCGTTTTGCAGAATGTTCTTCCCTGCGGAAAATCGGTACAGAACGAAAGTATTATTGCCCGAGCTGGGACTGAGTCGCTGACTCGCGATCAGGTCACGATGACGATTCTGAGTCCCACGCCCCCATACACGCCTCCGGGTATGGATCCTTCTTCCAGTATTCTGCGCATCTAGCCTCCTTTATCATCTTCGCGCTTGGCACCAGGCCATAACAACGAAATCGGCTTCAGGTGCCGAGTTGCATATCCTCCTCGTTCCAAGTGAAGCCGAGGTAACGGCTAGTCCTTGGATTTTCCTGTACATCTTTCAGAAGAGGAAGAGCAATGAAGAACAGACATGATTTTCATAGAAATACGTTAGGACTCGGAGTCGGCTTGGCAGCCGTGCCGCGCTCGTTCTCTGCCCTGCAGAGCGCTGGGGCTTTTCAGTTGCGGCGTCATGAGATGACGAGAGTAATAAATCGACAAACAATGAATGGCAATAATACACTTAGAAGTTCCGCTCGCATTTTCCTTTGCCTGATTTTTGTCGCCGGCACGGCCTTAGCACAATCCGTGCCAATCCGACCGGCACAGTCCGGGCCCGCGCCCGGACAGGCTTCCAGGGGGGAACGGTTGAGCGTGGAGCAGGCGGTACAGGAGGCGCTCGCGCAGAACCTCGCGTTGCGTGCCGAGCTTGAGCGCATTCCTGCGGCCGAGGGGCAGGTGCGTCAGGCGGGATTCCTCCCGAACCCGGCTCTGATCTCGAGCGCGACCTCTGATCGCTTGTTTGCCAATGACGGTGAGCGCGGGTGGACTGCGGAAATCCAACAAGAGATTGAAACGGCTGGGAAGCGGCGGTACAGGACCCTCACTGCACGCGGCGATCTCGGGCGAGTCCGGTACGAAACCGAATCTACGCAACGCGATTTGATCGCCCGGACCCAGAAAGCCTACTTCGCGCTTGTCCAAACCGAACGTGATCTCAATCTGGCCCACGAGACCTCGGCGATCCTTCAACGCTTTGTGAATTTGAGTGCCGAACGGGTGAAGGTTGGTGACGCACCGGGCGTGGAGCTGAACCTCGCGAAAGTCGAATTGGCACGTACCCAGATAAGCGAGCAGGAGTTTGAGCGCCGTCATCAAGAAGCTATGGCAGGCTTGAATCTCTTGATGGGGAGGCCACCGTCCGCATCCGTCGTCGCCACAAGCGATTTTACAACCCCGCTTCTTTCTTTGCCGCCCGAGCAAGAGTTCCTTGACTACGCACTGCAACACCGTCCCGAGGTACTTGCGACCAATAGCAACGTCGAAGCTCGCACGACCGCTCTCCAGCTTGCGCGTGCGTTTCGTTTCCCGAACTTCTTCGGGGGCGCGACCTACCAGCGGCAGCGCTTCATCACTGGTGTCAGTGGAGGGGCGACGACGATTCAATCGGACCAGCAACTGGGGTTTTCAGTGACAGTGCCTCTCCCGCTGTTCAATCGAAACCAGGGGAATATTACGAGCGCGGACTACGAGAGACGGGCCGCCGAGGAGGCGGCCCAGTACCAACGCAACACGGTGGCAAACGAGGTCACGACCGCGCTTGCCAACTATCGATCACGAGTTCTGGTGCTCGTCCAGTATGAAGAATCCATACTGCCACAGCTTCAGCGAAACCTCGATGCGATTCAGGAAGCATATCGTCTCGGAAACGAGAATATTTTCACGGTGATCCAGGTTCAGCGAACATTTTTCGACACGCGTCAGCAGTATATTCAAGCGCTCCTCGATCTTGAGCTCAATCGAATCGACTTGGAGAAGGTGACTGCTAGGCCATTGAGGTAGCTGCCATGCGTGAAGCTGACGAACACGGGGATAAGGAAGTCCAAATGAAAAATGCATTCAACGTTGAGGTAGCTTCCGTGGATGAATCCCGCGAACCCACTGCCGTTTTGAAGCCGGGGGAGCCGCCCGAAGGAAAGCCGAAGCCCCGCGCGCTTCTGATGGTCGCCGGAGTCCTCATAGTGATCCTCTTGATGTTCGCCACCTATTATCTGGGACGGCGTTCCGGACCATCGGCAGCGAAAGCGGCAGAGGCTGCTCCGGCAAGCGCTGCGATGCCGGTCACAATTCCCACAGGCGTCGAACTCGACGAGGCCGCAATGGCGTCGATCGGTCTCAAAACTGCGGTTGTTGAGATTCGCGCGATCGCCCGCACCTTGAAGCTAACGGGCGCCGTCCAAGTGCCGCCCGACTCGCAGGCCTTTATCGGATCGCGCGTGGAAGGCAAGATCGCGAGCGTGCATGTCAATGTGGGAGATCACGTCGAGGCCGGGCAGGTGCTTGCGACCGTACAAAGCCCGGAATTCGAAACACTGCAAGTGGAACTTCTCCGCGCAACGGCAGAGCTGCCTGTCCTCGCGGCCGCCAACGACCGGCTGAAGAAACTTTTAGAGATCGAAGCGGTCGCACAAAAAGATGTTCAGAACGCGGTCGCCCAGTATGAAGCGAAGAGGAGTGAACTGGCGGGGCTAATAGAAAGACTCGGCATCCTTGGCCTTTCACAGTCGCAGATTACGAATCTCCAGAAGACGCAGGAATTGGTTCGAGCATTGCCCGTATCAGCCCTGCTCACGGGCACTATCGTGAATCGAACCGCCGTGGCGGGCTCTCCTGTTAGCACCAGCGGCTCGATCTTCGAAATCGACAATTTGACCACGGTCTGGATCGAAGGTGACGTGTTTGAGGGGCAGTTGTCGGAGCTCCGCCCCGGTCTTCGTGCCGCAGTGACGGTCCCGGCCTATCCAGAAAAGGTGTTTGAAGGCAAAATTCAGAGTATTATCCCGTCGCTCGATCCGGAAAAGCGCACATCGCGTCTGCGCGTCGTTTTATCCAATCCTGAAGGCCTACTGAAGCCCGGAATGTTCGCCACGCTGTCGATCACCGTCGGGACAGAGCCTTCTGGTGCCGCCGTCCCAATCGACGCGCTGATCGAGCAGGGGGGCTCGGTGTTCGTGTTCGTGAAGAATGGAGAGCAGTTCGTGAAGCAGGATGTCGTGGTGTCGGCTCGCGACGACCGGTACGCCCAGATTTCGTGGGGCCTGGTCCCCAGCGATGTCGTCGTGACCGACGGCAAGATGCAGGTTTACACGAAGAGTCTTTACCAGTAGAACCCGAGGCACACTTATGTTCGATCGCATCATTCAGTTTTCGCTCACTCACCGGCTCCTCATCATCTTCGCCTACGTCGTTCTGACGGGAATGGGGATTTACGTGATGGGAACGCTCCCCGTGGACGTGTTCCCGGAATTCGCGCCTCCTCAGGTCGTCATTCAGACTCAGGCGCCGGGCATGTCTCCGCAGGATATCGAATCGCTCGTGACCTTCCCCATCGAAACGGCCATCAACGGAACTCCGAACGTCGAAAGCGTCCGCTCTTCGTCGTCGGTTGGCCTCTCCACCGTCGTGGCGGTGTTCAAGTTGGGCACCGACATTTACCAGGATCGGCAACTTGTCAATGAGCGCCTCCAGACCGCGCGGGAGCGCTTTCCGTCTGGGGTTGACGCGCCCGTGATGCTCCCCGTCACGTCGGCGGTCAGCTGGCTGGTCAAATACTCGCTGACAAGCGAAACGGTTACTCCACTCGACCTGCGGACGTACTCCGACTGGGTCGTGCGTCCTCGGATTCTCGCCATTCCAGGAATCGCGTCCGTGGTATCCATCGGTGGCGGAGTGAAGCAGTACCAGGTCGAGATCTCGTCAGATAAGCTCCGATCCTACAGCCTGACCTTCGCCGACGTTGTCCGCGCGGTCGGGGAAGCCAACCGAAACGCGCCTGGCGGTTTCCTCGTTCAAAGCGGCCAGGAATACATCGTCACCGGACTCGGTCGCATTCGCGCAAATTCGCTGGCCGACGTCAGGAGCATTGTCATCGCTGAGCGCGGCGGGACGCCGATTCTGGTGTCGCAGGTCGCAGCCGTTGGATTTGGCGAAGAGGTCAAGCGCGGCGACGGCGCGTTCGGTGAAAAGCCGGCAGTCATCGGGACGATCTCGAAACTTTATGGTGCCGATACGCTGACGACCACGTACGCAGTCGAGCGCGCTCTAGACGAGATCCGGTCCGCCCTTCCCCCCGGGATCTCGATGAACACACAAGTGTTTCGCCAAGCTACGTTCATCGAGCGGTCAATCGACAATCTGAAACGGGCGCTCGTCGAGGGTGGGATTATCGTCGTCATCGTTCTCTTCATCTTCCTGCTCAACTTTCGAACCTCCTTGATCAGTTTCCTGGCGATTCCGATGTCTCTGCTCTTCGCCATGATCACCATGAAGATCCTTGGCGTCGGCATCAATGTCATGACCCTCGGCGGGCTGGCCATCGCCATCGGGGAAGTCGTCGACGACGCCATCATTGACGTGGAAAACGTGTTTCGTCGGCTTCGCGAGAATCGGCAGAAGGAGAAGCCGGAAGGCACGCTGCGGGTGGTGTTCAGGGCCTCGCGTGAGATCCGAAATTCCATTGTCTACGCCACGTTCATCGTGTTCATCGTCTTCTCTCCGATCTTTTTTCTTTCGGGAATTGAAGGACGTATTTTTGTGCCTCTCGGGATCGCCTACCTGGCGGCGCTCCTGTGCTCGCTTATCGTGGCGCTGACGCTTACTCCGGTGCTGTGCCATCTATTGCTCGCCAGCGGGAAATTCGCGACTGCTGAAAAAGAGACCCGCATCGTGTCGTGGCTCAAGGCAAAGTATCTGACGATCCTTCGTCCCTGTTTGCGACACCCCGGACGGGTCATTGCTGCCTCGGCGAGTATGTTCGTTCTAGCCGTGGTCTTGCTCCCGTTTATCGGGACCTCGTTCTTGCCCGAATTTCACGAGGGGAACTATATTCTCGCCCTGACGGCGTTGCCTGGGACCTCCCTGCCAGAGTCAGTGCGCCTTGGATCCATTATCCGGCGCGATCTGACCACTTATCCAGAGGTCGTATCGATCGACCAGCGTGCGGGCCGGGCGGAGCTCGACGAGGACGCTCAGCCCCCGAACTTTTCCGAGTTCGACATCACGCTTCGTCAAATAAAAAACGGACGATCGCCTGAACAACTGAGTGAGCAGATGCGTGAACGACTTGAAAAGATCCCGGGGGTGGCCGTGAACCTCGGCCAGTTCATCGCCCACCGCATCGACGAAGTGCTCTCCGGCATTCGCGCGCAGGTCGCGATCAAGATCTACGGACCGGACCTGGGAACCCTCCGCACTCTTGGAGATCGGGCGCGGGACGCCATCCAGAACGTTCCCGGCGTGGTCGATCTTCAACTCGAACAGCAGGTCGATGTGCCATCGGTGCAGCTCCACTTCCATCCCGAAGCCGCCGCGCGCTACGGCATTACCGTCGCCGATTTTTCGCAGATAGTGTCGCAGGGCTTCGGCGGAGTGGCTGTGTCACAGGTCTTGGAGGGCCAGCGCACGTTCGACTTGTTCGTCCGGTTTTCGAAAGATTTTCGTGCTAGCCCGGAGCAGATTGGATCCGTGCTGATCGATACGCAGCATGGTGGTGGGAAAATTCCCCTGTCACAGGTGGCGGACGTCGTACTGGAACAGACGCCCTATTTCATCAACCGCGAGAACGTCCAGCGCCGAATCGTCGTCCAGTGTAACGTCCAGGGCCGTGCTCTTGGAGACGTCATCCAGGACATCCAGACGCGTATCGGTTCGTCGCTGTCGTTGCCTGCCGGATATTTCATCGAATATGGGGGTCAGTTCGCCAGCCAGCAGCGCGCGCAGCGGACGCTGTTGGTCCTCGGCATCGCAGCTGTCATCGGCATCTTCGTCGTTCTCTTTCAAGCATTCGGTTCGGCCACCGAATCGCTTGTGGTCATGACGAACCTGCCGCTAGCGCTCATTGGTGGGGTTGTGGCCGTGTTTCTGCTGAGCCGTGAAATGAGCATCCCTTCGATCATCGGCTTCATCAGTCTCTTCGGCATCGCCACGCGTAACGGCATCATGCTGGTCACTCACTATCGCCATTTGAAAGCCGAAGAAGGCATGCCATTCGAGGAAGCGATAGTAAAGGGATCTATGGATCGCCTAATCCCGATTTTGATGACGGCCGCGACGGCCGCGCTCGGCCTGTTTCCGCTGGTCGTGGGCGATGCGACGGGCAAGGAAATCGAGCGTCCGCTCGCGATCGTGATTCTAGGAGGACTTTTCACGTCGACATTTCTAAACATGATCGTCGTTCCGACTTTGTTCAGGCGCTTCGCCCGAAAAGCCTTCGAGGCGGGTGAGACCGAGGACGGGGCCCGAAACCTTTTTCTGGTCCGCACTGAGTCAGATAAGTAGGTAACGGTGTAGCTGTGAGGTAGCTGTGCGAAAACATGACATTCGTGCTGAAAGGTCTAATCCTTCCAGTTGAAGAAGGTCATGCATGTCGCAAGAGGAGAGACAACATGAAACTGTATATCTGGATCGTGTCCGTACTAACCGTGTCCCTGGGTTTCGTATTGCTGGGCACTCCCCGGAATGCTTTTGCCCATGGGGCGCAATTAGAAAAGAAAGGAGGTGGCCCGGCTTCGGTGGAAGTCGGGCCGCATGGTGGAGCGGTCATCGATATCGGAGACGGGCATTTCGAACTGGCTCGCGACCCAGGCGGAACTCTGTCACTTTATCGCCTGGATGACGACCTGAAAGCCATTCCCGCCGAGGATGTCGATGCGGCACAACTCTACGTCTTGATGCCGGGAGGGCAGATGGCGAAATTTGTCATGGAAGCGGTACGGGGTACCTCGGCGCCGCTCCACTTCGCAGTGAACCCTAAAATCGCGCAGCGCAGCGGCTATTCGGTCGTCATTACAGTATCCATGGGCGGTGGATCACGGAACTTGAGATTCCAGGCGTGAGAGACTCAAGCAACCGGTTGAAAGAAATTACACATATCGCAAATGGAGAGACAAAATGAAACTGTTTGTCCGAGGATCGTGTTCAGACCACCGTCAACTGACGAGGAGCAGGCTTCTGTTGAGGACAAGGCCTTACCCTGTGGCTTGGGCGTGCCTTTCTCTGTTCGCTGCATGGGGCCTTCCAGCCTACCCCCAACAAATGCCACAAGACAACCCTTCTCCGGCAACTGGGAAGAACCAGGATAACCAGACCGATAAGACGGGCATGCAGGAGGAAGAGGTGGCGCACCCATTCTTTACACACATGGGAGTGCCGGAAGGGGTAGGCGTCTACAATCTTCGACTTTCTGGCCTAGCGACTCGCACCGACAGTCATACGGACGGCGATTTCGCCTTCCACTTCGAAACAGGATTGACGAAGTTCATCGGCCTTCACATAAGAAATGACAGGTTCCTTACCAACACGCGCACGGAAGCCATGTTCCAGTTTGCCGCGGTGAGGAGCAAGAACGGGATGAGCGGGTTTTCGCCGCTGATCGAGTTTGAATTTCCAACGCGCTCAGGCGGCGGTAAACGTATCAACACGCTTGTTGGCTTCTCGACTGCGCTGGCGAATTCGCGGGCATCTTTCAATCAGGTTCTGCATTACAACCCGCGAGAAGACATGGTGGATGCCAGCGCAGCGTTGGTTTTTAAGGCCAGCCCGCGATTGTTCCCGGTCATGGAAGTTCTAACAGAGGCAGCGCGCGGTGAGACGCCCATCGTAAGCCTGCTTTTT
>VFSW01002754.1_pt1 | contig 26474 bp, 25 predicted proteins | sample 5358111 | NCBI WGS metagenome assembly VFSW01 (sample SAMN11554181, study PRJNA540505) | mine drainage metagenome | isolation source: sediment from site ElyBrook_90M | place: USA: Ely Copper Mine, Vershire, VT | collected 2017 | reverse complement strand
AAATACCATCATTTTTATTAAACATAACTGATACGATTTGTATTGTCAATTTATAATGAAAAGATCAATATTTTATCCATATAGTGTAAATTCTGTAGCTTTTTTGCTGAGGTTCGCGTCTCTTCTAATACGGATATCGAACAAGTAATCTAAAAGACGTTTTTATAGAGGGGAATAAAATTTGTATGTTCTCGATGGATTCTTGCGTCTTTCCTTTGTGGTGGACATTTTGTCACAAAAATTGTTGCGATTTTTGCGATGAAGGACCCTCGTTTCTACGCAGCGCTGCTGGCGTGTCTCGTGCCATTCAGTTTTTTAGATGTTGGTGTTGGTATGTAGCGCGATTACCGATTGGTCCAGGACGTGCAAGCCGCTGTTTGTAGAGTGCATGAGGAGAAGGTTACATTATGAAATGGAATGACAATAGTGCTTCGGCTGATATTCGTATGCTGGAAGATATTAAAAAACATGTAGAAGACTCACGCTGGCAGATACGCGCGAGTGCCGCACGCCTGTTGCCCGTGTTGGGATATAAAGCACCGCTCGATCTGTTGAAACGTTTGTTAGGGGATGGGAATCAGCATGTGCGCATTGCCGCTTTGGAGGCATGTGTGCCACTGGCCTATCGTCTGCCTGTAGAACTGGTAATGCGCTTTCTGGATGACAACGAGTGGGCTGTGCGCTCGGCGGCAGCCTGGGCATTGGGTTTCTATGGGATACATATTCCCGCCGAGCGTCTCTTGACGATCGTCAATACTACAAAGGAAGATTGTTCGGTACGAGCCTCTGCCCTTATCTCGTTAGGTAAGGTGCGCAATGGAAGCTATCGCGAACGCATCATAGGGGCGTTGCATGATCCTGAATGGGAGCTACGTGAAGCGGCAATACAGGCTCTTGAGGATGAATCGGGTGATCTGCCCGATGCGCTCTTTATAGAACTCTTGCAACATGATAGCGCGCCTGAAGTGAGAGCAGCGGCCCTACGTTTTGTTGGAAGGTACGAAGAGCATCTGCCACTGGTCTGGCAGGCCTTGGATGATGAGGAACTCGTCTGTCGGGCGGCCATAGAACTTTTGAAGGCCTCTGGAGAGCGAGTACGAGCGGAGTTGATTGGCTTACTACTCTTTTTACCTGCTGATTCCACTCTTGGTACATGGATACAGGAAGAGTTAGAGCTGGTAGATGGAGGCGAAGAGCAAGAGCGTGAAATTTCCTTCGTGCAATTGAAGGAATTCTTACACCCCACCTTGTATAGGCCGGGAGGACCTGGCAGCTATCCCTCCCATCCAGCAATGGTGCTTATCGGACATATTCTCACCCAGCGCACCACGCTGGAATGGCATCGCTATATAGATGCTGTAGAGGAGCTGTTGTTTCATCCAAGAGAGTACATGCAGCATCTAGCTTCTGTGCATTACGCCTACAGTCTGTTGCTGGAACGCATCGGGCAAGTGTTGCAAGAACAGGTGCCAAACTTGAAGCTGTTACAACAACAGTGGGTACTGGCAGGATTGACATTTGACATCGCGGGCGCGATTGTGACTGTCAGATGGCATCCGCAGAACGCGACCTATATGGTGCGCGCGCCAACAGCCTCTTTTCAGCAGGGGAAGACAGAGCATGTGCCAGTACACGTTCGTCTACACTTCTCGGTGTGGGATGACGAACGTCAGCGACTATGCTCTCTATCAGCACCGACCGTCTTGTCTGGCTACACAGCAGATGGACGACAATTATATCAGAGCCTGCTTACATGGGTTCGACAACAGAACGGTTTTGTGCAACAACAGTATGAGCAAATAGCTAAGAGTGATGACTCATACTGAAGAGGGGCGCGTAGCTATCCCCAGAGCCAATGAGGAGACTTTTTGCGTTGACGGTTCCGGCTGTCTTCGCGTAGCTCCTCTGTGTCTGGCTCACCTCGACTGCTGCAAGCGTCGCAGATTTCAGTGAGGTGATCATCACACACATAACAGCTACAGTAGTTGCCCAGGCAACGGCGTAATGCGGGCTTTTGGCATACAAAGCACTTGTGTTGGGCCATGTTGCATAACCTCCTGTTCATTGTGCAGAAAGATATTGAAAGGTTATCCCAACCTTTCTGTAGAGACTTTTTGCTCCTCTATGTACACAAGCATACACTATAATTGCTGCTGACACATAGCATAAAATCGACAATTTTCTATCAAATTGTTATCAGCTTCTTCCATTGAAAACCTGTGCGCAACAATGGTATGCAAGGTAAGTAGCAAGAGCGTTATTATAGAAGACTCTGCCGTATGCAAAACATCAAAAATGAGCGATAAGTATTGAATGTATCGCGGATGATGCACGCACTATGTTTGCCTAACGGGCGGGGTAGCAATGTGAAGCGTTGTGGTTCTTGTTTCTCATCCATGCTGATGTTATGATAGTGGCACGATATCGTAAGCCATCGTTCCTCTGAGCTTGCAGAGCCAGGATATGTTGTGTGTGACCGTGAGGCAATGGTAAAGAAGCGCGGAGGTATTTTCTGTTGTTATTCCTGCACAGGAGAATGCCGCATGGCCGTGCCAACAGTGCAACGGAGGGGGTCGGAACAACGCTCCTCCGTCTCGAAACTGACCGAATGGACGCGCAAATGGGGTGCTGCTCTCGCTCGTCCGCTGTTCGCAGTGCTGCTCGCAATTATCGCGGGTGGCGTCGTTATCATGATTACCTCGCCCGGCTCGGTTGGAGATCGTTTCAATGCGGTCTTTGCCGCATACCAGGCACTGTATGTTGGGTCTTTTGGAGACCCGCAGAGCTTCTCGTTTACGTTGGTGCGCGTCGGGCCATTGATCCTGACGGGCCTCTCGGTCGCAATCGCCTATCGAGCAGGTCTTTTTAACATTGGTGCGGAGGGGCAACTGGCGATAGGGGCAATGACAGCGGGTATCATTGCGTTTAAGGCATCCAGTCTACCGGGGTGGTTGCTGATTATCTTGATGATTAGCGGGAGCATGCTCACAGGGGCAATTTGGGGTGGCCTTGTAGGACTCCTCAAGGCGTGGCGTGGGGCACATGAAGTGGTCACGACGATCATGCTTAACTGGACAGCCTTCTATTTTACGGATTATTTGATCGCGGGTCCATTTAAGGCTCCAGAGCAAGCTAACCAGACGCCTTCGCTGCCGTTGAAAGCAACATTTCCCACGATGGCGAACTTTTATAACCAAACCTTTGGGGCGGTCCTTCCTAAGATTGCCAATCCGCTCTCTTACCTGGTTGATATGAGCTTTTTTATCGCGCTCCTGGCCTTGGTTGTGTACTGGTTTATTACAAGGCGCACAACGTTTGGCTATGAGATTCGCGTGATTGGGCAAAATATGAAAGCTGCACGCTATGCTGGTATTCCGATTAAGCGCAACATGATGCTGGTGATGGCAATTGCGGGCGCATTCTCCGGTTTGGCCGGTGCGGTTCATTTGATGGGCCAGTTTCCCTATCAGTTGATCGGCACGACGTTCAGTATCGACCCAACGGGCTTTGATGCAATTGGTGTGGCTTTGTTAGGACGTATGACCTCGCTCGGCGTACTGTTTGCTTCACTGCTCTTTGGCGGTTTACGGCAGGGGGGAACCTACATGCAGCTCAACGCCAACGTGCCAGGCGATCTGGTCTACATCCTCCAGGCTCTTGTGCTGTTCAGCATCGCCTCTGAGTTCTTGCCAGCGATTCAACGCGCCTGGCCTGTCTGGTTGCGTTTCAAGCGTCGCCCCGCTCTTGTGCCGGGCGTCGTGGGAGCCTCGCTCGTTGATCTTGCTCAGGAGACAGGGACAAATGGTGCGACTCCCCATGCTATTGCTCCATCAGAAGCGCGTGATGATGCAACGGTTGCTGATAGTGCGCTCTCGCTACGTGAGGAGGATTAAAGCACGTGTTTTTCCAAGTTTTATTTCGTGTATTTATTTCTAGTGATCTCTGGGCGGCGGCACTGCAATTTGGCGCATTACTGCTCCTACCGGCACTGGGTGGTGTGATTTCTGAGCGTAGCGGTGTGGTTAATATTGCGATGGAAGGTATGATGCTCACGGGAGCCTATGCAGGTGTAATGACCACGCTTGCAACCAATAGTGTATTTCTCGGCGTGTTGGGGGCAATGCTTGCTGGTGGCTTGATGGCACTGGTGCATGCTATTGTCTCGATCAACTTTAAGGCCGACCAGATTGTCAGTGGCATTGCGATCAATATTGCGGCTCTCGGTCTCACTGATTACCTGCTGACTATTCAGACGGGTGGACAGGGTGTGCCGCACCTCAACAACGCGCAACGCCTCTCGACACTCCCTTTTGGTCCATTAGCAAACATTCCCTTCATTGGTCCGGTCTTCTTCCAGCAAAATGTGATTTTCTATGTTGCCATCGTGATTTTACTGGCGATTCAATTTCTCCTCTTCAACACAAATATCGGATTGCGCATCCGCGCCGTGGGTGAGCAGCCTCATGCTGCTGACACGGCGGGGGTCAATGTGCGCCTCGTGCGCTATTGTTGCGTCATCGGCAGCGGTCTGCTGTCCGGTCTGGCGGGTGCATTTCTTTCGTCCGGCATTTCAGGTATTTTTATCAACAACATGACAGCAGGTGCGGGTTTTATCGCGTTGGCGGCTATGATTTTTGGTAAATATACCCCTTGGGGCACAGCGGGGGCGTGTTTGATTTTTGGCCTGGGTGAAGCTCTGAGTCCCCGCTTGCAGGATACGGGCATCTCGCCAAACTTGTTGAGTATTCTGCCTTATATCTTAACCTTAATTGCCCTGGTGGGATTGGTTGGGCGTACCGTCGCACCCGCCGCCGATGGCATTCCTTATGAACCTGGAACCGAATAGAAAGGGGAAGCGCGATGCAAGAACGAACGGCAACAACCTCTGTTGAGGAACGCGCGCTCCCGTTGGCGGTCGAGATGCGCGAGATATGCAAAGCCTGGCCCGGCGTCGTGGCGAACGATCATGTTAATCTGCATGTGCGCAAAGGCGAAATACATGCATTGGTTGGCGAGAACGGAGCGGGCAAATCAACGCTGATGAACATTCTCTACGGGATAGTGCGTCCTGATAGCGGCGAAATTCACATTAATGGGCAGCGTGTGCATATTGTAGGCCCACGTGATGCAATTCGTGCTGGTATCGGCATGGTGCATCAACATTTCATGTTGATCCCGCCGCTGACGGTTGCAGAGAATATCGTGTTAGGCCGTGAGCCGGGCGGCCTAGCTGCCCCCTATAATGCAAAGAAGGCGCGGGCCGATATTCTCGAGTTGAGCAAACGCTATGCATTGCCCATCGACCCTGATGTGCGCATTGAGAAACTTTCGGTTGGCTTGCAACAGCGCGTCGAGATTCTCAAGGTTCTCTATCGCGGGGCAGATATCCTGGTGATGGATGAGCCAACAGGGGTGCTAACGCCGCAGGAGACGTTTGAGCTATTTGGTGTGTTACGTGGCTTGGTTGCACAGGGCAAAACCATCATTTTTATTACGCACAAGTTGCGTGAAGTGCTGGAACTAACCGATACCATCACGGTTATGCGACGTGGCAAGAACGCGGGAGAACTGGTGACAAAAGAGACCAATCAGGCCGAAATTGCGCGCATGATGGTCGGACGTGAAGTGTTGTTGCGTGTTGATAAGACAGCGGCTCATCCCGGCCCAGTCGTGTTGCGTGTGGAGAACTTGCATGCCGAGTCGGATCGTGGTTTAAAAATTCTGCAAGGGGTCAGTTTTGAGGTTCATGCAGGCGAGATTCTGGGCATTGCGGGTGTTGAAGGCAACGGGCAGTCCGAACTGGTCGAGGTTCTGACTGGCATGCGCCCTGCTACCAGTGGTAAGGTGAGCCTGACGCCAGTTAAAGAGGGCAATGTGGGGCCGGAACAAGATATCACGAAAGCGGGAGCGCGTGTGGTACGGCGTGCTGGTCTGGCGCACATTCCAGAAGATCGGCGGGGCAGCGGCCTCGTATTGAGCGATTCGATCACGGATAACACGATCTTGGGGCGGCAACGCTGGTCACAATTCTCATGGCGTGGCATCGTACTGCTCTTGCGTAGCATTCACCAATGGGCAGAACGGCTCATCAAGGATTTTGACGTGAGGACGCCTACGGCAAATGTGCTTGCTCGTGCGCTCTCCGGTGGTAATCAGCAGAAAGTGATTATTGCGCGCGAGTTTGCCAGCAACCCGCTTGCCCTGGTTGCTTCACAACCGACACGTGGCGTCGATATTGGAGCTATCGAGTTCATCCATCGACGCCTGATCGAACAGCGTGATGCGGGCAAAGCGGTGTTGCTCGTCTCTGCCGAACTGGACGAGATTCGCTCACTCTCTGATCGGATCGCCGTCATGTATGAGGGCTGCATCGTTGATATTGTAGGACCCGAGGCCAGCGAAGAGGAGCTAGGCGTACTCATGACGGGCGGCCATGCCGCAACTCACTGATGCGGGTATTTGGTGCAAGAAAGGGTGCCCTGCCTATTTTAACCGTGCGTTTTGGCGAACTAATGTTGCTAATTGGGGCGTTGTTTGTATGAGAAACCGCATTTTCCATACGCCTTGCTTGGCGAATAAGCTGAAATGACGCGAGAACAAAGGTGAATAGTTGAGAGGGTATGCAATATGGTACACTGGGAACATCGTTATCTCTTAGGAACAATGATTTTTACCATTGCGGGCGATGTTGTGCGTGATTTTGATGATGAGCATGAAGCATGGAACTGGTTGGAAAGTGAGGGGTGGGGACTGGTCGCGATAGAGCCACCTGACCCTGTGCGACCGGGTGTCTGTAAATACTACTTTAAGCGACAGCGTTTGCCGCAGGCGACGCGTCAGCCGATCACAGCGGCGCATCCAACCAGCAAACAAGAGCGAAGAGGAATTTGAGGCTATGACATTATCCGGTTTCTGGCGTTCCGCGCTTGATCCAGAGCGCGTTATGCATATGGGTGTAACGCATTGGCAAGGTGAAGTATGCCAGCAACGCGACGACTATTTGACGGTGGAAGAGCCGTTCGAGATTCGCATTGAGCGTCAGAGCCTCGCAGTCATTATGCGCACACCGGGCCACGATCACGAGTTAGCAATGGGTTTTCTTTTTAGCGAGGGCGTTATTCAAAGCGCAGACGATGTGTTGTCGCTTGAGGATGCCGTAGATGAAGATAATTTGCCGCTTGCCAACGTGGTAAGCGTGCGTTTGCGCCCACGCGGGCAAGGGATTTTTGCGGAACAGACAGCGTTTCAGGCGCAACCTGTTGCGTTTGCCCGGCATTTTGCGGTCTCGGCAAGCTGCGGTCTGTGCGGCAAAAATAGCATTGCCGATCTAGTTCAAACAACGCCCCCGCTCGAAGCCGACCAATTGCGCATCTCTGCCACCACGATCTATACGTTGCCGGAACGTTTGCGCTCCTCGCAGTCCGTTTTTGAACATACTGGCAGTCTGCATGCCGCTGCCCTTTTTACCCATGAAGGTGAGATGCTGCTCCTGCGCGAGGATGTGGGTCGCCACAATGCCGTTGATAAGCTTAGCGGGCATGGCTTGCTACACGGCCAGTTTCCGTATCGCACCCATATTCTGATGGTTAGTGGGCGCACCTCGTTTGAGATTATTCAGAAGGCCTTGCTGGCGCGTATTCCGTGTATTGCTGCTATTTCAGCTCCTTCTAGTCTTGCTGTTGAACTTGCCGACCGTGTGGGCATCACGCTGATAGGTTTTTTGCGTGATGCCTCAATGAATGTCTATACCCATCCCGAACGGATCATATAGTCATCCTCTGCCGTGCTTTTCACCAGGGGAATGTCTTGAACAGGTCGCGCAGATCGCTGGCATGGGCCGCGTCGCCCAGCAGTGGCGAGACACCAAGCACTTCCTCTACGGTGCGTAGCAGAGAGCTATGTGTGTAGTGAACGGTGTTGGCGTAGCCCGTGCCTTTTGCGTAAGGAGAAAGCGCGATTAGACCGATGGGACCATCGCCGCTCGTACCTTCGTCCCAGGTAATAAACAGCATGCCCCCGTTTTTGTAGGCTTGCGATGCGAGAATGAGCGGAACCTGTTGAGAGAGCCAGCTATCGCCTGTCTGTATCGCGTTGTACGCGGGTGCGCAGGCGTCGTGCATATCGTTACAGACATTGGGAGTGATGAAGTTGTAGCGCGCCACACTGTTTTTCGTCAGGTCAGTTGCAAACTCGCTGTAAGGTCGCTCGTGGGCAATGCAGTAGGGGGAATAAAGGTTGTTATTGTTCGTGACATCGTTAAAGAAGATCATCGGGTTGTGCTTGGGTGCATACACGTTTGTGCCATTGAGCGGGCAGACCGTCCCGCTAATGCTTTCCTGATAGGCTTTCCAGCTAATACCAGCATTTTTGAGCAGCGTGACGAGATGCTGATTGCTGGAGAGATGGTTAATGGTGGGCGGATTATCGTCATAGATGCCGAAGTTTGTGCCGCCCTCTAGCCAGAGATAATTCGGCTCGCTGGGATGATTTTGCGGTGGATTGTAGTACTGGCGGGCATACGATGCTTGTGGAAGCAAGACAGTATTGATGTATGGAGCAGCAGGGTTGCCGACAATATCGGCCCAGTTATGATTCTCCATGACAATCACGAAAATAGTCGTGTTTTTCCCCTTTGTATTGCCTGCTTGCTGTGCGGCAAGTGTGGCTGTGGGCGTGGGAATGGCTGTTGCAGTTGCCATACTTATCTGGGCTGCTGTGTGCTGTGTGGGTTGCGTTTGTACAAATATAGGTGGTGTGTTATCTGTGCCTATGGGTAAGAGTATGAGTGTCGCGAAGAGCCAACCTATGAGTCGTGACGTGCTGAGCCTGGTCATGAAAGGGTTTCTCCTCTCTAGATGCGTGTGGCGCGCTGGTCATATCGCTATGATTGTATCATCTGTGTATATCTCCAGCGCGCCAATGGACGAAAAGGTTACTTGATGACAATGTCTAGTGGCTTAGTTACTATAGAGAAACAAACCATTAGCAACTGGGCGTTCAACGCCGCCGGAAGGCCAGTTGACGATAGAAACGGCGTGCTGGCCTGGCCAGCGGGCAACCATTTCTGAAGAACCGCCACTATCAAAAAGCATAGCCTGATAGGCTCCGTGTTCAAGTAGATAGCGGGTTGCTTCGGCATGGGTCAGGCCTGGACTGCCAGTTGGATCGGCGTAGCGTCCATCAAACACTGCCAATTGTATGTGCAAGCCATCTTGACTGACACTGATTGCGGTGAGTGGATTGCGGACATTTGTCTCTCCAGGTGCTGGTGGGTTGGGATCGTTGTAGCGTTTGCCATTCAAAATCAAAATAGGGCCGCCGCCAATCGCGTTGAGTGGGTTGGCGTTAGGGCTGACGTGTTCAGTGATCGTGATATGATCACCCTTGTGCAGCGATGTACTGAGCCAGGTGCCCGTTGAGCCAGCACCTAGAAGCGCATCCAGACCTGCAAGAGGGGGTAGGTAGGTGGCATTCGTCTGGAGTGCTGTCACCGTGAAGGTTCCAGGCGAACCTGCATTAGGGTGAAGGAATGCGATGGTCTCTGCTGGCAAACTGATACCCGCGCCCAGTGCAGGTGTAGCTAAAACCAACGCACCATGTGCTGCCTCTGCGAAATGGTTCACAGCGTTGAGCCAGTGGCTTGCTGAACCGTCGATAACAGCACCAGAAAAAGCCTCAGAGCTTATAGTTACTCGTTTGTCAGGCAGTTGCTGTAAAACGGCGTAGACCGCGGGACTTTGTACCAGTTGTCCATTCATTGCGAGCATGCCTATTGGTCGGCCTGAGCCATTGATTTCAAAGAAATCCCCATTGATGCCGATCAGTGCGCCGCTGCGGTTCGCCATTGAGGTCAGCACCTCATCGTTACTGACCAGCCGATCATGTGCTTGCACAATACCCAGGTGGAGTGTTGGCACAGTCAGATCAATGTTGAGCAGCGTGATGTACTCTGGGCCTGCGATTGTTGGCAATATTTCTGAATGAAAACTCACTCCCGTTGCAAGTTGTATTTGAGGCGAGTAGCCTAGCGTTGCATGCTGCGTTCGGGACAGATGACTTAACGTTGTACGTCGTGTCGGCATAGGATAGCCGGGCACTATAAGCCGGTCTGTCTGTGTAAACCTGCTCGTATATTGTAGTCTCTGATTTGGTCTTGCTGAAGCGAAAGCTGTACCTGTCGTCATGCTCGCGACATAAAGAAGCGCGGATGAAACCTGAAGGACAAGCCGTATTTTTGTAGCATGACGTGCTGTCGTATAGATAATATGACGGGTGAAAGAAAATACAAAGCGGAAATAGCGGATTAGAAGTATCACATGATGCTCCTTTCGTAACTATCGTGTCATTGGCTCTACGCTGATATCCGGTATTTGAGCGTCACAGTGTTTGCCAGGAGAGACAACCGCCCGACATAGGTAGTGTATAGCTATAACTTTAAAAAGAGCGCAAAAAACCTGCTGTTCTGGTTAACAGCAGGTGAAGATGTTGTAAAGTTAGCTAAGGGGTAAGAAATTTATTGTGCGCCGATGATCTTCTGATAGAGGCTCTGGAAAGTGCTTCCCTGTACTGTCATGGTGTTATCAAAGGTAATCATCGGGAGTGCGGTATTGGTCACGGAGTATTGCATCGAGGCGAAAACCTGATCTTGGGCTAGTGTTTGCAGGGCTTTTGTCGTCCATGCATTCATAAACGTACTATCATTATATTTGTTATCGGGATACGGTTGCCCGTTACTTTGCGTAGATTGGTCGGCGGCATAATTCCATTCGGTAATCATAATGGGCAAAACGCTGCCGAGTGTCGTTTGCATGACCTGGCGCGCATCGTTGATATGCGCAGTCCATTTGTCGATGCTGGACAGGCAGAGAGCAGCGGGGTCTTTGTAGCTACAGGTGTACTCGTGCCAACTAATGGCGTCTGGACGTGGGTTGGCCCCTTGCAGGAATGTCGTCATGTTATTCGTATCGTATTGATAACTGACTGGACCAATAAATTTGCCGTTGAGAGCAAGTTTCTTCATTTGGGGAATAACCGTATTCCAGCCAGAGGTATAGCTAGTGATGGGGAGACCATTCCAATCATCTTCGTTGCCAAACTCATAGTAGACCAGGGTGTTGCCAAAGACGCTGTTCATATCGCTGACGATGCGTATATCGTTTGCCAACACGTTCGGGTCACGCATGCCGGAGAGAACGATGAGTGGAACTGCTCCGATGCTTTTGATGGCTTGTGCGGCCTGCATTTCCGTATCATTGGAGAGATTAGAGCGGAATGGCATCCGTATAATGCGCACGTGCAGTTGTTGCATCATCTGACGGGTTGTTGCAGAGGTTAAAACCTGATCGTTGCTGGTAAATAGGCCGAGGTTCGTGCCGAAAAGCAGTGGCGACGGAGCAGGTATGGGTGTTGCTGTGGGCGTGCTACCTGTATGCGTTGCCGTGACTGACGGGTTGGCGTTTGCTGCCTGCTTGCTGGGTAGGATGCTTGTTACCACTACGCCTGCGACTGTAAGCAGGATAGCAAGGGCAACACAAAGAAGAACGATAGCGATACGACGTTTGAAAACCTCCGGCGATGCAGGTTGTGACATGCTGATCCTTCCCCCTAACAATGTTCTCGATGTGCTGTTTCTCTCGTTTATGGGCATGAATGCTACACTGATGTGCATTTTTCCCGTCTTCATTATAACGAGAGAGCAGAAGCATGGTGCAAGCAACCGTACCTTTGGTTATAGATCACGCCGCTGAAAAAACCAGATTGCGCCAATTGGTAGTATCAGGCAGTAGCAGATGGCCCAAATGATGAGCGCACTGGGAATGCTCTGGGTTGTCGTAAGTGGCGAATTGAGGTTGATCTGCTGAAGCAGGCTTGCTGCTGTTGCGGGCGTGAGATAGTACGATGCGCCATGCCAAAGAGCGTCGGTAGGCATGACGAGATTGACGAGCGTAGAGACAGTCTGCATGTTTTGCTCCTTGTCGGGAGCCAGGAAGTGTACAAGGTAGGCGATGACATTGACCACCTGCACGCTGATAAACAGAACGAGTGCGATCACTCCACTGACTGCCGTTGGTACAAGTGCGCTACTCAGTGTCATGAGGCTGAGTAGGACCAGCATACCCAGTTCGAGCAAACTGAGGGCGTTGAGGGCATTCTGAGACCAGAAGCCCGTGAGCCAGTAAATGATACCTGTGAAACCAAAGAAGAGCAGGGCGGTATAGGCACAAGCAAGCAGTGCGTAGCAGAGCCATTTGCCCAACACGATTTCAAAACGGCGCAATGGTTTGGGAACCGTGATGACGAATGTACCTGCTTCTACCTCGCTGGAGATGATGCCTGCGCACATGATGATGGTGAGCAGGCTGCCAAGCAGATAGACAAACCAGATGATCGGCACGGTGACAAACGCCCCCAGTGCAATTTCGTATAGGTGAGGGTCAATGCCATAGGGAATGCGTGAGCGGTTTATCATGTAGTTGAAGAGCAGGGCGAAGCCCCCAAGCATAAACGCGCTGAGTATCAAGACGGCCAGGAAAAGTCGCCGCCGAATAGCTTCTTTTAAGGTGAAACGGGCAATCAGTAAGAGTCCCATTAGGTAGCCTCCATCAATGTGATGCGCCAAGCGTATGTAAAAAAAGGTCTTCGAGCGTGCGCCCATGTGGTTTGAGCAGGTAGAGCCGTGCGCCGCTAGCATGTACTGCCGCCGCTATATCTGCGGCCTGCTGCTCGTGTTGTACCTCGATAAGCAAGCGGCCTGGATGCTGTTCATCTTGCTGAACCGCCAGTGAGACAGCTCCCAGGCGGCGCAGCAGTTCCGCGTTCGCACAATCGACATGCACCTCAAGCGTTAACGGCTCGTCGAACAGCGATTGTGGTGGCCCAATTTTCAGCAGGCGTCCCTTATCGATGATGGCGACACGATCACAGATCACCTCAACATCGGCTAGTTGGTGGGAGTTGAGAAAAATGCTCGTGCCTTGAGCTTTGAGTTGTAACAGGATGTTGCGCATGTCGCTCTGCCCGACCGGGTCCAGGCCGGATACGGGTTCATCGAGAATAATCAGGTCGGGTTGATTGAGCAGAGCCTGGGCCAGTCCGATGCGCTGTAACATGCCTTTTGAGAAGGTTCCGAGTTTTTGCTGTTCGCGTCCTGCCAGGCCTACTTGCGTCATGACTTCGGCACTCCGTTTGGCCAGGGTCTGCCTTTGCATGCCGTAGAGGCGTCCGTGAAAGGCCAGGAATTCTTGGGCGCGTAGCCAGCGATGAAAATTGGGTAATTCGGGCAGATAGCCCACGTGTTTGCGCATCTCTAAATCGCTGACGGGTCGTCCCAGCACGCGCGCCGTTCCCTGCGTTGGCCTGACGAGTCCCGTGATAATTTTGACAATAGTACTTTTGCCCGCGCCGTTGGGACCGAGAAAGCCAAATGCCTCGCCGCGCTGCATGACGAAACTGATATCATCCACCGCGACGAGTTGCTGATAGACCTTCCGTAGTCCTCTAACTTCGAGAGCGGGTACATCTGTGTCGATTGTCATATCTATCGGCTCCCTGGCGCAAAGGCGTGTATGATCTCCACGCCCTTGCGCTCTCTATTACTCCTTAACGTCTTTTCGCCATGTCAGTATAACAGCCGTGAGCAGGAAAATCAGCGCATAGACCAGCGTCACAAGCAGAATGTGAGTGCTATTGACGGCGACCAGGGGTCCTGTGCCAATATCGTTGACATCGCCTGTCAACAAATTTTTTGAGAGGACGTTGAGGTTGGGTCCCAGGAAGTAGGCGGTGATGTTAAGCCAGAAATTGTTATTGGTCAAGCGATAGGCCAACGTCATAAAGATTGTGCCGATGTTGTCTACTGGGAACCAGATCAGCGCGGCACTCAGGCCAATCGTCAGCGAACGCCCGATGACTGCCATCGCGGTTGCCATCAGAATAGTCGCGCCCATGCTAATCATGATGCTCAGTACATAGACGCGCATGTCAGCCCAAAAAGCTGGTGGTAACGATTGCAGTGCGTTTAGGTTGCCCGTTGTAAGTGAGACGAGTAGCGTGGTCAGCATGGCATCAAGCAGTAATCCCGCGCCCAGCAAGACCAGCGCGACCAGGACAATCGCGCATAATTTCGCGTAGAGCAGTTGTAAACGTCCAACGCCGCGTGCCAGGATAATGCGAATAGTGCCAAGTTGATACTCCAGACCGATCACGCTGGCGGTCAGAATAATCAGAAAGAAGCCGCCAAAGACGCGCAACACGGCGAGGTTGGTCTCCACACGGGAGTAGAAAAAGTGTGATGATTGATGCAAAATGGCATCTTTTGTACCTGGTACGGTCCATTGCAGTAGGTAGGGCAAGCAGATGATGCCGAGGAGCAGAACTGCCATGATCCAGGTAGACCACTGCCGCGAGATTTTGAGCAGTTCGCCACGTACAAGACCCAAAAAACTCGGTCTTATACGCTGCTGGTGTTGCTGGTTGATAGTGGTTGGGGTGCTGATGGTTGTACTCATGCAACATCTCCTTGTACGTTGTCGGTCAATTTCAGAAAGACCTGTTCTAAATCTTGTGTGGCCTGTCCAATGCTGTCGGCGACAAAGCCTGCCTGCATCAGGAAGAGGTTGAGGTTACGACCTCTATCGTCTGGGGCGCGTGTGATAAGTGTTCCGTCCGCTTCCAGGTATGCATCGCAGCCCCATGTCTGCGCTTTGACTAACCTCAGAGCTTCCTGCGCGCGTTCCACTTTCACGGCATATTCGCGTTTGCCTTCGGTGAGAGCTTCAACCGTTGATTCAGTGACAAGTTTGCCGAAATTGATGATGGCAACGCGGGTACAGATTTGCTGCACCTCACTGAGTTGGTGACTGGAGATGAAAACAGTCTTACCTTCTTGTGCGAGGCGATGCATGAGGTCGCGCATTTCAACAATACCGGCTGGGTCCAGACCGTTGGCTGGCTCATCGAGAATGAGTAGGTCGGGATTTTGCAGTAGGGCAATTGCCACACCCAGGCGTTGTTTCATGCCGAGTGAATAGGTGCGCACGCGATCTTTCTGGCGTTTGAGCAGGCCGACCAGCCCCAGCACTTCGTCCATGCGTGCGTTTGAGACGCCGCCAAGCGTGGCCCCGATGGCGCGTAGATTGTCGCGTCCAGACATATAGAGGTAGAGTGCAGGCGTTTCGATCAATGCGCCCACGCGCGGTAAAATCCTGGCACGCTGTGTAGCTACATCCTGCCCCAAGATTTCGACTTTGCCCTCGCTCGGCGCAATCAGGCCAAGGGCCATGCGAATCGTCGTGGTTTTGCCCGCGCCGTTAGGCCCCAGAAAGCCGAAGATATCGCCGCGATGCACATCCAGGCTGAGGCTATTGACGGCGAGACGTTTACCATAGTGTTTCGAGAGATTATCAATGTGCAACACCACCTCGTTGCTACGTGCCGCGTTCGCTGTTTGTGCAGTTATTAGTGTTTCATTCATAAAAAATCCTTACGTGATTAAAGAACAATATGCATAGGGATGCGCTCAATCCATTGGTGCCAACATATTTGTGGTGGCACGGGCAGGACGAGAAGCGCATGGAGCAGGGCGATGGTAAGCCTCGCCTCTACAATGATGCAATGCACGTTTTGCTGCTTGATATCATTGTAGGGGCGACCCTTGCGGTCGTCCTGCTCGCTCTTACCGTAGGGAGTTGGCGGCTACCATCAGTTGCGTGCCATTGTCGACATCGGCGGTAATCATGTAGACCATGCCTTGTGTCTGCCAGAGAACGGCTCCTATATGGAGATCGGGATCGGTCAAGAGAATGCCGCTTGCGCCGTTGACAGTCACATTTTGTGAGTTAGCTTGTGGCGGCATGGGAACAGGAACCGTGCCGGTGGTTTCATCGACATGCAAAGCGAGATTGTGAATAGGTGTGGGCAGGTGCGGTAGCGAAAGTAGAAATGCGCGCAAATCACCGATTGACGCTTGTCCACTGCTCTCGATTACTGGCGAGGGAACCTCTGCCATTGCGAAGTTTGTACCTGCCTGACACGTTGTTGCATGCGAGAAGAGAGTTTTGGGCTGCATGGTGTTACTTTGGCAGTTATTCATGTAGGTGATAAGCGCACCTGGGGCAACGCTAATATGATAAGTCGCACCATCCAGATTCGCCGGAAGTGTCACATTGCCATCACCAATTTGGTGCATGTAGGCGCGTGTCGTGCTTGCATTAAACACGAATGTGGCCTGTTCTCCACCAAAGATAGCGAAATGCGCATCTTGTCCGACACCGGCGGGCAGTTGTGTGGGCAGCAGAACATGGATATGCGTGTATTGCTCTACTTGCGCTTGCGTCGGATTTGATGGATAGGTGCTGCTGTTATTGCCTGTCACCTGGACCGTGCCAAAATCTCTCAGATCAGTGAGGAGATTGCGATTAACCTGTTCCGGGTTGATGCTGACGGCTTGAAACTGTTGGACACGGAAGAGCGAGAGAAATTGTTGCGCTAATACCTGGGCGTTTGGCGCAACCAGGGCGATTAACAACAGGGCCGCAACTGCCGCGATCAGCCATCGCATACCATAAGTGCGTTTGCCGGAAGCGACGCTTGCTCCTTTGCGGCGCATGGGTATAGGCGTTCTGCTTGCGGTATGATGGTGTTCCTCCTCTTTGAGTTGCGTCTGTAAACGGGCTAGTGCTGCTGATGTTTGTGAATCCGTGACTGGAGCAGCATCGAGTGTCGAGAAGAGCGCGTAGATCTCGTGACCTGTGTGCTGTAAACTGCGTGCTTCCGTGGCACAACCAGGACAGGCTGCGAGATGAGCTTGGACTCCAGCGAGTTCCTCGGCAGTCAATTCACCGTCGCGCAGGCTGGCTAGCAATCCGCTGTCCAGACAATGTTCCTCAAGCTTGTTTTGTGGTGATTCGTTCATGGTATTTCCTCCGAAATTCGCGTTCAGCACGTGCTAGTAGTGCGCCGACCGAGGCGGTTGCCACACCCGTTGTTTGAGCGATTTCCGTATAGCTCAGGCCAATACTACGCAGAAGCAGGTAACTTTGCTGACGTTCGGGCAATTCCGCTAGCACAGAGCGCACGAGGTCGGCCTGCTCCTCTGCCAGAAAATGTAGCTCCGGGTCATTATGGACCGAAGGGATGCTATCCTGTCGGCTTGTCTCTTGCCCAGCCGCTTCTTCATGCTGACTCCGTCTTTGCCGTGAACGTAGAGCATTGAGGCTAAGATTGGTGGCAACGCGGCAGAGCCATGCACGCTGCTCGCTTGCGCTATTAGCACGTGGCGGGACACGATAGAAACGCAGGAACACCTCTTGCGTGATATCATCCGCCTCGTCATGTTGCCCCGTACAGCGATAGGCAAGCCGATAGATGAGCGGATAGTAGCGCGTAAAGATCTCTTCAAACGTGTCATAGCCCACTGTAGCAGTGGCAAGCACGTTTTCAACATGTGACGGCATATGCTTCTTTTCCTTATTTCATAGAAGTGTAACCCAGTGTTCTTGCCAGTAGAGTTCGTCCTTACGTATATGAGACACCATACAGAGGAAATTTGTGACAGGGGATAAAGTGAAATTGTGGTGTTGGAGGAGATGGTCTAGCGAGGGTGACAAACGCGCTATCGTCGGGAATAGTAAGGCCGCTTCCATGTATGGCTTGCAGTGCATCCTCGACCAGCCAGCCGTGCGTGGTCAGCAAACGCATCCGGCCTTACGTCTGAAAACATCGTAACGGTCCTGTAAATACTACTTAACTGGATTTAGTGTTACGTATCTCCCCCGATCCACGTGGACATAAGGTTGTTTTCAGAATGATGCCACGGTGGTGGTCCTGCGATCCATCCAGACGCTCGAGCAACATCTTCGCCACGAGCGTGCCGATCTGGTTAAGGTCTTGTACGATCGTAGTGATTCCAGGATTTAACAGGTCAGCCATGGGGATGTCGTCGAAACCAACCAGCGCGATCGAGGATTGCAACTCTAGGGTTTTGAGCGCAGCGACCGCACCGGTCGTAATGGTATTGCGAGCAGTGAAGAGAGCGGTCGGAGGATCAGGATATGATAAGAGTTTTAGCACTATTGCTTGCGCTGCTTGCTCAGTGCGGGCAACTTGGATCAGTGCTTCATCGATCTCGATCCCTGAGGCGCGTAACATATCAAGATATCCATCTCGTCGGTCGCGGGCGGTCGGGATAGACAGTTCATCGCAGATCATCGCGATTCGTCGATGACCATGAGCGATGAGGTGCGCAGTGGCTTTGCGCGCGCCATCAATGTTATCGACGACGACGTAATCGGCAGAGAGATTGCGTGGAATACGATCAACGACGACGACTGCAAAGCCTGCTGCTATATCTGATTGCAAGTATGCCTGGTTCGATGTAGCGGGTACCAAAAGCAAGCCGTCCACACGCCGCTCGATGAAGTTAGCGACGAGTTGGTGTTCCCGTTCAGCTTCTTCGTCGAGGCTGGCCGAGAACACGACGACTCCATGTTCGCGCATCGTGTCATCAATCGCGCGCAACAATGTGGCAGAATAGTTGTTGCTCAGATCTTGCACGAGCAGCGCCACGGATTTCGTGCGTTGACCGCTGCGTAGGTGACTTGCCGCTAAGTTATGGCGATACTGTAGTTTTTCGGCTGCCTGCTGGACACGTTCGACCACCTTCTGCGAGACGCCTTTTTCGCCATTGACGACGCGTGAGACTGTTTTTAAGCTGACACCAGCAAGCGCAGCTACATCGCGCATAGTCGCTCGATTGACCATGAAGATTGTTACCCTTTCCCCAATATTTGCGAGCTACCGATGTCTCGAAGGGCAGCGACGAGCAGATATCAGCAACTGTGCCTCCGCAGAACATCATTCTTCCATGCACATCATATCATATATATGTGAGGAAAAATACAACGTTGTCAAGATGAAAAAATGGTCCTGATTTCCCCTTGACATTCGAAGAACACTCAGGTATTATTTCAATGATGACAACGTTGTCGTAGGATTATTGTTCAGCTTTCCTCTATTTTGTGTGTAAGGAGTTTCAGCCAATGCAATCGCTGCTCACCTCTCTTCGTTCGAGAGTAACACGCCCTAGCTCTATTCTGCTCTCGCTCAGCATGACTCTCGTGCTTCTCCTCGCTGCCTGTGGTTCTAATGCCACTACAGGCTCCGGTACCCCTACGAGTGGAACGAGCAAACTCACTATCGCTTTCGTGATGGGAGCCGAAGCCGACCCATTCTTTAAAGCCATGAAGGTCGGTGCCGATGCCGAAGCCGCCGCCCAAGGTGTGAACTTGATCTGGCAAGGTGATCCTTCCGTCTATTCGCCTGCCACGCAGATTCCCTACGTCGATCAAGTGCTTGCCCAGCACCCCAGCGGTCTCGTCCTGATTCCGACCGATCCCGATGCTTTGCAGCCAGAAGTGACGAAAGCCATCTCTATGCAGATCCCCGTGATCAATGTGGATACGCATGTGACAGACTTGAGCAATGTACTCTCGTTCATTACGGGCGACAATACTGATGGTGGCACGAAAGCTGCTGACGCGATGGCGACCGCCATGAATTACCAGGCTGGCAAAACATATCAAGTCGTCGTTGGTCTTACCTCTCCCACTGCCACTACAAATGTTGCACGACTCAACGGGTTCAAGCAGGAAATCTCCGCAAAATACCCTGGCATTCAAATCGTCGATGTCGCTTATTCCCAGTCACAGGCAACCGTTGCGAACACCAATGTCAGCAACTGGTTGACCAAATATCCCCATCTCAATGGAATCTTTGCCATTGATGGGACGAATGCGACAGGTGCCTCGGCGGCACTGCAAGCCAAAGGCCTGGTTGGTAAAGTCACGCTCGTTGGCTACGATGCTTATCCCGCCAATGTCGCTCTGCTGAAGCAAGGAGTGTTCACCGCACTGATTGCTCAAGACCCGGCGGCTGAGGCCAAGATGGCTATCGATGACTTTGTAACTTACTTCAAGCAGAATCGTAGCAGTGCTGGGATTACCGCGAAGGTCACAATCCCCAATGTCCTATTGACTGCGAGTACGTCAGCGGCAGATTTGCAGAAGTATACTTACCCCTCATGATCTGAACGTGGTACACTAGAAGGATACGAGGGAGTCACGAGCCGTTCACCAACGCGTACTCCCTCTGACGACCCGACATCCCGTGGCGTTGGCCTTGTGACCTCTACCAAGCACGTGTAGTTTTTCAACAAGGCCAACTCAACCACCATTATTGCACCGAAGCATATCGGGATTGGAGGCCTCATGAGTGCCATCCCTGTTCAGAGCCAATCTAGGCGACTGCTTAGGCTCTTGGCAAATCAGCAGATTATTCTGCTCGTCGTGCTTGTAGTTCTCAGCATATTTTTCACTATCAATAATCCGATCTTCTTCTCTAACGGTGTCTTTGCCAATATTCTGCTGGATTGGGCACCGCTCACACTGATTGCTGTTGGTGAGACCTTTGTCATCATCTCAGGGGGGATCGACCTTTCAGTTGGTGCAATCACTGGTTTCGCAGGAATCATCGCTGCGTTCGTGATGCGCGATCTTACCCAGATGCACTTGGGAGAAACGGAAACCTTGCTCATCGGCCTACTGGTGACCATGGCTGTGGGTGCCGGACTTGGCCTCATCAATGGGCTTCTGATCACTGCAACGCGGCTGGTACCGTTCGTTGCCACGCTTGTCATGCTTGGTGCTGCGGGTGGCTTGTCGATCGTCCTCACTGGTGGCGCGCCGATCGGCGAAGGTCCTGTTAACGCCATTCTTTTGACCGTTCCGATAATAGGCCCTTTCTCAATTCCTGTCATCATCGTCGTAGTGATTGTTGCCTATCTCGGGCTGGTACTGCATCTCACACGTTTCGGCAGGTATACCTATGCAATTGGCTCCAACTCATTCGCGGCCCGAGTAGCAGGTATCAACGTCAATCGACATCTTATATTAATCTATGTACTCTCCGGCCTGCTCGCGGGTCTGGCTGGTATGTTTTTCTATATTCGCTTGGCATCTGGTGCGCCGACTTCTGGTATGAATAGCGAGCTTGATGCCATCGCGTCGGTTGTCATCGGTGGGGTTGCACTCTCTGGTGGCGTGGGTGTGCTCATCGGGACGGTCCTGGGCGCGCTTATCCTCACAACCATCACGAGTGGCCTCATTATTATCGGTGTGGCACCCGATTGGAAGCAAGTTGTGGTCGCTGTTTTGATCGCTTTCGCTGTCTTGGCTCAAAGTGTGCGCCTCACGAATAGGAGTGCCTCATGACTACAGTGCCTCAATCAACTCCACTCTATGAAGTTCGCGATGTCTCAAAATCATATGGTTCGGTCGTTGCGCTCGACCACGCAAACCTTGCTATTCATGCTGGTGAAGTCGTGGGGCTTGTCGGCGATAATGGTGCTGGCAAATCAACACTCGTAAAGATCCTCTCTGGTGCTTTACAACCCAATCTTGGAAGCATTTTCTTGGATGGCGTCGAGCGCTCGTGGCATTCTCCTCATGAAGCAATCGAAGCTGGCATCGAGACGCTCTACCAGGACTCTGGTTTAGCTCCACATTTATCCGTCAGTGCCAATGTCTTTCTCGGTCGCGAGATCATGCGTCCTGGCATTCTCGGTTGGATGGGCTTTCTGGCACAGAAAACCATGAATGAGAAAGCCCACGCTGATCTCGAGCGCGTCGGAATCGCCGTCCCAAGCTCAAATCGTTCCGTGTCACAACTCTCCGGTGGACAACGCCAGGCGGTAGCGATCGGGAGAGCGGTCTCGTGGGCACGCAAAGTCATCATACTCGATGAGCCGACCAACCATCTTGGTGCTCGCCAATCGGGTGAAGTCCTTGAAGTGATCAAAGCGGCGAAGGGCAAAGGGCTGGGGGTTATCTTTATTTCGCATACGCTGCCACATGTGTTGCAGGTGACGGACCGTATCGTCGTGTTGCGCTTGGGCCGAGTTGTCAGCGATGCACCCACCTCCACCTTTAACGCAGATACATTGCTTGGAACCATCACAGGCTTGATCGAATCACAAGCATAACTTGTCTCGTCTGGCGTCTATAGCGCAGTGGAACAGACAGAGCAGGCCAGTGGTCTGCTCTGTTTTATGTCAGAAACAGCCTATCTCTTTCGCTTCTCCCACACTTGCGCGTTGACTAGATGCGTCGGTTTCTCGCCGCTCAGGGCAAGCGCGACCTGCTCGCAAGCCATCACCTGCATGCGCAGGACGCTTGCCGTCGTGAATGCTGCCGTATGAGGTGTACAGATTGTGTGTGGATGCTTGAAGAGCGGGTTATCGCTGGCGGGCGGTTCAGGGTCATAGACATCCAGCCCTGCACCCGCGAGCTGCCCTGAGTTCAATGCGTCGAGCAGTGCTTGCTCATCGACCAGTGCGCCGCGTGCGACGTTGACGAGATAACTGCCGCGTCGCATCATTGCCAGCGTGCGCGCATTGATCAGATGGCGGGTCTCTGGCGTGGCGGGACTATGCAGGGAGACGACGTTTGCTTTGGGTAGCAGCTCTTCGAGTGAGCCGACCAGTGCTACTCCTAGTCCCTCCGCGCGCTTAGGCGAGATGTATGGATCATAGGCCAGGACTTTCATGCCAAGCACCCTGGCAATCTCTGCTACACGCGTGCCGATGCGTCCCAGGCCGACCAGTCCTAACAGGGTGTCGCGTGTCTCCAGTCCCTGTGTCAATTGACTATAGGCCGGAAACTCACTGCCAGAGCGCAATATGCGGTCCGTCACCGCGACCTGTTTGCACAGATTGAGCATGAGGGCGATAGCATGTTCTGCTGTCGATTCGGTTGGACCCTCCGGCGTGTTCACAACCATGATGCCACGCTCAGTTGCTGCGTCCAGATTGATGCGATCCACGCCGATACCAGTGCGGGCCACCACGCGCAATTTGGGCAGGCGATCCATCACCTCGCCTGTGATGCGGTTTGTGCCATTGACAATAATAGCATCAGCCTGTTCCGCTTCGTTGTACCAATCCTTTGCCTCTCCAACAAGGCTTACAGAAACGGTTGCCACGTCTTCGAGTTTTGCCAGCGCGGGCGGTTGCATACGCGCTCCCGTCCAGACCTGTGCCTGCGGTATCATGCGTTTCATCCTTCCTTCGCCTCGCAGCATTACAGGTTTTGCGTGTGCTGCTCACGTGCGATACGCAGGTTTTGCGTTGCCGCACTAATCATACTGCTCAAATCAGTCGTGACGCTGATAAACTGAAAGCCTTGCCGAATACGGGCTGTCGATGTCTCGCCGTTGCTGCTGAAAATACCCGTCGCGATGTTGTATTGGCGAGCGGCGGCTTTAATCCGTTCTAATGCCTCCAAGAATTCAGGTTCCGCTCCATCACTGCTTGGCACAAGACCCAGGTTGGCGTGCAGATCGTTTGGTCCCACAAAGGCGACATCTATGCCAGGCACGGATACAATAGCATCCAGGTTTTGCAATGCCTCGCGACTCTCGATCTGTACGGCGACGATGATCTCCTCGTTCGCTGTTTTGGCATAAGTTGGCCAGTCGGTAATGCCGAAGCCATAAGGACCAAAGGCGCCGCCGATGCTGCGCGCGCCAACAGGCGGATATTTTGACCAATCAACGGCGCGCTGGGCCTCTTCACGAGTGTTAACCATCGGCACAACTACGCCCCATGCGCCCGCGTCTAAGGCCCATTTGAACCACTCAACGCTGTTGTAAGGAACGCGCACAATCGGCGCACTCGTGCCCGCGTCGGCAATGATGGCGACCATATCCGCCATTATTGCCGGATTTTGCGCGCTATGCTCCATATCAACAACGAGCCAATCGAAGCCGAGACGGGCCATAATGCGCGCTGCTGAGACGCTGGGTAGGCTTAACCATGCCCCCAGTGCTGGCTCGCCCCGTTTGAGTTGCTCTTTTACATGGTTTGTTCGCATCGTTGAAACCTCTTTCTGGCTAACTGTGACCTGTGCGGAGAAGCATTCTCCCTCTCTTATTATGTCTCATGCATCTTACACTGGCAAAATTGCTCCACTCGGCTTCTGTGCATGATTTTTCATCTCCTAAATTGCGCCTCCTGGCCTGATATCTGCTCCATTCAGCCAAATTTTATAGAAAAGGATGTTTGCCTATGTTACAGTTTGCTCAGACAAAACACGTGATCGCTATCCAGCAAATCAAATACCGAGATGACGTGAAATTTTAAAAGAGGGATAGTATGCAATATCCAGCACTCATGATTGAAGCCCACGACCTACGGCGCACCTTTGGCACGAAAGAAGCCGTGCGAGGTATCAGCCTGAGCGTGCGGCGCGGCGAGATTTTTGGTCTGCTTGGTCCCAACGGAGCGGGCAAGACCACGACGATTCGTCTGCTAACGGGGCAGATTGAACCCAGTAGTGGCAGTGCTATGGTGGCAGGCTGTGATATCGTCAAGGAGCGAGCGCGCCTCAAGGGATTGATCGGTGTCGTTTTCGAGGAGCAGAACCTGTACGAGCGGCTTTCTGCCCGTCTCAATCTGGAGTTTTCCTGCTGGCTCTACAACCTGCCTAAACAGCGCGTAGACGAAGTATTGGAGCTTGTAGGCTTGCGTGAGCGCGCTAAAGACCCTGTGCGCACCTTCTCAAACGGGATGCGTCAACGCTTGATGATTGCGCGTGCCCTGCTACATCGTCCGCCGATGCTCTTTCTGGACGAACCAGGGCGTGGCCTGGACCCGCTGGCGGCCCGTGAGGTGCGCAAGGCCATCAAGCAGTTAAGCGATGAAGGGATGACGATTCTGCTCACTACACACTTGATGGACGAGGCTGAGCAGCTCTGTCAGCGCGTGGCGTTTATCGTTGACGGGCGTATCGTGGCGAATGACACGCCGCGCAACCTGAAATTGGAGCATGGGGAGCGCGTGATCAATGTCACGCTGACCGACAATCTACAGGCAAGTGAGGAACAGCAACCCTTGCATGACCTCGCTCTGAGCCTGGATAGCTCCGCAGACCAGGAGCAGCTTTGCCAGTGGATGGCCCAGGGGCGCGTGCGGGCTATTCATTCGAGCGAGGCAAGCTTGGAAGAAGTTTTTATCAAAATCGCGGGTATTCGTCCTGCATAATCTCAATTTCTTAGAGACAGAAGGGAGTAGCCATCATGCATCTACGTTCCATTCTCGCGATTGCTCGCAAAGACGCGCTGGATATTCTGCTGAACAGATCTACGCTGGTACTGCTTATTATGCCGCTTATGCTGGCAGTCTTATTCGTCGTTGTGCAGAATATTATCGGCACCAAGACCACTGATATCATCATTTATGATCCCAGCCGATCTGGCTTAGAGCAAACAATCATACAGTCATTTTCTGATGCCAGGATTACCTATGTAGACTCTGCGGCGGCGGTGAGTGCGGCTTTTGGGCCAGATCAGAGCCATAAAAGTTCGCTATATGCGTTGGGGTTGGTCATACCAGCTAATTTTGATGGCAATCTGGTGGCGAACGCCCATCCGCAGCTCCAAATATATGTCAACGGCGATCAGATTGACCCGCAGCAAAGTAGTCTGTTACTCAGCACAATTACCGATTATACACGTGGTCTTGCCAATCCACAGCCGCCAGCACAGATCAGTGTGGCAACGATCAATCCGCCTTCGGCTACCAGTGCCAGCGTGTTTGAGCAGGTTGGGCAGGTCTATAGCGTGGGTGTCTTGCTGAGTTCGCTCATGATTGGCACATCGCTTGTGCCGGGATTGTTGGCGGAAGAGAAGGAGAAAAAGACGCTGCGTATGTTGATGGTCACGCCGGCCTCGTTTGCTGATGTGATCGCGGGCAAATTGCTGGTGGGACTGGTATATCAATTGGTATTGACGCTTGTCGCGTTGGGGATTAAGGGTGGATACAGTGGACAGGTACCACTTTTGTTGCTGTTCGCGTTCTTGGGAGCATGTTTCAGCGTCTCCTTTGGATTGCTGGCGGGCAGCTTTTTCCAGACGACAAGCGCGGCGGGAGCTTTTTCTGGTATTGCCAGTTTCATCTATATTCTGCCAATCTTTTTCGTCGGTGCGTTTGGACAACTGTTCTCGAACAATCCCTTTGCGCAGGTTATCAGAATCTTGCCCACGTATTATATTGCCGATGGTGCTGCCAACGCGCTCCAGAGCCAGTTCGCGTGGAGCAGTTTCATGCTGGATTTCGCTGTTTCGCTGGGCTGTATTCTCGTACTCTTTGTGGTTGCAGTACTCCTCTTACGGCGTCAGGCCTCTGTCGCCGCAATCATCTAGGAAGCATGATGTATCGTCGCGTCGGCGTAGCATATGGACATTAACAAAATACATCACGGCATTACTGCTCTGTCAAACATCATAGAGAGGATGAGCATGACACCCACAAGGGGTGTCACTACATATATGACGCACATAAAATGTAGTGACACCCCTTGTGGGTGTCATGGCTGTGTCTCAATGGCTGTGTCTCAATGGCTGTGTCTCAATGGCTGTGTCTC
>VFSW01002753.1_pt1 | contig 26480 bp, 27 predicted proteins | sample 5358111 | NCBI WGS metagenome assembly VFSW01 (sample SAMN11554181, study PRJNA540505) | mine drainage metagenome | isolation source: sediment from site ElyBrook_90M | place: USA: Ely Copper Mine, Vershire, VT | collected 2017 | reverse complement strand
TCGCCACCATCGGCTAATCCTAAGCCGCGCGACCACTTACACCACGGGCTGCTAAACGACTTGACCCCAACAAGTTCCTTTCTCTTATTGAGGCGATCGGAAAGGGTAGATTTGCACAGCGCCTCGCGTCACGTATCGGCGGACTCAAACCGCCTGCCTACATTAGGCACGCAATAAAGTTCTTGGTGGCCCGTGTCTGACCGCTCGCTGTATTTGAAAGCCGCAGAAGACCTGCGCGGCAATCTCGGCCAATGGGAAGCGTACAACTCCAAGGGTCACTGCGTCGTTTTGGCAGGGCCTGGTAGCGGCAAGACCAAGACGCTAACAATCAAGCTTGCCCGGATTCTTGCGGAAGACGTTGAAGAGCCACGAGGTGTAGCGTGCATAACGTACAACAACGAGTGCGCGCGAGAACTCGAAACACGCCTTTACGCGCTAGGAGTTGAGCCCGGACGGCGTGTGTTTATAGGAACGGTCCATTCGTTTTCTCTGACGCAAATAGTGATGCCTTACGCAAAGTGTGCTGGTCTCGCGCTTCCGAAGGACTTCCGGGTGGCCACACAGCGCGAACAACGCGTCGCGCTGGCAAAGGCTTTCGGGCGCACGATCGGTGGGCCGGAAGACCCGGACGATTGGAACTTCCGCATGGGGTGCTATCGCCGCTCTATCCTGAACAGAGATAGCACGCAGTGGCAAACCGAGGACCCTGAGCTAGCGCGCTTAGTGGTTGCGTACGAGGAAGAACTGCGTTCGAAAGGTCTGATCGATTTTGACGACATGCCGTTGCTGGCCGTAAAGGCGCTTCGGGAGAACACGTGGCTGCAGCGTGCAATGTTAGCGAAATACCCAGTATTAGTGGTCGATGAGTACCAGGATTTGGGAAGAGCGCTGCATCGAATGGTCAGGGCCTGTGCTTCAGCACCGGCATTAGGCTATTCGCCGTCGGCGATGCGGACCAGTCAATATATGGCTTTACGGGTGCGAGCCCTGAGCTTCTCCAACAGATAGCTGAGCGCGACGACGTTCAGAAAGTTCGCCTGCGGTTCAACTACCGCTCGGGGTCGCGGATTGTCGTGGCTTCGGAATATGCTTTAGGGGAAGAGCGAGGATACGCTGCTCCGGATGGTGCGCCCACAGGAGCAATTTTCTTTCGTCCGCGAGGCGGCGACTACGATCAGCAAGCAGACTATCTTTTCTCGACCGTCCTACGTACCGCGTTCGAGAGAATACCTGACCTTAGGCTCGGTGACATAGCTATTCTGTATCCCGCTGCGTGGATTGGGAATGCTATTTCGCAGTCTGCCCAGCGTCATGGATTAGCGGTAGTTCGTACCGACAACAACGCGCTGTATCCCAGATCAAGCAGATTAATGCGCTGGCTCGAACTCTGCGCTGTCTGGTGTTGCCGCGGTTGGCGTAGTGGCGCGCCGCGATTCTCCAGATTGGTCGCAGAAGGATGCCGGATCTTTGCTGAAGTCGTGACTTCAGAAGATGAAAAGCTGGTTTTCCAGAGAAAGCTATTGACTGTTCTGTGGGAGCGCCGGAACTGCGAATTCAACCTCAGCGCCTGGCTCAGCCAAATCTATGAGGGTTTCATATCGGAATTGATCGAGCGCAGTCGGACCCTCGGCGACGAAAGAGCTACGCTTGTGAAGCTTATAGCGAGAACCGCCGTAGAGGGCGACGCTGAAGGGATGACATTGGCGCAATTCGCTGGTGACAGCGAGGGAACCGACCGAATAAGCTTGTCTACGGTCCACAGCGCCAAAGGACGCGAGTTTCGGATTGTTATCCTGTTCGGTATGGACAATGGGAGGATTCCACGAGTCAGCGCAACCCCAAGCGAACGAAGGGAAGCTCGCCGACTTTTCTACGTCGGATTCACGCGGCCTAAGCAGGAGCTCCACGTTATGTATACGGCCACGAAACCGTCCCCCTTCCTCCTCGAGGTCCAGAAGCGAATGGAACTTGACGAATCGTTATGAAACCGTGAATGGTCGCTTCTAGCTCTCTGCGGTCGGATTTCGATCCCCGGCGAGCTTTGCGGACCGTATCCACGATTAGTATCGCTCCGGGACAAGGGCAACCGCCTCAAATGCCTGAAGCGCGGCGCAGAGCAGCCACATCGCTGCGCGTAGATCCTTCGCTTCGGCAGCCTCCGCTCAGGATGACAGAAAAAGAGTGACGGGCATCAGAGGGAGATCAGAAAATATGAGCAAGAAATTGCCGGCGCTCAGAAGCGATAAGGCGGCGGAGAAATTGCTCGACAAGGATTTGTCGGCATACATCAGCGCGGAGAATCTGGCGCCGTTTCCATTCGAATATAAGCCCAAGCAGGAGTCGGTGAATCTGCGCATCTCGACCGAACTCCTCGATGCGGTTCGTGCTGCCGCGCGGCGGCGCGGGATTCCGTATCAGCGGTTCATCCGGCAGGCATTGCCGCTGGCGCGGATGCAGCGGGGGGAGGGGTCGGGCAGCCATCGAAGATGCTGACGGGCGGTTCGCTAACCGCCCCTACGGGGATTGAAGAGCGCGGACCGCTATTGGGCCATCGTGCAACTTTCCCGCCCTCTCTCTTGTCTCTCCCTCCGGGAGAGATGATGCAGGAGAACATCTTTCCTGTAGTCCGGTCGGAGGCTTTCCCAGATGGTCCTTAAGCGAGCTTTGCGGACCGTATTTCCGACTGGTATCGCTCCAGCCGGTTATACAAAGTCTTCAGACTGATGCCCAAAATCTCGGCGGCGCGCGCCTTGTTGCCATCAGTGAGGTCAATCGTGCGCAGGATGAGATCCTTTTCCACCGTCTCGATGCTGCTGCCGAGGCGAATTTCAAACGATGGCGCCGTTTCCGCCGTCGCTGGCGCCTCGGGCGGCAAATCGCCCACACTCAACAGCGGGCCGCGGCTCACCACCAGCGCGCGCTCGATCACGTTGCGCAACTGACGGATGTTGCCGGGCCATCGACGCTCCTTGAGCGCCTGCAGGCAGTCGTTGTCGGCGCCCTGGATCGCCTTGCTCATCTGCGGACCCAGCTCGCGGATGAAATGATCGACCAGCAGCGGGATGTCGTCGCGGCGGCGATCGAGCGTCGGCAACTCGATCGAGAAAACATTGAGGCGATAGTAGAGGTCCTCGCGAAAGCGGCCGTCGGCGATCGATTGCTCGACGTTGCGGTTGGTGGCCGCGAGCACGCGCACATCGAGAGGCACATCGACGGTGCCGCCGACGCGCCGCAGCACCCCGGCCTCGAGGACCCGAAGCATCTTCGCCTGAAGTTCGACTTTCATCTCGGCAATTTCGTCGAGGAGCAACGTGCCGCCATTGGCGAGCTCGAAGCATCCCTCGCGGCGGCGATCGGCGCCGGTGAAAGCGCCTCGCTCATGGCCGAAGAGCTCGGATTCCATCAGATTCTCGGGGAGGGCGGCGCAGTTGATAGCGACAAAAGGACCCTGCGCGCGCGTCGATAGCTCATGAATGGTGCGCGCGACGACCTCCTTGCCGGTGCCGCTTTCGCCTCTGATGAGAACGGATGCTGAAGTAGGCGCAACTTGCTTAATTAGCACCATAACCTGCTGCATCGCGCGAGACTGGCCAATCATCGGGCCGAGCTTGCCAGCCTCCATCAACCTGAGGCGTAGGCGCTCATTCTCCTCGGCGACGGTGATATGCGCGGCGAGGTTACCCAGCATCACCTTGAGATGCGCGGGGTCGACGGGCTTGCGCAGGTAGTCGTAGGCGCCGAGCTTGATGGTCTTGACGACGTCGGGGATGCCGCCCTGGCCGGAAATCACGATGGTCGGGATGCGGAGGCCTCGCTCGTTGAGCTCCTGCAGCACCGCGAGGCCGTTCTTCTTCGGGAGGTTGAGATCGAGCAGGAGGATGTGGGGATCGTAGGCGTCGACCTCGGCGAGGGCGATTTCGCCATTTTCCGCGGTACGGACCCTATAGCCCCACGCGGCGATTAGCTCAGTCCAGGCATCGCGGGTGGTGCGGTCGTCTTCGGCAACAAGAATGCGTTTTTCCAAAATGATGCGGGCCGCCAGTTTGTAAGATTTACCCCACACCCGTATGGGTGCATTTTCGGCCCATGAGAATGATCGCAAGACCATCGAGTCTCTGCAATGAGGCATCGAATCTTGATAAGGTCCGAGGCGTATCAGGGAGGATGCCGATGCTCGAACTACGCCCCAATTGCGAATGCTGCAACAAGGATCTGCCGCCATCCGCGACCGACGCGATGATCTGCACCTTCGAATGCACGTTCTGCCGCGCATGCGTCGACATTCGCCTCGGCGGGCGATGCCCAAACTGTGGCGGCAACTTCGCCGCGCGCCCGATTCGGCCGGCCTCGATGCTTGCGAAGTATCCGTCGTCGACGCAACGCGTCTTTAAGCCGGATGGCTGCGGACAACCGGAAGCATCGAGTTAGTCGATGCCCTGAAGGAGAATCCTCAGGCGCTGAAGCTGACCTTGGCGCTCGCTCCTGTCCATGCCGCTATTCGTCACGAGCTTCTGTTCGCGCAGGAAGCGATACTCGATGGTGGCTTTGGATCTTTGGGGATAGCCCGCGGCTCGCTTCTGGAAGGCCAGGGTACGGGGATCCCACTCGAAACCCGCGTCGCTTAAAATTCTGAGCCCTTCGGGATCGATGTCACGTGGCATCAAGTGGACTTCGCTTTCGATCGACTCGCCATGGCAATGAATATCCATGACGCAAACATAGGGACGCGTCCTGCAAGCGTCGATTACCCGGAAGGTAATGGTTTGACGATCATTGGACGGAAGCTGCCTCGCGGATGAACTGGAGATCGCGAAAGCCCATCGCGCCGCTCTCGATGCGATTCAATCCGACCTCCTTAAGCAGCGGAATTACGTCGCGCATATCAAAATGTGCATGATTGTGGAGTCGGCCCGCGCGGCTTTCGCCGATACACTTACATCCAGTACAGATTCTCCAGGCGCGAGGCGCGCAAGCTCGGCCAGACTATCGCTAGAATCATGATCGTGATCCCGGGCCCGATGATTGGACCGGCGAGTGGAAAGCCCAGCTTCACGGCTCCGGCCCCCGCCGTAACTGCGAGACTGGCGAGACCATCGATGCGCGTATGTTCGCCGTCGGCTATCAACGCGGCGCGGTGAATCTCCTTGCCGGCGGTAGTTCGAATCAGAGCGGCAGCTTCGTTCGCGACAAAGCCAACGAACGCCGCGATCGCAACCGCACTGAGTGCATGAACGGGTTGCGGCTCGATGAGGCGCCGTAACGACTCGTATCCGGCTTCCAGCGCGCTGTTCAGAATAGTTATCACGACCGCGAGGCCGGCCAAATCTTCGACGCGTCCGTGGCCTTAGGTGAATCGCCGGGAGGCACGCCGTCGCATCAGAAGAAAAGCTACCGCCAACGGAACCGCTGTCGTCGCGTTATGAATCGTGTCCGCGAGCAGGGCGATGCTGCAGGAGCGTATGACGACTGTGAGTTGCACCAGGGCGCCAATCGCGAGAACCACGAACGACCACTTCACCGCGCTAAGTCCGCGCGCGGCCGTCATCTGGATCGGATCGAGAACGCCATGAAGGACTCGGTGCGAATTTTTTTCATGAGGTTGTTCGCGATGGCCGCTGTCGAGTGTATGAGTCATCCGCTGGGTGCCTGATGCGTTCACAGATATTTCGTGATTTCGCGAAATTCCTTGAGAGAGTTCCGTGCTTCGCGCGGATTTGTGCCGGCCGCATCCTCGATGCAGTCTGACCACGAGCTTGACTTTCAGATGGGTGCCGACGTTCACTCCCATTCAGCGGAGGATGTCATGGCGCAGATAATCGATTCCGATGGGCATATCGTCGAACCTCGCAGCGTGTGGGAGGAATACACGGAGCCCGCGTTCCGCGAACAGATGATCCAGGTTCGTCGCAATAGTGCGGGCATGGACGAGCTCTTCATCGCGGGCGAAAACCGGAGCCGGCCGTCGCTACCCATCACCGCCTCGATGGTGCCGGGCGGCCTGGAGGATCTTGTTCGCGCACGCAAACTTACCTGGGACGACGTGCTGCCCGGCAGCTACGATCCGCATCAGCGGCTTAAGGTGATGGACGAGGAGGGCATCGATGTCGCAGTGATGTATCCATCGCTGCTTTTGCTCTATGGCGACATCGACGATCCGCGCCTCGCGGCCGCGGCATGCCGTGCCTATAGCAATTGGTTAGCGGATTTTTGCAAGGCCTCGCCCAAGCGGCTATATGGGGTCGCGCCGATGCCGCTGCAAAGCGTCGACGGAGCGATCCGCGAGATGCGCCGCGTAGTCAAGGAACTGAACTTCAAGGCGGTGTTCATTCGGCCCAATCCATTCAATGGCAGACGCCTTAATGATCCCGCCTACGATCCATTTTGGCGCGAGGCGCAGGAGCTGGATATTCCGGTCGCGGTGCACGGAAGTTTCGGCACCAAAATGCCGACGATGGGCGCCGATCGTTATCGCGACCCGTTTTTCTTCCACATGATTTGCCATCCGTTCGAACAACAAGCCGCGTGTATGGACGTCGTCTGCGGAGGCGTGCTTGCGAAGTTTCCCCGGCTTAAAGTTGCCTTCCTCGAGTCGGGGATCGGATGGCTCGGGTACTGGCTCGATCGGATGGATGGTCATTTCGAAAAGATGCACAGCTATGTGCCATGGCTGAAGAAGCCCCCGCGCGAATATTTCATCGAGCAGTGTTACCTCACAATGGATGCCGATGAGAGCACGCTCGGCGCGATGGTCGGGCTCGGCGTCGAGCGCAATGTGCTATGGGGATCGGACTATCCGCATTTCGATTGCACTTATCCCGGAGTGCTAAAGGAGGTGCGCGGCGCGATCAGCCAGCTGCCTGAAACCTCGCAGCGAAATATCCTGACTGACAACGCGATCCGCTTTTACAATCTCGAATAGATCAATGGAGAACTGGTGATCAAAATTGCGACGAGTCTGATTGCGACGATATGCCTGGCGATGGTCAGACTGGCGCCTGCGCTCGCGCAGCAAGTCCCGCGCGATACCGGTTTCACGCTGCTCACCGATGAGGTGACCGGCGACTTCAAATACATGGTCGACAACGTTCAGATGGACGCGGTCGATATAGCGACCGCGCCACTCTACGCGGCCGGCGCTAACAGTGTGCTGCGCTCGCCGAACTTCTACCTCGGTCTTGCCGGCGTGGGCGCGGCATTCGGCAGCGCGTTCGCCCTCGACCAGACGATGCGTGCGCAACTCCGCGACATGAGCGATTCGACCGCCTCGGCATTGGAAAACATCAGCTATGGAGGCGTCGGCGGACTGAGTGCATTGGTCTATGCTTACGGCCTTTACAACGATGACGCGAAGATGCGCGAGACGATGCTGACGGGAGCCGAATCGGCCGGAGCAGCATCGCTGATCGTGCTGGCGCTCAAGCCCGCGTTCGGGCGCCTTCGCCCGCGCCAGAACGGTCACAGCCACACCAAGTTTTTTGACAACGGCGCATCCTTTCCTTCCGGCGAGGTGACCCCGATGTTCTCCCTGGCGGCGGGAATCAGCGAGGCGTTCGACAATCGATGGTATGTGGCGATCCCTGCCTATTCGCTTGCGGCGGCGGATGGCTTCGGACGCATGGGGCATGACGCGCACTGGTTTTCCGACGTCGTTGTCGCTGCGATGCTGGGGGCGGGAACTACCGAACTGCTGTTATACCTGCATAAGGAACATTCGACGCAGCTCGATCGCTGGCGCGTGTTTCCGGTCAGCGGAACGTCCGGCGGCGGAAGCGTAGGAGCGCCGATGGGATTAGGAATTACTTACAAATGGTAGGTAGGCGGGCTGTCAGTGGACCAGCGCATGCAGCGTCCGAAACAGCTCATCGCGGTCGACCGGTTTGCCGAGAAACGCGTCGAAGCCCGTGGCCTTGGCCAGTTTGCGATCCTCGTCGGAGGCATGCGCCGTAAGCGCCACCACGGGCATCTTTTTGAAGCGATCATCCATGCGCAGATTGCGGGTCAACGTCACGCCATCTTCATCGCCCTTGAGCGACCAGTCCATCAGGATTACCTCGATGGGCGGACCGGTATCGTCTACGAGTTCGCGCCGCGCCTCATCGGCTGAGGATGCGATGCGGACCTCATAGCTTTTCTTGAGGATGGTTCGGATGAGAATCTGATTGTCGAGATCATCCTCAACAACGAGGACGCAGGGGCGACGTTCGGAAACCGGATGAGAAAGTCCATTGGTAACGCCATTTTCCACCGGGTTCGATGAAGTCAACTTGAGCTCCGACTCCGGCGAGAAGTTGACCGTGAAGGTCGAGCCTTGTCCCTTCTGGCTTTGCACCGAAATGTTGGCGCCGTTGAGTTGCAAATAGCTTCGCGTCAGCGCAAGGCCGAGCCCGTTGCCCTCAAAGCGCCGCGTATAGCCGGACTCCTCCTGCGAGAACGGCTCGAAGATTCGCGCCAGATAGCCAGGTTCGATGCCGATGCCGGTGTCAATTATGGAGATTTTCAGGTTGCGATCGGTGCCACGATAAAGCTTGGCTGTCACCGATCCCTGCTCGGTGAATTTGATCGCGTTTTGCAGCAGATTAGTCAGTGCGCCTGACAGGCAATACTCATCGAAAAGAACGGTGCCCCTGGGATCGTCGATGACGCATCGAAGCCGCAGATTCTTTTGCTCGGCGAGAATCCTGATGTCGTCAACGTGGCGCTCGAGCATCGTAGCGAGTCTAACCGCCTGCGGACGCAGCTCGAACGCGCGCGCCTCGATTTTGGAGAAATCGAGAATTCCCTGGATGGTCCGGTTAAGTCGCCGTCCTGCGCGCCGGATGGCATCGAGGTGCTCCTTCATCTCCTCATTTTCTTGCGCATCGATTTCGTCCGCGAGGACATCGGTGTAGCCGAGCACGACATTGAGTGGGGTGCGAATCTCGTGACTCATGTTAGCGAGGAATTCGGACTTGACCCGCGACGCCTGTAAAGCATTATCGCGCGCCAGCTTCAGTTCGCGCTGCGCGCTCTCGATGCTCGAGGCCATCTGGTTGACGCCTTCGGCGAGCTGGACGAACTCGTCGCTGCCCTCCACCGTGCATCGAGTGGAAAGGTCGCCTTCCGCGATTCTTCCAACCGCGGTGGAGATCTCACCGATTTCATTTACCACCGATCGCCCGAGCATGGTGGAAGCCAGGAACCCGACCACCAGCAGCACCAGATCGGCGAGCAGGAGAGCTTTGAAGACGAGGCCTGAAATCCATCGCGAACCCTCGCCGAGGGTCTGCGAGAAATTGTTCTCTAGTACGATCAGGCGCTCGTTGAGATCGTCGATGCGACCGATGAGATCCTCGCGCTCGCGAGGCGTGATGCTGCCGGTGCTGATTCCCGCGTGCGCCTTGCGGCCAACATCGGCGAGCTCCTCGGTGAGCACGTCAGCCTCGCTCCAGATTCCAATCGCGGTTTCGACGAAACCGAAATGGCGGAAACGCAAGAACATCTTGACCATTGCCGGAACGTCGTCGGGAGAGTTGTGGCCGGCGCGGAAGGAGCGCGCGGCATCATCGCGATCGGGAGAAGAGCGGTCTAAGGCGCGGCGCGCCTCGCCATCCCCGAGCGGGACCAGGATGGCGTCGGAGAATCTCCAATAGTCAGGCTCATTGCCGGTCTGGACGTAACGGCGCAGGTAGAAAACCGAATCTTTTTGATACTTTGCGTAGAGTCCTTCGCCGGCGACATAGGCGCGCACGCCGGAGATAATCGAAATCGCGAAAATCGTCAGGACGGTAAGGGTGACGGCCAAACCGAACAGCAGGAAATTGAGGAATACGAATTTCCTGGTAATACCCGGCGAAATCCAGCGCGTGAGTGACGACTCTCGCATCGTATGAGAGTTTGACTGGCGCAGTTACACCGAGCAATAGGCCAAAGCATCATTATGCTGCTTTTTGTATGGCTTGACCGGCGGTCTAAAGCCATTTGAATGGCATTCTGCTCGTCTAGGATGCGGCGCGGGGGCGTTCCCGCTCCTCACTCATAGTGGCTTCTACAGCGGCCGCCTCGCCCGGCAGCACCAGATGATGTGACTTGCGCCAGGATTTCAGCCGATCCTGGAAGCTCTCCATATAAGTATAAACGACCGGGGTGATATATAGGGTCAGGAATTGCGAGAACGCCAAGCCGCCGACCACCGCCACTCCCAGTGGCCGCCGCGATTCCGAGCCCGCGCCGACGCCGAGCGCGATCGGCAGTACGCCCATCAGCGCGGCCATCGTGGTCATCATGATTGGGCGAAAGCGGATGATGGCGCCCTCGAAGATGGCTTCGGCCGGCGTCTTGCCCTCGGTCCGCTGCGCATCCAGCGCGAAGTCGATCATCATAATAGCGTTTTTCTTGACCAGCCCGACCAGCATGATAACGCCCACGAAGGCGAACAGGTCCAGCTGCATCCCGAAGAGCCATAGCGTTGCTAGCGCGCCGAAGCCCGCTGACGGCAAGCCCGAGAGAATAGTGATCGGGTGGATGAAGCTCTCGTAGAGGATTCCCAGCACCAGGTAGATGATGAGAATCGTCATCAGGAGCAGCATACCGAGTCCGCTCAGCGAATCCTCGAAGGCCTGGGCGGTGCCCTGGTAGCTGGTGGTGAAGGAAGCGGGGAGGGTTTCACGCGCGAGCCTCTGCACCTCGTCGAGGCCCTTGGCGAGCGAGACTCCCGGCGCGAGGTCGAATGAAACCGTGACTGCGGGCAATTGCCCCGAATGATTTATCTGAAGCGGACCAACGCTGCGTACGAACTTTACCACAGTGCTGAGCGGTACCAGCGGGCCATTCTGCGATCGCACGTAAAGCAGCGACAGCGTCGATGGGTCATCCTGGTACTGCGGTTCGACCTCCATCTCGACTTTGTATTCGTCGTTCGGCGCGTAAATGGTGGAAATCTGCCGCGAGCCGTAAGCGTCGTAGAGCGCGTCCTCGATGGCCTGCGCCGAGACGCCGAGTGAGCGCGCTTTGTCGCGATCTATGTCCACATTGACCTGCGGGTTCGAGATTTGCAGGTCGCTATTGACCCCGCGCAGATCCTTCAACTCGCGCATCTTCGCTTCGAGGATCGGCGCGTAGCGATAGAGTTCGTTGGTGTTCGGACTCTGGATGGTGAACTGGTACATGCTGCGGGTGAACTGCGCGCCCAGCCGAATCGGCGGCGGATTCTGCAGAAAGACGTTCAACCCCGGAATCGAATTCGCGATTGGACGCCATTTGTCGATCAGCTCGTCGACGCTCATCGAACGCTGCGAACGCGGCTTAAGGTGCATGAACACGATGCCGCTGTTGCTGGCGCCGCCGGGACCGCCCGGTCCGATGCTGGCAAAGAAATCCTCGACCGCCGGCTCCTTGCTGACCAGCGCGGCGAGCGCGAGCTGATGCTGCTTCATCGATTCGTACGAAATGCCCTGCTGCGCGAGGGTGAACATGATGAGGTTGTTGTTGTCCTCGCTGGGGATGAAACCTTTCGGAATTGCATAAAACATCCAGAACGTAACGAGCAGCATCACGCCCGAAAGAATCATCGCGCTACGCCGATGCCGCATTACCCAGGTGAGACTTCTCTGATAGCGATCCAGCACCGCGTCGAAGAAGCGTTCGGTGACCGCATAGAGATGTCCGTGCCGCTCGCTCTTGGGTGGGCGCAGAAATCGCGAGCACAGCATCGGAGTAAGGGTTAGCGAAACCACTCCCGAGACCAGAATCGCGGCGCCGATAGTGATCGCGAATTCGTGCAAAATGCGTCCCAGCAGCCCCGCCATGAAGAGCACCGGGATGAACACCGCGGCGAGCGAGAAAGTCATCGACATGATGGTGAAGCCGATCTCGCGCGACCCTTCGAGCGACGCCTCCAGCACGCCTTTGCCCATCTCCATGTGGCGCACGATGTTTTCGAGCATGACGATCGCATCGTCGACTACGAAGCCCACCGCCAGCGTGATCGCCATCAGCGACATATTGTCGAGGGTGTAGTTGAGCACCCACATCACCGCGAAAGTGCCGAGGATCGACATTGGCAGCGCGAGGCTCGGGATCACGGTCGCCGACAAGTTGCGCAGGAATACGAAGATCACCATCACGACCAGGAACACCGTCAGCAGCAGGGTGAACTGGACATCGTTCACCGAGGCACGAATGGTGGTGGCGCGATCTCCGAGTTTTCCGATCTTCAAGCCGGCCGGCATTTCGGCCTGGAAGCTGGGGAGTAGCCGCAGGACGCTGTCGACCACCTCGACGGTGTTGACCCCCGGCTGGCGCTGAATCGCGAGAACCACCGAGGGCTCGCCATCGGTCCACCCGGCGGTCTTGTCGTTCTCGACGCTGTCGATCACGCGGCCGACATCGGAGAGCCGCACCGGCGAACCGTTGCGATAGGTGACGATGAGTGGGCGATAGGCCGCGGCATTGACGAGCTGGCCTTGCGCCTGCACGGTGAACTGCTGATGTTGCCCGTAGAGAATTCCGGTGGGCAGGTCGACGTTTCCTGCGCTGACCGCTTGCGACACCTCATCGATGCCGATTCCGCGCGACGCGAGTGCCTTGGGGTCGACCTGGATGCGCACGGCGTACTTCGCTGCGCCGTAAATTTGCACCTGCGCGACGCCGCTCACCATCGAGATGCGCTCGCCGAGATAGTCCTCGGCGTATTCATCAACTTTGGAAATTGGCATCTGGGTGGAGGCGAGCGAGAGATAGAGGACCGGCTGATCCGCTGGATTAACCTTTTTGTAGGATGGCGGACTCGGCATCCCCAGCGGCAGTTGCGATTGAGTCGCGACGATCGCCGCCTGCACGTCCTGCGCGGCCGCGTCGAGGTTGCGGCTGAGATCGAATTGCAGGGTGATATTGGTCGAGCCCTGAATGTTGCTGGAGCTCATCGAGCTCAGGCCCGCGATAGTAGAGAACTGCTTTTCCAGCGGTGTCGCGACCGAGGACGCCATCGTTTCCGGGCTCGCGCCGGGCAGGTCGGCACTGACGACGATAGTTGGGAAGTCAACGTTAGGAAGATCGTTGACGGGCAGATATTGATACGCCATCAGGCCGAACATGACGATCGCGAGCGAGATCAGCGTCGTCATAACCGGACGACGAATGAAAATTTCCGCGATATTCATGATGCCGCTCTTTGCACTGCGCCGTCCGCGTTTTTGATCATCACCTTCCCGCCCGGAATTAGTCGGAGCTGTCCGTCGGTGACGACGGTCTCGCCTCCGCGCAGGCCGCTCTCGATGACCGTGTCGCCCTCGATGGTATCGCCGACCGCAACCTTGCGGATAGCAGCCTTCATTTTGGGATCGATTACGAAGACATAGGAGCCCTCGGCCCCCGTTTGCACCGCCTGGCTGGGCACCAGGACCGCATTGGGAAGTTCGCTCAACGTCAGATAGGTATCGACGAATTGGCCCGGCCAGAGCTTCTGATCCTGATTGTCAAACAGTCCCTTGAGCTGAATGGTGCCGGTGTTCGCGTCGACGGCGTTATCGACGAAGCTCAACTTGCCGCGCACATCGGTCTTGTCCGAGGGCGCGACCACCTCCACCGCCAGGGGATGCGATCCCATGTTGTTTCGAACGATCGCCAGTTGCTGTTCGGGTAGCGCAAAGTCGACATACACCGGCTTCACCTGATTGATCACCACCATCGCGGTGTCCGCGTTGGCCTTGACGATATTCCCCTCGTGCAGGATGAGGTTGCCGGTGCGTCCATCAATCGGCGAAGTGATGCTTGTATATTCGAGGTTGAGGCGCGCGGTTTGAACATTCGCCTCGTCCGCTGCAACGGTCGCCGCAATCGCCTCGTACTTCGACCTCGCTTCATCGTATTGCTGGCGCGATCCCACGCCCTCCTTCAGCAAGGTCTCGTAACGGCTGAAGTCATTGGCGAGCTGGATCCTCTGCGCCTTGTCGCGATTGAGATCGGCGAGCGCCTGGTTAAGTGCGGCTTCGAACGGCCGCGGATCGATGGTGAAGAGGAGGGCGCCCTTGCTCACGTCCTGTCCTTCCTTGAAGTGGACCTGCGTCACCTGGCCGCTGATCTGCGATTTGATTTCCACCGTCGAATAAGCCTCGACGCGGCCTATCGCATGAATCCGCTGCGCCACGGTCTTGCGTATCGCCTTGGCCACCAGCACCGGCACCGGGCCGTGTCCGCCAAATCCCGGACCCGCTTGTCCGCCGTGGCATCCGATAAGCCATAGCGATGCGATGAGCGCCATCGAGAGCATCCGGATCCTGATAGATCGCCTCAGTACAATGTTGCGCGTAACGCAAGGCAGGACCTTGCGTATGCGCAAACCACGCCACTTCTTCAAGAATTCGCCTTTCACGATTGACCGATGATTGGAGATGGGCAGTGTGCCCGGTCTCGCAATTTGCGCAATCCTATCAGGCATTTACGAAGCGGGTAAAAGGCTTTGTGAACTCCCTAACGGTGTCCGGTCACCCGATGCATTGGTCGAGGGCGAATCGCATAGGCTAATGTCTGCGGCGCGGGAACGAATCAGGAGGAATCATGGACTTTGCAGACATTCTCTATCGCAGCGACGATGGAGTCGCGATCATCACCATCAATCGCCCTCAAGTATTGAACGCATTTCGCTCACAAACCGTCGATGACTTGGTCGAGGCTTTCAAGCTGGCCTGGGCTGATCGCTCGGTCGGCGCGGGCATCCTCACTGGCGCCGGCGATCGCGCTTTCTGCACCGGCGGCGATCAATCGACGCGCGAGGAAGGCGGCTACAAAGGCAACCCGGTGCGCTCCGACCTCGGCCTCGACATCGAGGATCTGCACAGCATCATTCGCGACATTCCCAAACCCGTCATCGCCGCCGTCAACGGCTATGCGATAGGTGGCGGCCACGTCCTTCATGTCATTTGCGATCTCACGATTGCGGCCGAGACGGCAAAGTTCGGCCAGGTCGGACCCAAGGTCGGCAGCGTCGATCCCGGCTTCGGCACCATGTACCTGGCGCGTATCGTCGGCGAGAAGAAAGCGCGCGAGATGTGGTACCTGTGCGAGCAGTTCACCGCGGCCGAAGCGAAGGACATGGGCCTCGTCAACAAGGTAGTGCCGGCAGCCGAGTTGATGAATGAGGCCCTCGCGTGGGGCAAGAAGATCGCCGCGATGAGTCCCACCGCGATCAAGCTGGCGAAGGCATCGTTCAACGCGCCAAGCGAAGAGATTCGCGGCATCGGTGCGGTCGCGCTGCGCGGCCTCTCGCTGTACTACGAGACCGAGGAAGCGTTGGAAGGAAAAAATGCGTTCCTCGAAAAGCGCAAACCCGACTTCCGCAGATTCCGGAGGTAGTTCCGTCCCATCCGTTTCCTCTTCCCTCAAGGGAAGGGGGTAGGGGTTAGGTCTGGGGCCTTCAGCGCTGGGTGATTCGCCGGAAGCGGGCACAACCCATCACTCGGGATCTCGAGTGCGCGATTGAACCGCGCGCGCATGTTCTCGAGCGCAACCATCGCGACCAGCTCGACGATCGCCTTCTCATCGAAATGGCGGCGCACCTCCTCGAAGACCTCATCGGGTACGGTGACGCTGCGCTCGCACATCGCCTCGGCCATGCGAAGCGCGGCCTTCTCGGCGTCGTTGAAAAGAGCGCTGCCTTCGAAATTTTCCAGTTCCGCGATTTTTTCGAAGCTGATTCCGTCCTGTCTGCCAACGGCAGAATTGATATCAATTCAAAACGGACAGCCAACGATTTGCGCGGTGCGTATAGTTACCAGCCGCTTGACGATTTTGTCGGCGCCCTTGGAAAATTCCAGCGACATTCCTGCTATCGCGAAGCCCCACATGATGCCGGGGCGACGCGCCAGCACTTTCAGTGGCGTCAGCACTTTTCCGACCTGCCGCTTGACCGCGGAAAAAAGCAGCCGCGCGGAAAAACTGGCTTCGTTTCTTTCCAGAGGACGAATTCGCATGGTCATTCTCCTTCTCAGGCGGCGCGAGCAGTGGCTGCGACGTCGCGAGGCGCGGGACTTCGCGCGAAATAAATTGCCATCGCGATCAGAAGCACGGTCGGGAGGTAGATGCCGATGACCTCGGTGCCGAGATGATCGAGTGAGAGCAGGCCCGCTTCGTGCGAATAGATATGAAGTATCGAATGAAACAGGTTGGCGATCGCCGCGACGACGACCGCCACGACGTGACGCCGTGGATCGAATCCCGCAATCAGCAATCCAACTCCCACTGCGATGAAGAACGTTCCGCTGTCGGCAACCAGATGCGCATTGAAGGGGCCGGTCTCGGGCACCCCGGGTACGAGGCGGAAAACCAAAGCGATGGCGCGAAGAACATTTCGACGCCGTTGATGAACGACACCGCGCCGAGAATCCACAGCAAGGTTTTTATCCATCGAGATTGCGTCATGCGCGTAGCCTCCACCATTTGCGATAGCCCTGCCGCCCGAGGTCGCCGTAGACCGCGATGGCGAGGGCAATTACGAATGCGATGAGCGCGAGATCGGCAAACACACGCACGGCGTTGATCGTCGTGAAGAAACAGACCGCAAGGCCGATCGGAATCAGTGCCACTGCCAACTCCATCAGCACCACGCCGATGACGATTACGAAACTCATCGCGCGAAGTCTCAGCGGCCACGCCATGTCAGTTTTCCCGCGGCAGCGTGCCGCAGAGCGGGAACACCGCGTCGACCTCGACCGGGCCGAGCACGCGCGCCTGACACGCGAGTCGCACGCGCGAGCTCATCGACAGATGGTAGCGAAGCGACACTTTCTCCTTGAGGCTCATCGGCGTCAGGTTGTCCGCGCCGTCGGTGACCTTCACCCGGCAGGTTGCGCACAGCGTCTGCGCACCGCAGGCGTGCATCACGCGGACGCCATTTTTCACCGCCGCGGCGAGGAGCGTGCCGCCCGCGCGAGCCTCGAGCTTTTCGCCGCACAGACGAATTGGAACTACGTCAGGTCGCGATGCGACTTCGCTCAGGCGCGCGGCGAATCGCGATGCCAGGTCGCGCGGTTGGCGCGCTTTCGCGTGCGCGAGTCCCTTGAGGCGTCGCGAAATTTCAGCTTCGGAATTTTGCGATTTCATTTCCCCTCCTCGCTCAATCGAGGCCTTGGTCAATGCTTTGCGCGCTCGCGCGAGCCGCGATTCGACCGCGTGTTCACTCATCGAAAGGACACTGGCGATTTCGCTCACAGTCATTTCTTCCAGATATTTAAGGACCAGCACTTCCCGATGTTCCGACGACAATGAACCGAGCGCATTCTTCAAATCCTGATCGGGCGGCGGCTCGATGATGAGGCGCACGACCTCCGCCGTGTGATCGCGCATCAGCTCGCCACGCCGCGCGCGGTTGCGAACGAACGACACGGTTTTGCGATGCGCGATGGCGCAAGCGAAAGTGAACAGCGAACTTTGACCGCGAAAAAATGGCAGCGCCTCGGCCAGCGCCATGAAGGTATCCTGCAAAATGTCCTCGGCGTCGGCGTTGTTGCCCGGCCCGAGCGCATGCAGGATGAAGCGGTGGATACGCGCCGAATACGCATCGTAAAATTCGCGCGCAGCCGCGGCGTCACCGCGGCGCAGTCGTTCCCGCAGCGAGATTTCGTCGTCGCCCACCTGGTAGTCCGGCGCGGACAGCTTGCGCTCACCTTGCAGCATACGCGATCGCGAACCGTCCTCGGAGATGTTCGCAACCATTAGTCGCATGACGAGGCCCAAATCCGTCGCGCGATTGCAAAAAAAGACCGCCGCTTGAAAGCGACGGTCTTCGTACTGGAGCGATGATGCGCCGATTAATTCAAATGATAAAGCTCGGCGGCGTTATCGTGCAGAATATAGTTCTTCTCCGTCTCGTTAAGATTCCTCGTGTGCTTCTCCAGAATTTCCTGCGACCACGGCCAGGTCGAATCGCTATGCGGGAAGTCGTTGGCCCACATCAGGCGCCGGATGTTGCACATGTCCTTCATCTGAAACGCGACCCAGTCATCCTGGAACGTGGTGTACACGTTCTCGCGAAAATATTCGCTCGGCATCTTCGAAAGCTGCGTTCCGGTCATCCAGTAGCGATGCCGATCGTAGGCGTGGTCCATCCGGTACATGTAGTGCGGCACCCAGCCGGCATCGGCCTCGACGCACACCAGCTTCAGCTTCGGCACACGCTCGAACACGCCACCGAAAATGAACGTGCCGATAATGTCCTGGCAGCCGCGAATAATTCCGAGGAAGTTGTTGAGTCGCGGGCCGCGCGCGGTGAAGCTGTCGGCCTTGCTGGTCAGGATGTGGAAGCTCAGCGGCAGCTCGAGGTCGATCGCCGCCTGGTAAAATGGATCGTAAATCGGATCGTGATAGTCGGAAACCGCGGGATTGCCCGGCATCATCACACCCTTGAGACCGAGTTCCTTCATCTTGCGCAGATCGGCGATCCCTTCCTCGACCGATCGCATCGCGGTCTGGCCCATCCCAATCAGGCGATCCGGATGCGCCGCACAGTATTCCGCGATCCACAAATTGTAAGCATCGAAACACGCCTTCTTGTAATCAAAGTCAGAATGATTGCAGAGCAGCATGCCGACGGTGGGATAGATAATCTCCGCGGCCACGCCGTCGCGTTCCTGCTCCGCCATGCGCGCATCGGGATCCCATCCGCCGCGATGCATGTCCTCGAATTTCACGCCGCTGACCGCCAGCTCTTTGGCCGGCTTTCCGGCCGCGGCGAGCAGGCCCATCGGTATTGGCCGTTCCATGCCATCAATCACGAACATGTCGCCCATTTTCGGGTCACGAACCATGTGCGGGGCGCGGTCGCGAAACTTGCGATCGCATCGATCGACGTAGGTGCCGGGCGGCTCCGTGATGTGTGAATCGGCCGAGATGATTGGCTTCTGCATCTTCGCGTTCTCCTCGATTGGGAAAGTCCCTGACCGGGAATCTGACCACCATCATTATAGGACGATTGACGGGTTGACAACGCGGGTCGGCCTGCGCGGAAATATCGTTACTATGAGTGACCTTCAAAAGCTCGAAGCGATGCGGCTGCCGTTCGGCGAATTGCTCGGAATCAAGATTGTGAGCGCGGCGCCCGAGCGCGTCACCGCTGAGATGACGGTGCGCCCCGAGCTGTGCACCAATCCCGCCGTATTGCACGGCGGAGCGCTGATGGCATTTGCCGATACGCTCGGCGCCTGCGCGACGTTTCTGAATCTGCGCGATGGGCAGGGCACTACGACTATCGAGTCGAAGACCAACTTCCTCGCGCCCGCGCCGGTCGGCACCACGGTGACCGCCGACTGCGCCGCCATTCATCGCGGCAAGCGCACGATGGTGTGGCAGACGCGCATCACCTCGGAGCAGGGCAGGCTGATCGGCATCGTGACGCAGACGCAGATGGTGCTCGACCCGCCGGCGCCAAAGTAGGCCTCGCTATTTGAGCGGTGGGAGGTTTTCGATCGCGTGCGCTGTCGCTACGAGATAGATCGGCTTCGGATTCAGCGCGTACTCGTGGATGCATGCCTCGGTGAATTTGATCGCATGCTCATCGGCATTGGCGATAGCACGATCGATTAGTTCCTCGATGCTGAACGTGGGCGGCGCCGATTGCTCATGCGATGGCGGCTGCGTTCCGAAGGCCGCATACAATCCGGCGGAGGCCTGCCACGCATACCGCGCCGCCGCGCGCGCCGTCGCATCATCTATAAAAGGCGAGAGGTTGCGCACCGCGCGCGATCCGGTGACGCAATGAATGAAAGCGATCACGCCGCCGATGCCGATCGCATTGTTCGCATAGACCCGCGCGAACGTCTCGGTGAGATTGGAGAGGAACCCGGAGAGATCGCCGCGCGTATCGACCATCGAGACCACATCGTTGAACGGCTCGAAAGTCGCTAGCGCCGCGATCCCGTCGGTTAGGAAGCCGCCGATTTTGCGACGCTCGACTGGCAGTCGCTCTACCTGTTCAATTGCGCGCGAGGGCAGGGCGTCATGCGATCCGTCGAGTGAGCCCGGCAACGGCTGATATGTTGCGGCCCAGTAGCCGAGGCCTTCGGCGAGTTCACGGCGACGGGTTTCATTTTCAGGATCACCGAGGGCGCGCGCGGCGTGCGCGGTGCGAAGCACTCCATGAAACGCTGCTGCGGCGATTCCGGGTGCAAGCCGCATCACCCATTGGTCGAGAACCGCACGCCATGGTGCTTCTTTCAGAGAATCGGTGAAGAAAGCGATCCAGTCGCCGACGCGATTCTCCTTGCCGAGCGCCCCGCGCCAATCAGCCTCCGATATTCGCGACGACACCGAAGGATGCGGCTCCAGCCGCTTCGCGTAGCGGTTTGCCCACTGCATCACCGCGGTGCATCGCGGCCAGCGCCTCGGCGGCCATCGGGCCATGATTGGAAAGACCGCCGCCGAACTCCGGCCCGGTGCGTGCGAACGTCGCGTAGGCTTCGTCAATCGGATCGTAGTCGTGCTTCATGTCATGCCTCGGCGAAAGTCCGGCGTACCGATATTACGAAAGTACATCCTTTATTAAGTATGTCAAGCAATCCCTTGCGTAACGAACGGCAGAGGTTAAGATGGGTGTCATGGAAGCCGACCGTTCAGCCGATCGCGTGCTGCTGCAGTTGAAGACCAAGGGTCCGCAGCCCGCCGCACAAATCGCAAAGCGACTCGGCGTCACGGCGATGGCGATCCGCCAGCACCTCTACTCACTGCGCGACGGCGGACTGGTGACTTACACTGACGAACGCCGCAAGGTGGGACGTCCCGCCAGGATCTGGCGCATCACCGAAAAAGCGCGGGCGCGATTTCCGGATTCGCACGCGGAGCTGACGGTCGAGATGCTTGCGTTCATCCGCGCGACCTTCGGCGAGCGCGGAATCGAGCGTTTGATAACCGAGCGCACCCGGCTGCAGACCAAGGCGTACGGTGAGCGGCTGCGCGCGGTAGGGAAATCACTCGAGGCGCGCGTGAAAGCGCTGGCGAAGATTCGCGCTGAGCAGGGTTATATGGCGGAAGCGGCGCGCCAGCGCGACGGATCCTTTCTGCTGACTGAGAATCACTGCCCCATCTGCGCGGCGGCGACCGAATGCCAGGGGCTCTGTCGCGAGGAGCTAGTGCTGTTTTCCGCGGTGCTGGGCAAAGATGTGAGCGTCGAGCGCACCGATCACATCCTCGCGGGCGCGCGCCGCTGCGCGTATCGGATTACACCGAGCGCCCCGAAATGAGCGCACATTCCGCCGCCCACCAAAAAAGAGGTGGTGACTTCGCGTCTGCCTCGTCAACTCGGGTCGGGCGGTGGCGTGTGGCCCTTGGGTGCCTCCTGCATCAGCGCGAGAACGTGTCCGTCGGGGTCGGTGAAAAACGCCATGAACAGATCATGATCATCCATCTTCGCGATGAGGCGGGGTGGATGGTGGAAGTGGACGCCACGGGATTTGAGTTCGCGAACCGCGACCGCGATATCGGCGCATCGGAAATAGATGATGGAACTCTTGCGCGCTTCCTCCTCGCTGCTGGCCTTTTCCAGCAGCAGGCGAACTCCGGCGCAATCGAAAAAGCTCAAGTCGCCGAAGCGAAACAGCTTGCGAAATCCCATCGCGTCGGCGAAAAACTTTTCCGCACGATCGACATCGGTGACCGGCAGCGCGATTTGCCCGATGCGGCTTAGATCGAGAAGCATCGCGAGTGGCCCTCAGCGCGGAATCACCGGCAAAAACAGGTGCGAGGCGCTACTCGGAGTATGGAAAATCGTCTGGCGCGCGGTGCGCAACTCAGAGTCGCCATCGAGGCCAAAATCGTGCCCCGTGTTCGGATTGCGATCGTAGCGCGGGAAATTGCTCGAGGTGATTTCCAATCGCACCCGATGGCCGCGCTTGAAGACATGGCTGGTCGCCCACATATCAATGCTGTACTCGTAGGTCTTGCCCGGCGTGATCGGTGACGGATCGGAAAGCGAATCGCGGAAGCGTGCGCGCACCACACCTTCGGCGAGGTTGTGCGCATAGCCGTCGGGACGCACGTCGATCAGCTTCGCCATGAAGTCGGTGTCAGGCGCCGAGGATGCCGCGAAAAGCTTCATCGACACGGGCCCCGTGATTTCCATCGGTTCGGCGAGCGGCTCGCCGGTGTAGACGAGGACATCCTTGCGCTTTTCGATTTCGCTTTGATCGTAGACGCCGGGAGCTAGACCCAGAGCTGTGCCACCGCGAGTGGGCACCGGATCGGCGGGATCATAGATGTAGTTGTCCGCGGCCTCATCCGAATTGGGTGTCGCGAGGGAGAGCGAGCCATCACCGCTGGATGAATTCGCGCCGCCGCGGCTATGCAAGAACACCTTGGTGTAGCTGGTGCGCTTGAGTGGCCATTCCGATTCATCGCGCCATCGATTGTCGCCCATCACGAACAGCCGCACCGGCGGTTCCTCGAGGATGCCGGTGGCGAGTCCCTTCAGATGGTGATCGAACCATCGCAGTTGGATCGCGTGTAGTTCGATTTTTGCCTCGGGTCCGAAATCGATATCGCCGGTACCTTTCGAGGTCGGGATCGCATACGGCATCAGATGCGCCCACGGCCCCATGATGAGTTTCTGCCTGCGACGCGCGTTCGGAGTCGCGGCGTTGTCCCGCATCGCGGCGTACATCGCGAGGGTGTCGTACTGAAACGCGTCGTACCACGAGCCGACGTGGAGCACTGGCGCATCGACGTTGCCGCATCGATTGCGCAGATCGGTCTCGGCCCAGTAGCCGTCATCTTTCCAATGCTTGAGGTAATCGGCGAAGTAGGGCGCGCCCTTGGCGAGTCGCTCGGCCCAGTCTGAGAGTGGAAGATGTCTGAAGGCGTCGGCCTTGAGCGGCGAGATCGGGATGTCGGGGCGCGCGATGTAGCTGTCGAGGACTTTTCCCTCGGTTTCGTAAATTCCCTTGCGCGCCAGCGTATTGCGCGCCATGAAGGTGAAGTAAGTCAGCATCCATCCGAGCTCGAAGACGCCGCGCCGATAGACGCAGTTCTGGAAATAGGTCACCGGCCCTGAGACCGGGCACATCGCTTTCAGATGCGGCGGGCGCGTCGTCGCCGCGTAGTATTGCACCAGTCCGAGGTATGATTGCCCGACCGTGCCGACGACACCGTTTGACCATGGCAGCGTCGCCGCCCATTCGATGGTGTCGTAGCCGTCGAGGGCCTCGTGCACGAAGGGATAGAACTCCCCCTCGGAGCTGAAGCGTCCGCGCGTGTCCTGCACCACCAGCACATAACCGCGAGGCGGAAAATAATCCTTTTCGGTGAGCGCGAGGTCCTGGCTCTTGTCGTAAGGCGTGCGCAGCACCAGGACGGGGAATTTCCCCGCCGCGTCGGGCCGGTACACGTCGGCGTAGAGCGTGATGCCGTCGCGGGTGCGCATCGGCATATGCCGCTGAACTGTCACTTTGTAGGCAGGGTCGGATTGGTTGGCGCTCATGGCTCACCTCATCGGAGAAGATCCTTCATAGAACTAAAACGCCGGAAACGGAAGCGATGTCATTTAACGATTTGCTACGACTGGCGGTTTGTAGAAATGCCCGCATCTCGGCTAGGTTGCGAAGGATCGAAGGGATGTGTTTGGAGGCAATATGGATCAGAAACTCCAGCTCGACATTTATCGCAAAATCGTCGTGAGCCGGCGGCTCGAAGAACGCGTCGCGGAACTCATCAAGGCCGGCCAGGTCGGAGGCTTCATGCATCCGGGTGTCGGCCAGGAGGCGCTGCAGGTGGCCGCCATCGCTACCCTGCGCAACGACGACTACCTCTTGTATGCGCATCGCGGCGTGGCCTACTGGGTCGCGCGCGGCATCCCGCTGGAGAAGGTGCTATGCGACCTCGCGTGCCGCGAGGGCGGCACCAATCGCGGCAAGGGCGGCGTGATGCGCGTGGTGTACCCGAAGCTCGGCGTGCTGGGCGAGAGCGGCACCCTCGGCGGATGCTTCACCATCGCGACCGGCGCAGGCCTGTCGATCAAGGTGAAGGGCGAAGACAAAGTGGTGCTTTGCTTCTTCGGCGACGGCACCTCGAATCGCGGCACCTTTCACGAGAGCGTCAATTTTTGCGCGGTGCGAAAACTCCCGGTGATCTTCCTGTGTGAGAACAACGGGTGGGCGGTGTCGATGCCGACCGAGCGCTCCACCGCGTGCAAAGATATCGCCTCGCGCGCGAAGGGCTACGACATCCCGGGCGTCATCGTTGACGGGAACGATCCCGAGGCGGTGTATGACGCGGTCGGCGCCGCGGTGAAACGCGCGCGGGCGGGCGAGGGACCATCGCTCGTCGAGGCCAAGACGTATCGGTTGTGGGGCCACTGGATTGGCGATCCTGAAAGTTATCGCTCCCGCGAGGAAGTTGAGATGCGATGGCGCAAGGATCCGCTGCCTCGCTACGAGCAGAAGCTGACCGACGCGAAAGTCCTCAACGACTCGCTCAAGGCGCAGATCGAAGCGGATGCGAAAGCGCAAATCGACAAGGCCTGCGAGTTCATGCGCACGCAGCCGTTCCCCAAGCCGGAGACCGCGCTCGAGGACGTCTTCGCTAACACGGTGTCATAGCAATGCGAACCATCACTTACGCTCAAGCAATCAACGAAGGTCTCGCCGAGGAGATGCGGCGCGACAAGTCGGTCATCTTATATGGCGAGGACGTGGCGAATTTCGGCGGCATCTTTCGCCTCACCGCCGGCCTCAAGGAGGAGTTCGGCGACAACCGTGTGTTCGACACGCCGATTTCCGAAAATGCGCTGGTCGGCGCCGGCGTCGGCGCGGCGATGACCGGGCTGCGTCCGGTGGTCGAGCTGCAATTCGCCGATTTTCTCTTCACCGCGTGCGACGAGGTCGTGTTGAAGGCGGGCATGTGGCGCTACGCGCACGGCGGCGCGTACACGATTCCGCTGGTCATCCGCTGTCCTTCGGGCGCCGCGGGCGTCGGTCCCGAGCATGGCCAATGTCCTGAGGCGTTTTTCATGCACGCGCCCGGGCTCAAAATCGTTTCGCCCGCGACGCCCGCCGATGCGAAGGGTCTGCTCAAGAGCGCGATTCGCGACGACAACCCGGTGCTGTTTTTCGAGCACAAACTTTTGTACGCGACCAAGGGCGAGGTTCCCGAAGGCGGCGATCATCTGGTGCCGCTGGGCAAGGCCGCGATTCGCCGCGAAGGCGATGCGCTCACGCTGGTTGCCATCTCGAACATGGTCCCGAAGGCTCTCAAAGCGGCCGAGCGCCTAGCCAAGGACGGCCACAACGTCGAGGTGATCGATCCTCGTTCGCTGGTGCCCTTCGATCGCGCGGCGATTTTCGATTCGGTCAAGAAGACCGGCAAGATCGTCGTCGCGGAGGAAAGTTACAAAACCCTCGGCATCGGCGCGGAGATTGGCGCGATGCTGCTGGAAGAGGCGTTGGAATATCTCGATGCGCCGCTGCGTCGGGTTGCGATGCCCGATGTTCCGGTCCCGACCGGCGGTAACCTCGAGCAGTTCGTCATACCGAATGAAGAAAAAATCTACCAGGCGTGCCGCGAGTTGCTGAAGTAGCGAATTATGGCTTTCGTAATTCAGATGCCGAAACTCGGCCACACGATGACCGAGGGCACCGTTATTCAGTGGCATAAGCACCCCGGCGACAAGATTCGCGAGGGCGAATCGATCCTGACCGTCGAGACCGACAAGGCGCAGGTCGAAGTCGAGGCGCCGACGGCCGGGGTGTTCGCGAAACTCATCGCCGCCGAGGGATTGGTTGTCCCCGTCGGCGGACCACTGGGAGTTATCACCGCCGAGGGCGAAGCAGTCCCGCCGGAGTTCGATAGCGTCCCAAGTTCCGCGAGTCCGGCCGCGGTTTCGAACAATTCTCCAGCTACGAAAGCGGAAGCGGCGACGCCTCAACGCGGCGCATCGAAAAGAGTGATTGCCTCGCCACGCGCGAAGCGGATGGCGGCCGAGCGCGGCGTCGATCTCGCCAGCCTCGTCGGCACCGGCGCCGATGGCATGGTCACCGAGGATGACGTGAAGCGCGCCGCGGAGCAGGGCGCTGCAGCGCCGAGTGCGCCGGCAGCGGCCTCAGCTCCCAGCGATGGAGCGCTGACACCGTCGCGGCGCGAAAAGCTAACCCGCATCCAGGCCGTCGGTGCGCGCAACCTGACTGCGAGTTGGAATGCCATTCCCCATTTCGTGCAGATGGTGCGCGTCGATATGAGCCGCGCCATCGCCGCCCGCAAATCCATCAATGATGGAGGCGCGAAGGTCGGCATCACCGATTTGATCCTCTTGGCGACGGTTCAAGCGCTGAAGGAGAATCCGCGCATCAACGCCAACTATGAAAACGGCGAGATGCTGATCTTCGATCGCGTGAATCTCGGCGTCGCGGTCGACACTCCCGAGGGCCTCGTCGTGCCGGTCCTCGTCCAGGCGGCACGCCACGACGTAGCAGAGCTTAGCCCGCGAGTGGCCGCGGTCCCCGACGGCCCCCGGAAGACCCCGCGTGGGGCGG
>VFSW01002752.1_pt1 | contig 26482 bp, 22 predicted proteins | sample 5358111 | NCBI WGS metagenome assembly VFSW01 (sample SAMN11554181, study PRJNA540505) | mine drainage metagenome | isolation source: sediment from site ElyBrook_90M | place: USA: Ely Copper Mine, Vershire, VT | collected 2017 | reverse complement strand
ACGCACCACGTAGACGTACGACACGTGATCAAGGCCCATCCGACGCCACGGTGAAAAAAGGCTCCGCGTCGGCGACGCATTGGTGTACACGCCTCGTACCAAGAGACCCTCGTCAGAGCCGGCAACCACGATCGCGGGACGAATCTTGGACTGCTGCTCGGGCGCGACCGGATCCACGGTATCGAAGGGCACCTCAGTGGTCACCACCCAACCGGCTAAAGGGTGAGCCACGTCATAGACTGCGGCTTCGGCGGGAGTCAGCGAAACCAGGCGACGCGTCACCCCCAGCGATCCGGTCGCCAGTATGGTGGTGCGCACCTTCTCGGCGCTCGCGAGCGCTGCCGGCGGCGACTTCTTCTTCTCCACTTTGTTCTTAGGTGAGGACTTTTCGGAACTCACCTTGACTACCCGAGCCTGCTTACGCGCCTTCTCCTCTTCACGGCGTGCCCGCCGCTGTGCACGTACGGATTCGTCAACCTGCTTGGGCGATAACAGCGAGGCGTGTCCACTGGACACTTCGAGTTCGGGCAACGCGAGTGTTTCATCCTCGCCAAGGATCCGGCGACAATGTGGAGCGGCCGGGAAATCGTGGCCGATGGCGAAAGCGAGCACCGCAACCAGATCGTCCTCACTGAGCGACTCGCCGCGCAAGGAAGTTACGGCGGCGCAGAGCTGTTCATAGGTGGGGGTCTCAGCGTGCTCTCCCAGTGCTTCAATAACTTTCTCCAGAGGCTCCATCGACAACAGTTCCAAGAGGCCCGACACGGCGTCGATGGGCGAGCCCGCGGCAAACGCGGCCACGTCACGCTTCTTTTGCAGGTTGCGCAACGGTACCGCGATCACGGCACTGAGCTTCGATCCCCTGATTTGGAGGGCGTCTACCACGGTCATCACGGCGTCAGGGTCCATCTTGGCGATGGCGCGGCGCATCACGTCATTGGCACTGGCGGTCAAGGGTGGCATGATATTCCTACTTCAAGGGTCTAGGGCAACGAAGCGATGCCGCGTTCGAGTGACGCCAATTGCCGCAGCGGCGACTGGTGGCACCCATCTACTGTACCGAGGTCCAATGTGCGCGCTGATTAACTCGACTGGTCAGCGACGACCACTCGTCCCCTTGATTCCTCCTCGTCTTTAGTGACTATTCGGGAGAAGCGATCCACATCCGTCTTTACGGGTGCCGCGAGCTCACCAGAGGTTCGAGGGTCGTTCGACCTCGAATCATACGGGGTGCCACTCGATCGTCGAGGGTGATGTGGCGAGCCGTAACCGTTCTCGAACATCGGACGGAAGTGACCGTCGCCCGCAGCGCGACGCGCAACATCTTCCCAATGAGTCTTCAGCGTGGAGGTGAGAATGAACGGCGGAGGCGCACCTCGACAGAACTCGGCTAGGAACGTGGCGTTTTCTCAGCGCGTGTTCGCGAAGTAGGACCGTGCGGACATCGCCGGACCCACTCAAAGCCTGAACCTTGAGTTCGGCGAAAGTCTCGGTGGCATCTCCAATGGTGGCGCGGTCTCTCCCGCACTTTCGGTTTCGAGCACGCGGAACGACTTCTGCGGCCGCGACCGCACTGTCCGAGGAGGTACGGACGTTGGATCAAACTATCGTGAACGAACAATCCCGTACCCGCTGCGTCGGGTACTCGATAGCCCGCGCGGTCAGGCATCCGGCCTCGAAGTGACAGTGGGGTTAGCGCTCGATGAGCCGACTTTCGGCGATGTTCGCACGAACCGTTCGGTCAACCAATAAGGTGATGCCGACTAACGGGGTAGCCGCCGATGCGACCATCCGAATGTTGTCTGGATGTACCCGCCTGGACACAGTGGGTTCGAAAATCGACACATCCAGTGATCAAGAACACCGAGTTTTGTGCGTCTGAGGTTCAGCATCGAGTCGGAGGGACCGCTCGCGAAGATGCGGCGCCCTCCGCACTGGCGCAACGAGTGGACGCAGGTACCGACGAATCCCGTCACTCGCGAAATGACGCGCGAACCAGTCCACTGCTCTAGAAATTCCCGAATCAAGAACCGTGCTGCGGCGAGACCGGGTTGGCGACAAACAGTATCCCTCGCCGTCCGTTCGCCTATCGCGACCTGCTGGTGGCCTCCGCAATGCGCACGTCGATCAGCTTCTTGACAATGAGCGCAGGGAGCGGCTGGTCGATCGAAAAGTGAAGGGAACTCTTGGTCATGGCGTAGCCGTTGAGGTCCTCGCCGAGGCGCGAGAGCACCGAACCACTGAAGGGCAAATAGCTCAGGTGGTTGCGAAAAGCGGCGAAACCAGCCACGACCGTGCCATTCACGCGAAACGCGGGGATTCGGTAGGAAATCACTTGTTCAGCATCGGGGATGATCTCCAGTATCGTCTGGCGGAGCGCTTGGAGGGTGCGGCGCTTGGGTTCCTCGACCTCTTCCAGGTACGCGTCAATCTCCTCGGCGGACATCTGTAACCTCCAATCACCATGTATCGAAGTGGGTCCATTCGCGTCCCACGCGCGTGATGACACGACGCTTCGTACCGGACCCCGATTGCGGCCGCGGTGCGGACCGAGTCATTTTCACTTCCCCAAGCGATGTACAGAATAGTCATTCTCCGGGTCAATGATCTGTCGTCGCCAGGTCTCAACTCCGGATAAAGCCGCGGCACGAACACTCGTTCGGCTTGGGCATATTTGAGGCAAGTCCCGCACCGCTAGATCTACATCGGGCTAGCTTTCACATCACTCAACCCCACGACTTCGGCGATCGCTCAGCCACGAGAGGCGACAATTTCCAGGGGCACTCTCTGAATGCGCGTGCGCTTTCCGACACTGTACCCGCGAGCGTCAAACGTGACCACTGCTACGTCGTGCGACGACCACCCGCGACACTCGGGTAGTGCATCGACGGTTCACCGCGGAGGTCGATTTGGGCTCGACGCCTCGTAGATCGCGAGGGTATCGAATCGCTGCGTCGTCGTGCCTTGGGGGGGTGATTCCTCAGGCACCACTGGACGCTTGCACGCCAGGTTGACGGCCAACCTGGCGTGCAACATCCCTTAAGATTCCTACCTGACCAGGTAGTACACGCTGCAAGAGTTCCTATTGGCCAAAGTGACCTTGAAGACGTACTTTCCAATCGATGATCCATTTCGCAGGCTGACCCGGACAATCAGCTCGTTGCCGTGATCGTGGATAACGAGTGCGTTAGTTCCCATCTGGGTACTCGCAATCGTCGGCCTGCTGTAGAAATGTGCGCCGAAGATCGACACAATCTCGGTTCGACCGACTCTGACCAATCCGTATTCACCACTGCACGCTAACCGCGTCGTCACCGCGACGACCGTGAAGGCAACCTTCGTGAGCGCGGAGCTCGCGCTCGAATACTTGGCGTCCGCAGCCTTGTTCACTCTGACAATGCAGGCGCCGCCGCGAGTTGCGTGCAGCGAACTGCCGGTAATCCAACAGTTCGCCGACCCGGCATTGGTCACGGTGTAGGTAACCACGCCGGTACCAGATCCCCCAACCGAAGTAAGTGCGAGGGTGGTGCCCACGACGCCACTGGTGGAGGTGAGCGTGAGGACAGCCTGAGTAGTGAGTGGCACTGGCGCGAATGTCACCTTGGTGGGCGCAGAACTGACGGCCAGGTACGTGGCGTCCGCGGCCTTCGTAGCGGTGAGCGTGCAGGTGCCCGCCGAGGTCGCATCCAATTTCCCGTAGCGAATAAGACAGCCCGCCGTGCCGGAACTATTGATCACGTAGGTGACCGCACCGGTGCCCGAGCCACCCTTCGACGTCAGAGAGAGTGAAGTGCCCACGACGCCACTCGTGGAGGTAAGCGTGAGCGCGGCCTGAGCCACTGGTGCCACAAGAGGATTCTGACTCCCGCCAGCGATCGACACCACTGGTGCCGCTGAGGCGGAAGAATCGGCCACGATCGCAAGACCGGTCGCTAACAGCGAAGTCGCGGCTACCAACACCGCAATCCAGTGCGACACCGCACGAAACATTCGGTGACCATGGCGGTTGGTAGATAATTTATTCATTCGTTGCCCACTTTCGTCCGATTTCCAATATTGGAAAAAACAGAAAGCGCAACGTCTGGACTGACCTATCACCAACCTAGCGATCCTCACTCCATTTATGCCCTGGCGTCAAGGAAACACCTTCTCGTCGGGGATCTCACATTCACCCTGATGGTGTCGTAGCGCCCAAGAGGGTGACGTTTCCCCGAACGTTCCTCTCAATATCAGATCTTCAGCCAGCTGCCCTCGGCGATGATCGGGCCATCCAATCACGGACGGGAACTCGATGCTGCGTTGCGTCTCGGCGCGCTCACCGCGGCGTACGCGGCCACAGCAATCGAGGAACACACTTCGTCGTGGACCGCGGGTGGGTGACCGATTTCGAGTTGACGTCCCCTGGCGTGGTGTAATTCAAAAGGTCCGTGTTGGAGACGGGCCACCGGAGCAATTCTTGAAGTGTTCATTGAGTGGCACGAAAGGAATACTCAGATCACCCACCACGATTCAGACCTATCCGACGTCCTCGAACAACTTCAAAGCAACGAGAGTGGGTACTAGGCGAAAGAGGAGTAACACGTCACTGGTGCGAGGCAGCTTTCACTCCGTGTCACGGGCAATCAGAACCGAAGCCTGCACTGATCTCCAGACCGCCCTTTCCCGGTATCACTACTTGAGCAGGTGTTTTGTAGCCACCGCGCGCTGGACCTGAGTAGTTCCCTCATAGATCTGGGTGTTCTGGCCGAATCGTCCACCTGTCGCACAAAGTCAGTTGTCGCCCAGAAATCGGTCCACCTCGTCCACTGTTTATGTGAGGTTCGGCTCATTTGTGGGGATGGAGTCGGGATTGATTGAACCTGCGAGCGAATTCATTTGAAGAAGACGCGAAGATTACCCCAGCGGCGAGTGTTGTTCTGGCTCATCATTCGACTCCTGACCAAATCACAATCTGTCGCACTCAAATTGGGCGATGCGCGAAACCGCGGCTGATTTGCGACAGCTCCAAGATCTACTTGATCGAAGTCAGGATTTGGCCGGACCTCATTTACGAGAAATGCTCTCCCGTGTAAGGTGGCTCACGGCGAAAGAGGTGTGCGCTCGACTTTGCGGCATCAATCTCTTGTCCCTGGCGACGGTGACATCTCGCGGTCGCCCGTTGGTCGGGCCCGTTGACGGGATCTTCTTTCGAGGCGCATTTCATTTCGGATCATCGTACGATTCAGTCCGAATCGGACACATCCGTCGCCGCCCTTGGGTAAGCGCGACGTACGTGCCTGAGGAGAATCTTGCGGTCACCGTGCGCGGCGAGGCCTCGATGCTCGACATGAGGGCGGACGAGAACAGCGATCTTCGAGAGCAGGTTCTGAACATCTATACGCCTAAGTATGGACCAGAGTGGGAAGTATTCCTTGACGCGAATGCTTATGTACGGATCAACGCCAATCGAATGCTCACCTTTCACAGGGTGCAAGGACTCCATCATCCCTTTTTGGGAGACACAACGAGCCTCGCGGAAAGACCTGTCGTGCCAATGACCGTTCATAACCGTTTGGACGTGTTCACCGGCGTCCGACCACCGAATTCAGGCTGGCGTTTAAACGCCGCTTGAAGCCGGGAACGGCAACTTCATGAGTCCCCTATGAAAGCACATGCTTTGCAACGACTACTCGCTGTACCTGATTGGTACCTTCGTAGATCTGGGTGATCTTGGCGTCACGCATGAAGCGCTCAACCGGAAAATCTTTGGTGAAGCCGTATCCGCCAAGCAGTTGGACGGCGTCGGTAGTGACACTCATTGCGGTATCCGACGCGAAGGACTTGGCCGCAGCGCCCAGATAGTTGAGATTGCGATCGGGGTCGCCCGCGTCGATGGTGGCACAGGCCGCATAGACCAATGCGCGCGACGCTTCGGTTCGAATCGCCATGTCGGCGATCATGAAACGAAGACCCTGGAGTTGCGAGATCGGCGCACCGAAGGCCTTTCTCTGAGTCATGTACCCTGCGGCGTAGTCGATTGCTGCTTGGGAGATTCCGACCGCCTGCGCGCCGATGGTGGGACGCGAACGGTCAAGAGTATGCATCGCGATGCGAAACCCTTCCCCCTCCTCCCCAATGCGATGCGACAAGGGCACACGGACATCGTCGAAGACCACTTCACCAGTTGGCGAAGCACGGAGCCCGAGCTTGTCCTCATGCTTGGGGAACCGCACTCCCCATTCCTTTTCGACGAGGAAGCACGTAATGCCGCGGCTCTTGGCCTTCGGATCAGTGCTGGCGAAAACGGTGTAAGTATCTGAGACACCCGCGTTGGTAATCCAATATTTCGATCCGTTCAGCACGTAGTCGTCGCCGTCGCGTTCGGCTCGGCATCGCATGGCGGCGACGTCGGATCCGGCATCAGCCTCCGAGAGACAGTAACTCGCTTGGTGGGTTCCCTTCGCGATCCGGGGCAAATAGGTCGATTTGATTTCCTCAGACGCAAAATTCATGATCGGCAACATGCCGAGTTTGGAGATCAACCAGGTCACTGAGGTAGAGGCGCAGCCACGCGCGAGTTCCTCCGCGACTACCGCCTGGGTGACCATGTCCGCGCCCACGCCCCCATACTCTTCAGGAACCCAGAGCGCAGGAAGCTCCATCTCGACGCAGGCGTCCCAGCTATCCTGAGGGAATTCTTGGTCGCGATCGTAATGGGCGGCGTGCGGCGCAATGCGCTCGTCTACGAAGGGTTTGAGGACATCTCGAAAAGCCCGTTGTTCCTCATTCAATACGAACGTCATGCGGGCTCCTCGTTGAGTCGGCTAGGGCTGGGGGAAAAGTTGGTCCTCGGTCACATTGTCCGCGAATCGGCGCTGAGCAACGTAGCTGTGCGCAATCCCCGCAAAGGCGGCCGTGTCGGATGGGCCGTTGGACCTCAGGCCGAAGTGATCGAGCGCCGCCCGCACGTCGTAGACCGTGGGTCCACGCCCGGCCAGGCTCGCGCGCTTGGCGGCGACGAGGGCAATCCCAACTACCAAGTCGTGGTGATCAACCCCTTCGACGTGGAGTTCAGCACATTCGCGCTCCGCCAACGTCATCGCGAAACCTTCACCGGGAGCCTGCGTCCCCGCGCCCGCCATAGTGGGTGCGTGGCGCAACAGGCCGGCCTTCTTGGTGCGCCCAATCTCAGGCGTCGCTGTCGCCACCGTCGGACGAACTTCGCCACTACGCGTTACGGGAGAAAAGGTCGGTTGAGTCACGCTCTGACACTACCTTGCGGGAGTCAGACCCTTGTCAGCCAGCTCTCGTACTGGGGAAGTTCCCCGCGCACGGCCTGGAAGTACGTGGCTTGGACCGCCTTGGTAATAGGGCCTGGCTTGCCATCACCCACCACGCGGTCGTCCACCGAGCCGATCGGCACGACCTCGGCCGCCGTACCAGTGAGGAAGGCTTCGTCGGCGATATAGAGATCATCGCGGCGTAGCGCCTCGAAACTGACGCGGTAACCCAGATCATCAGCAATCCTCACAATGCTGTTCTGCGTAATGCCCGTGAGCGCTCCCGCTTCAGAGGGTGGTGGCGAGATGATCAGGCCGTCACGTACTATGAACAAGTTTTCCCCAGTGCACTCCGAGATACGCGCGTCAGGCCCGAGCATGATCGCCTCGTCGTATCCGGCCTTGATGGCCTCGACCTTGGCGAGAGTGGAATTGACGTAACCGCCGATTGTCTTCGAAGCGGTGGGCATGGCATTGGGGGCATGGCGCATCCACGAGGAAATCTTCATCCGCACCCCGTTCTCGAGGCCGTGATCACCCAAGTAGGCGCCCCAGGGCCACGCGGCGATGGCGACATTGACGGGACAGTTGAGCGGATTGATGCCCATTTCCCCGTAGCCCAGGTACACGAGTGGACGCAGGTAGCATCCATCAACTAGTTCGTTCACCCGTACGACATCTACGCAGGCGTCCACCAACTCGTCCAGGGAAAAGGGCACGTTGATCATGAGGATCTTGCAGCTACGTAAGAGACGCTCCATATGTTCACGTAGACGGAAAATGGCAGGTCCCGTGGAGGTCGTGTAAGCACGAATACCTTCAAAGGCCCCGGTGCCATAGTGAAGGGTGTGAGTCAAGACGTGCGTCGTGGCGTTTTCCCAGTCGACGAGTTGACCGTCCATCCAGATCTTCTTGGTGGGGGTGATGGGCATTTACAACCTCTCTAACAAGTGAGCAGTGATTCCCGACGTTCCAAGTTGCGAAGCGTCACCGTCAAAGTCTGTCACGGCGCGAGCGATCCGGGTGGCCGCATCATTCTCCCCCACGTGTTCAAGCATCAAAACCGCCGAGGAGACTGCCGCCAACGGATTGGCGCGATTGGTTCCGACGATGTCGTGGGCCGCGCCGTGAACGGGTTCGAACAGCGACGCACCCGATTTGGTGGGGTTGATGTTGCCGCTGGCGGCGAATCCGATACCGCCGGTCACGGCCCCGGCGAGGTCCGAGAGGATATCGCCGAAGAGATTGTCGGTCACGATGACGCTGTAGCGCTGCGGATCTTCGACCAGATAGATGCACGCGGCGTCCACGTGGTTGTAATCCACCTCGACGCCGGGATACTCGTTCTTCACTTCGCTCACCACACGCGACCAGAGGTCACCGGCGTAGGTAAGGACGTTCGTCTTGTGCACCAGGGTGACCTTGGGTCGCGCGGTCTTTGCGGCGCGCTCGAAGGCGTAGCGCACACAGCGTTCCACCCCGAAGCGAGTGTTCACCGATCCCTGCGTGGCAATCTCGTGGGGAGTCCCTTGCCGCAAGACGCCACCTTCCCCGGCGTAGGGGCCCTCGGTGTTCTCGCGAACAATGGCGAAGTCACAGCCCTGAGCGAGTGAATCCGCGACCCCGTGGAACGGGCGATAGTTGATATACAGGTCCAGGCCGAACCGCATCCGCAACAACAGACCACGCTCCAATGTGCCCCCGGGGATGCGGGTGTCGCCAATCGCCGGACCAATCGCCCCGAGCATGATGGCGTCGAAACTGCGTAGTCTCTCGAGGGTCTCGTCGTCGAGCACGAAGCCGTCGCGCAAGAATCGCGCCGCGCCCAGGTCGAACTGCTCCGTCGTGAAGGAGACGCCAGCCGCCCGGACCACTTCAAGAGCGGCGGCGGTCACTTCGGGGCCGATGCCGTCGCCGCCGATGACGGCGATCGAGTGAACCTGCTGAGTCATGAGTGCTCTCCTTGTCGCTCCTATTTTGCTCCGGCTGGCCAGGAGCTAGCAAAAGCGGCATACCCGACTGCGCAGGTAAGCCGGTAGAATCGAAATCTCTGCTCTAGTTGGGGACGTGCCATGGCGAGCGAAATTCATCGCATTACACAAGAAACTCTGGACAAGCTCCGCGAGGAGTACCACCATTTGACGACGGTCGGACGTACCGAAATCGCCCGCGTCATCGAATCCGCACGTCTCCTTGGAGACCTGAGCGAGAACGGGGACTACCACGCCGCGAAGGACGAACAGGGCAAGATGGAATCACGCATCCGACAGATCGACAATGTGATTCGCAACCACGAGCTGGTCGCGCGTGACGAAAATGCCCAAGTGGCCCAGCACGCTTCCATTGTCCAAATCGTGTACGAGGGCGACGCTGACGAGGACTTCCAGGAATTCTTCCTTGGTTCCATCGAAGAGAAGCCCGAAGGTGTACTGGTGGCCTCTCCCACGTCCCCTCTCGGTTCAGCTCTGCTCGGACACGCCATTGGCGACTTGGTGGAATACGAAGCACCCTCGGGGATATTGCGAGTAAAGATCGTGGGGTTACGTTAGATGGCCGGTCGCACACTGTACGAGAAGATCTGGGACGAACACCTCGTCGCATCGCCCGAGGGCGAATCCGCGATCATCTACATCGACCTGCACCTCGTACACGAGGTCACCTCACCCCAAGCCTTCGACGGCTTACGTCTGAGCCAACGTCGGGTTCGCCGGCCCGACCTCACTCTGGCAACGGCCGACCACAACGTACCCACCGACCCCCCTTCGGTTCCCATCACCGACCCCATTTCGCGACGTCAACTTGAGGCGCTCGAGGAGAACTGTGCGGAGTTCGACGTCACCGTATTCCCCCGCGGACACGAGAATCAAGGAATCGTTCACGTCATCGGACCAGAACTCGGTGTCACCCAACCGGGCATGACGATTGTGTGTGGAGATTCGCACACGTCGACGCACGGCGCCCTCGGAGCGCTCGCGTTCGGCATCGGCACGAGCGAGGTGGAGCACGTGCTCGCGACCCAAACACTGCCCCAACAACGCGCCAAGACCATGGCCGTCGTCGTTGAAGGTCACGCGCCCGCCGACGTAAGTCCCAAAGACATCGTGCTGGCCATCGTGGCCGCCCTGGGAACTGGTGGCGGGGCGGGCTACGTCATCGAATACCGAGGACAGGCGATTCGCGATCTCTCCATGGAGGGACGAATGACTGTATGCAACATGAGCATCGAAGCCGGGGCGCGCGCCGGCTTGGTAGCGGTGGACGACGTCACTATCGACTACCTCGAGGGACGCGCTGGAGTCCCCTCGGGCGACGCCTTCGAAGAGGCCACGACTCGCTGGCGTACTTATGTTTCCGACGATGATGCCACGTTTGACAAGACTGTCACTCTGAATGCTGCTGAAATCGTGCCGTTCGTCACTTGGGGTACCAACCCGGCACAAGTGGTGGCGCTCGACGGGGTCGTACCCGACCCCGCAGATTTCGCCGACGCTGACGCCAAGAGCACCACCGAACGTGCGCTTTCCTATATGGGACTCGTGCCGGGTACGCCCATGAAGGAGATTCCAGTGGACGTGGTGTTCATTGGCTCATGCACTAATAGTCGCATCGAGGACCTGCGCGCCGCCGCCGCCGTAGTGCGCGGGCAGAAGGTGGCGCCTTCGATCCGAGCACTGGTGGTACCAGGATCGCATCGAGTCAAGAACCAGGCCGAAGCGGAGGGTCTCGACCAAGTGTTCGTGACCGCGGGCTTTGAATGGAGAGAACCGGGCTGTTCGATGTGTCTCGGGATGAATCCCGATCAGTTGGCGCCCGGCCAGCGCAGTGCGTCCACCTCGAACCGGAATTTTGAAGGGCGTCAGGGCCGCGGTGGTCGCACCCACCTGGTGTCACCCGCGGTGGCGGCGGCCAGCGCCATCTTCGGACGTTTCGCCACTCCCGACGAGGTGAAGAGATGAAGGCAGTGCACGTCGTGGAAGGCCGCGCGGTGCCCCTAGAGCGCGCGGATGTCGACACCGACCAAATCATTCCCTCGGATTGGCTCAAGCGAGTCGAGCGCACTGGCTTTGGTCGTGGACTCTTCAGCGAGTGGCGCGATGATCCCAACTTCGTGCTGAACGATGATCGGTTTGCGGGGGCGAACGTACTGGTAGCGGGTCCGCGCTTCGGCACCGGTTCGTCGCGAGAGCACGCCGTGTGGGCACTCATGGACTACGGCTTCGCGGCCATCATCGCGCCATCCTTTGGTGACATCTTTCGCAATAATTCTTCCAAGCAGGGCTTGGTAATCGCTCAACTCGGTGTTGACGACGTCGAGGAACTCACCGCGATCATTCTCGAAGATCCGTCCCGACTCGTCGTGGTCGACGTGGAGAAATTGGTCGTTGACGTACCGGCAACGGGTTGGGTGCGGCCCTTCGTTCTCGATCCCATGACCCGCGAGCGGCTACTCAACGGTTGGGACGACATTGGTCTCACGTTGCGCCACGAGCGCGAGATCACGTCGTACGAATCGCGATCCCGCACCCCCAGCCTGAGGGGGCTCTTCGACGAATCGGGCCACGTACTGACACGGTGATCAGTTCGCGAAAGCCTCACGGCGAACGAACTCCTCTTGATCTTGGCGGTGACGCCAGACCGCCATCGCGCCAATGAGAAAACTCGCACTCCCCGAACATACGGTGGCGACGAGCGGGGCCCACAATTGAATGTTCCAGTAATAGATAATCCACAGCAGTGCGCAGCCGGCGCCAATAAACCACGAAGCGGACGATACGCCGCTCGCGTCACGCGTGCGAACCAACTCCACGAACTGCGGCACTCGCAATAGGGTCATCGCGAGACCGCAGCCGTAGACGCACCAAGCCCAACCGCCGATTAGTCCGGGCGCCACGCAGGTACTCGCGAAAAGGCCCACGGAGCGACCCGAGACTCGGAGATCACGCCATGGCTTGAGTCGAAAGACGATCGAGAGCTGCAACGGCCACGCCAACAGACTGCCCATCACAATGGCGATGGAATGGGCGCCGAGGACGCCATAGGACATCCAGAACCCCCCAATGAGGCTGAACATCAACCACGTGGCGGGTGAAACGCCATCAATCCCTTGGACGTTCACCCGACGACATTGTGCACAAACCGAAGCTGTTCCAGCGCTGACCGCGGTCCAAGAAATCAGCGCGGCGAACGAATGAGACACTCCTCCAGCCTATGACCTGAAAAAACTTCAGGCATGGAATGGGGCGACGGACTCGGCGTGGGCACGGCATGCGATTCCCGGCGACCGCGCTACCCACTATTCGCAATCATGGCGATTGGCACGCAGGGTATGGACAGTGTGGTGGGCCGTCCCCGTGCTCGCCCGTAGCGGACGCTGTTGACCACTGCGAAGTCGGTCGACTGTCAGCGAAGAGGTGCCCGGTTTCGCCTTGATGGCGGGAACTATCGAGGGCCATCCCCGAGCCACTTTCGATCGAAGAATTATGCGCGCCCGCGTCTCACGTCACCCGCCCCTCGCTGGGTTGGGGGAACGTGCCCCGCGAGGTCCATTCAATGATGCGGCCGAGGTCCATCGGGCGATCCAATTTTCCAAGTGATCCGATCGAGCGGATGCGACACGCGCTCAACGTCGCCGATTGGCCGCCGAAATGACGGCTTCGAGTGACGCGTCGAGGATCGAAGAACTCATCCCCACTCCACACCACGTTGAACCATCAGGACCTTCCGCCTCGACGTAGGCCACGGCCGACGCGCCGGAACCCGCGGTGAGAGCGTGCTCGGTGTAATCGCGCACATTGAAGTTCACGTCCAACTCGGAACGGAGTCCCGCCATGAGGGCATCGATTGGTCCGTTTCCCTCACCCTTCACCGTCAGGTGATGTCCGTTCACCAGTAACTGGGCGAAGATTCGGGTCTGGTTCTGGTCCGCCGCGACTTCACTCGAGATGAGTTGGATGGTGGGATTCTCCGGCTGGTAGGTCGTGGTGAAGACCTCCCAAATTTCGGCGGGCGAGATTTCAGTACCCGATCGTTCCGTCAGCTTTTGAACCTGCTGCGAAAATTCGACCTGCATCGCGCGCGGCAGGTCCAGACCATGTTCGGACGAGAGCAAGTAGGCCACTCCCCCTTTGCCGGACTGGGAGTTCACGCGGATAATCGCCTCGTACGTGCGACCAGTGTGTTTGGGATCGATGGGCAAGTAGGGAACTTCCCAGACCTCGTACGTATCGCCGATGGCGGTCATGCCCTTCTTGATGGCATCTTGGTGCGAACCGGAGAATGCCGTGTATACCAGTTCACCCACGTAGGGGTGGCGCGGGTGAATGGGCAGACGATTGGCGTATTCGGCCACGTGACGAGCCTTGTCGATGTCGCGTACGTCGAGTTCGGGGTCGACACCCTGGGAGAACAAGTTGAGCGCCAAGTTCACCACGTCAACGTTGCCGGTTCGCTCGCCGTTGCCGAAAAGGGTGCCCTCGACACGGTCCGCCCCCGCCAGTACGCCCAGTTCCGCCGCCGCCACGCCAGTACCGCGGTCGTTGTGAGGGTGCAGCGATAAGACGACTGAATCGCGCCGGTCCACGTGACGCAAAAAATACTCAATCGCGTCGGCGTAGAGGTTGGGGGTATACATCTCTACCGTCGCGGGCAGGTTCAAGATCAGGGGGCGATCGGGTGTCGGATCGATGACGTCGATGACGTCGTTACAGACCTCGAGGGCGTAGTCCAGTTCCGTCCCCGTGAAACTCTCTGGCGAATACTCGTAGACGAACTCGGTCCCGGGCGACGAGTCTTCCAAACTCTTGCACAACACCGCGGCGTCGAGAGCGATCCTTTTGATTCCCTCTTTGTCAAGATTGAAGACCACCCGACGTTGCAGGGTCGACGTGGAATTGTAGAAATGCACGATGGCGCGGCGTGCGCCGTGCAGGGATTCGTACGTTCTGCGAATAAGGTCGGGGCGCGATTGCGTCAGTACTTGGATCGTCACGTCGTCGGGGATTACGGCGTTCTCAATGATGTGTCGTACGAAGTCGAAGTCGGGTTGCGACGCAGACGGGAAACCAACCTCGATCTCCTTAAAGCCCATCAAGACCAACTGTTCGAACATGATGTTCTTGCGCTCGAGATCCATTGGGTCGATCAACGCCTGGTTGCCATCTCGCAGGTCAACGCTGCACCAGATGGGCGCCTTGACGAGGCGGTTATTTGGCCACGTGCGGTCCACTAGGTCCACGGGCACCGTGGCACGATACTTGTGGAAAGCCATGGGGCTCGGCTGCTGAGGGTGTGGGCGCATACTGTTCCTCTCCAAAATCGTCTACTGCGAGAAACAAAAAACCCCCGCACGATGCGGGGGCGACGGGCGAGTGGAAACTCGCCCTATCGAAGAAGAAGCTCGCAGTATCCGGTAGTCACGTCGCCATTGTACCGCGCCGGCGCTCCGTGTCCAGAAGGTTCAACCTCCTCGGACCACCACCGTTGGCAAGGGGGCGCTGCAAATACGCCCCGTCGCGCGCTCTGGACCGAAATATCTCCTGCGCGCCGACCTCTGGTGGCGTGTCGTTCGACACTTCGCCGAGGGTGCCTGCTCGGCGATCGTCTGCCGACTCGCACTCACCGCCCCGCCACGTCGAGAGACGAAGTGCGTCCCGGCCAGGCGATGCGGGGCCAGGTCGATCGCCACCTTCATGTCGAAGTCGATCCTGAGAACACGGGCCTCGGGGTGACACGTCCGTTGGCGGAGGGACAGTTGGGCGTCCACCGCTCCACGCCGACGTTAGGACTGGGCCGACGGGTAGAAGCGTCGCCAGTATCGAGCGCACAGCCGTACCATATCGTCTTTGACTCGAGCGAGTGCGCGAAATCGCCCAGTTGGCGTCAGCGATGTGCTGGGTCACGGAGTGGTTCTTCACCCTGCCTTTGACCTTCAGGTCCTCAACGATGAGGCCGGCGTTCTTGGCCGGCATCGACGTCGTCCCGTGACTGAGGTCGGGGCGCGTGCTGGCGATACTCGCGTGGACACTCCCCACGCGAGCGTTGTCCTTCGGCCGGTCTTCGGATGAGTCGACTCCCTTGCGGTCCCTGGCGGCGTGAGGCGACGGGCTCGGCGTGAAAACGCGGCTCCTCGGCGGCGGTGTGAGGGGGATTAGGCGGTGCTGGCTTAAGGCCTACTCAACTACCGCTTTTCTCGGGCGGTTCTCATCCCAATTGGCCCTGGTGAGACCCCGCAAGGGGCCGTAGGCGACGCACGTGTCACCGATGTGACGACGTCACGGGCTGACCTGCTCGGGCGCGGCGCCGAATGCGTACACGTAGATCGGACTGGCGGTCGTCGAGATCCACGCGCGCTCGTGGACGTCGATTGTCGAGAGGCCGGTATCGCCACCGGAGGTGACGCCTACCGTGCTCCCTCAGCAACACCGTCCTCCGCCGCCGGGTTCAACTATTGTGAGAGCCATGGGCCTCATCAAAGTCGTTATGAAGATCATGGTGCTTCTCGCAATTGCGGCCGCTATTGCGGGGGTGGTGACACTGGTCAAGAAGCCGGCCGTCGAACCAGTCTCCTTCGAGCACTGGCCTGACGTGCCGCGCAAGACCGCCGTCTAACCTGTACTGCGAACCCCGTTCGCAGGAGAAGCCATGTCAGAAATGCAGTATCGTCGCGTGGGCCGTTCCGGCCTCCAGGTCAGTGTCCTGTCCTTCGGCAGTTGGGTGACCTTCGCAAACGCCGACCAAATCGAAACTGCCGCGCAAGCCGCCGAATGCCTGTCAGTCGCCAAAGATGCTGGCGTCAATTTCTTCGACAATGCTGAGGGGTACGCCGCGGGCGAGTCGGAGCGGGTGATGGGTGCTGCGTTTCGTGAGCTCGGCTGGAAGCGCCACGAGTACGTCGTCTCAACCAAGCTCTATTGGGGGCTCTTCAACACCGTCAACATGACGAACACCCTGAATCGCAAATACCTAACCCAGGCCATCGAGGGGTCGCTCGAGCGCTTCGGACTGGACTTCGTCGACCTCGTCTACTGCCACCGTCCCGACCCATCCACTCCTATCGAGGAGACGGTGTGGGCCATGAGTGACATGGTGAGCCGTGGTCAAGCGCTCTACTGGGGCACTTCGGAATGGTCGGCCGACGAGATTCGCGCCGCCTGGGACATCGCCGAGCGCCACCACTTGCACAAGCCCGTCGTCGAACAGCCCCAGTACAACTTGTTGCACCGCGATCGCGTCGAGAAGGAGTATGTGCGACTCTACGAAGACATCGGGCTCGGTACCACTATCTGGTCGCCGCTGGCTTCGGGACTCTTGACCGGCAAGTATCAAAACGGCGTACCCGCCGGTTCGCGAGCGTCGCTACCAGGATACGAGTGGTTGCGTTCCTCCTTGACCAACCCATCGTCATTGGCGAAGGTGGAGCGTTTGCTCGCCGTCGCGAGTGACCTGGACGTCCCGCTCTCGCAACTCGCCCTGGCGTGGTGTGCCAAGAACCCCAATGTCTCGTCAGTCATTACCGGAGCGTCCTCGGCCCAGCAGGTGCGTGAGAACATGGCCGCGCTGGACGCGCTGGAATTGCTGAGCGACGAGGTGATGCAACGCATCGATGCCGCTCTGGCGGCTTAGATCCGCCGCACGCGTTCGCACAATGGAGGGCGCCGACGTTGTGGTGGGCGCGACTCTGGCAGCAATGCGTGCCGCCCAGGACATTCGTGACGTCGTGACGCACGCCCCGCCGGCGATGAGGACGCCACTCGATCTGCGACAATCCAGGTGATTGGCGACATCACGACCGCTGGCGACTACTTGCGGACGCCGTCAATCCAGGGTGCCCTCGTGAGCGGGCGTCGAGCGGGACGCCTAGCGCTGGCTCGTCTGATCCGTGGAGCGCACCGTCGTCGTGGTTGACGAGAGTATGGGGAGATAATCGAGCGGCGGCAGTGGCGGGGGACCCAAATTACTCAGGGCCGTCTGCCAATTGGCGACATCGGTGGCACGAGCTTCATTGAAATCAACCCGAGCCAGATACTTCTGGGCTTCGGTCTTGGCCGCGGCCATCGCCGCCATTTCCGCTGCCTTGGCGCTCGCGATTGACTGGTGAAGGGTCAGGTCGATAGCATCCTTCGCCTGCTGGTAGGCGTGCAACGCCGTACGGTACTGCTGAATGGTCAAGGGTGGATGTGGAGTCTTCGCGCCCGCGCTCACCGGCGCGACGAGGGCCAGTGACGCCAACACTGTCAGCGTCAACACCGAGCGCCTCGCGAACTTGCTCACCACAACTCCTCCAATATGGCTCTCAGTTTAGTTCCAGGGGCTTAGAAATTCCTGTGAAGTCCTCACGAGGTCAATGAGAATCACCGCCACGCCACCGAAGGAATGTCGCGACCCGGCGCCAACAGTTACGCTCCTCATATGGAGAATCCCTCATGACGACTGTTCTAGTGGTGGACGACGAGTCGGGCGTTCGCGACCTCTTGAGTGACGCGCTACGGTTCGCCGGTTACGAGACCGAAGTGGCGAGTCATGGTCGTGAGGCACTCGAGATTTGGCGTCTCAAGCGTGTCGACTTGTGCGTGGTCGACATCAACATGCCCGTCATGGACGGCTTCGAGTTCCTAGAGACTTTGCGTCGGTCCGACGTCAACACCCCCGTTCTCCTCCTGTCCGCGCGCGACGCCACCGAGGACATCGCGCGCGGCTTACGTTACGGTGCCGACGATTACGTGCGCAAGCCCTTCAGCGTCGAGGAACTTCTCTTGCGCGTGAGTGCCATCTTGCGCCGCACGCAAGGCGTGGAGGATGACGTCCTGAAGTACACCTGCGGACCGCTCCTCTTGGACACCGACCGACACGAGGTGGCCTTCGGCGACGAGTTGATCGAACTCTCGGCCACCGAGTTCCGTCTGCTCGAAATGCTGATGAGTCGACTCAATCGACTGGTCACCCGTGAACAACTTCTGCGCGACATCTGGGGAATGGACTTCGAGACCGAGACGACGGTCGTCGATACCTACATTTCCTACCTTCGCCGTAAAGTGCACCGCGACAACTTCACTCCGATCACAACGGTCCGCGGCGTGGGTTTCAAGATGGTCACGCCTGCTATCCACGAGTGAAACTGTCGGTTCGACTAACAATCTTGCTCATCACCGCGACGGTCTTGACCGCGGTGGCGGTTGGTTGGTTCGCGGTGAACGACTCGACGCAGTCGCAGTACAAAATCATCGATGCCGAGATCAATGCCGTCATCTCCAGCGGTGTCGGTCACCCGAGTGACGCCGCGATCGCGGCGCTCAATGTAGTGCTGTCCAACAGTTACGACCTCACAATTGACGTGATCGACAACCACGGCACGGTGACCCAGGTCAATGCCGGCAACGTGGCCCTGGACGTCGCGCCAAGTCCGAGCGAACTGAAGCGTTCCCTCACCGGCGTTCGCTCGAGCGCCGACCTACCTGGATTTCGCTACCGCTCAGAGAAGGCGGCGGGTGGTTCGTACTTGGTGGTCGCCGCCTCGACGGCCGCTATCGCGCAGGCGGCACATCGCCTCGAGAGCAACGTGGCGCTGGTGGGAATCCTAGCCGCCCTCTTGAGCATCGCCGTGGCGTATCTCTTCACTAATCGAGACATCCGACTCATCAAGCGCTTGATCAACTTCGCCAGCGAGATCGCCCACGGCAATGACACCACCGAGTTTCCTCCCGAATCGGGCAGCCCTGAAATGAGAGAACTGCGCAGCTCCCTGGTGACCATGGTCGGATCACTGCAGCGAGCCATTGAAACGGAACGTCGATCGAGTCGAGAGATGCAACGTTTCATTGGCGACGCGTCGCACGAGTTGCGCACGCCTCTCACGGTCATCAAGGGTTACAGCGAGATCCTTGAACGCGGGAACCTGGACGACGCCATGCGCGCGCGTGCCCTCGAGCGGGTACGTCGCGAGGTCGTGCGCATGGATGCTCTGGTGACGGACCTGCTCTTTCTCACCGAGGTTCGCGAGTCCGCGTCACTCGTGGTGAGTCCGGTGGCCCTGAGTGACGTGCTCAATGATGCCTTGAACAACTTCCGCGTCGACTACCCCGAACGCCGGCTCCAGGTGCACGTGGTACCCAACGTATGGATTGCCGGTCGCGAGGAGTACGTCGAGCGCCTCATCAATAACTCGCTCTCCAACATCGCTCGTCACACACCCGCTGATGCTCCGGTTGAGGTGACCTTGGATATGGTAGATCGGTGCGGGGTCTTGATAGTGGAGGACGGTGGACCGGGACTACCTCCCGATGCCTACCTACGTGACGCGCGTCAGTTCCAACGCTTCGACCCAGCGCGTTCGCGTGAATCCGGCGGCACGGGTTTGGGGATGAGCATCATGTCCGACATCGTCGCCAACCTGCACGGTTCGCTGGAGCTCAGCCAGAGTCCACTCGGTGGCCTGCGCCTACGTTTCGAACTCCCCGCCACGTCGCCCCCGGCCGACGCCCAGAACGAGGTCCTAGCGTAGGGCGATAAGGTGGATGTCGAGGATGCCTTCGGTGTTGCGCACTTTCTCAACCACCGACGCCGGTGTGGGCGACGCCGTCGACATCACCATCAGCGCCGTGCCACTGTTATGGTCCGGTCCGACCGCCATCGAGGTGATTGAAATGCCAGCCTCGCCCAAGGCGACGCCGACGAGCCCGATCATCCCCGGGCGGTCATTGTTGCGCACCACCAGCATCGACGCCGCAGGGGCGATTTCCACACTGTGGCCGTCCACGCTGACGATCCTCGTCTCGACGCGCGTCCCCACGGTCATCAGGGTGCCCGACACCGCGTGCTGACCCGAACGCACGGTGATCACATTCACGTATTCGGGTGACTCGTGGGTGGACATCTCGCTAAAGGTGATGTGGTGATCCGCCGCCATTTGGGGCGCGTTGACGAAGGACGCCGTAGCGTGTCCGGTCGCCACCAACAATCCCTTCAAGGCGCTCAGCGTGAGAATCTTGGTTCCCGAACCCGCAATCTCACCCTGGTAAATCACTTCGAGATCGGCCGGTTCGCCGTCGAGGAGTCCGCCGATGAAGCGGCCGAGCAACTCGGCCAACCCCATGAAGGGACGCACGACGTTTGACACCTCTCCCGCGGCGACGTTCACCGCGAACGGCACGAAGTCGCCCGCGAGGGCCAACTGGACCTGCTCGGCGATGGTGACGCCGGCCTTATCCTGGGCTTCGGCGGTCGAGGCACCGAGGTGCGGCACCACTACGACCGAGGGCAACTCGAAGAGAGGAGATTCGGTAGTGGGCTCCTTCTCGAACACGTCGAGGGCGGCCCCTTGCACGTGGCCACTGCGAATCGCTTCGGCCAAATCAGCTTCATTCACAATGCCGCCGCGCGCGACGTTGACGATACGTACCCCTTGCTTGGTCTTCTTCAATGAATCGACGTTGAGAAGATTGGTCGTCTCCTTGTTCTTGGGCAGGTGAATCGTGATGAAGTCGCTCTGGGCCAGCAGGTCGTCGAGGGGCATCGACTCGATACCCATGTGACGAGCGCGCTCCTCAGTGATATAGGGGTCGTAGGCCACTAGGCGCATCCCGAAGGCGTGGGCCCGTTGAGCTACGAGGGCCCCAATCTTGCCCAGACCTATGATGCCCAAGGTCTTGCCGTGTAACTCGACCCCTTCCCACTTCGAGCGCTGCCACTTGCCGTCCTTCAAAGCGGAGTGCGCTTGGGGGATGTTGCGCGCCTGGGCCAGGAGCAGGGCCATGGTCTGCTCGGCTGCCGAGAGTATGTTCGAGACCGGCGCATTGACCACCATGACCCCGAGTTCGGTGGCCTTGGTCACGTCCACATTGTCGAGTCCGATGCCCGCGCGGCCCACCACGACCATGTCGGTAGCGGCTTCGAGGGTCGCGGCGTCGACTTGGGTGGCCGAACGGACAATGAGAGCATTCGCCCCTTTCACCGCGTCGATCAGGGCCTCGGGAGAGAGTCCCAGTTGCACGTCGACCTCATGGCCGGCGTCGCGCAACTCTTGGAGGCCGGACGCGGCGATTTCTTCGGTAACTAAGACACGGGCCACGGGGGAGGTCCTTTCGTATTGTTCTGGTTCAAGACTAAATGATTCTCAGCCAGCCGCTACGAGCGCCGCCAAGCGATCGAGGCCCTCAGCGAGTTCAGCGTCGCCCAGCGCATAGCTGAGTCGGAAGTAACCCGGAGTGCCAAAGGCTTCGCCCGGTACGACCGCAATCTTGATCGTTTCGAGCAGCGACGCCGCGAGTTCCGAGGAACTGTGGGCCACGCGTCCTCCCAGTTCGCGACCCAAGAGTCCCGTGACGTTGGGGTAGCAGTAGAAGGCACCTTCGGGCTCTGCACAGGTCACCCCGTCGATGGCATTGAGCATTGCCGTCATCGTCTGGCGGCGCCGATCAAAGGCCACGCGCATCTCGCGCACGGCGGTGAGGTCGCCGGTGAGAGCGGCCACCGCCGCGCGCTGGGAGATGTTAGAGATGTTCGAAGTGGTCTGACTCTGGTAGTTGACGGCGGCGTTCATCACGTCACTCGCACCGATCATCCAGCCAATGCGCCAACCGGTCATGGCGTAGGTCTTGGCCACGCCATTGACGACTGCCCAGCGGTCGCCGAGTTCGGGGGCAACGACGGGAAGCGACACGTTGACGGCCTCACCGTACACCAGGTGCTCGTAGATCTCATCGGCCATCACCCAGACGTCGTTCTCGGCGGCCCAGCGCCCAATGGCGGCCACGTCCTCGGGTCGAACCACCGCTCCGGTGGGGTTCGAGGGCGAGACGAAGACGAGCAGCTTGGTGCGCGGAGTACGCGCACGTTCCAAATCGTCGACGGTGACTCGAAAGCCGTTGGTCTCCGAAGTCATCACCGGCACCGCGACCCCCCCTGCCAGGTACACGGCCTCGGGGTAGGTCGTCCAGTACGGGGCCGGTATCAATACCTCGTCGCCGGGATTGATCAACGTCATGAACGTGGTGGCCACCGCGTGTTTGCCGCCGTTCGTCACCAAGATCTGGTTCGGCGCGACGATTAGACCGGTGTCGCGCTCGGTCTTCATCGCAATGGCCTCGCGCAGTTCTTGAATGCCGGCCGTGGGAGTGTACTTGTGGTTCCTCGGGTCGTAGCAGGCCTGGGCGGCGGCCTCGACGATATGTGCGGGTGTCGCGAAGTCCGGCTCACCGGCCCCGTAGCCAATCACTGGCTCCCCCGCCGCCTTAAGGGCCTTAGCCTTGGCGTCGACCGCCAGAGTGGCCGAGGGCGCGAGGCCTCCAAGAAGGTCACTTACTCTCGAACTCATCGACCACTCCGTTTCATTCTCTAGAGTTAAGTCTATGACTACTCCTGAGTCCCTCCAGATTCCTGCCGACCTCCTACCCCGTGACGGACGCTTTGGCGCCGGACCATCCAAGGTGCGCGCCGAACAGCTTCAGGCGCTCGTGGACTCGGGTTCGTCCTACCTGGGGACATCTCACCGACAAGCCACCGTGCGTAACAAGGTCGGCGAGGTTCGAGAGGGCCTCGGCGCATTATTCAATTTGCCCGAAGGATACGAGGTACTCCTGGGCAACGGCGGCTCGACCTGCTTCTGGGATGCCGCAACCTTCCACCTGGTCGCCGAGCACTCTCAACACCTCTCCTTCGGAGAGTTCTCCTCCAAGTTCGCCAGCGCCGTCAAACAGGCTCCGCACCTCTCGGACCCCGAGATCATTAAGTCCGACACCGGTACTCACCCTCACGCCGTGGCCACCGAGGGCGTCGACCTCTACGCATTGACGCACAACGAGACCTCGACGGGGGTCATGATGCCTATAGAGCGACCGGTCGGTGCCACCGGACTGGTGGCCGTGGACGCCACGTCGGGGGCGGGCGGTCTCATTGTCGACCCCGCGCAGTTCGACTGTTACTACTTCGCGCCCCAAAAGTCCTTCGCCTCTGACGGAGGACTGTGGTTGGCCCTGTGCTCGCCCGCCGCCGTGGACCGGATCGAGACCCTAGCGGCCTCGGGCCGCTGGACTCCCGCCTTCTTCGACCTCAAGATTGCGTTGGACAACTCACGCCTGAACCAGACCTACAACACCCCGGCGCTAGCCACGATCCACTTGCTCGCCTCGCAAATCAAGTGGTTCAACGACAACGGCGGCTTGGAGTTCTCGGCGGGACGTTCTCGTCAGTCGGCCGAAATCCTCTACACCTGGGCCGAGGCCTCGGACTTCGCGACGCCCTTCGTCGCTAACCCGGCCGAACGTTCCAATGTGGTGGGTACCATCGACCTCGTCGACGACATTGACGCTGCGCAGGTCGCCAAGATCCTGCGCGCCAACGGTGTGGTCGACACTGAGCCCTACCGCAAGCTCGGACGCAATCAGTTGCGCATCGCGATGTTTCCCAGTGTCGACCCCGCAGACATCGCCTCATTGTGCGCCTGCATCAATTACATCGTGGGCAACCTCTAAGGGACCGAGTCCGATCCTGTTCGTCACGGAACGCGCAGGGACATCGTGGCGTCGTCCGACATTGAGTGCGCGGGATGATCGGCGATCTCTAAGTGCCTGATGCGATGTGTTGACGCGCACGCCGCCGCAGTGGCGAGCGGTAGCCTGCCATCATGAACGCAGCGAGTGGATGATGAGCCGCGTCCTCGTCACCGGAGCCACCGGCTACGTCGGCGGTCGTCTGGTCCCTCGCCTCATCGAAGAAGGACACGAGGTTCGATGTCTCGTGCGCACTCCGGCCAAATTGGCGAGCGCCCCGTGGCACGACGACGTGGCGATCGTGGCTGGTTCCATCGAAGGTCCGCTCGAGAAGGCCCTGGACCGCGTTGACGTGGCGGTCTACCTCGTACACGGCATCGGTGACGGCCACGACTGGGCCACCAAGGAGTCCCGTGACGCCGAGCACTTCCGTCGCGCGTGCCAAGCCGCGGGCGTCGGTCGCATTATCTATCTCGGGGGCATGGGGATCGACGACCAGTCGCTGAGCGTGCATCTGACCAGTCGCCACGACGTCGGTCGAATTCTGGCGGCGAGCGAGATCCCGGTGACCGAACTGCGCGCGGCCGTGATCATCGGCTCGGGTTCGGCCAGTTTCGAGATGCTGCGCTACCTGGTCGAAGTCTTGCCCGTCATGGTGACTCCCAAGTGGGTGGCCACCAAGTCCCAACCCATCGCCATCTCCGACGTGCTGAATTACCTCGTCACGGTGGTTGGCTCTCCGACGCCCTTCGTCGGGGTCTTTGAGATTGGTGGTCCCGACGTGGTGAGCTACGCGCAGATGATGGACCTCTACGCCCAAGAGGCCGGTCTCAGCAAGCGTCGCCTCATCCCAGTCCCCTTCTTGACGCCCCGGCTGTCAAGCCACTGGGTGGGTCTGGTGACACCGGTTCCCGCCGCGTTGGCGCGCCCCCTGGTGGACAGTCTGGTAAATGAAGTGGTGGTGCGCGACACCCGGACCGTCGAAACGCTGGGGGCGCCGCAGCGCCCTCTTCGCGAGGCGATCCGGTTGGCACTGGGACGCACGAGTCGCCACGACGTACCCACTTCCTTCACCGACGCCGACCTACAGCCCTTTCGGGCCTACGCGACGGATCCGGCCTGGGCGGGGGGCACGGAGCTCTGCGACGAACGCCACCGCGACGCGCACGCCAGTGCTCACGACGTGTTCGCCGCGGTGTGTTCGGTGGGCGGCGAGAGGGGCTGGTATTCAGGGGAATGGCTCTGGCGACTGCGCGGACTGTTCGACCAGATCTGTGGAGGCCCCGGCCTTCGTCGAGGTCGACGCCACCCCCGTGAGTTGCGTGTGGGCGATTTCGTCGACTTCTGGCGGGTGGACGCAATCGTGGAGGACGAGTTCGTTCGCTTGCACGCCGAGATGCGCTTGCCGGGCGAGGCCTGGTTGGAGTGGCGCATTACCACGAACTCTCGCGGCACTCTCCTCACCCAGCGAGCGAGGTTCAAACCGCGTGGTCTCCTTGGGCGCGCCTACTGGTACGGCGTGGCGCCGTTCCACGGTCTCGTGTTTCCCGGCCTCGTGCGCGGCATCGTCAACGACGCGGAGAACGCCTAGCGGCGATACCCGCGCCCCGTGAAGCCATCCCCCAACGCTGCACCCCAGAAGTCGAATACCTCCACGAGGGTGACGGCGAGATTATTCGCGAGGTGGACAAGCGACAAATCACCTGCGACGAACTAGTTCGTCCCCGGGGCCAGCGTGGCGGGCGCGACGGTGAGGTGAAAATGTGAATCCGCAGGTTCAGTCGGTGTCGCCACCGGACGTCTCAGCGACCTTCTGCTTACCCGCCGATACGAAGGGCATCATGGCTCGCAACTTCTTGCCGATATCCTCGATCGGGTGCTTCTTGCCCGAGTCGCGCAGTTCGCGGTAGCGCGGACGCCCGATCTCGTTCTCCTTGACCCACTCGGCAGCGAACGTGCCGTCTTGAATCTCGGTGAGGACCTTCTTCATCTCGGCCTTCACCTGGTCGGTGATTATGCGCGGACCGCGGGTCAGGTCGCCGTACTCGGCGGTGTCCGAAATCGAGAATCGCATGCCGGTGATGCCCTCTTCGTACATAAGATCGACGATTAACTTCAGCTCGTGCAGGCACTCGAAGTAGGCGCTCTCGGGCTGGTAGCCCGCCTCGACCAAGGTCTCGTAGCCCGCCCTGACGAGCGCCGACACGCCACCGCAGAGTACGGCCTGCTCCACGAAGAGGTCCGTCTCGGTCTCCTCAGTGAAGGTGGTCTCGAGCACGCCGGCGCGCGTGGCGCCGATGCCGTGGGCGTAGGCCAGGGCGACGCCCTTGGCGTTACCCGTGGCGTCCTGGTGCACGGCGATAAGAGCCGGTACGCCACCTCCCTCGACGTACGTACGCCGCACGAGATGACCGGGGCCCTTCGGCGCGACCATCGCGACGTCGACGTCGGCCGGTGGTTTGATCAAGTCGAAACGGATATTGAAGCCGTGAGCGAACAACAGGCACTTTCCGCCAGTCAAGTGCGGAGCGATCGACTCATCGTAGGTGCGCTTCTGCTCGGTGTCAGGCACCAACACCATGATGACGTCGGCCTCGGCGCACGCGTCGGCGATCGAGAGCACCCGTAGCCCGGCGTCCTCGGCCTTGATGACCGATGAGGACTCGGGACGCAGTCCGACGCGGACATCGTAGCCACTGTCGTGCAGGTTGAGCGCGTGGGCGTGGCCCTGCGATCCGTAAC
>VFSW01002751.1_pt1 | contig 26487 bp, 24 predicted proteins | sample 5358111 | NCBI WGS metagenome assembly VFSW01 (sample SAMN11554181, study PRJNA540505) | mine drainage metagenome | isolation source: sediment from site ElyBrook_90M | place: USA: Ely Copper Mine, Vershire, VT | collected 2017 | reverse complement strand
GCAGGACCCGACCAGATGAGACCGCATCGGTGGTTGACCTAACTGCTTGAAAATGGGACGAGCCTCGAAACTCGCATGGTTAGCTACCGCCGCTCTGGTTCTTCTGCCTGTCTTACCTGTTCACTCTGAATCAGCAATAACCATCACTCCTTCCAACGTATACTCATACGAGAGTGAGAACTTCTTCGTAACGGTGAACGATACCAAACCAATACCGGTCCTTTCCGCAAGCATTACCGTGCCCCTCGCTTTGCAGATAGTTGGCACCGACCAGAATCCGAATTGGAGCCACCTCATAACGCGGAATCAGTCTTCCTACACGGCTTCTTGGTATGGATTAAGCAGGATACAAGGAGGTCGCTTGATACAACCAGGGAACTCTTCGACTCTTGGATTCAGCCTAAACGTCCCCGGTCCCGGAACCTATCGCCTGACGGTCACTGCACTTTACTTCGATGGTTCCAATGAATCGTGGCCGACAGCCATCGTCGTCTCCAACCCGTCTCTCCTCGGCCTGGATGTTCGCACTCTGGTGTACTTCCTCGGGGGAATCGTCATTCTCCTTCCGGTCAGCCAGTCGATTGTGCTGGCGCTGAGGCGGCGCGGCGGAGCCCGGTGAGAGGAGTAGAAACAGATGGTTCACACCCTAAGCATAGTCCTCTCTTCTTCGATACTGATCGCAGCCTTTTCGTTGTACTTAGTTCATTGGTTCCGCCGGTCCGTGTGGCAGACGAGGAGCCCGACCATCGGCGCACCAGGAACCGAAGGCGGAGAGACTGCGGGGTTCGATAGGGTGCAGAGGCTGTTTCATTGGTCCGTCACAATTGTCACTGTGGCCCTGGCGTTCAGCGGGCTCATACTGTATTACCCAGCCTTCGTCGCCCCCTTCCTCAATTCCCTCGGCGTCCCCGTGCATGCCTTCCTTTTCGGTTGGGTTAATGTCCACGTCATAGGCGCCGTGATTCTCCTGGGTCTGATTGTCGTCCATATCGCTTGGGACTCGCTCAAGCTGCGGACGACAAAGCTGGTTGTCCCCATCCGCCAGGACGCGAGGGAAGCCATTGTGAGGGCGTGGAGGTTTGTGTGGGGCGGAAGCCCGACTCCCAGGTCCAGCAAGTACGACGTCTTCATGAAATCATATCATATCCTGCTGACCGTTTGCTCCCTGGGGCTCGGAGTAACCGGCTTCGTGCAGTATGTGTGGGCGCCCTGGTGGCGGTACCCGGAGATACTGCATCTGCAGGTCGAGCCGTGGTGGAAACCGACCATACTGCACGATTGGTTCGGTTTCACCCTTATCGCGCTCGTGGTCGGGCACACTTATTTTTCGCTGCTTCCGACCAACAAAAAGCTCTTCTTTTCAATGATCAGAGGGAGAGCGCAGCCCTCTCGTGCTGCGCAGGCGCAACAGCCGGTATCGGCCCCTTCTTCCGGCGAACCTCCTTCACGACAGCGAAGCGCTCCGCGAGCTATGAAACGTCTCGCCGGTGTGGGCGCCGTGGGCCTCCTGACCTACATCGGTGAGTACGCCTCCTTCATCGTGGTGCTCGCGTTCCTCTCTGACCAGCTGACCATTTCTTTCGGGCTGGGCACCTCAGGGTACGCCTTGATAGGGACGATCTCAGGGGCATACCTCGTCCTATCGGGACTGATCGCCATCCCGGTCGGTCACCTGTGTGACAAATACGGAAGGAGAAGGTTCACGATAATTGGCTGCCTGCTCGCCGCCGCGGCCCTCATTTCATTGATCTTCCTCGCTCAGATCTCCAACCTTCTCGAGTTCGCAATAGGCATGGGCGCAGCCCTGATCGCGCTCGGGGCGGCGCACGGGATCTACACCGCGAGCACGCTCGCGTACACGGGGGACCTCGCTGCGCAGGAGGGCGGCATGGGAAAATCCTTTGGCTTGATAGAGGGGGCCGAATTTGCCGGGTACGCATTCGGGCCTGCCCTCGGCACGACCATCGGCTTCTTGCTTAGAAGCCGAGCAGGGGTGTTCGAGACCTCCGCGTTCATGCTTCTGGCCGCGGCGGCGGTCGCCTTTCTCTTCATGCCCGAGATAGTGAAGAGTGAAGCAAGCCGCGCCGAATCACACCGCGAGGCCGCAGAGAGGGCGCCTGGCGTATCGGTCGCCGAAGACCTCCCTGGCCAGGTCGGCGACGTCCACGAGCACAGCGTGAGCTGGGCTGACTTCCTCGCCGCCTTCAAGATTCCCATAATCGGCGTGGCGTTGCTGACGACTTTTGTGGGTTCGATAGGGTTTTCGGGGTTCTTCTACTACGTCCCCCTCTACGCCAACTTCCTGAAATCGTCCATCCCCATCTTCAGCCTCCTTTATGGCTGGTTCGCTTCGATAATGGCCGCGACCGCCGTCATCCTGATGGTCCCCTTTGGACACCTCGAAGACCGGGGCAAGAGGCGGATGCCATACCTGGTCGCAGGACTGGTCCTGGGCGCGCTCTCGCTGGCTTTCGTGTTCTTCACGCCGAGCGTTCCCAGCTTCGTCGTCGCCTCGGTGGCTTTCGGCTTTTCCATCGCGATGGTCCGCGTCAGCCAGCTCGTGCTACTCGCGGAGAACAGCACTTCTTCGAGCCGGGCCGCGATAATGGGGACGAACCACGCGGTCGAGCACGCCGGTTACGGGGTGGCGTCCTTCCTCGTGGGCGTTGCGGTAGCCCTTTTGGGATTCGTGGGGGCGTTCCGCACTCTTTCTATCGTTCTGCTGGTCGCTGGAGTAGGATTCCTCCTGTACGCGCGCAAAAAGAAGGTCAAGTAGCTTTGGCGGATGGCCTTTATGATGACCGTCCTCTGCGCTCACCTGACACCACGGGGGTTCAAGCGACGCGAGCATGATTTCGAGCACCATCTTGTTCCTGCTCGCGGGCTGTTTCGGCTTGGGCATGCTTCACGGCGTCCTACCAGACGAGCACACTTGGCCGATTACGTTCGCGTACTCCGTAGGAGCCGCGTCGGGGAGAGGAGGGATCAAGTCAGGTGGGTTCTTCGCGCTTGCTTTCACGGTTCAGCGCTCCATCATGAGCCAGCTCGTCTATTTCGCAGTGGCGGTGTTCTTCGTGACCTCGGAAGCCCTGAACGGGCCGGTGTATACCGTAGTGGGAGCGGCGATGGCCATTGCCGGCTACCTCATCCTCAAGGACAAAGTCCCCCATTTTCATCCTTTGATGAAACTCTCATCGAGCGACCTCGCGAAACACACTGCATCACGGCGTGGGATTACCGGGGCAGATGCGACCGGAGGAGTGCCAGTTCACTGGGCGATGATACACGGATTCATCTCCGGCTTTGGAGTCGATACAGGAATCATGACGACCTACGTGTACCTCACCACACTGCCGGCGTTGGCAGCCTCAGGTCTCTGGGAGCTTGGGTGGCTCCCGGGTGCCCTCTTTGGGGCAGGGACATTCACAGTCCTGATGCTGATAGGATTCTTCTTTGGCGAAACGCTCCAGTTCGCGAAGCGCTTCGGGGCGAACCGAATCGCGGCTTTCGGCCGCCTTGTTGGGGCGCGAGTCCTGCTCTTCGGTGGATTGGCGTTCGTGGTTCTCGGCCCGGCGTACTACTTCGGTTATTCGAATTACGTGCCTGTCGACTTCGGTACGTTTATTGTCATCTTGGTGATGGTGGCAATCGCGCTGCCGGTCATGGTATACACTTGGCGGGAGGTGAGGAAGATGCCGTCCACCCCCAGCGAGAGTGCTTCCGAGTCAGAACAGGCGGGGTCGACCCAGAAATCATGAGACCATCCTTCAATGAGAATTCGGTCCCCTACAGCCCAGAGCGTCGGCGTGTTTGGACTCACGGAGTTGGGCCGTACGGAGGGAGCGGAATGAATAGAGCGTGGGCGAGGAGCGGATTGAGAGCCAGTCTCACAGGTGGATGGCAGGGCGCAGACCTTTGCAGGCCGCCGCATGAAAGGAGGGAGTTCAGATAGTTGGGGAAAATTCTTCTCTTCTTCTCCAGAAAGGAGCTGGCAGTAGTTGTCGCGGTAGGGGTCGCTACCGGGCTGGTTGATCACCGAGTCCTTTTTTCGTTGTTGTTTGCATCGGTCGCCCGCATTCACAGCGTGGCGCTGTTCAACGATTATCTCGCATATGCGACCGGAGGTCCCCTGTTTGGAGACCTCCTCCAAACCTGGTTAGAGTACGGGGCTGTCCTCGCAGCCTGCCTTGTGAGGAAGCCGGCTGCTGGAACGATCGCGCTGACAATCAATGGTCTTTGCCAGGTCTTTGTCAATGGCACACATGATCCCCATCTTTTGTACGGCGTCTCGGGCCTCGGGGCCGACATCGTATTTGCATTATTCCGCTACAAGAGGTATGATTTTCCAGCGGTCTGCCTCGCCGGAATCTCCTGCGGGATGTTCTGGTATCCCATCGTTTGGTTCACACACGGCGTCTACGGGTATCCGCCCTCCTTTATCCTGTCGGACCTTGCAATTCGCGTCCTTGGAAGCGCAGTTGGGGACGGCCTGTTGGGAGCCGCTCTAGCGCTGATAATCCTGCGCTTGGTCAGTCGAAAGTGGAACGAGCCCCGCGCATCAGTGTTGGGAAATGGAGAAGCTGCCATTAGACACGTGAATGTCACCGGACTCCTGACAATCTTTGTTGGAGGTCTTGCCATGGTGCTGACCTACGCCTTCTCATCAATCTCGAATTTCTTTCTCAGCATAGGCCCCAAGCTTCCTAGCGGGATTCCCACGTCGGAAGAATACAACCCGGGCTATCTCATTGGAGTACTTTTAATTTTTCTCGTCATCACGATGCTGACCTTTTGGAATCTCAGGTCACGATATTCCGGCTAGGTGGAAGCCAACGGTCGCCTCCCGCTAAGAACGAAAGTGATATGCGAAGCGGGCCCATCACGGCTCATTCTGGACTTATCCTAACCAAAAAAAGCAAAAGACGAGGGATGCTAAACCGCGACGAGACTCTTTTCGGCTCTTTTCAGCAGTACCGCGTTTGTCGCGACGATTATCGAAGACGCGCTCATAAGCAGCGCAGAAATCTCAGGCCGAAGGAGTATCCCATAGCTCGGATAAAGGACGCCCGCTGCGATAGGGATTGCCAGAATATTGTAAGATGAAGCCCAGAACAAGTTCTGCTTCATCTTTCTCACCGTTGCTTTGTTTAAATGGCGGAATATTAAACGCTGCTTGAGATAGATGGCAACGAAAACAAGCAACGGCATACCCATGCCAGCGTTCGTCGTGTCGCTGATAGCAGGACTCCTGGTCCTCGGTGTCGGCGGCATGATGACGACCTTCTCGTCGGGCGTTCCATACTATGGCGGAATGATGGGAGGCTATTATGGGATGATGGGCGGATACTACGGTATGATGCAGGGTTACGGTTTCGGCGGATGGTTCTACGCCCTGGCAGCGATCGGCCTAGTCTCTGGAGTCATCATCCTTATCGGCGCGATAATGGTCTACACCCAACCAGGTCGAGCCTCGACGTGGGGAGTGCTCATTCTCGTCTTCTCGCTTGTAAGCTTCTTTGGAATGGGCGGGTTTTTCTTGGGTGCCATCCTCGGCGTCGTGGGTGGAATACTTGCCATGACGTCGAAGCAGCTGTGACTCGCGAACATATGCGCGCTCACGCAGAAGGCTTTCACGGGACGCATAGACCTAGGGAACCATTGGAAGGCAACCGGCGGCTCGATCCAGGCCGCCTCTCGACGGTTGCTCAGATTGGTTCTTGTAGAATCAGAGGCTCAACTAAAAATCCCGCGACAGAAGCACCACGACGCCGGTCGCTCGGAGACAAGATGTTCCGCCCGCGACTCGGCGCGCAAAATCATCCTGGTCGCCTATTTCGATTGGTACTCGACCACAATCGTATGACCTGTTCCGTACGGATAGGGCTGTCCGTTGAAGTATGGATCGCTGCCTGCTGTCCCAGGCGGAGCGCAAGGAGGGCCAATGGTCGAAGCGCCGCAATAGTTTAGCTGGTTCAGATCCAACGTGCCCCAGGCCGATGCTGGCTTCCCGTCTACCAGCAGAATAACTTGGTGCGTCTGATCTGCCTTGAAGCCCAGGATATCTGTCGAGTTGAATACGATGGGATGGTTGACGCCATTGATGCTCACGCTACCGTAAGTGCTCTTCCAGATCTGGAAGAAATCCCCCAAGGTGTACTGGGTGCCTATGCTCGGCGCTTCGAGGTGAATTATTCCAAATGTGTCGTGCGTATGCATAGGCTCGAGGCAGCCGCCGCCGTTGACTATCCCGATGTCTGCCGGGATAGTGACATTGCTCCCTTGTATCACTATGCTCAGGGACGGGTGAACGTGCAAGGCCGTTGAATTCGCACACGGGAACGGGAGGCTCCCGAAGGGGGCAGCCGGATAACTGATCGCGTTGTAGGCGCCAGACACCACCAAGCCGCCTCCAACCACTAGAAAGAGCGCGACCCCAAGCACAAGAATGCGACCACGTTTCCTCTCAAGTTCCTTTTTCCGTCTCCGGCCGCCACCCTCCTTGGGAATACGCTCGTCCTTATTCGCACTCTCCGCTTCTTTCGTGGGCAGATCTGGGAGTGGCTCGCCTCGGTGCTTGACCTTGTAATGCTGGATGAGGCCTGCCTCAGAATTGAGTTCCCTCCCACAGAGTTCGCACTTTACCAACTTTTGCTCGCACCTCCCTAACTGACTCCGGTGGTTCCTACACGGTGAACGTCAAAAGCTGTCTTTTGATTGGTCAGTAACAAAAAATGTTTGATGGGAACTGTCATTCTGCTCATACCTATCTTGCCGTACATTCCCATCTGCGCATTCTACTCGTGAAGGTCGACCCCGAGGCCAGAGCAGCGGGCATCGCACATTACCCATCATAAATCTGACCGCGCGTATATATCATTTTATGACATACTCGGCTGGAAATGGGGCAGTTCTTCGATGGAGGGTCATCCCGTGCCATGTAGTCCGATTATTTCTGAATCCTACATCCCGGCGCGTTGGATTTTACCCAGCGCACGATACACCAAGTACAGATTGAGGACAATGAAGATGGCCAAGATCCAGAACTGGTATTCGACCAGCGTCGCTATTATCCCGATGCCGGAGATTGCGGTCAGGCCCACTGATGTCAGCAGAGGCAGTAGCAGAGACGTGTGGCAGGTGCAACTGATCACGGTACCGAAAAGCGATGTAACAGCGCTGGAGGAGCCGACCGCTGCGTTTGACCCCTTCCCCCTTTTTGCGAAGGTGGAGCGAAGAGAGTACAGGTTCAGGCCCATGAGTACCGACGATGCACCAACCAACGAGTAGAAGAGCACAAAGTAGCTTGCATCAGCCATTACCTCGGTGCCCGTCGCGAAATCAAGATACTTGAGGAAGGACAGGTAGGCCACCGCAGTAGCTAGAGTCACCAAGAGGAACAGCCGTGAGACAAGGATACCTTTCAAGAAATAGGGGCTCTTTCCAGCAGACCGAGTGTCGAGTGATGATTCATTAGTCGTTCCTGGCCCGTTCTTTGGCATCCCCTTCGTGTCCTGTGCATGGCTCAGGTGATATTGTGCGAGATTGTCGGCGCTGCCGGCACCAGTGCAACTTCGACTCAGTCTCACGCGCCTCCACAACAGTCTTCCAAGTGCCAGAGGTTGGCTATCTGCTGTGCGTTCCAGCCGTGCTGAGATATCAGGGCCTTTGCCAGTCCCTCGTGCGCATACCAGGCCCAGCACTGGCAGCAGCAGGGCCCTTCTTTCGACATTTGCATCGCACCGTCGTAAGCTGCCTGCTGAGCCGGGGTCAGAGCCATCGTATCATAGGATATCATCTGCTTGGCCAGGATCGCGGAGACGTTGTACGGGTCAGGGGGTATGACCAGGATGCTCGAATAGTTCTTCAGGCTGGTGACCTGTGACATGTAGTGACCGTAGTCCATGGGGCTGCAACACGACCCCTGGAGTAGGTAACCGTCAGGGAGCGAACCGATATAATTGGTGTTGGCCTGCTGGCTCCCGAGGTAGGCGCAGACGTCCGTATGCGCCTGGCTCAGTACGCGGAAGTCGGATGCTAGCATGCTGGAATCTTGTGGGTTCGGAGCGCCGTGGGCTTGTCCTGAAGACATTGTCATGTTATTGTTGTAGTAATAGACGCCGGTTCCGACTGCGAGCAGAACGGCGAGCGCCGCGCCAGCTAAAACGTAGGCTTTCCTTCTGTCAGTCATTCTGACGAACCGATCCTTGAATCGAAATCACTCACTTCTTCTAACCCCGTAGACGGCTTCTGGACTGGCAAGAGTGTCTGAGTGACCGCTCTGAATTTGCAAAGCAGCATGCCAGTCGGTTCAGCGGCTCAACTCCTTTATATATCGTTTTCTGACATATATTGGAAGGTTGAACAGAAGACTAGTGTCGAAGGATGCTGGTTGAATTACTGGGACGAGAACCACTTTGGATAGGCGCACGAATGACAGAGACGGCACACAGACGTGGATCAATTGTATTGGAAGCAGGCACCTTTGAAGAGGCGATTAGCAAGAACACTCCAGAAAAAGTTGAATATGCAATGGATAGACGATGATCATCGATGCTAGCCGAATGTGACATGGCGACGGACCTCGTCAGGTGTACCCTCCTGATGCTGCTGTACGACCAACCATGCCTCCATGGATACGCCCTGATGGAGATGTTGCAGGCGCGTCTGGGCAAGGCGATCAGCCCCGCGATCATCTACCCCTTCCTTGCGAGCCTCTTGAAATCCCAGTACGTCACCTCGAAGCAGGAGAAGGATGGCGGGCGCGTGAAGATACTTTACACCATGACGCCCGAGGGCAAGAGATTCTCCAGGCGAGTGTTCAAGCGCCTATCTCTGATAGTGTCAACGGCAGTCAATCCGGGCGTCACGACCTGCGCGCACTGCAGCTGCAGACTCTACGAAGCCGGCTACAAGGAAGAAATCGACGGCCGTCGGACGACCTTCTGCTGCGTGCACTGTGCGACTGCCTACAAACAGGACTGAATCATGATGGATTTTGTAGCGAGCTATCTTTCGGATTCTGAGGACACAACAAAGCGCCTCAAGATGATTGCATATCTGGCCTTGGCTTTGTCAATGGCTAGCGCGGTCTTGCTTGGTGGTGTCGGTATACAATTCTTGATGACGATCAACAAGAGCGCTGCTTCGTCCAGCAATAACGCTACCAGTGTATCGCCAGCCCCGAGTTTGCCACAGGAGTTCCAGGGGCCGCCATTGCCGGGAAGAGTTCCACCGATAAGTCTCCTAGTTAGCGAGGTTGTGCAGCCAAATGGAGTTCCGTTGCCGCCGGTACGATTTGGGAACACGGTCGAAAAGCTGGTACAAGCGTCTGCCCTGAACGCTTCGGCGGTGAGGCAAGCGATGAACAACAGCGGGGAACAGTTCACTAGCTACGAAGCGAACATCCTCAGCGGGAACCAGCAGACAGAAAACCTCCTCATCCTGAACTCCTCGGACCACTCCTTCATCCTAAATGTGCTGTGGGCCATCGGTATCAACAATAACAACGCGATTTTGAACTACGGACCTGTAGTCGTGAAGGGAAACCCCTACAACTATGCCAGCACCGGGGGTTACGCCGCGCTGGGAAAGCTCTCTCTGGGAGGAATTGATTTGCTGTCCTTGACGCCTGAAGAGCAGGTTATCGCGGAGCAGGTGGCCACGAACACGTACAGACCGTGCTGCGACAATCCTGCCGCGTTCCCGGATTGCAATCATGGCGCCGCGGCGTTAGGGCTGATCGAGCTCATGTCATCGCAGGGGTTCAATTCGACGACCATCTATGGTGCACTCAAGAACTTTGAGTCATTCTACTTCCCCCAGAACTTCATCTACGAAGCTCTATTCTACTTCGCATCGCAGGGCTTGACCTGGAATCAGGTTCCAGGAGATCAAGCTCTATCGCTTCACTTTGCAACCCTGACCGGCAACGGTTATTTGCAGCAATACCTGAGTGAGTACGCGGTTGGACAGGCGTTGGACTGGGCGCCAAATAGATGACGGGCAGGGACGGACGAAAGGCTGAGTAGGGGACAATCGATAATGAAATCAGGACAGAGAAACGGTAGGAGAATGGTCATCGGTGTAGCAACGATCGCGGTGGTCGGGGCGATTTTGGTCCTCGCCTTGTATCAGATGCAGAACGCCTCTAGAGTCACTTCCTCTGGTGCTTCCACCAGCGCTTCGGACCAACGCCTCGCCTATCTGACCATTCTCCCGAATTACGCTGTCCTCGGGCCCAGAAACGCTTCGGTCACCATCTTCGAATTCGGAGATTTCCAGTGTCCCGCCTGCGACAACTGGTTCAAGACGCAGGAACCTCAGGTCCTTCAGAATCTCGTTGACACGGGCAAGGCGAATTTCGTCTGGCGAGACTTCGAATACTACGGCATCGACTCCACAAACGCCTCCCAAGCTGCATATGCGGCTGGCGAGCAGGGCAAGTTCTGGCAGTTCTATGACCTCCTTTACACGAACCAGGGCGGCATAAACAGCGGCTGGGCCAACAAGACTAATCTCTTTGGTTTTGCACAGGGCCTCGGATTGAACATGACCCAATTCGCCTCGTCCTTCAATAGCGGCAAGTACCTCAACATTGTCACCACAAACTTCAACGATGGTAAGAAGCTTGGCGTCACAGGGACGCCGACCTTCTTCGTGGTCGGCCCTCATGGGAAGGTCGTCGAGATCGTCGGCTCCCAACCATACTCTGTCTTTCAGAACACAGTGAATTCCATGTTGAATGGTTAGAGGATGGTGCCGCAGCTCTTCGGGGTGCTGAGGAGGCCGACGTTTGGCCTCCTGTCGCTTGGAATCAGCCTCTCCTTCGCTCTCCTGTTCCTCTATTCAGACGGCTTCATCTTCTTTTCTCCTTTCTTCGTCGTTTATGTTCCTCTCGGCAGCGAACCCTACTTGCTCCTGGATCTGGTGATTTCGGCTCTTTCGGGGATTGCGATGTCTGGGTCCGTCTATCAGCTGAGATTCGTGCCTTACGTCTCATCAAAAAACGCTGGGACGGGCCTCGCCGGGATGATGGCTGCGGTGGTGGCCGGCGCTTGTCCCTGCATGTATCTTGTTCCCCTTCTTGCGTTGGCTGGCGGAGCAGGCGGGGTTCTTGGAGCACTCGGTATTTTTCTTTACGATTTTCAGATTCCAATCAAACTGCTTTCGCTAGCTCTCCTGGGTCTTGTCCTTTTCACGCTGGAGAGGAGTCTCGTCGCGTATTGCAGGATTCCCCTCAGGTCACAACCACTTCCGTAAGAGGTAGCCATGGTCGTCGGTGAGGTCGGATGGACTAATGCCTTTCTCTAACCTTACAAGCGACTATGCTCGTGAGGATGGCGAGTCAAGTTCCTATCCAGTTCCTACCGACCTGATTCCTCGGTCACATTTTTGCCGCCGGCTTCATCTCGGACATCTCGGGCTCTTCGTCTTGGGGCTCAATCTCTTCGGAGTGGATGGCCTTGTCGCCTTCCATGAGCTGCTCGTCGGACATCTTCAGTGGCATGAACATCCCTATTACCTTCCAGATGCCGAATGTGACGACGAAGCTGTAGACGATTACCACCATCGCCGCCACAATCTGAATCCCGAGCAGACCTATTCCTCCGAAGGCGGCGCCCTTGAGACCGGGATACACGAACTGGGTCGCCGCCGGGTCTGCTAGGATTCTGGTGAGTATGCCATCGGCCCGCCCGGCGACGCCGTGGGCCGGTCTTTTCTGCGAGGTTCGTAATTGTGCGTGGAGTTGGCCGACCCTCCGAGCAAAGAAAGTCTGCTATCTTGCGGCAGCGGGAATCCATGTCAGCTTCCTACTTCCTACGCAATGCTGATAAATGGTGATGAACCTCTCGGGAGTTTGCCGAGTGCTTATTGTGTCGCCGAAATCAATCACAGGAAAAATACCGCTGCAAAGTACGGAGGTACCGTAAGTGAGGCGTCCGATGGTTAGTCGTGCTTCGTTGATTACTTTCGCAGTGATAGCCATTTCGATTCTGACGGGCTATTCTTTGGGAAACTTGTATCCCTTGACCCGCTCGGCGCCTGCAAATGGCCCTTCGTTCCAAGCAGTGCAGCCCCAGACCGTGAAGCTCACCGTCCCGTCGTTCGCGCCATTCAGGGGAGCTGACTCGGCCAAGGTCAACGTTGTGGAGTTCGGTGACTATCAGTGTCCGTTCTGCGAGAGGCTGTTCCAACTGACAGAGCCGCAGGTAGTCCAGAACTACGTCGATACCGGAAGAGTGAGGTTCTACTTCCTGGACCTCGCGTTCCTAGGACCGGATTCACAGACATTGGCGCAGGGCGCCTGGTGCGCCAACGACCAAGGCAAATACTACCAGTATCACGATTACATCTATTCTCACCAGGGCCAGGAAAACTCAGGGTGGGCCACCCCGGCAAAGGTAAAGATTTTGGCAGCCAACGTAACGGGGCTGGATCCACAGCAGTTCAATTCATGCCTGGACAGTCAAAAGTATGCACCGAGGGTTCAGCAGTTGACCCAATTGGCAGGGAGCGCTGGCGCGACGAGCACTCCCACTGTCTTGATAGGCAGCGACCGAATCGGGTACACGGAAGTCGTGGGCGCTCAACCGTACACGGTGTTCCAACAAGTAATCGATACTCAGCTGGGGAAAACGTAAGTCAGGTGAACTGGGTTTTTGACGGAAAAATCGGTTAGCAAGAATCCGAATGAGCACACCTCCAACTTCATTATCTTTGTTGTGGCCATGTTTTTCTCTGGCTTGGACATCTTCCTAGTGAGAGTCTTGGCCTCTCAAAGCGCCTTTGCACCTCTGACTTCCGGGATCGGCATCCTCGGTGGATTATCTCCGTTGACGATTCTTTCTTACCTGTTCTACCCGATTATTTTCTTCGTAGTCCTCTATCTCGTGGGCAGGGAAATCGATATGGCCAAGCGCTACAGGACGGTAGGCCTTCTGCTTTTTTTGGGAGGGGCTTCAGGAAACCTTGTCGGAACCCTCTTCGGCGTCTATTACGGTGCGACAGCGCCCAATTTCTCTCCCGGGCTTGAGCCGGTATTCGCGGGACTGTTCGCCTTTTTCAGCGGTTTCTCCGCCCTGACATTGTCATACCTGGCTGCAACTAGCGATATCGGGACGGCACGAGGCCTCTAGGCCATCAAGCTCAGCCTCCTTCCCTGAAGAATACTTGAAGTGACCTCGGTTCATCATAGCTGGATTATGCGGCTTTACTGTCTACAAGGTAGCGGGGGCCGCGGCAGCGAGCAGGAGGCCCACGGCCCTCCACCGGCGAGACGTTTCATAACTCGCGGCGCGCTTCGCTGACGTGAAGGAGATTTGCCGGAAGAAGAGGTCAATACCCGCTCTTGTGCCTGGGGAGCACGAGCGGGCGCCGCACTCTCTCTGATATCATTGAAATGAAGAGCTTCCTGTTGGTTGGGAGCACCGGAAAAAAGTGTGACCCACCACCAGTCCGATTAGAATGAAGCCAAACAAATCATGCATCATAGTCGGTTCCACCAAGCCTCGATGGCCATAGATCAGATCGACCAGCAAGTCCTCAACCATTTCTGACGAGAGAGCCCATAAGGCTGCTACTATGATTATCGTGTCAAAGCCCAATTGGGTGCATTTCTCCCGTTTTTCGAGCTAATACAAAATGGCTTGTTAATACCTTTCGAGACATTACGAGACAAATTAGCGAGATCATCAATATCACGTTACCCAGACTCGCTGGAAAATCACTCGAAGACGGGACAGAACCAATGACGCAGCATTCGGCTTTCGCAACCGCGTAGGGCGATGCGCCGGAAGGGATTCGTGTGGACGCCCCTTTACTTTTCGAATAACCCGCCGGTCCACTCGAGCATCTGCTCTTTGTCACTCTGGAGGAAGGGCATGTTCAGGTAGTGATGAAGGGACGTCATCGTCGTGTGCCCCTGGCTCAGGAAGATCTCCGCGGTCCGCTCGGGATAGCAGCTGACGAGCCACGACTCCCACGTCTTCCTGGTCGTCTTGGGAGAGAGCCCGACAGGGTCGAGGCCCGACCTCTTCGCCCACCTTTCGAGGTTCTCGGTCCAGGTCTTGTAGGAGGGGAGCGCCTTCGCAGCGAAGAAGTACTGCAGCACGCTGGAGCCGCGGGGGCTGACCCTGACCCACCTCTCCTTCTGCTTCCTCTTCGCCTTCAGCAGCGCGGCCTCGGGCAGGTGGATGAACGTGCCGTCGAACCAGTCCTTGTTCTCCTTGAACCGCTGCGCCTCGACGTACCGGAGGCCCGTCAGGGTCAGGGCGTCCAGGTTGGTCTTGTTATCCAGGTCCCTGGCTCCCTCCCTCAGCGCGTTGTATTCCGCGGGGCGCAAGATCCGGACCTTCTCCTTGATTATCGGCTTCCCGAACATCGCAGCGACGGCCAACGCCAGGGCAAAGGCACCCCCTACTTTTAACAAAACTGGTGGGTTTTGGCCCGATATCGGGGAGGATCCTCTTCACGCCGAGCGTGGCCATCAGCGTTTACCCCCCAGTTTTAACATAAAAGTGTGGGGTCGGGCTCGACCAGCTTAGCTTGGAATCCGGCAAGGCTCATACTCTATTAGAGTTCAAATCTAGATGCTGATTAGTGCTATTTTGGAGAATTTCCCACGAGGTTCAAGTCTTTCTTGGCTTGAACCCGGTCTGCATAGTCCGACGTCAGGCAAGCGCCCAGCCCGCCGGGTCATGTTATCTTTCCCTTCCTACCACACGCATCCAGCATACCAGTTCTAGGGAAGGGTCGCGTCCCTCAGGCAAGGGCGCAACCTCATGTCTTGACATTTCATCACCACCTTCGACAACAGAATTGGCTTGCTGCTCATGGATGGGCTTTTCGGACTTCGTCTCACCGAAAGTTGAAGCAAGTTGCTCTAGGGCCTTAATCGCTTCAGCCTCTTCATCGAATTTGATAGCCCGAAGTCTTCTTGCAACCGCTGGCTTCTGCCAGGATGTCTGAAGGAAGTGATCGAGATCGGCTCTTCCCATTTTCATGACGAACTCAAGCGCCTTTCTGATGGGTGCTTCCATGCGAATCGTGCGTTGTCTCGCCTCGAGCTCCAACAAATCGTTCTCCAGTGCGATACGGGCATCCTTAAGCCTCTGTAGGGTTTCCTGACCGAATCTCTCGAGCGGCTCGTGCGTCCTTGGGAAACGAATCTGACCAACGATCTCGGTTTTGTTCGCCATCGATTGCAGCTTCTCATCTGGATAGAATCGCCATATTCTATCAATGCTGCCATCCTCCCTCCGCTTCCTGTACGCAATAAAGAAACCCGTGTACCTTCCTTTTTGACCCGCTGGCAAAGTCGTCAGGCTTCCCGCTCCATCAGGGATCCTTTCGATTTCCTCTTTGGATAGCGTCTGAAGGATGGCGATTAGCTGCTCTTGGGGGTCGAGCCCGACCATGCCTTCCATTTTCTTCTCAATGTCGATGAGGACCCTCTGGTCTCCTTGACGCACTCTCTCGAGCGTGACGGCGAAGTCAATTGGTACTGGAGCCTCACCGAGAAGGCTCCACTCAAGTCCCACTGACCTGTGTGCTTGTGCGATCTTGCCAACGAGTTTCTGCATCAGGCCCAGGAGGGCATCTAGCCCCGTGCTCGGAAAAATGTCGTAGATTGTGACCTTCGCATTTAGTGAGCGTAATCGGTCTATCCTCCCTGCCCTTTGAACGAGCTTCATTGGATTCCAGGGGAAGTCATAGTTGATGACGTCTGGAGCGTCCTGGAGGTTGATTGCCTCAGAAAGCACGTCTGTCGATATGAGAATTTGGATTTCGCTATCTCCCGGATGCAGGGTGTAATCGTTGCTGGTGGGGGAGAAGAGTTTGATTATTTTCTCCCTCCCGACGCCCACTTCTTTCGTCCCTTCCCAGATTTTGGCACCGTCCCCTGTTACTAGACCTACAACGATGCCTTTCCGCTTAAGGTGTCTAAAGAGGTACTCTGCGGTGTCGATGAAGGAGGTGAACACCAGAATCTTCTTCGAAGCGTAAAGGACCGGCCTCGTTTGGAGAAGTTTTTCGTCCAGCTGCACCAGCTTCTCTTCATTATCCGGAAGAAGGGAGAGAACCCTTCCTAGATTGGCGATATCCCGCTTTAGGTCGTCCTTCATCCTCTCGATATCGAGGTCGGAGACGTCGGTCACGACTCCTGAAGGGAGCGTCTCGAACGAGCTGTCGTCTTCCTCTGACTGTTCCAAGGCTTCCAGATATTGTCTGAGAGTTTCAACTGGCCAGACCTGGCCTCTATCGAGCATGGCGAGAGTAGCTTCGAAGAGATCGGTCATCTTCTTCAAGGTGCGTTGGAAGGCGAAAAGGCTGCTTTCCAGTCTCTTCAAAAGCAAGACGCGGAAGAGGACCGCAAGCATCTCTCCACGCATTACTTTGACTTCGTCTCTAATGGTTCTTCTGTACCCTTCGAGCCGGTAAGGAACAAGATGACTCCCCTCAATCGCGATGGCGGCTTCGGTGTGGAGCGTTGACAGGTCCTTGTGCACATCGTACCGCAAGACCTTGAGCTCTCTTTCAGGAAAGGAAACTCGTTCCCCCTCTAATGTGGCCTTGGGATAATACTCGCGAATGAATGTTCTTGATCTTCGCACAGCGACGGCTTCAATCAGGTCATAGACGTTCCCGGTTCCTTCCTCAGCGTTCTTGAAGTACTCGATCACGTCGGCGATCCCCTGTCTTGTCGCTATCTCGGATAGTCGGGGGCCGAAGAGCAACATCAACTGCCAATAAAGGTCCCAGACGCTGTTGTTCACTGGAGTGGCAGTGACGAACACTACCTTTCTCTCCACCTGCCTTAGCTCACCGTCTATCTTCGCCGTCGGCTTGGGCAAAGCGAGCAACTGTTGCAGCCAAAGATAGCGACCGGCGGCAGGATTCCTGAAGTGATGCGACTCGTCAACGAGTATGAACGGATAGTCCTTGTAGTCCTTCGGGTCCTCGAAGGGTCCTCCGGTTTTCATGCCCCTTCCAAGCACCTCTGTGTGGAGAATTTCCCCAACCGGGATGTCATACTTTTTGGAGAACTTATCCCAGATGCCATGCACTTCGGCGGGGCAGATGATTAGGGCCTTCTCGCGTTGGTGATAGGCAAAATCCTCCAGTAGCTTCCCAGCGATGAAAGTCTTGCCGAGCCCTGGAGCATCGGCAATCAGAACGCTGTTCCAGAGACCCAACACCCTTTTCGCGGCTCTGTACCCAGCTGTTTGGAAGTCGGCCAGTTCAACTGTAGACCCTGGCTTACCGCGCTCTGGTGGTGCGAGTTCGTCCTTGTAGAGTTCCCAGAGAGCCTTCGCATAGATCCAGAAGGGCGCATAGGGTTTGTAATATCCTTGGAGCGCTTTGATGAAATCTTCCTTGACATCAGTGGCTCCTTGCCATTTCTCCTCGAACCAAGTAAGGAGTTCGATGATGCTTTCCCCCCCAGAGTCGAGTAAGTTCAGTTCAGAATTGTGAATGAGGCCCCCGTGGGTAAAATTGGATGAACCGACGAGAGCAATCGCGCCGTCGGCCTTTGAAACTGCCTTTCCAGCGTAGGTGAAAGAAGTTGGGCGCGCCCTTTCCGCCAGGTCGTTTTTTGATGGGTTGTCTTCGGAAGTGTTAGCAACACGGTCCTGACCTGATAAAGGATTGATGAACACGGGTTCCGGATGATTGACGACGTAGGTCTTTCCGTGGAAAAAAGAGCCTTGATGGAGGTGGACCTGTACCTCAGATTTTGAGAAGAACCCTACGACTCGCTCTGCTTCTTTCACTGAATCTCGAACATCCATGTTCCTCCAAATATCCGCGATCATAGTATTGAGGGGGTCTGCGCCAGGTTCCTTTCCGAGCAGGAGCCTGAAACTTTGCGTTCGTTCAAGCTCATCCGCAATTAAATCAAAGCCGGATACTGTGAAATAGGCTGACGCAATTGAGCATAATGAGTTCTTCTTAATCGATTGTTTAAGAACTTCGGCCACTGTGTTACCTCCTGCGTTATCAACGACATGACGAAAGGTCGTCACGCGAATAACCTCAAATCTGCTTGATTTCCCTCCGTATCTACCCCTCTCGTAACACTTTCTGGCCCAGTCTTTGCTTTGCTCAGGCGCTCACGCGTCCTAGCAATCAGCCAAGAGTAGATGTCCCTCAGCGTCTCTTGTCTCTCTTTTGGATCATCAAATCCCAAATCCTGGAGAACCAAATCGTCAAGCTCTTTACGGTCAGCTAATTCAAATTCCGTTTGACCTTCTTCAGCCATATTCACGATTCTGTAAGATTGTCTCGAACGAAATGCCTCAAGGCCTTTGAATTTCGAGGCAATTGGCGGCATCGGGGATAGAACAGGGCATTGTTTGTACTCGTAGACCTTGACCGACAGAGCACCAGCTCCTTCAGTTCGACCATTCATCTCCAAAAACATCCTGAACACGGCCGAATTCAAATACAACCAGACATCAAGCGAGTCATCTTTCGCGTATAATCCATAAAATCGACATTCGAAATTGATTGTATCTTTGGCAAGGAAAACAATTTGTTTATTCTTTATTCCCTGTGGACATAGAATCTTTGCTGGACTCGCTGACGGAATTTGATACCACTCTGCTCGAGACCGAACGGTAGACAATTCGGGTATCCGAACTGTTCTTCCTTTATCAGCTCCTTGTGTAATCGTTATCTTTGCCTCTGTCGACTTTTCGGCCCATTCAATGTACCTCAGTGCGTACGTGTCACGTAGGCTCCGCCGATCTTTATGACAATTGAAGATTCGTAACTTGAGCTGATTCTGTTTTATCTCATAAGGCGCGTCATCCTCAGGCTTCATCAGGACATGAGGGCAGAATTCTCTCTCAAGATGGAATTTGAGTCCGAAGCCATTCTGGCATCGAACTAGCCCTTTCAGTCTTTCCTTCTCTTCAACTTCTTCCAAGATAAAGAAATCATTCGCGCCAGTCACTGGCCCTCGGATAATCTTGTAATAATCACCCAGAGACCCAAGTTTACCTCTCCCTCTATCCAAGAGCTTGTGATACACGGGCGGACTGTGCAGGTGAAGATTGCCCCATTTGGTGCCAATATACATCATTTTGGAACTTGAACCCTCGGCTAGTTTCTCGTTGGTGGATCCCTCAACGGATTCGTCATCTTCTTCGGCTGTTGTCAAACCCTGTTTGTGTAAGTTGCCCTGTGTGTAGGATGTGACTCTAAAGTTCTTTCGGAACTCTGTTCCTTCACTTGTAAGAGTGAGAATCTCTTTCATCAAATTTCCATCAATGGCTTTGTAATTCACATTGAGATACACGAAACGAGTTAGGTTGGCGCTGACTCCATCCGAATCGGACGGCTTCCGAATCACAGTGATAGCTGTGTTTACCTCGGCTGAGAATGATTTATCGACGCAATCGAGAACGTAGTCAAGGTAAACGTGTTTGAGGAGGTATTCCTGAAGTGGCACCCCATAGCCTGTATCCAACCACTTGTTCGTCGCTATAACCACAGAAACTCCTCCCTCTTTCAAAAGAGTGATGGTTCGTACCAGGAAGTAGACTGCGATGTCCGAGCGCTTATTCGGAACAAAACTATCATTCGTTAAGGTCTGGATGTCGGCAATTATGTCGGACTTGTATTTCCTGGGGTTCTGACCTGGGAGTTTTCCAATCTCTTCTTGCGTGATATAGGGTGGATTCATCAAAATAACATCGAACCCACCTGACGCAATTACATCGGCGAAAAGATATCGGAATGAGAAGGGAATCGATTTATCCGGTCGGGTTCCTGTCTCAACTTCAACAAGCTTTCCAAGCGCGTTGGTTAGCTCTGCCCTCTTCCTCTCCTTCTCCTTCCCATGTGAACGAGAGTATTCTTCCCGTACCGTTGAAATCTCCTTCAGAAGTGCGGTCCTAATAGTGTCATCTACAGTTAGCTTGATTTCTCTTGCTTTCTCGAAATCAGGGATTTTTAGACTGTCTCCCCCGAGCAGATAGAAATCCAAGTTTGGCAATGGTCTCACGTTTTCGAACGGCTCATCGACGACTAGACTTAGCCAGAGCCGGAGCCTGGCGAGTTCAATCGCTTCTTGTTCAATGTCAACACCGAATAGGTTGTTCTCTATAATCTCGAGTTTCATATCGTAGTCAGTCTCAGTCGTCCCTATGATTCCATTCAATCTGGCCCTAGTGTCAAGTAAGCCTTGAAGTCCAGCCATAAGGAACCCACCCGAGCCAACGGCCGGATCAAGAATCTTGATGGCCTTGAGATTCTCCTTTACCTCCCTAGCGACCCTGGGCTCAATCTTCGGGAATGTCGTTTGGTCGAGTCCATATGCCAAATGGAGTACTTGGTCGTCAGTTAGAAGCGAAGAGAATCGCCTCAGAAACGAATGAATTGCCTCTTTAGCCATGAAGAGCATCTCGTCCTGATGGGTGTAGAATGTTCCCTTAGCTCCTCTCTCAGTCTCGGGCAACATAGACTCGAATAAGCTTCCCAGCAATTCCGGGTCAACAGCAACTTCCTTGTTAAGTGGCGTGCTCTCTGAAATCGTGAAGTTATACTGGGTGAAAGTATTCAGAATATCTGTCAACAGAGGCGCGCAGGCTTGACTAATTCTCTTCATTTTGTTCTGCGAATATTCCTCAGGCTCGAATAAACTACCGTTTAGGTAAGGAATCTTTCCGAGACGATGACTTGTTGCCGGTGCTTCGGCGTTCAGGGCACCGAACAACTCATACATGAAATCGAAGAGTTTGTGTCCTTCGAGTTGGGAGCCTCTTTTCATATAGGCTCTATCGCCATCGAGCCATCCCTTTCGCTGAAGGAAGAAGAGAAATGTTATTCTGCCCAGAAGCCGCTGAGCGTACCCATACGATTCCTTTTGAGAATCGAGAGCGCCTGTAAGTCTCTTAGCAAGAGCCTGAAAGAGTTGTTGGTACTGCTTGAAGAACTCAGTACCAACCTTAAGATATGGGAGCGCCTTCCGGAATCGTTCGACTATTGTCTCAGGGCTCATGAATTGAAAAGTTAGGCCAGCTAACGCCTCGACATCGGTTCGGGCGATGTTATCCAGGTCGACTACCAATCGCCGCACTTGAACCTTATCAGTCCCATCGACGATCTCGTACGCTGTAGCTACGAACGTCCGGCTCTTTTGGGTGACAAAGAAGAAAATCGCCTGTGTGCCTAGAAGGCCAAACTTAACAGCATAACGAGTTATTTCAAACGGCCAGCGTGATCTTAGCGTTGATTCGTCATCGACTTCTATTACAAATATTGCAGCTTCTCTTGTGAAGATTTGTCTGGACGCAGGATGCTTCCAAGTTCCTTGCATCGAGAGGATTTTACGCAAACCCACGATTCTGTTTCGGATGTCCTTCTGCTGAAAGAGAGTATCTGGATCGAGCAACTGCTCCTTAGATTGAAGAGTTTGGTATCCAAGGCACATCGCTAGCTTTTCGATACCTTCAACCGTCGCCGGAGTATGCTCAAGGCAAACTCTTACTGATGAGAGGATTTCGAGAGTCACAGCTGCAGTCGGTTCAGCCTTGAGCAAGCCGTCATAGGATGCTTTTGTTATTGTATAAAGGCGACTCCAAAGCCTTAACTCAGCAAGTCGTCTGACGAGTCAATTGGTTTGCTGAGTGAACGATGAAGGAACCGAAGCATGCGGTGATCTATCCGTTTCTCCCAGAGCACATCGAACGCATCCTCAATGGCAAAGATGTGATTTGCAAATACTCTGGAAGGGGTAAACCCAACTTATCTGAGGGTAGCAAGGTTCTCTTCTATGCTTCTGGTGGAAGTTTGGAAATGCGAGGAGAGGCAATAATTAGGAAAATTGAATTCCTCACGCCTCGCCAAATGCTGAGCACATATGAGAGAAGGCTTTTCTTGACGCCTGCCGAAGTTGAGAGGTACAGAGGCCTTAGATCCCCCGACCAAAGTTTGCTCGTGCTTACACTTTTCAGGATTAGGAGATTCAAGAGGCCTATCAAGAAAGCCAAATACGTTACAATGGCTGGCGAGACGCTGACGCAAGAGCAGTACGAGAGAATGCTAGGCCCGGCCATATAAAAAACTCGAATCGCGAGGCAAATATCTGAAGTGGCTCATATTCGAAATCTTGGGAAGAAGTTCTTCCGAGGTAACAAGTCAAAGACACGAAACCTTGCCGGAAGGTGACGCAAATGCCGGACGATGAGGTATTGGTGAAAGTCTCCAAGGTCTCAGACAAGTGACTTGTCACGATGCCCCTCGAGATAAGGGAGAGGCTGGACATTCGAGGCTACCATAATCATGACTATGACAACGACCCTTCATTTTGCGAGTTTGACGTTGACACGGGTGAGGAGAATGTCTTCGGAGGGCCTTGAGAGTGTCTCGTTCTTCTCTGCGAGGAAAGCCTTCAGATTCTGCTTCGTCAACTTGCGGAATTCATTGCCTTTGCACCCCTCAACCGTCGCTTCAACCAACTGAGGTAGCTTCTCCTTCTCTGCCTCGGCTATCTTCTCCTCAACCATGCCCTCCACCTTATCTTTGAGCAATCCGACTTCGCCATCGCCAAATTGCGGGACTCCTTTCTTCTCCCAGAACACTCGAGAGGCGGAGTCAAACATCTTTGTACTCAGTCCACCATATTCCTTCTTCATGAAAGTGACCATCTCTTCTGCAAGTACTTCCGGCGGGGTCTCCTTCACCTTAGGCGGCAAAGTCCCGTAGAAGGGGCGAGACATCATCGTCGGCCTGCCTGCGAGTTCTCCTTCTGACCCTTCACCGGTTTCGAGCAAAGTATTCCTCAGGTCCTGAAATTCGCTGAACCATTCTGTCGACTGATAGTAGGTGAACTTGACTCCTTCCTTTATCCATGCCAGCCTCAGCCCGCCAATTGTGCCTTTGAACTCTTGAAGCTTGCCCAAGTCCTCCTTCGTGACCACTTCCTTCAACTTATCCGGGCCGACGAGATCTACCAGCTCTTCCAAGTCTTCCTTTGAAAGCAATTGTTCATCAAGTACCATAAGGGAAACTCCTTCCTTCTTCGCCAAGCCGACGAAATCCTTCCAACCATCACGACTCCATTGAAACTCTGCCCCCTCTGCAGCAGAGACATCTTCGCCGAAGAAGACACTGACACCCTGCTCCTGGAGATAAGAAACGATCTCATCGCGAGTCTTTTCGAGGCTCTCTAGTTTTGACATCTAGCGTCGTAATTCGAGGAATCAGGTTCCTTTAAACTTAGACGCAAATGCTCTTGAAATTCGCTTCACTCCAACAAGAAACCGCGCTCTCTATAAGCAATCCCAGATTCCTCTAATGGTGATAGCAGCATGCTTGTAGAGACGCTGGAATACGCGGTGAACAACAGGGAAACAATTCTCTCGAGAATCAACTTTGAAGAGCACGCGTCGATTCTCAAGAGGGCGGGTGAGCTTTGGAACAAGCACAATCCATCCTATGATGGTAAATCCAAGAACTTGGTAGGCATAGACAGCAGCTGGAACTTCATCCCCTACCAGGGCTTCTTCATCTATGCAGTCGACGCCGTATCGATGCAGGGCGACGGGACGCATCTTATTCCTCCCCTCTTCGACGTTGACCTCAGCACCCTCACCGTGAAATCCGGTGAGGAGTACGTGAGTAGCCCCGAGCTCGCCCTAGAGAGCATCGGCATGGACTACGAGTTCGAGCAGGCGAAGTCCTGCATCGGGAAGGCCGACTACATCCTCGTCGACGGTTCGATCTTGGCAAGGTACTACGACAGAAAGCAGAAGAGGGAGAGTTCGTTCTACGAGACGGCCAAGGAGCTGATGAGGCAGGAGGGGCTCCTGTACATCAGCAAGAAATCGTTCAGTAATCTCACCCTTCGCGGTGGCCTGGGCGACATGTTCTACTACAACAGGGCTTCATCCCAAGCAGGCTATTCCTCCCCGTTCCTCGACAAGAGGGCAGGGGTCACCATCAGCTATGTCCGTCTCGCCGAAGACTCGCCGTGCACGAAGCTTGAGATACCTGGACAGGCGACTGGACAAGACGTCGAGAGACTGATGGATCTCCTTGAGCCTGACAGCGTGGACGGCTATCCCTATGTGCTGAGGCTCGCCCACGAGAGGGGCAAAATCAGTCACGAGGAGATGGAGAAGCTAGCCAACCTGCTCGGGCTGACGGTGGAACTGGGGGGGAGACAGGTCCTTGGAGAGTGAGCCCAGAACCTTGACTGGGAAAGGTGAGCCCGCCGGTTCTGTCCTAGGGATAGTAGTCGGCCAGACCAAACCTCACTTTTTCCACTTCCTCGCGAAAAGGGCCGTGAGCATGGGCGAGTACGTCACGGTCGACTCTCCCGCTGGTCGAATCCTTGGGTTGACTGAGGACAGCACCACGAAGAGCGACCTCCTCGATAGGGTTGGCAATTTCCAGACGGCTTACGAGGCGAAACGCGTCGCGGCCAAGAACATCAGGGACAAGAGCTACAGCGCCTCGGTGAAGGTCGTAGGCTTGATGGAGCAGCTTCGGAATGGCACAGTCGTCCTCCCCTCCCTGCCGCCGGAGCCTGGGACCGAGGTCTTTGAAGCCAGAACCGAGGAGATCGGGAGCATCTTCGACAAGAGCGGCAAGGAGAGGCAGTGGGTCCAGATAGGCTCCCTCCTCCGCAACAAGGACGTGAGGGTCTCCGTCAACATCGACAAAGTGGCTTCCAAGCACCTCGCAATCCTATCCGTCACCGGGAGTGGCAAGTCCAACCTCCTCGCCCTGGTGGTGAAGCAGGTATCGCGGCTGCAGGGGACCATGGTGATATTCGACTACCACGGCGAGTACTCCGAGCTGGACATCCCCAATGTCGTACACGCCGATGCTAAGATCAACCCGCGCAACGTGGGGGCAGACGAGCTCGCAGACCTCCTTGATGTGAGGTCGAATGCGGACCTGCAGCGTGCCGTGCTCTCCAGGGCTTTCACCGCGGAGGTGCGCGCGGCCTCGAACTTCTGGGACTCTCTGCTCGCCGAGGTAGGGAGAATTGGGGCCAGCGAGAAGCCCAACGCCAAGGTGGCTGCGAGGCTGGACGACATCATCACGCTCGCGATCAGGAGGATGAGGTCGGTCATCGACCCCAGCGTCGGCGAGGTTCTGGACCAGATCAAGCCCTCCAAGGCGAACATCCTGAACATGTTGGAGTTCACGGAGAAGCAGGCCAACGTCGCTATCGCCTACTATCTCGACGAGATTCTCGACGACAGGAAGAGAGCGATGAGGACCAAGGGAGACAAGGGGGAGCAGAAGGTCAGGTTCCGGGCACCCGTCATCTGCGCGATAGAAGAGGCCCATGCCTTCATCCCTGCTGGGGAGGAATCTGAAACCTCCTACATCGCATCGAAGGTCGCGAGGGAAGGGAGGAAGTTCGGGATGGCCCTAGTCATCGTATCGCAGCGCCCTCGCAGGGTCGACCAGGACGTCCTGAGCCAGATGGGATCCTTCGCCATAATGAAGCTGACCAACCCCGAGGACCAGGAGCACGTCAGGGAGGCGAGCGAGGCGATCAGCGAGGACCTGCTGAGGAACCTCCCCTCACTGAACGTGGGCGAGGCGGTCTTGCTCGGCGAATGGGTGAGCATTCCATCCGTGGTGAAGGTCGACCACGTCGCGGAGAAGAGGACCGGCGCTGACATCAGCGCGACGGCCCTGTGGGCAACCGAGCAGCAGATGAACCAGATGGCAAGGGAGAGCCCGAAAGGCTCGGTAGTACTGGAGTAACTCCAAACCGGTGAAAGCGGTGCCGCTGATTCTCCACACGTCAGACACTCATCTCGGTTACGCTCAGTTCGACCTCCTGGAGAGGGAGAACGACGTCTACGAGGCATTCAACGAGGTCATCGAAACCGCGGTAAAAGACAGGGTGGACGCGGTGATTCACTCTGGCGACATCTTCCACGTGCCGAAGCCAGGCGGCAGGCCTCTCGTCAAGCTGGCTGAGGGGATCAAGACGCTCGCGGACAAGGGGATCAAGTTCTACTTCAACTTCGGGGAGCACGACTCGAACCAGGTGTGGGGGACGCCGTCATCCTATCTCTTCCACAAGCTCGGCCTGGCCACGTACATCGGAGACGGAAACCCGGTGATCCAGGGGGATCTCATGATAGTGGGCTTCCACAAGAGGAAGAAGAGCACCATCGACGACCTTCTGGAGGCCTTCAAAGTATCTGATCTGGCGGCGGAGCAGCACCCCAAAAAGAAGAGGGTGGCGGTCATTCATCAGGGGTTGTACGAATTGCACAAGTTCGGAGGCGAGATCACGGCGAACGACCTCCCCCGGCACTTCGACTACTACGCAATGGGCCACCTCCACGACCACTCAGAGAGCAGGTTCGAGCAGCTAGGGGGGCCGCTCTGCTATCCCGGGTCGCTCGACCCCACGGACGTGGAGGGGATTCACGAGTTCAAGAAGGGGTTCTACGTCGTGGATCTCTCGGGCAGCGAGGCCAAGCCCGAATGGGTAGAGGTCAA
>VFSW01002750.1_pt1 | contig 26491 bp, 18 predicted proteins | sample 5358111 | NCBI WGS metagenome assembly VFSW01 (sample SAMN11554181, study PRJNA540505) | mine drainage metagenome | isolation source: sediment from site ElyBrook_90M | place: USA: Ely Copper Mine, Vershire, VT | collected 2017 | reverse complement strand
TTATTTTGCCGATAATCAGTTGATTTTGTTCGCTTTAAGTCAGACAGGCTGCTAGGCTGCTTTCAACTGAAATGGAGAATGGCTTGTGGATGCCCTGACGACGGAGATGAAAGGCTACACCGGCCAGCACGTCGTGAAACCCAATATCTGGCCGTACTTCCGCGTAATATACCAAGCGGCTCGGATCGGCGATCCGCGACTGTTTCACCGCTTCAGCGGCAAGCGTCGTCTTGCCTGATCCGGAGATGCCGATAGCTTCGACTGCCTTGCCAGCCCACAATGTGGTTAATCGCTCCACCAGATCTGGCCTCGCAATATGTTCAGTATCAAGAGGCGGCGCGTCTTTGATAGGGATCATCCGAGGCCAAACGCAGCGCAGTTCAACATCCAGTTCCTCTTGATCGAAACTTCGTCCAGGCTGTTTGGAAATGTCATAGATAAAACCGCGCAGGTTACGGAACAAAGTGTTTTCGATTATGGATCGCTGGAGACAATATCGTTTTTCCAAACGATCAAAAACACGCTGTGCGATTTTCTGCTCTGTGCCATAAGTAGGGAGAATTTCTATCCTATCCAGAATACTTGGAAAGAAGTTGTGTAGTTCTGCTGTCTTAGCACTGTACAAATCAGTGAAATCCTTTGGAGCGCCCTCACTTTTTGCGAAGTTGTCGAACTCGATCACAATCCTTGATAAAGCCACAGTTGGATTGGTCGAAAGATTGCTAGGGATTTTCCAGCTTAGAAGTTTCTTTCGTACCGGCTTCTCGACCTTGGCGACATAGAGTGCATCGTTGCGTGCTAGACCATGTACCGCAGCCCAATAAGGCTCGGTAGCAGCAATAGGTGCATCTTTGCCAGCGTTTACGAGCGAACTAACTGCAACATCGACCTCATCGCCGACGATCCAGATTTGCTTGTAACTGTTGCCTGATAACTGCTTGTTCGTGTTCGGGAAAAGCTCACCGATCGCGGTTGCAAGCGTCCATGGAGACGGATTAAGATTGCCATCGCGGTCTTCGGTTGGTTTTTTAATCTGCACGTAGCACCGATGCTCTACTGTGCCTACAGTCCAGGACAAATCAAGGTCATCAATGCCTTCTGGCCGTGCTTGTGCCTCCGGACCGTGGTGCTTGAAATGATCAAATAACCGATCGAGGATGACGGTTGCTTGATAGTCGAAACCCTTAATTGCACTGATCCCACCTGACATTGCAATATCTCCGACACCGCAAAAAGCAAAAAGAAAGATACTAGAAGTTAATAAACTTCGCTCGATAAATTGCTTATTATCCATGAAATCATCGGATGTAGGTGCTTCCGAAGTAAGCAGCCTGTTCGTGCGATGTTTTGCCAGTCATAGAATCTAAAGCCGAGATGAGGACGGTCAGGCTCTAAACTTAAGCGGACAATTACATGGTAAATTCCACCAACATTTGGATGCCCGCTTTATGGTGCCTTGGCTATGAGGTCACTTACCGTGCCAATGGCGAAAAATAAACTTTTGCTTTTGCTGAAAGGAGTTAAATGGAACTGTTCCATGCGTCAAAAATTAGTTACCAGATTGGCGACATCGTTAATGCAAGCGCAACGCCATCTTATTATTATCCGAATGCTACGAACTTAATGGATTCCATGCGGCCTTCAGGTTTCCCTGCGCGGAGTAGCGCTCGGTATTCTTCAGATTCAGAAGAGTTATGTGTTTATTATTTAATTACGCAGGGCGTTCCTGAGTCTGAAATTAAACTGTACCGCGTAAGAGTAAATGATTATTGCAAATCACCATTTGCAATTACGCACGTAGTGGAAAAAAGAATAGCGCAAAATATTCCAGTGAATAACTTAATCTACGAGTATTGGAATCCAACAAAGCAGTGGAAGAATTACGAATATCTATCTACCACATTTGAGATTTTGGAAATATTATGTGTTAGATCACCGAATTCTATAATTTTGTGCCATACAACAGGGCAAGATAATACCCTTGCTAATTCCATCAGCTAATCAGTCGCTCAAGGCCGTTCCCATTTGCACTACCTTGTGTAGTAAGCAGACCTTCCGGCAGGCTGAAACGATACAATTTTCACAAAACCGCCAAGGTCCGCAAAGGCCGATTACTGATCATAGCGACTAACTGCGATTGAAGGAATTTTTAAATAGCCTGACCGTCAAGTGCTCGGCCTTTGCTGCCGGTGGCATCCTGGTGAACCAACGACCGGTATGGAATCGTCACCAGTCATAAGTGAGGGAATCATCCTGAACGGCAGCTATCTGGCATAGTACGGAGCTTCGGCACCCGGCCAGGTACGGTCAATCATGCCGCCATAACGAATGCCCGCCACTGGTTGCGGACCTTCGCCCCGATTTATGCGCTCAACCACCATCAACTCGAAATCACCATCAGAGGATGATTGGTTACTGTACGCAAAAATAGACTTGTCGCCCCCAGTATTGCGAGATGTTCATTTTCAATTCCGACCTTCGATAAGCCTGGCTGCACAATACCCACCCTAAAAACGATGTACTTACGCCGCGATGCTTTTCTAAGCACAACCAGTCTGTCTAGGCTTCCCCTCACGAACCTTGATGGGCGACCTCTGCGATGCTTAGTTTCACGTTCGGTCAAGTGGGCAACGAGATTGGCAAAATTCCAAGTCCATTTCACGGACTTTTGCGCTTGGCCGCAAACCTCATAAAGGTCCTTCACACGATTGCCCGGAGTTGCACCGGAGGAATACTTGCAATGCCAAAGCGTGACGGTGATAGTGTCCTCGCTGTCTTCAATCGCAACGATGTCCGCACTTTCCCCGGCGTCGTCGTCATCGATGATGAACGCCGATGGTCCTTGCTCTAGATGTTCAATGAATTTCTGTTGGATTGATCGGGGGCGAAGTTCCTCTCCGTCCCAGCGGCTTTCCTGATTCAGAAACGTGTCGCCCCAAGCAAGTTGCCCGATCAGATCATGGTCAAACACTTCAGCCAGTTCCTCTCGCGGTTTCAGCAATATCTCACCTGAGAGCTGTGAGCCATCTGCCAGACGCACCAGCGGAGGGTTTGTGGTGAAGAAATCAACGGCGGACTGAATTTTATTGAATGCCTCGATGCTGATTTCAGGTCCCTGAACACTGGAGATTGAGTAGAACAGTCCTTGAGCAGCATCTTCGGCAATAAGTGTCATTCTGAAGACACCTTCCACGTCTCCGCCAGCCTTCAGCTTAAAGGTGAACGCGTGCCCAGCCGAGATCCATTCCACCAAATCAAGTTGGCATTCATGAAAACTGTATTTGTCGTCACCATGCACGACTGTGATGTTGAAGCTTGCTGATTCGAAGAGTTGCTCCGGCCAATCAACCATCATGGCCTGTTGGTCGGGAAGCACGCCGTTCTTTCTGAGCTCAGGAATCAACGTGTATTTGAGAAAGTCATTCGGCTCGATGTTCTCGTTCGACAGCTTCACACCTAGATCATGGCACCAATCTCTCCACCCCGCGAGAGAATCGGTCTGGAGCGACCAAATCTTTCCTTTGCGCGAGCACCCGACACTCACTCTCCGTCCGTCTTCGTAACCGACGCCCATGACGTTAGATTTCATCTTGTCTTGTTGAAGGACAGGATCGATTGCGTCGCGAACATCAAGTCCGGCGAACATCTGGTATCTGACGTTCCTGCTCAGGCCCGTCAAACCAACACTGTGCAGAGTCAACCGTCGCAAGTTGCTGAACGCTCGAAACACATCTTCGTCGCGTACCGACTGAGGGTTGGTAGATAGGCTCTTCGCTAACTTCGAGGCGAAGTGTTTCCGCGAGCTGTTGATGAAAAAAAGACTTCGTTCCTCATCGTAGTAAATGACAAACAAGTCCCATGTGTCGATAACGATATCGCGTGAGTCTGTCCAGTCAACCTTATCTGCCTGGTTGACAATGAACACCAGCATCTGGTCTTGATGACTGAAGATAGGCTGGTGAATAAACTGAGTTGGCCTAAACGCCTTGTGATACCCGGTATGATCGAAGTCCGGCACTCGAAATACTTCAGTACTCAGTTTGGGCTTCATCGTTAGTGTGGAAATCTCCAGCTCGGATGGCATCTCCTCCAGTGGTCGAAGGTTTTCTACCAACTCCGACAATCTAGCCTGCGGATCAATGGCGTCGTAGCTCAGGTCTGACAGCAGACTGTTCCAATCAGCGTCCTCCTGATACAGGCTTTCTAACGCCTCGGGGACACCGTCTTCGGCAGTATTGGCGACAAAGCTCGCGTCCCCAACATTTGCGCCGGCCCTAGCGAAGCGTCCAATGAATTGCAAGGTAATGCCCAAGCTCTTGTGCACCGAATGCAGTGCCGCGACCTTCAGTTGCGGTAGATCGAAGCCCTCACCGAACATGTCAACGCAGATCACTATTCTGTGTTGCCCGTTGCGGATATTCCGCAGGGCTTGCTCCCGGCCACGCGTTTGACTGTGGACAAGTACCGGGTTCAGGTCCGGGAATTCGGCGTTGTAGATGTCTGTAAAGAGACGTTGCGCGTGACCTACGGTGTTCGCTCTTGCGAGCAACATGTGGTTCAGACCGTTCGCAAGGTCGGCTCTCAACTTCTCCACCGCCCTTTCAGCGATCCTCAAGTCCGATAATGAGCTGTCAGGCTCGAAGACCTGAAGGAATTGGATCGGCTTAAAAAATTCGTTCTCTTGTGCAAGTTGAAGGGGGTAGTTGTAGATGATCTTTCCATTGAGGGCCTTGCCGTCCTCTCGAAAAGGCGTGGCGGTGAACAGAAGCATTCGAGCATGCCCGCAGAACCCTGAAAACTTGTTCCACGTTGTCGCCTGGGCGTGATGGGCCTCGTCTAAGAAGACTGCGCTGAAGAGAACGGCGAATGCCTTTTGCTCCTGATCGTCGCCTCGGCTGATTGAAGCCATTGTCGTTACGACGATGTTGCATGTCCGGATCACGTCGAACTGCGCGGCTGTGGGCTTACCTGTAAGTACCCCGACCACGGGATTCTTAATGTCAGTAACGATGCCGAGTTCCCTTAGAAGCCCATATTCGCGAAACTTGTCCGCAGTCTGCTGACGGAGCGCATCGGTTGGCACTATGACGAGAATCCGATCACTGCGCGACTCGACTGTGACGGCTAACATCACCTCCGTCTTTCCAGTGCCGGTGGGCATCACAACGATTGCCGGATCTTTGCTCAGGCTCCAATGCGCTGCGATTGCATGAAGTGCACCGATCTGAGGAGACCGTAGCCCAGGTCGTGCAGCCTGGCCTGCGGCCGCTTCCAGCTGAGAGACGTAGTTGATGCCATTCCGCCATGAGGCATGCGCTTCTGTCTTGAGGCGGTTGCCTTCGTTAATACTTGTCTCAACTTCTCTGAAGCGGGCGTTTTCGACCTCCAATACGCCTTCTAAGACTACACAGTCTGTCCCACGTATCACATCCGTTGGAGCTAGGTCTGTGAAATCGAAACCGTTGATGACAAGGTCCACAGCATAGGTTGATCCGTCTGCTGCGACCGCTTTTAACCGCTTGAAAATTGGACCGCGAGACCTATGCGGAGTGATTGCGGCGGCACGGACTTCGCTCGCCTGCCCGATGCACGAAGCATCTATGACGCGATCCCGATTCTGATACGCGAATTTGATTGGCAAACGAATATGCGTTGCCGCAGTGATGTCCGCTTCCGTAACCATTCCCCACCTCCTACGTCATGTTTTCCAGCATCTTACTCATATTGATTCATCACATGGAAACTTGATTGACCGATGCCACCTTCTGTCAAATTCCGCAAAGTGATGGGGAGAAAGTGGTCGTAGGATGGTTCCATCACGCTACTACTTTCTCCAGTTGTTTATTCTCTTGAAGGTGAGCCTTTATTGCTAACTCGCGCTTGCGCATTGCGCACAGATTCCGGGACCTACCGCACAGCAATTTCAGGTCTTTATTCGATATGCCCATACAAGTCCTAAGAATGGTGGCGGCGGCCTAGGAGTCAAACTTGTGAGAACCTTCACAAGCCATATTTCTGCTTGCGATTCTTAAAGGCTGGCTCAGTACCTTCAAGAATTTCAACAACCTTGGACTTTATGAATGGCGACTCGATAGCGCCAGAGATGTAGTTGAAGGTATTTGTTGCCTTGTCGCGTGTGGCGCAGATGATTTGCTCTGCGTCACACACCACGGCGAGGTTGGGATTATGGGTCACCATGATGACTTGGCGCCTCTGCTTGGCAGCCTTGATGCACTTCACCAGAACCTTGAAGATAGTCTGGTTGTCGAGGTTCTCCTCTGGCTGATCGATGATGATTGGGATGTCGTCCTTGTCTACCAGAAGGTAGAAGACCAGCAGTAGCAGGCCTCGCTCGCCTGGCGATAGCTGGCTGATTTCTTGTTGGTCGAACGTGAGCGAATACCGAGGCGCGAGATAGCTCATACTGTAGACATAGTCGAAGATGTCCTGAGGTTCGCCACCACGCCGGAGTTGGTCGACGATCCTAGTTTCGCGACCACCACCTGATTCGCGGCGGTCGAAGTGAAGCATGTCGTCGATGGTGTCGAGAAATATTAGAGTGGAGTTCACATCCCCGAAGTTAGCCTCCTTCAACAATCCACGCATGACTTGGTTGCTTTCGTCCACGCCGGAAAAGCTGCCGCGTGCCTGGCGGTTAACCCGTAGCAAGAACTGCTCATGGAAGTTGGACTCTTCGATGCGCACGTCGAAGTCCAGCGGCAGGTGCATATCCATTTGGGCCGCAGACTTGACGAACTCCTGCACGGGCTCATACAGCCTGCGGTACTCATTCACTGTCTTTACTATCTGTTCGTGGACCTTCTTGGCGAGCTCCACACGGCTAGCCCTAAGCTCTGTGAGCTTGGCCGGAAGAGCCCCCAGCGATTCGATTTCCGCTTTGAACCATTCAATCGACTGGGCCTTGTCCTTACTGCCCACAAGCTCTTTCTTGGCCAGCTCCCACTTCGCGACCTGCTCTTTGAAGATAATGAACAGGCGCTGCTTCTCACCAAGCTTGCTCTTGATGTCCGCTACGGCAACTTCGGCGGCTTCGCGCCTTTTGCTGAGACTTGCTGGATCTTGGTTGGCAAGTGCCACATCGATAATTGTGATCGAATCTTTCACCTCTTTGCTGAGCGCGTCGACCTTTGTTGTGTCGATTATCAGGTCCACTAGTTCGGACACTTTCAGATTCGCGCTAACTTCGGCCAACATCGGGGTCAAATCAAAAATGAACTGGTCGTGGGCCTTCTTGTGGTTAGCGATGGCCTGCATAACCCTGACCAGGATGGCCAGTCGCTTTGTCTCCGCGGCCTTTTTGTCGCGGAGCTGCCTTTCTTCGTCGCGCAGCTTTTTTAGCTCTTCTTCCAGAGCTTGAATTTTCTCCGTCGCGGCTTTGGACTCTTCCTTTGCCAGGTCCGACGCCGTGGGATCCTCGACCTGGATGGGCTTTGAGCCTTCGAGGGCAGCTAGCTCGGCAGCCTTAGCGTCAAGCTGCTCTTGGAGGGACTGTTTAAACTCCGGCGTGAGGCGCCGTTCTGTTTGCAAAATCTCGGCGTTGGCCTTGGAGATTTCTTTGAGCAACTGCTCGCGCGCGCTGTCGATCTCAGCGACCTTGAAATCAAGCAGATCATCCATGGAGTTGTAGCCCAGGCGGGCCTCTTCCGGGACGTGTGTATAAATGATCTTGCGCAGCTCGGCATCGAACGTTGCAGAACCGCCATCGCCGAGCTCGTTGCACAGCGTTTCAAGATAGCTTTGCGGCAAATACTTCACTCGCTCCACGCTGGTCTCTGGTGGATCTTCATCGAGCTGTCGCTCGGACTCGGTGCTATCGTGCCAGCTCAGCGCGCCAACAAAGAGCTGGGCGAGCTTGTTCCGCGGGTTGCGGAAGCGCTTGTCGTTCAGAAACGAAAAGCTCTTGAAATTCTTGGTGTCACCAGCCAGCCCCGCAATGTCGGCCAGTGCGCTCTTCCCGCTGCCCTTGTTGCCGATGATGGCTACCAAGTCATGGCTCAGCGGCATATCGACATTGAACCAAGGGTCGGCCAGGGCGGTGCCGGGCTTGCGGCTGACACGGATTCTGGAGGCGTATTTGGTGCGGTTGGTTTCAACCAAAAGCCGCTTGGGTGGCATGTCGCCGATGAATACCCGGTCTTCGAATTCGGTGATAGCCTGCACCAGGCCGTCAAATGTAGGGTCGGCCTTGATCCAAGTGAAGCAGTTTCCGACTCGGTCTTTATCTGCTGAGCTGCTCAGAGCGTGGGCGTCCGAGCAGTCGAGAAGCGTGGCCTTGACGTTGGAGTCCAAGAGTTTCTTTCTCGCGGCGTCATAGGCCGCGGGGTTGGCCGCAGCGGTAAACACCAAGTCGGCCTGGTTGATGATGTTTCGCTTTTCGGCGATGGACTGGTCATCCCATTTCAGGTTGTCCCATTCTGTCTTGCCGACTGCGATCAAATATTTGCTGGCGAGGTAATGCCTGTCGAGTGCTTCGATGACCTTTTCCAAGCTCACGCACAGGTTGTTGAACCCTTCCTGCAGTGGCGGAGCGTAGTCGGCTTTCTTCTCGGCCGGCGCCGAGTCGATGATCATTTGCCCGAGTTCGGTCAAACTGTCTCGGGTGATGACCCCCTTCCATTTGCCGTTCCAATTATTGGAGTCAGGGATCAGTTGGTAGCTAGGAGCCAATGAACCGAGGAATTGCTGTCGGATGACCTCGGGATCCAGCGCGTCAAAAACGACATGCAGGTTGATGCGATTCCAGCCCGATTGGGAATAGCTGCCATCCTTGTCCTTCTTGACCACACCAGCAAACTTATCCAGACGTAGCTCGATCACCGGCAGAATGAGGTCAATATTTTTCAGCCGCCCCTGCTCGAGCTTCGCTTTACGCACGCGCTCGTAGCCGTCGATGAAGATGTAGTCATTGATGCCAATGACCTTAACGTCAGCCGGCAGGGCTTCAAGATCGAGTAAGAACGCCTCCCAAGCTTCCTCCTCCGACCCCGGATAGTTATGAACAACTGATGATGGTGTGTGGACGTGCAAGTCCCACTTCCGCCAAGTAGAACCGGTCGTATTCATATTATTCGTCTCACTTATATGACTTTCTCAATGGCGCATCATATTGCTTTTCCAGCACATCCTTCAATAGCGGAGGCCAGATTTAGTGGGCTGAGTTGCTGAATTAAGATGCTTCGACTAATGGTGGCAAGCACTACACCTCGCTTTGCTCCATAGTCAGCTTTGGGTCGGCAGTTCGAGCGTTCGCAGAATTAGAAAGCTGCCGGTCATCGTAAACCGCAATTGAGCGGCAGGTAATCAACACATTGCAGACCGTCTCGGGCCATCATGCGAATGGCCGGAATGGCCGACTTGGGGAAGTCGACGTTCTACTCGCGAATGTCTGCTGTACTGCCGATATCCACCGGCTGCATGCAAAACGAATCCAACTCCAAGAATATCAACCAAACAGACCTGCCGTTCTGATCACTCGGCGCATTTCATTACAACACAAGACAAAGGGCACTTAAGTGCCCTTTGTGCTGCCTGCCGTCAAAACATTCAGGCCGCGCCGGATTTACGCGGATTTACACAACCGGCAACAACGACAGACAGGTGCAGGCAATTCATTCTGATACTGGTTGACCCAGCGGCGCAGCAGATTGCTATTGACGCCGTGCGCGAGGGCTACCGCCGAAACAGATACACCAGGCTGACATAGCGCGACCAGTCCTTGCTTGAATTCAGTTGTATGATGCCGCCGCTTGCGGCCAATCTGATTTGATGAGCTCATGATAGTGTCCACTAAAAATTAGTGGGCACTATCCTCTTAGCTTTCGCTTACGTAATCAATGTGAGTCGGCTGGACGCTTACGATGCACGCTGATTTTTGAGGCGGTAATTGAATCGAGTTAATCGTCAGTGTAAAAGCTGACTATCGCTAATATCACTTATCGCTAGCGTGCTGTTTTCCTGCTGTCGATTGGTTCAGTCAATTGCGAAATCTAGTCGGCATTTTCAGCCAAATGTGTATCTAGCTACGCTTTTCTGTAAGTGCAAGACGAACAAACTGTGGAAGATCCGTAGGGCCATTGGTACCAGATAGGTAAGAAATTCCTCTATGCAGGTGCAGTCGAAAGTAGTGAGCGAGCGCCTCTTTTTTTTGCTCAACAGCATCTTCCTCCGCGCGGACTAACAGCAATCCCCAATACACATCCTCGGCTCCACCAGTAAAGGTTTTCCAGTTCATTTCGACAGAGCTATCCGAAGGTATCGCCTCTTCGGGTGGGCGAGTCGGCTGGTTGATCGAAAGGCAAAATGCCCACCGACATAGAACATTCCAATTGGCTATGCCAGTGCGCCGCTTCATAGTTATAAGCTGTATCTTGGCTTTCTCGGAAAGCCTGACGGTTTCAATGGGAGTCATACGCGTATCTCGGAATGTAAGGGAGAGAAATAGCCATCGACGAACTTCGACGTGTTTGCCGATTCATCGTGCTCGATCAGGTAATACCGTCCAACGGACGGATGCAAACTATCCAGATACGTTCCGACCACCTCTTCATCGGTCGAAAGCAAAATGACCTGATGGCTAGCTGTCGGAAAATAGTTTTTAACCAGAGTTCCGCGATGCTTGCTGTCGAGCCTGCTAAGCGGAGTATCGATGACTGCAGGCAGATATCGGCCCGATGCGTGGGCCAGCGCCCAAAGGGTTGCCACGGCCAGGAGCTGACGTTCTCCTGCGGAAAGACGGTGTGCGGGAACGAGTTGCCCAGCCTGATTCGTGACCGATATCTGAAATGAGTTCGCATCTATGGCTACACCATGCACCAGAGTCTTCTTTCTGATGAGCCGCTGGAAGTAATTCAAAATCGATAGCTCCAGCCGATGCAAATTGTTTGCCAGAAGCCGCTCACGAAATGCCGCTAGTACCTTGCGACCCCTGGATGAATGTTCGATCATGCGCCTCGACACTTCGTCTCGCGTCAGTCGCTCCCCCAGCTTTTCGGCTTCACGTTCCGCCTGTGCTTGGAGTCGCTCCATTTTGACTCTTTGGGCCGCCACTTCCTCATCCAACAAACCGATTGTTGCTTCGATTCTGGCGCGCTCCGTTCGGCAGGCGTCCATTTCCTGCTGGATGCACGACACTTCGTTACTTGCTGGAACCGCAGCAAGATTTCTCTCGACGGAGGTCAGATGTTCGTCAGCATCATTCAGAGATTTCAAGGTATGCGCAGCAATACGACCCATCGCCTGGGTTGCCTCGTGGCTGAATTGGTTCAGGATTTCTTCGGATATAGCCCCGGTAGGGAAATTTGGCCGATAACGCTGGGACCGATCCGCCTTGAGATGGAAACGTAACTTTGTCAAAGCATCATGATTCAATCCCAATGTGCTCACAAACTTCTCGATGGATGCGTCCCGTGACTCAGCCTCCGCCTTCAGTAGCTCGGCATTGCCGTTATGTCTAGCCGATAATGCTCTCTCATAGGCAGTATCGAGCGTCTTCGCTGGAATCATCAGCGGCAAGGCACCCGCTGCCAGCACTCGCAGCTCATCCTCGATTTCTGCCTTTTTCTTCCTGTAATACGCTTGTTCAGAAACCAGCTGGTCACGCTGAACGAGGAGATCGCCACCTAATCGCTTGAATTCTTCCGTGACCAAAGCCGCCTTCTTATCGATGCCGTCTATATCGTTTTGAAGGGAGGCTCGTTTCAACATATTTGATTCGTGTGCCAGCTGAATTTCGTTCCGTTGTGCCTCGATGGCCTGCAACATTGACTTGTCGTTTTCTGATGCTGTATCGGTCATCCGTTTACGCTCTACCTGCTGGAGGCTGCGCAACAGGCTTTCCACCAAATCTATCCCAAGCAGAGAATGGATACCAACTCTAAGCAAGGCGGCGGAGCGCTGCGGATCGGCAAGGGCTTCAATCTTCTCTCCATCGAAGAAAAACAGATCCGCAATCTGAGACGGCATAAAGTCCTCTACGAACTCCACCCACCGCTCAGATCCAACTGCGTCATATTCATCGTTGCGGAATACCTCTAAGTTTTCTTTAATGCTCTCCCCGCGCTTCTGCCAGGTTCTGGATACGCGAATACGCGTATCCAGACCATTGGCGCGTGCAAGAAAGGTGAACTCAACCCCCGCCCCTTGGCTTGGTGGGGCATCGCGATTGATCATGGACTCAAGATATTCGGGATAACCAACCCTCTCTCGTCCAGAACAACGCGCACTTTTCCCGTATAGAGCCAGTTGCATTGCATCCAGGAAGGTTGTCTTCCCCGACCCATTCAAAGCACCGATCAGCACGACGGGTTTTTCGGGGCTGACACCCAGATCTATTTGATGCTCTCCCCGATATACTCCAAAGTTATGCAAAACTACCCGCTCAAAGATCATGCTTCCAGTTCCTGTGCTGGTTGTTCTTCCGGTATATACGCAAAGACATCGGCGGCATCACGCATCTCATACATCAGCTCGCTACCACCTGCTTTTCGTTGAAGGGCAAAGTCCAGCGCCTGCTCTTCATTGTCAAATGAACGAGTCTCCAACATATCTTCCAATTCGGCGTGCAAACCCACGCGCCTTATAGCACCACGATAGCTGTGCTGTATACCCAACTGATTGCGCAAGACGTTAAACAAAAGTTGCTTGGAATCCAACGGTCCGCTCTGAGGAATATTGATCGCCATGTCCATGCAAACATCTCGCAACAGACGAATGTCTTCCGACCGGAAAGGTGTTGTTTCATCCAGCTCTGGTATTGGATAAGCAATTCCTGTGGCCCTAAAGAAAATATCGGGAACGGAGTCTTCGAACTCACGCTTCTGGACAACCCATATCCGGCGGATCTCCTCCAGCTCTTCAGGAGTAATAACGGAGAACTCGAAAATAGACTTGGGCAAATTATTGCGGATGGCTTCTTGGGCCCGTAGAAGTGCTTCGAGCATCGCCTCCCGATAGTTTTGCGTATATGGCCCATGGACCAAAATAGCGACTTTTTCTATCTTGTAAGTCGTCTCACGCTTTTCACCGTCGATCTCAGTCGCGCGTGTTTCAAGGATGAGTACCCTACGATTTGGCATTGGATAGTTTTCTCCACTATCACTATTTGTGGTTAGCCTACGCATGATCTTCTCACTTACAACTTTACCAGGACGTGAGGGATCCGCATGACCGTTGTGTCTTACATTAAGGAATTGGAGCTGTAGTCGACCATCCATTTTTGTGAATTGACGCAGATCTCTATCGCCACTCGTCTTGAGGTATTCATTTCTAAAATTCAGCAAAGGCATCATCCATTGCTTATCCTCATTGTTTTTGATCATAGCTTGCATCGATTTGTCTTCAGATACCATCGTACAAACGAAGCAACCAAATCTACTATCGCCGCAGCTCGGTGTGCTTTTATCTACTACCAAAGGGCATTCCGCGTCTGGCGTGGCGCCGCGATAGATATGAAATAACTCAATATTATCGTAATCCCACGGATTCTTATGTTCAATCAGATATTCCCACACATCATCACTTGTCCATGTGGATACAGGTGTGTAAACCCATACACGATCTAAGCTTGCATCGGAATTTCGACTTAAGAGCTCTCGAGTACTGTTTTCGTAGCGCGCAAGCACCTTATCCCGAGCCTGACTTTCGGCTTTACGTGTGCCCAGAACCAAAATCGCCTCCCCCTGATTGTTAGCGAGCTCGGTGATGAATGTGTTCGAAGCATTGATCTTCAGCCGGCTGGTGCACCAGCGAAACAATGGGCGGGGTGCGGGATATCCCCTGCCTATCAGATTGACCCAAAATCTGTCCTCTAGTTTTGGCACCAAGCGATGCGGGATGATGGGCATTTCCTGTTCCGTCGCTGCCTTTTGCATAGCGATCAACGAGTTCGTAACCCATATGGCCACAACGGGATTTTCCACCAGCGTATCGGTGCTAATAACGTGGATCGGCTTGGAGCGCTTACCTGCAGGAAGTGCTGCAATCGCTTTCCATATGAGTTGTAAGGTTGCTGTCGAATCTTTGCCGCCGCTGTACCCTACAACCCAAGGCAGCGTATCGCTCAGGTAAAGGTCTTGGGTGTTGCGTATCGTCGTCTCGATGCGTTCTTCCATCGTTATATTTTTTTTGCTCATTTTCTATTTCGAATTATTGCGGCCACGCTCGAACATCTGTTCGACTCGCTTTTCTTCGGGGCCGAGTTTCAAACCAAGCTGGTTCTTGATGAAATTGGCGGTCAATGTGACGTTATTGGATGACTTCGAAACTCGCCCCCCAATTAGAGCACGCCCTTCCCATACGTCCGCGTTAGATCTGGACCAGTCTATTTTTCCAATTTCAGCCAAGCGGATCTTCCAGTTTGTGCGATCACTTTGCACCAAGTCGCGTCCCACGATTCCAAAGACTTGCAACGCAATGGCATGAGAGTGTAGAAAGTCTCTCCGTATCTCGCCAGCCGTCATTCTGGAAGACCGCACTAACCCCCATTCTGGTATATGTTTCGCGGTCTCGTCCCAAAATTCGATACAAACTTTGGATGCGTGTTCGACGTTTGAGTATTCAGCCGAGTCGAGCAAAACCGAACAACCCGTATAAATGGCACTGAGTGTGAAGAGTTTGCGCGAGCGACCGGATAAGGTGCTGCGCTCCATCTCCACCAAGTCCTTGAAGGCCGTAGATTTCAATGCCACCAATTTTGCAATCTTCGAAAGATCGTTTCGATGGTCGTACAACAGACCCAGAGAGCGGCTGGGGCGGACGGCATGCCTATTCAAATCCGAAAACATCTGCTGGCTGCGCTCAAGCCCTCTATCGATAAAAAATACGACGGCTATAGTTTCATCTCCGAGTTCAGGTGCGTTATTCAAAGCCTGTTCGATTGCCGCACGTCGATGTTGACCATCATTGATTATGAAGCGAGCAGACATATCCACATGTAATGCACCTAAACGATTTGATTCACCGCTTTCACCCAAAGCTTTAAAACGCACCCCGCCGTCTAGTGAGGCTGTTATGGCTGAAAAAACGTAGCTCGTTTGATTGTTCAACATATATTGAGCAATTTCAGGCACTCGTGCTCGATTTAGAATGCGTTGTGCTCTGAACTCCGGCATAAGCTCTTCTTCGTCGAACAAGAACATCCTTGGGATTACTCGTAGAGGACACATCGAGACGAAATACTCTCGTCCAGCCTGAATACCACGAATGGCAGGAAAAATGTATTCAAATGCGGGATCCATATCATACCTGTTTGTGTGATTAGCTTCATTATAACGTACAGGTCGTATTTTAATACATACTTTACCAAAAAATTTACATAATCCGCCCTGATTTTCACGTAGTTAAAATATTGAAAATATACTTTCTTAAATCACCACAACTGCGTGATAGACTTAATAATTATGCTATTTTCTGATCTAAAAAATGAGCACGAAGAATGGATGAGTGCATACTTGCAAGGCATGTTCTGCGTGGGCGGTCGTGCGAGATAATTACGATCACCTTTAGCTACTGACGGTTTTTCCATTTTGCGCTTCGCCAACAACTCAACGGACCCATCTGCCAAAAACAAGTGTTTTCACCAGATAACTTTATGGAATTCAAATGGATCTAACCTTACGAGATGCGCTATCTGTCCTTTCCAAGGCGTCGCCGTTCTCCGTAAAGACCCTCAGCGGGAGACCTCGCGATCCTTTGGACGATGCCAAAGAATGGCTATACATAGAGCAGGAGATCGAACAAGATTTTCGCAGGATACTTTCTTCGCTCGCACTCAATACGGTAGTTTTTCTCTGCGGCAGCAGTGGTGATGGAAAATCGGAAATACTGGCTAGGTGCCAAGAGCAATATCGGAACAACATCAGGTTCCACCTCGATGGCACCCACAGCTTCTCCCCGCACCAATCCGCAATAGAAGCCCTAGACCAACTTTTCGATGCCAGCTCGACTGACAGTAGGCCACTGATCGTAGGCATCAACATCGGAATGCTAGCCAACTACGGCAAAGAGGGGGCCCCGCGCCATTCGTCCGTTAAAAATGCGATAGAGAATTTTCTGAACGGGCATAACGCCACTACCGCCTATCATTTTTTCGATTTCGAGAACTACCCAAAATTCCAATTCAACACCGATTCCGCTTCCCACTCAAAGTTCGCAAAGCAACTGATGAAGCGACTCACTGAACTAAGTGATAAGAATCCATTCTATGTGCTCAGTCAAAAAAATGACTTAGAGCACAACGACCCTCTTCTCTCTGCGAACTTCAAGCTGCTGTCCTTGGACTGTGTGCAGGATGCCATCATCACCAACTTATTCAAGGTCCGCCTCATTAAGGATCAGTTCATCACCGCACGTGCACTCCTTGATTTTATCTACCAACTATTACTTGGTAATAAATACCTACCTGACAATCTATTTGGCACCAGCGACAACGAACTAATACAGCGGATGGGAGATTTTGATCCGGCCCTCTTGCACTCCCGCGCACTTGACCAGTTTGTATTACGCTACGAACTGAGGCTTCCAAATCTTGAACTTTCTGCCTTCGTCGATTCCATGCGAGAAAAGGGCTTGATGCTCGAGTTCAAAGGTGTTGTCGAGGGGGGTTCAGCAACTTTGGTCCGGCTGTTCTATCTGTTACGAGACCTCTCCATCGGCAACGATTTTCACCATCAATTTTCTGAGGACTTCGAGGAGACACTGCTTGATGGATACTCCAAGGTATGGCTTCTCCACAACGATTATGATGGAAGCAACGAAGCAAAGATGGCACTGCGGCCTTTCTACAGCAACGAATTAATCGGAGCCATCTATCGCTATGCGAATCGAAATGCCCCTTGGCTGCAGAAGGGAGAAGTGTTTCTAGGAAAAGCAGGGGCGTTACAGCTAGCAGCTCCCATCGAAGTGAAGGTGGATTTCGCATCGATAAGGAACAATACCTCACCGTCTGTATCAAGGTTTTGGGCAAGCTTAAAAGTTTCCGACAAGGAACTGGAACCCATCGCCATCAACCTGAATCTTTTTGAGCTCATTTTCAAGCTAAATCGTGGCTATCGCCCCAACAAATACGACAAAAATGCCGTAGTTTTGCTGGATGAACTTATCGAGAAGGTACGGGAAGTAGCAAAGCAAGGCGATATTTTGAAACTGTACGAAAGTGGCCGTTGTTACACCGCGCGTCAGGATGACGACATGATCGAGATCGGCGGAGTGGTCTAGCATGTTCCCGATTCCAGAAGACCTTGCACCATCCGACAAAAACAAGCTAACCAGCTACCTACCTATACGCAAAAAGGGAAACGATTTCGACTGGGATATCATCACTGGAATGGTGCTGGGCCACGCATTGAAAAAACAGATTAGGCAATACGACTTTGACCAATTCCGCAATGACTGCCGCACGCAGTTCCTCGCGAAGCTCGACCAGCCCGGATTCTGGGATGTTCTCGATCGAATGTATTTCACGTCAGAATTCGAATTTGACATCTCCCCCCTCTTCCTGTTGTTTAAGGCCCAACGGAAGGGCTCAGGAAAAACAGAATTGGGAACAGCCAATGTGCGCATGGGAGAGCTATTTTTCGTGTTGCTAGGCAGCGTCAACCGTCTGGAAGACGTGAACGATCAGCTCAACTTCATCGAGCAACAGATGCTACTCGTCCTGCAACGAAAGTTGTCCGACGCTCCCGATTACGATGCAAACGAGCAGCCCTATTTACCCTATATCGCAAGAGCATTCCAGGACGACATCGACTTTCTGTCAACGCGCCCAAAATACCTACTTCGTGAGCTGACCAACGCCATACGCCTCTACGCTTTCAGCTACTGCTCACAGATGGCATTGAACATCGCGGGCTGGAAGAATGGAGAGCCCACCAGCAAGCCCTTGTATTTCATACTCGACACCGAAAAGGCTAGCACCGAGCGCATCAACGCCCACCATGGCTACAAGATGTTTGCCAAGTTCAGCGAGAACTTGTTTCCCATACTCTCTGCGCTCGAAACCATACAGTACAAAGATCAGAAGCGTCCCCTGTGGCAAGTATTTAAAGACTCAGCCGAGCATCCAGATAAGAACAAAGTCATGCAGGTTCTGAATAGATATCTTGATGCCTTCGCAGATAACAGAGAACTGGATAGGCGAGGCCATGCTGACAACATCGAGATGGCGTTCGACCACATGATAGGACTCGCCATCGAACAGTTCAACGTAAGCAAAACTGAGCGCCGTGGGGTAAACGAGTTATACACCAAGGAACTCGAAAAACAGATATGCGGCGATTTCATCCAGACTCGCGGGCGTGCGGGCAGGGTTCTGGTGCTCAACCAGGACCAGCTCCTGCTTCTCACCAATCTCGCAATAGGTTTAAAGGAAAAACTGCGTTTTCAAGAGCTGATGGAAGAATTCAAGCGCAGAGGATTCTACATGGACGGTCAGACCCAGCAGCTGCTGGTCGGATTTTACGAGCGCATGGGCAATGTTGAAAGAATGAGTGATAGTGGAGATGCCGTCTATGTCCGTAAGACCGTATGAGAGTTTCCTAGCCGAACGCTTCCTGGAGTGGGCCACCTCGGATATCCGTCCCGGGTTTCGCTACCAGTTCAAATCGCCCGATGCGGATAACGCATTTCGCCTTCATCAAGCGTTTTTGGCTAAATCCAATGCACAAACCATCGAGATCGATGGCGTTTTTCTGCCATTCGTTCCATGCAATGGCGTTTGTCTCATCCCAGTTCTGCACGATGGAGAGAAGGGATTTACCGAGAACTATATTTCCTTCCTCCGCGATAAAGTCGCCGGGCGAGATCACCAGCTCGCCAAAGCCGCCCTGCTCATCATTCACAACAGCCTGCTCGATACGCTGATAAACAGTGCTCAAGATGTCGGGGCAGCGAATGCCATTTGGCATCCGAAGCGTCTCGAAAAAGAGCTAGAAAAACTGATAGACCAGCGGGTTGATGGACGTGAATTATCGAGATGCCTGCTCAAAGATCAGCTATCCATCATCACCGAAGAGGACTCTACCGTATTCGGTTTTGCCCCCCTCTACAAGACATTGACTGATGATAGGATGCTGGAGTTCAGCGAGCTGGGCCTATTCAACGATCCGCTCATCCTCAATATGAAAGGCAAGGAATCTCAGATACGCCGACGACTCGAGGAAAACCGAGCCCTTCACCGCGAGATCGAGTTTGCCATCGAACACTTTTCGGGGCAGTATGAGAATGTCCTTAAGGATTACAGCACAAAATTTATCCGTGAACATTTCTTCGAACACATCGATTGGAACGGGCTGGACTATCAAACATATCTGAACGAGGCCACGGCCAACCAAGAGCAGAAGATGGAGCTCGACGATATCGATGTCGTCGGATGCGTCTTTAATCGGCGAGCCAAAAGCCAAACCAAAGCGGGACAGAAAGAACTTGGGCTTCTAATTGAGGTTCCCGCAGGACAACCAGAGGTAACTGTCAAACTTACCTTCATTGGAAGTGACTTAGAGAAGGGACAGATCAGGATCACTCACAACAAAATACTGGATCACTCGGTGCAGATTGACGTTAGCCGTGCTGGAGGGAAGCGCAGTCGCGCCAGTATTACGTTCCCTTACGACGGGCAGGTCACCTTTTTCAGCATTGAACTCAAACGGGATAACCGGGCCGAAGACTATAAGTTCCGCTGCCTCCTACTAGAACAAGGTCATTTCCACCTGGAAGAGTTCAAAAATAGATTTAGGGTGGATTCTCGCCACGGTTGGCTCACCCTTCTGATGGAGGAAAACAATATCCGGGTCCGGGCGGGTGATGGCGAAACCATACATCTCGACGAAGGCGACGAATGCGTTGATTGCCAACAATTCAGCACCGTCGACTTCGAGCATCTGGCCAACCAAACCGAGATGATTCAGTTCTCACTGAAATCGGGACCACACATCCTACGCCTCAACGTGGAAGGCCCCGCAGCCGAAGAAGGTGTGACACTCCCTCTTCTGTTCGACAAAGAACGCTTTGGCAAACTATTCTTTGACGATTACAACGCGGAATTCAATCGGGCCAAAAGCAAAATTATCATCGACAACTCGGAAGTAGGCGTGGTCGGTTTCCGTCAGCAAATGCTGATGGCAGAGGCGAAACTAGTAGACGAAGAGCTATTGTTCGTTGGTTCCAATGCCAACACCAAACTCGACGACATCCTAGTGTTTTGCGAGCCGCTCCACTTCGCCTACAAGGCACTTCTCGACTACCTGGCTCGTAACAAGACATTGCCGAGCCTCGTGGCTTGGGGAGAGGATTTCAGGACGTTGGCACAAAACGTGGTAGACGCTTACGAGGCGGCACTGTTGGCCATTCCGCGCCACGAGGTACTTAGCCAAGACCATAAACGCCTGATGCGTATCGGCATGTATTTTCTCGAAGGCAAGGAGCGCATCACTCCGTTGCATCCACTCATTCTGTCCTACCACCTCAATCTGGTTCGCCAGATCGAGGTGGACGACTCGGGTTCATTCGGTGAATTGCCTAGTGTCACACGAGAGCGGCTGGTAGCGTCGGGATTGTTGCCATTCGTATACAGCACCGAATCAGATTTCTCCCATGTCGTTCCAGTCAGGGAGAACCAGTTCTGGCTGGAACTGGTGCCTCAGAAGCAAGCCAGCCACAGTTACGTCCAACGACTGGTCAATGACAAACTAACAGAATTCACCGAAGCGTATGCCAAGTTGTTCAAGACAGCGGCCCGTAGCGCACTCATCATCAATGCCATCCATCAGGCAGAAGCACGTGAGCTATTCTTGGGATTGATCGACCATTTCAAATTGAACAAGGAAGAGTCCAGCTCCATCCACGTCAACTTCTACGATGATATCCTGCTTTACAACGATTTCGATCGCTTTGCTGAGACCGCCTCATACAATGAGCTAAAATTATGGCTCGGCCTAACGGCCTGGGATATCCGTGCCGAAGCCGATATGCTCATCGATCAGGTACGAAGCAGGCTCACATACAGCAAATTCATCACTCCCAAGCCGGGTGAACCACTCGCCTACGCACATTTGGCATTTTTCTCAAATAACGCCCCGGTCGACTGTCGCCCCGTATATATCGAAGAGGCCGCGAGCGGCGTTTTGTGTGACGGGCTTATCGCGGGTGAAGCTTCCGAAACCAAAGAAACGTCGTATTTCACCGCCTTCGGCTTGCGAGGAGTTCAATATGAACAGCACCAACCCTTAAGACTGGCCCGCCTCATCGGAACCCTGTTCCAGCCCGCACGTCAGAGCAACGCGCACAATCTCGGAATGGGTATCGGTTTGGCCGTCGGGAACGAGTTCAAAGAGCTCATGAGCCGTTCCTACGATAGCGCCTTGTGGACGACCATCATCGACCCCAAAGTCACGCTCGACTTTTTTTCCAACCAGCAGGATGTAGTGCTAATCCATTACTCCGACCAATATACCAGCGCAGCGGGTTACGACGCCATTACAGTAACCAAGCAGGTTGGATTATTCAAGAGCCTACTCAGAAGCGACAACCTTCTGTCCGAGTTCAATGCGTTCAACGGGGAGTGGCTGCTCAAGATGCTTACTGCCAACTCCAATGAGCGCAAGGAGAAGAAAGGTATCATCGGGGCATACAAGTTTGTGAGTTCCATACTTCGCGATTCGGACATCACATGGGTCCCGCTATCGGTGGCGGAAATGCTAAGGGTTTCAGGTAACGTCGGCCTCAAGATGAGCGATAGTGAATTTTCGAGAAATGCGCAGGGATATCGCAAAGGAGCAATTTCAGACGACGTTCTATTTGTCGGATTCAAAGGCGACCACCTCTACTTGCTCCCGCTTGAGGTAAAGACTGGAGCCAGACCCGATTTCGCATACGCGGGAAAACAGGCGACCGAGTTGAAGCGTTATCTGACCGAAGAGGTATTGGGACCTCCAACCTTGGCGTCAACTCTCTACCGTGGATTATTCATCAGACAGGTTCTGATGCAGGTTGAAAAATTGCGCCTCTATCAGGTGTTGTCCGACAGTAACTTGAGCGAACTGATGACACGTCGTGAATGGTGGCTGAGAGGCCAATACAAGCTGGCCGACTTGGAAGGATACGCATCGGGATTCGTCGTAGCACACGTCGAAAACGATAGTTGCTTCGAGCCTTGTTACAACTTGACCGATTCCAACATACTACAGGTGGAACTCCCCTTCGGACTGCTCGATTCACTAATCAACGTAAAGACCCCCTCCGAACTGGATGCCATGGTGGCAACCCTTCACGTCCCCGAACAATATCGCCTGCGTCCAACGCATGCTTTCTCTGCCCCTGCCCAAGCAGAGAAAGCTGGACCACAGACCAAAAACGAAACGACATCGAAAGCCTCTGACTCGCCGACGAAAAAGGCCGAAGAGTCTCCAATATCATCCCTACCGTTGAAAGTTCTTTTTGGGCATGAGGTGCTACGCAATACGCCTCTTTACTGGGAACCCACCAATACGGCGAAATTCATGAACACTAATACGGGTATCATCGGCACGATGGGAACGGGGAAGACCCAGTTCACCAAATCGGTAATCACCCAGCTAGTACGCAACCAGTCGAACAATGTTGGAGGATTGCCAATCGGGATGCTCATATTCGATTACAAATCTGATTACGTCGATGATGTCTTTATACAGGCCACTGGAGCAAAGAAATATCGACTTCACAGGCTACCATACAATCCACTGAGCCTTTACGGCGACATGCCGATGCTGCCCGTCCATACCGCCACTGGTTTTGCGGAGACGATGGCGAGAGCGTTCGGTCTCGGTCAAAAACAGCAGCTTCGTCTTCGCAGGTTGATTCTCGACGCGTACGAGTCCGCAGGTATCAGCAGATCCGACGCATCAACATGGAGCAGACCCGCCCCGACGATTCAGAACGTTTGGGATCTGTTCTTGAACCAGGAGAGGGTCGAGGAGGATTCTCTCTACGCTGCGCTGGATAGCCTGGCCTGTTACGAAATATTCGAGAACGACCCACTGAAGGTATCCAGCCTATACGATCTAGTCGGACAGGTGACCGTCATCGAACTGGCGGGATATTCCATCCAAATCCAGAACCTTGTCGTAGCCCTGACGCTAGACCTGTTCTACTCCCAGATGCAGAAGAAGGGAAAGCCGACCATCGATGGGGATTTCCGCCAGATAACCAAGATGATCTTCGTGGACGAGGCGGACAACTTCATGTCGCAAGATTTTTCTGCGCTCCGTAAGATACTTAAAGAGGGACGTGAGTATGGTGTCGGTGTCATCCTATCCACGCAGGACATTACTCACTTCAAAACGAGTGAGAACAACTACGCCAGCTATGTGCTGACCTGGGTAATACATCGCGTATCGGAAATCAAAAATGCGGACATCAAGTCGATATTCAACACCGACGACAGGTCGGAGCAAGAAACATTAATGGAAAGCGTTCGCAAGCTAGAAAAGCATTTCAGCATCTTCATCGACGGCAGCAAGAAATTTCAAAAGATACGTGACTTGGCATTCTGGGAACTACAAGGGCAGCCGCATTAGTTTAAGACCCATTATTACCATGAAGAACTCAATCGACAATATGTTCGGATTCACTCCCGCGACCCAAGGGGAAAGGCTGTTTCAACTTATAGCGAAACAATTCATCTCGGCAGAGGCAAAGACTCAGGTTTACCAACTGGACCACCTTCAAATCGGCAGACGACAAGATGACTTCGCCGAATACTATCTCGGGGTGTACTGCTTCAACATAATGGCACGCCTTATCAAAAAGGCCATCCATCTAATCGATGACTCATCTCTTGACTCTAAGCAATGTTCGAAATCCATGAGATCGTATCTCCAGACAGAAATGGAAATTGCTATCGACCGGCGGAATGAAGAGGCAATAAACAGGTTGATCTCCCTATCCGTGTTGTCGGCAAAGACTTCCAAGGAAAATATCAACAATTCCACCAGGTCGTTAGTGACCCCAGAATTCAAGGTAATTTATTGCTACATCTGCGACAAGAAGCTGGAAGCAACAACCGAGGACATAGCCACCAAAGTTCAGTATGAGCACATTTGGCCAAGAAGTTTCGGAGGAGATAGCTCACCAGACAATCTGTTGCCGGCATGCAATATTTGTAACCATAACAAGGGAAGCACACTCTTATGGCAGGATGCGCACGTTCATTCTTTTGTATTAAGCCCGTTCCCGGATGCGGACGATATCAAAAAGATCCAACACAAGGAGCGGATCGCCCTTCACAGACGAAGTATCTTTCGAAGGGCTTGCGATGACCGTATTACTTTGAAGAGTGCTGCTCTCAAAGTCGGGGCGATGGGTGAGATTAAATACAAATATCCTGATGACGCCATAGATTTCTTCAATTGCACTATATAGGACCGATGATGAAAAAATATCGTTGTATCAAATTCAAACAACGTGATGGCGGCCAATCACTGGAGACCTGTATTTTCAGCTCTAGTGTTGGCGAGTTGCTAAGCTGGGTCACAATCCCCAGCATCTCACCAGAAAGAAAGGACGGGATACAAAGGTCACGAAACGATTTTCGAGTTAGGGGAATAACCAAGTTTATGGCCGAGGACGAAAGAAATATCATTCCGACCGCCATCGTTATTGCCCTTTCCAACGACGTATTCACAATCTCCGGCAACGGCGAGGATGGGCTTTACAATTTGGATATCGATGAATCAAAATCTGCTGAAGCCTTGGTCATTGACGGTCAGCACAGGCTATATGGAATGAATGCCTATAATCCAGCCACTATTGTTCCCGTGGTAGCAATACTCGGAGCCAGCACAGACGAAAAGGCATTCCAATTCATCGTCATCAACAACAAGGTATCCAAGGTTTCTCCTGACCATATCCGCGCACTTACATTAAACTATACCGCCCAAGAACTCGAAATCCGATTGCGTTCTGCTCGCTTGAGCCTAAGCAGACAGGTCAGTTATGTTGGATGGGCTAATGATGATGAAGGCAGCCCATTCAAGGGGCTGTTAGCACTGCCCAATATTGAAGAAGAAAATCGATGGATCATCCCTGCCTCGATCGAATCATCCATCGCATACATTCAATCAAAAAACTTGAGGGCCCTCGAAGACGAGGACATGCTTTTAGATTTCTTCCTGACCATGTGGAAAGTGATACGAACAAATTGGGGAAACGCCTTCTCAAAAGACAGCAAGCTTCTGAGCAAGGTTGGACTGACCTGTATGAACCAATTCGTCGTCGACGCGATCGAATTTATTGCCAACTATTCCGATGAGGACATAGACCTTTCGAACGAGGGGGACGTTACAACGTGTGTCGATAAAGTGCTCAAAACACAACGGGAAGAATTTTGGTTGGCCGCTTGGACAATCACAATATCTGACACTAGGTCAGTCAGAGAGCAGATATTAGAAGCCATGAAGCAGATACAGCAAAACATAAAATACAAATCCCCTTGGGCGGCCAATATCGGGCTGGTGGCGCGACAAAATGAGGATGACACAACCCAAAGCTGAGTCACGCACGGGGGCATCGCAGTGCTCTCGCTATGGGTATCTTGAGCGGACATTTACGAGCGCAAGATTAGCGTGTTTATGAGGAACTGTTTATGCGAAAAGCAGGCGTATCAATGATTGCTGCCACCGTGACCAACAAAGGCTGCGCGCGCTGGCAGATTATTGACGGTAATTTCGATTCAGATCGGCTGATTGAATTTCTTTAGTTTCTGATCAAAGACGCGAAAAAAAAAGTGTTTCTGATTCTGGATAATTCGCTGGTGCATCACAGGAAACCCATGAAGGCTTGGCTGGAAATAAACAAGGAAAAAAATAGAGTGTTTTTATTTGCCAAGCTACAGTCCGGAATTAAATCCGGAAGAGCGGTTAAACGCGGATTTGAAGCAAGCGATGGGATCAAAAGTACCGGTGCGCACCAAGGAGAAGTTGCGCGCCGCCGCCAAGGATCACATGACCATACTGGAGAACAACCCGAAACGGGTCGCGTCCTTTTTTCAAGACCCGCGCGTCAAGTATGCCGCGTAAACTTTTTAATGGCTGAGTCAATAATTGATATTTGATCACAGTAATTTCGATTTCTACCACACTTCTACCACGCAAACAGAACCAAACAAAACCTAATACAACTCAACACAACAAAGAAAATTCTGAAAATTGATTTTTTCCACCACACTTTTTGCGAATTTTCACCACACTTCTACCACACTAACTGTGGTAAAAACACTAAATTTAACTAAATTTAGCTAAATACAGCAAAAGAAAAAGCCACGTAACCTAATGATTATGTGGCTTTTATTTGGGGTGGCTGATGGGGCTCGAACCCACGACAACAGGAATCACAATCCTGGACTCTACCAACTGAGCTACAGCCACCATTGAACGGGACGCTATATTTCCAGACAGACACTGGTGTGCCCGACAGGAATCGAACCTGCAACCCCCAGCTTAGAAGG
>VFSW01002749.1_pt1 | contig 26493 bp, 19 predicted proteins | sample 5358111 | NCBI WGS metagenome assembly VFSW01 (sample SAMN11554181, study PRJNA540505) | mine drainage metagenome | isolation source: sediment from site ElyBrook_90M | place: USA: Ely Copper Mine, Vershire, VT | collected 2017 | reverse complement strand
ATACAACGCAATCGGCCTATAGATGGACTTGAGCGTAAAGTGGAAGAGGTAGACATGCACCTTTTTGCATATGCCACACAATGGAACCGTGATTTTGATGGACACGAAGTGCGGTTAAGAGTGCTTGAAAAAAAAGACATTTGTGACGGTCCGCGACTTTACTTTGGGCTGCGAATCATAAATAATCAGGATATGAAGCCAACGATCGGCTTGGAGATCCACGCGGAACTCGCGACCAAAACAAAAATGTTCTGTGACTCGCTGAACGATCCCGCGGAGGCGCGGCCGAACACCAACGTGTGCCCGGTGTGCCTTGGGCATCCGGGAACCCTGCCCGTGCCGAATCGGCAAGCGGTGGAGCATGTGATCAAGGTGGGGCTTGCGCTCGGCGGCCGCGCGAACGCCGTAACAAAATTTGACCGCAAGAATTATTTCTACCCCGACCTCCCCAAGGGCTACCAGATCTCACAGTATGACGAGCCGCTCATCATAGGAGGCGAGCTGAACGGCGTCCGCATCCGGCGGATACACCTGGAAGAAGATACAGGCACGCTCGTGCACGCGGACGGCGCATCGCTCGTGGATTACAACCGCTCCGGCATCCCGCTCATGGAATTGGTGACGGAGCCAGATTTAAAGAGTGCGGATGATACGGCGAACTTTGCGCGCGAGCTCCAGCTCATCCTGCGCTACCTTGGCGTGTCCGACGCCAACATGGAAAAAGGGGAGATGCGCATTGAAGCGAACGTCAGCCTGGACATGGGCACCAAAGTGGAGCTCAAGAACATCAATTCGTTCAAGGCAGTGCATGATGCAATAGAGTACGAGCTGAAGCGCCAAGAGGAGGCGCTCAACGCCGGCGAGAAGCTGACGCAGGAGACGCGCGGCTGGGATGAGGCGGGTCAGCGCACCGTTATCCAGCGTTCCAAGGAGGAGGCGCACGATTACCGCTATTTCCCGGAGCCGGACATCCCGCCGTTTGAGACCGCCGCGTTCCATCCGGAGCGCCTGCGCGGCGAACTGCCGGAACTCCCGGCTGCGCGCCGGACACGGTTCGCAAATGAATATGGGCTTACCGCGCCGCAGGTGGAGATCTTGGTGAACGATCCTGCAGTAGCAGATTATTTTGAAGAAGCCGTTTCCGAGCTCCGCGAGCAATCGCCCGCGGCTCCGGCCATGGCGCTCTGTAACTATCTCACGAGCGACCTTCGCGGACTCATGAATGATGCAGGCACTACGTTTCCGGAGCTCAAGATTCTGCCGGAGCATCTGGCGCACCTCGCGACGCTCATAGAAGAAAAGAGGGTGACGAGTCGGCAGGCAAAGGACGTACTCGCAAGGATGTTCGTGACGGGCGCGGATCCTGCAGAGATTGTGAAAAACGAGAATATCGGCGTCTCGTCGGACGTTGCAGAAATAGAAGAGATCATCACGGCGGTGATCAAAGCGAACCCTGCCGCTGTTGCGGATTACCGCAAAGGGAAAACGGCGAGTCTGCAGTTCCTGATCGGCAAAGCAATGACGGCCTTGAAGGGCCGCGCGGAACCCGGGATGCTGAAGGAGATATTTCTGCGATTGTTGTAGGCATTGGCCGTCAATTATCTCTTTAAAAGGGGTTTAAGGAGCGTTATGGCTTCCTGGCCATTTTGGACCCAGTGAACGCCGCTGTTCTTTTTGAACCACGTTATCTGTCGCTTGGCATAGCGCCAGGTGTTCGTCTTGATGAGCGTTGCGGCTGCATCAAGAGAAAGATCGCCGCGGAGGTGCGCAATGACCTCGCGGTAGCCGATGGCGTCCAATGCCGCGCAATCCGGGCCGTACTTTTCCACGAGTGCGGAAACTTCTTTGATCAACCCGTCGCGGAGCATCTGGTCCGCGCGCGCATTGATGCGTTCGCGGAGGATGTCCGGCGGTGGATTAAGGCCTATGCGGAATGCATCAAAAAGCGGTGGATTTTTCTTCCGCTGGGCGGTGAAGGGAAGTCCGGTCACAAGCGCAACCTCCAGTGCGCGCACCACGCGCCGCGGATTCTTTGGATCAACTATGTATGCGGCTTCCGGATCCAATGTTATAAGTTTTTCAAACGCCGCAGCAAGCCCTTTTTCTTCTATTTCCTTCTCCAGCCGGGCACGCAGCTCGGGATCTGCTGCTACCTTTGGAATATCAAGATTGTCCAGGACTGCATCCACGTACAACCCCGTGCCGCCCGCGATGATCGGGAGCTTTCCATGCGCCGTTATGGCATGGATCGCAGTTATGGCATCCGTTTTATATTCTGCAACGGTGTACGGTTCATCCGGGTCTTTGATGTCTATCAAATGATGAGGAACGGCGCGCATCTCCTCCTGCGTCGGTTTTGCGGTGCCAATGTTCATGCCGCGGTAGACCTGCCGCGAATCCGCGGAGACGATCTCGCCGCCGAATTTTTCCGCAAGCGCTATGGCAAGCGCCGTTTTCCCGCTTGCGGTAGGTCCCACAACGGCAACTATTGACTCGTTCATTCTTTCCATGGTTTAATTTCAGAAGATAGATTTCGGCACCTTCCCGGCTTCCATAGCTATTAACTACCCAGACACAGTATTGATTCTTCACAAGAAGCCGAATCTCATGCCTGGTTTGGACAGCGTGCAGCATTTTCTTCGCACATCTTTTCTGTCCAAACCGGGTCCCGCCTTTATAAGATCCTTTTCTCTGTTGCGTCCACCATCATTTTTTTAAACGCATCAAGCGTTTGCGCTCCCTCATCTCCCTTTCTGCTCCTCACGGCCACTGTGCCGTCTTTTTGTTCCTTTTCGCCGACCACGAGGATGTAGGGGACTTTCATAAGTTCCGCCTCGCGGATGCGCTTGCCGAGCGACTCGTTCGTTTCCGAAAGTTCGGCGCGGATGCCGGAGGCCAGAAGTTTTTCATTCACGGTGTGCGCATAGTCCGCGAACTTTTCGCTGACGGGGAGCACTGCGGCCTGCACGGGCGAAAGCCATGCGGGGAGCGTGCCCGCAAAATGCTCAATGAGCACGCCGAGGAAGCGTTCAAGGGAACCCATTATGGCGGCATGGATCATGACGATCCGTTCGTGCTCGCCGTTCTCGTTTACGCAGAAAAGATCAAAGCGCTCCGGCATGTTCATATCCAGCTGGATCGTTGCCACCTGGTGCTCGCGGCCCAGGGCATCCTTTGCCATAAAGTCCAGCTTGGGACCATAGAAATTCGCTTCGCCCACGCCGTCAAACGTGTCCGCGTGCTTTTCTTTGGCGATCGCGCGGAGCATGTCCTCGGCCGCCTTCCACCGCGCCGCGTCGCCCAGATATTTTTCCTGGTGCGCGGGATCGTGGAGCGAAAGCCGGACGCGGAGCGTAAAGCCGAATGCGCCGTAGAATTCGTGCACAATATCCCACACTTTTATAAATTCCTCTTTGGCCTGGGATTCGCGGCAGAACACATGCGCATCATCCTGCGTGATCGCAAGCACGCGCGTGATGCCGGCGAGCTCGCCGGATTGTTCGTCGCGGTACACCTTGGTGGTGCTCGCATACCGCTGGGGGAGCTCGCGGTAGCTCCACTGCCGCCGCGCGTAGATTTGCGTGTGGTGGGGGCAGTTCATGGGTTTCATGGCAAAGAGGTGTCCCTCGCGCGTGGTTATTTTGAAAAGGTCATCCTTGAACTTTTCCCAATGGCCGCTCTTTTCATACAGTTCTTTCTTCGTGATGTGCGGGATGTCCACCTGGAGATAGCCGCGCTTTTTACGGAGCTCCCAGACAAAATCATCAAGCAGGTTGCGGACGAGCGTGCCGCGCGGCGTCCATAATGGCAATCCCGGCCCCACAAGCTCGGAGAATGTGAAGAGATCAAGTTGCTGGCCGAGCTTCTTGTGATCGCGTTTTTCCGCTTCCTCGCGGAGCGCCAAGTATTCGTCCAGTTCCTTTTTGTTTGCGAACGCAAGCCCGTAGATGCGCTGGAGCATGGGATTCTTTTCATTGCCGCGCCAGTACGCGCCCGCGATCTTGTCCAGTTTGAACGCGTCCGCCGGGATTTCTTTTGTGTTCGCCACGTGGCCGCCGCGGCAGAGATCCATGAAAATCGCGCCGTTTTTTTCATCCCCCGTGCGGTAGACGGTGAGCTTCTCTCCCGCGTCGGAAAATTCTTTTATCAATTCCAGTTTGAACGGCTGGTCCTTGAAGAGTTTTTTTGCTTCCGCCATGGTTACGGGTTCGCCTGCGAACGGCAGGTTTTTACCGACCAAGCTCCGCATGGTTTTTTCAAATGTCTTGAGATCGGCAGGCGTGAGTGTCCGCGGCAGGAGGAAATCGTAATAGAAGCCGTTCTCTATAGTGGGGCCTATTGCCAATTTGGCGTCCGGGAATTCTTTCAAGACCGCGGCGGCCAGGAGGTGGGCGAGGGAATGGCGGATGGCGTCCAGTGATGCCCTTGATTCTGTGCTCGGCATTATATGGTAATAATATGTCAAAACGAGCCAATTATCTAGGACCGCTCCGCCGCAGCGACGCAGTCCCTTCGGGAAAATGCATGGTTTCAAGCTCGGAATCCCATCGGCCTTTCTTTCTTTAGAGGCATGAGGGGCGGTTGTAAAAGTTCCTTTATTATTGCAATTATCGCACGAATATTCTTGTCATGCTCCTCGATTTTCCGTGCAAGGTCAATATGCGTTGCCATAAGATCCCGGATTTTTACGAATGTTCGCATGATAAGAATATTGATCCGGATAGCGCGGTCGCTTTTGAGAACGCTTGAGAGCATAGCAATGCCCTGCTCGGTGAAAACGCAAGGCAGATAGCGCCTTCCTCCATGCCCAGAACTTGAGGTTCCAATTTGGAACCTCAAGTTTTTGGCCTCTCCGGCAGCAAGTTGGAACATGAAATCCTTTGGAAACCGTTTTCGATTGCGCCGAACGGCCTTGTTGAGGTTCTTTGTAGAAACACCATAAAGCTGGGCAAGGTGCACATCAAGCATAACTTTTTGCTTTCTGATAAGAAAAATGCGATTTTCTATGATTTCAGCGGGAACCAAATTTGCCATCGTTGCATTGTACCAAAAACACCATTAAATCTTCCTAAAATTCACGAAATGATATAAGATAGGGGAAATGCTGGACATCAAGTTCATTCGGGAGAATGCGGAAACGCTGCGGGACGTTGCGGTCAAGAAGAACATTCCGCCCACGGTCATAGACGAACTTTTAGAGGCGGACAAGATACGGCGTGAACAAATCCAGGCTGCGGAGGGTTTGCGCGCAAAACAGAAGACCACGAAAGACCGCGACGAGGCAAAGAAGCTTAAAGAGGAGTTCAAACGTGCGGAAGAGGAGCTTAAAAAGACCGAGCGGCGGTTTGAGGAATTGATGGCGCTCGTGCCGAACGTTATCTCTCCGGACACCCCGGTGGGCAAGAACGGCGAGGACAACAAGGAGATCTACCATTGGGGCACGCCGCGCGAATTTGATTTTGCGCCAAAGGACCACATTGAGCTCGGCACATCTTTGGATATTCTGGATTTTGAACGCGGGACAAAGGTGGGCGGCTTCCGTGGCTATTACGTGAAGAACGACGGCGTGCTCCTTGTGATGGGCATTATGATGTACGCCCTCCACAAGATGGTGGAGAAGGGGTACAAACCAATGATCCCGCCCACGCTCGTGAAGGGTTTTGCGCTCTTTGGCAGCGGCTACTTCAAAGGATTGGAGTACGACCCGGCCGTGGATGAAATTTACCAGGTTGCCACATCGGACAAGGAAGCAAGCGGTGCGTTGAGCCGTGATAAGAAGTTCTTGGTTGGCACGGCGGAACCTTCGCTCCTTGCGTATTTTTCCGACGAAACGCTCAAAGCTGCGGACCTGCCCGTCAAAGTGTGCGGCTACAGCCAGTGCTACCGGAGCGAGATTGGGAGCTACGGCAAGGATGTGAAGGGGATGTACCGCGTGCACGAGTTCATGAAGGTGGAGCAGGTCACGGTGTGCGAAGCGGATATTCTCAAAGCAAACAAACTGCAGGATGAGATGACGGCGATCTCCGGAGAAATGCATGAGGAGCTCGGCCTGCCGTACCGGCGGCTTGCCATCTGCTCCGGCGACATGAGCGCGGGGAAATACCGCGCGTTTGACCTTGAGGCGTGGCTTCCTGCGGGAAAGCGCTGGGCGGAAACGGGTTCGGCGAGCGACTTCACCGATTGGCAGGCGCGCCGCCTGAACGTGCGCTACACGGATGCCGCGGGCGAGAAGAAATTTGCATACTTATTGAACAACACCGCATTGCCTTCGCCGCGCATCCTCATGGCGATCATGGAAAATTACCAGACCAAGGATGGGAAAATTGAGGTGCCGAAGATCCTGCAGAAATTCGTGGGGAAGGAGGTGATTGGATAGACGCGCCGATGACGCGCAGCGTAAAAACCCATCCGGTAAAAATGAAAATAGGCGTGTTTGATTCCGGCCTCGGCGGGCTTTTTGTTTTGCGCGCGCTTGTGCGTTCGCTCCCAAAATACGATTACGTGTACCTTGGCGACACGGCGCGCGTGCCGTACGGCAACCGGTCGCCGGCCGTGGTGCACCGATTTTTGGAGGAAGCGGTGGACTATCTTTTCCGCGTGAAGAATTGCGGGCTGGTCATTGTTGCGTGCAATACGGCGTCCGCGGAAGCGCTGCGGAAGATCCAGCAGGGATATCTTTTAAAGCACTATCCGGGGCGCGGCGGCAAGCGCGGCCACGGCGGCAAACCCGCGCGCCGCGTGCTCGGCGTCATTATCCCCACGGTGGAGGAGGCGCTGGGGGAGAGTAATAATAGTAGAGAACGGAGTGGCGGCGGGCGATTGGCAAAAATAAAACAGCTCGGCATCCTGGCCACCACGGGCACCGTCCGTTCAGGAACCTACGTGCGCGAAGCGCAGAAGCTTGACCCGCGCGTGAAGGTCTTCCAAAACGCCGCGCCGCTCCTGGTGCCGCTTATAGAAAACGGCGAATCGCGGCGAGCGGAACCATTTGTGCGCGAATACCTTGCGCCCCTCCGCCGCGCAAAAGTGCAGAAAATAATCCTCGGTTGTACCCATTATCCGGCGCTCAAAACAATGATCCGCCGCATTGCGCGCGTGCCCGTGGTTTCCCAGGATGAGATCATCCCGCGAAAGCTCGCCGACTATCTCCGGCGGCATCCGGAGATAGACGCGCAGCTGAGCAAGAAGAGGAAGCGGGAGTTATTGGTTACCGATATCACACAGGGGTATATTCGGTTGTCGAGTCAATGGTTCAAGGCAGTCGACTTGACAAAGATTTCTATAGTGGTATAATGGCATTGTACTTTAACAATCAAGAATTTAGGGTTCTATCCATGCATGTGGTGAGTATTTAGTGGGTCGGCCGACGGTCCTTTAAATACTCGCCTCATGTGCGGGTCCTACTACGGTAGGTAAATCCAACACCAAAAAGGAGGATGGCTCCGATGCAAAAAACATTGGCTCCGTCTGTCACCGCTCGCGACCCCAAGGGTCTCAAGTTCGTCTCTATCGTTGAGGCTGCCTATAACAAGGCCGGTCTCTCCGAAGAGGAAGCACAACGGGTGAATGAAGCTCCCGGTCTCGCCGACATCATGAGCAACTTCATTGACGAGAACCGTCTTACCAACCAGTTTGCCGACGAGGAAGTGGAATCGCGCTATGGGTACCTCTCGGGCTACAAGAAGCCCAAGAGCATCACCGAGCAAATGAACATCCTGCGGCAGCTTTTCCCCGGCATCGGCTTCGTGGACAAGAAGATCGCCGAGCAGCCGCTCCCGCCCAACACCGAAGGATGGTTCGCCATTCCGAAGTGGGAAACGATGGCAGCGACTTACGGCGAAGCGGTGCAAAGGGTTCTTGACGTGATCAAGAAGACTCGAAGCGGCAAGTTCTATAACTACCGCAACAGCCAACTTGGTCCGCAGTACCTCCGGCAATCCGCGAAGTCGGTCAAGGCGTTCCAAAAGCTCGGTAGCGAGCAGAAGAGTCACGACATCCTCATCGTTGCGGCGCAGTTCGGCAAGCGTCATGCTGGCCGTTCGGCCCGCCGGGCGCGGGCGGTCATGGATGTTTCCGAGTTCGGTCTCGGTGCGTTCGCCGTAGGCATCATGCTCCTTACGCATCCGGAGCGTCTCCAGCACTACGACGATCTTTGGATTGACTGTGCGGGAGATGAATTCAGCTATGATGCCGATGGCCAGTTTGGCTTCGCGCCGTACTTCAGCTTCCACGACGGCAGGGTGTGGTTCGGCACGTTCGACGTTGCGTACACGAGCGACGACTATGGCTCCGCCTCGGCGTCCTTTCCGCAGTAAGTGAACCTTGAACACTCGGATGCTTGGACCTTTTGATTCCCTTTCTTCTTGATCCCTTGCATTCGGGCGAATTTTCCAAAAGGGGCTGTCCGCAACCATCATCGCGGCGGCCCCTTTCTCTTTTGTATGGCAATTTTTTTTGATACTATTGGTTTGGGCTTAGGCCAATGCGCGGCCGTCCACGGATTGCCGTCGCCGAACCCTCTCTTCACGAGAAAACAGCCAGAGTCTTCCCGGTTACGGCTTGGAAGAGTGTGCTGGGTTGGGGAGATACTGCTTGTTTCCGTCTTGCGCGGATGTTCTGTTCCGCGGGACTGCCGCCGAATGAAATTCAGGATCGAGAGGATAGCTCTCAAGATCCGGTGACGCGGATGGGCGGGAACAATACTATGATGCCGATGGCCAGTTTGGCAACGCGCCGTACTTCAACTTCAACGACGGCAAGGTGAAGTTCGACACGAACGACGTTGCGAACACGAACGACAACTATGGCTCCGCCTCGGCGTCCTTTCCGAAATCTCTCCCCAACAACAATGCCCCGCAGTACGGGGCATTCGTTTTATTGTTTAACCGATCGCATCCATCCGCCGAGCATCCTGCCAATCTCGTCGATGTGTTCCTGGAGCGCAACGTATTTCTTCATATCAATACCCTTTGTCTCATGCATGAGACGTATGAATACGCGCAGGAAATTCAGCTTGGTACTCGCTTGTTCAAGCATCGGGAGTTTCTCTCTCCTGGCCATCTGGCTCGCTACCATAATGTTCTCGAGCACCTCAAGTATAACGCCGTCGCAGCGCTGCCAAATCGTGTACCGATCCTGCTTTGACATCACGTTCCGGTAGCCATAAAAGAGCTTGTAGAGATCGTAGGTCTTTTTGAAGATTGGAATATCAAACTCATCCATTCGTTTTTCCTATGAAAACTTATTGCGACCTTTTTGGAAAAATCATATCGCCGGAAAATCTTTTTGCTGCATGGGAAACATTCAAAGCGGATAAGCGCAACAAGGCGGATGTTGCGGAATTTGAGCGGCATCTTGAGAAAAATATTTTCCAGCTTCATCGTGATTTGAGAGATGAAACATATCAACACGGGCCGTACCGCGGGTTTTGGATCTGCGACCCGAAGCAGCGACATATCCATAAGGCGACGGTGCGGGATCGCGTCCTGCACCACGCCATCTTTTCGGTCATCAACCCCATCTTTGAAGAGACGTTCATTCCGGCGTCGTTCTCGTGCCGGATCGGGTTCGGCACCCACAAGGGCGTGGAGGTTTTGGAGCATAAAGCGCGCGCAGTTGCCCAAAATGGCACAAATAATTGCTTTGTCCTCAAGTGCGATGTGTGGAAATTCTTTGATAGCGTGGACCACGGGATCCTCGCATTGATTCTGGGAAAAAGAATCAAAGATGAAAATGCAATGTGGCTCCTGGGGTCTGTTATAAAGAGCTACAAAGCTGCGCCGGTCCGAGAGAGAGAGAGAGAGTAAATGCGGGTGCGCGCAGTGGCATCCCCATCGGCAATCTTACCTCGCAACTTTTCGCGAACGTTTACATGAATGAGTTTGATCAATTTATAAAACATAAGCTCCATGTGAAACATTATGTCCGTTACACCGATGATTTTGCAATAGTGTCATCGAATCGTCCATATCTGGAAAGTCTGATCAAACCAATTTCGGCATTTCTGCGTGATCGATTGGCGCTTGAGTTGCACCCAAAGAAGATTTTTATCCGGAAACTGCATCATGGCGTTGATTTTCTTGGATATATCTTTTTTGGAAAATACCGCATTGTTCGCACAAAGACCCGCCGCCGGATATTCAAAAAACTTAAAGCAAAAATAGCATCATTCCGCGCCGGAGCCGTCTCGGGAGATGCTCTCAATGCATCGCTTTCGTCATATCTTGGGGTATTATCGCATGCAAATGCGATTCAGATGACGGAGGAAATGAAAAATTTGATCTGGTTCTTGAATTGACCTTTACTATAGGCTTACCACCCGCCGTATCTGCGCAGGAAGGCGGATGAGGAGCTCGTAGGGGATGGTGCCGCAGCGTTTGGCCATGTGCGCAATGGAATTGGGCGCGGCGGGGTCGGGGCTTATGACCTGCACTTCATCGTCCAGCTTTGCGGCGGGAACGCCGGAGACGTCAATGGAGGTTATGTTCATGTTGATGCGGCCTACAAAGGGGCAGGGGATGCCCGCGACCATGGCCGCGCCAACGTTACTGAGGCGGCGGTCAAGGCCTTCCGCATAACCCACGGGGATGGTGGCCACGGTCATGGTTTCCTTTGCGGTGAATGTGGCGTTGTAGCCCACGCTCTCTCCGGACGCGATTGTGCGCACGGATGTGATGCGCGTTTTCATCTCCAGCGCGGGAAGGAGGTTGAGTTTTTTTGCGTCGTGCGTGGTAGTGTCCGCGCCCACGCCTCCGCGGTCCGCCGCGTTGCCCGCGGCGGGGTCTATCCCATACAATCCAATGCCGAGCCGCATGACGTTCGCATCAATTTTTTCCGCATGGCGGCTGCCTGCGGTGTTGCTCAAATGAAAATACCGGACTGCCAGATTTTTTGAGCGAACCTTTTCCGTAACATCGCGGATCACGCGCACGGCGCCGTTCCAGCGCGCGATCTGCTTTGCCGTGAGCGGCGAACCTTCCGTGTCCGCGTCCGCAAGGTGCGAGTACGCGCCCGCAAGCATTATCCCTCCCCGGCTCCGGCTCCAGATGCCGCGGCCGGCACCGCTCTCCGCGACCAGGCGGAGCGCTTCATCCAGTTCCTCCGGCATGATGCCCTGCCGGTGCATGCCGGTGTCAATTTTCAGATGGACTGTAACGGGGCGGCCGCCCTCCCGCGCAAGGCGCCGCAGTTCATCCATGCTTGTGACGGCAAAAGAAACGTTCTTGAGCTTGCTCCGCAGGACGTTCGTGAGCGGCGTGTAGCCGATCACAAGGAGCGGCAGGCGGATGCCTTCGTTACGTAAAATGAGCGCTTCCATATACGAATCTACGCAAAGGAAGGGGATGCCTGCGGCCTCCGGCGCATCGGCCAGGATCTTTGCGACCGGGACCAGGCCGTGGCCGTACGCATTGCTTTTGAGGACCGGAGCCACCGCCACGTGCGGATCCAGATGCTGGAACTCGCGCAGGTTGTGGAGAATGCGGTCGCGATGGATGAAAATGGCGATGAGCGGTTCGTAGCGGAACCGCAAACCCCTCAATTTTCGGAATAATGCCCTCATGCCGTGGTATCATCATTATATAGATAATGCAGCTGGACGCCTATCTTTCAGAAAAGCATAAGCGGCGCAGAAAGCGGCGGCGGTACGCATACGGCATGGTGGTGTTCGTATGCGTGGCGCTGGTTCTGATTGGCGCCGCGTGGTTCACGTTCCGGTCGCCGTTCATCCGCATTGCAAAAATTCAGGTGACGGGCAACAATGCCGTCCCCGCGGACGCCGTGGTGTCCCTTCTCCAATCAAGCGTACTCCGCGACCATAACTTCTGGCGGTCGCTCCTTGGCATCAATAACATCCTGATCTGGCCGGATTCGCTTCCTGCAAGCGATCTTGGAATGGTGCCGCAGCTTGCATCGGTATCCATCAGCAAAGATTATTTCTCCCGCACCGTGACGGCGCAGGTCACCGAACGGACGCCGACGGGAATATGGTGCTACATGGGAAACGGGGGTATCACAGCCGATGAGAGCTGCTATTCGTTTGACGGCAACGGCGTGCTCTTTGAGCGGACGTTTGACACGCAGGGCGGCGCAATATTCGCCATTCACGATTATTCGCAAAAGGATTCCGGATTGCTCACTACCATCCTGCCCGCGGAATTCGTGCCGGACCTTATTTCCATCATGGACGTGCTCCGGGCGAGCGGCGCGCAGGTGAACGAAATCGCGCTCAAAAATCTTGAGCTCCAGCAGATGGACGTGGCGCTCACGGGCGGCCCGGCGCTCTATTTCAGTCTGCGTTTCCCGGCGGACGGGGACCTTGCGGTGCTGCGTGAACTTATGGCAAAGCCGAACTTCAACAAGCTCCAGTACGTTGACTTCACGGTGGAGAACCGTGCGTATTACAAATAGCTTACAAGTGATAGATAAAAATGGAGGTCCCGGCGCGGTAATTGGGCGGCGGCACGTTGCCCATGCCGGCCGCGGGCGGACGGAGCGCCGTGAGCCATGAATACGTGTCTGACGCGTTGCGGAGCTGGTTCTGTTCCAGCGGTTGCGTGGCGCCCTCCAGGGTGTTCACGGAAACAGCGAGCCAGTGGATGCCCTGGCCAGCAGGATTTCCTTTGGACGAAGACCAGTCAACCTCTTTGTTCCCCAGATAATAGTGGGGATTCCCGCCGCCAAAGTAATCCACGGCGATTTTGTCTATCTCCGGATGTGCGTTCACGAAAGATTGTAAGCGGAGCAGGTCCTGTCCCCAATCGTAGTTGGAATCGGTCACGTAATGGTAGCCGTTCCAGATGCCGCCGCCGAATTCGTTGAAATAAGAGAGGAAGTATGGCGCGGCAAAAAGCGTTTCAAGAAGAAGCCAGATAAGGAGAAGGATAAGGACAACATATTTGATGGCGGAATATGCGAACGACCGCGCCGTGGCGCCAAGGGCGGCGCCCGCGCCCGCAATGAACGAACCGAGCGAAGGGATATGAATGTTCGCTATCCATTTTTTCCAGACGCTCGCGGAGAGGATGAAAATGAGCGGGATGGTGGGCATGAGGTGGCGGAGGCCTATGTTCAGCGTGCTCTGTACGCTGTAGCCCCAGTAGAGGACTATGAATGACGCCATGGAGAATTCGGCAAAGTTCACGCCGATGTAATCAAAAATGCGGCGGGAGCGGCCGCGGCCGTCGTGCGGATCGCGGCGGACCATCCACCAGACGGCAAGGATGAGCGCCGTAAGGACAATGGCGAGCGTGGGGATGGGTTCCTTAAGGAGGAAGAGGAGCGGGAAGTACGTCCAGCCGCCGCTGCCCACCACATGGCCCATGAAGTAGATGGTGTTCCCGCCGCCCACGCGCTGGATTACCATGAGGACGCCGAGCATATATTCTGCATACGGCCGGAGGAGGGGATTCCGCGCCATCCAGATATCCAGGTTTGCAAGGCAGCGCATGCCGGAGCAGTGCGCGCCGGCGGGCGGCGGGCCGCCCGCGAAGGAGCCAAGGATGAACGCCGTGTCATTGACCTGCTTGGGGATAGGGTAGTTCACGGTGAAAAGAAAATACAGCGGATAAATGATGAAGATATATCCGATCGCAAAAATAAGGATGAGGCGCCAGATCCAGGAAAGCCCGTACTTTACGGAGGCCCTGAGCCGGTGTTCCATAACGGTTTGGCGGAGCCAAAGCATGAAGGCAAGGAACATGAAAAGCGGCACCAGGAGCGGCGTGGAGAATTTGAGCGCCTGCGCCACGCCAAAGGACAATCCGGCGAACCACAGATGCCTGGTGCTTGGGGTCTCCACGTATTTTATGAAAAAGTATGTGGCAAAGATGATGCCGAACGCGGCGCCCACGTCCGTGGTCACATAGTGCCCCTGCGCAAGGACGGTCGGATCAAACCCAAAAAGCGCGGCAGGGAGGAGCGCCCACCAGTCGCCGATCAGGCTCCGTGCAAGGAGATAGATGAAGAGGATCACAAGGAGCGTGATGATCATGGGGAAGATGCGTGCGGTCTGGATAATGGCGTTCGCATCATTGCCGGATTGGTACAGGAACTGGCTGCCCACGTCCCACTGCGCGTTCACCTGATTCTGCCAGGCGTCGCTTTGCGTGGGGAACGTTGGGTTCAAAAAAAGCACTGGCAGCATGGCAAGTGCCTTGACGAGCGGGGGATGTTCCGGGTTCAGGCGGTAATCAAGGTTATGCACGTAACCGTAGCCCGCGGGAATATGCGCAAGTTCGTCCATGATGGCCGAGTCCGTGCGCGAAGCCCAGAACATGAGGCCAAAGGAAGCGATCATAATGAGCGCGAGCGTCCACCAGGCAAAGCGGGAAGATATTCGTTTAAACATTACTTTTATTATAGAACAAATGGAAATAAAAATGATGCTACAATACGGATATGGCACGCACCGTCCCGCCGCCGCGCGAAAGCGAACAGATAAAACCAGAAGCGCTGGTGAAGGTCATCAAAAAAGAGCCCAAAGACCAGGCGTTGGAACAGAAAATATGGCATCCGCGTAAAAAGCCGCTTCCCAAGGGGATCATCTGGGGGATCGCAGGGCTTGCGGCGTTCTTTATTATCGGTTCGCTCATTTCTTTTTATGTGGTCCGTGCGCGGGTCACGGCATCGCTTTCAGAGAATCTTGGCACGCTCCGTTCTGGCGTGGAAGATTTACAGAACTTTGATCCGCAGGGTGCCCGGCAGGAATTTTCTTCTTTGCAGGGCATTTCCTCCGGGAACTTTGGTTCCATCGTGCAATCGCTCGGATTCCTTTTTAAAGGCGGGAACAATGCGGTAACGGCACTTTCCGATTTTGGGAACCAGCTCATGCTTTTCACGCAGGAGGTTGGTGATGTGGCGTCCAGTTCGTACGGGTTCATGAGTACGGGCAATGGCAGCGCCTTTGTGGGCGATCTTTCCCGCATGCGGGATACGCTCGCCGCCATAGACGCGGAGAGCAATACGCTCGCAAACGCCGCCTCGCTTCTTGGGGGATGGTCGTCCGTGGGCGGCGGCGATTTTTATCTTTCCTTAAAGACACAGGTGGAGGGCGCAAAGGGCGCATTGGATGCGTTCCTGCCGTGGCTTTCCGAACCGCAACCGCACCACCTTTTGGTGTTTCTGCAGAATCCTTCCGAGCTGCGCGCTGCGGGCGGATTCCTGGGAAGTTATGCGGATGTGACGGTGGCGAGCGGCAGCATCACGAACATTGACGTGCGTGACATTGCGGACGTGGACGCGGCGTTCACGGAAAAAATAATCCCGCCCAAGCCGCTCCAGCTAGAAGTAGGCGCATGGCGGCCGGCGGACGCGAACTGGTTTTTTGATTTTCCCACGTCCGCGTCAAAGACCATTGCGTTCTTTGAGGAATCGGGCCTCTATGCAAAATCATCCACCACGTTTGATGGGGCGGTGGCGATTTCGCCGGACGTGGTGCGGGACCTTCTTACCATCACGGGTCCCGTCACGGTGGGGAAGCAGTCCGTCACGTTCACGGCGGACAATTTTATGGTGCAGATACAGAACATTGTGCAGAAAGGACAAGCAACATCCGCAACGTATCCCAAAGCCGTGATTGGTGCGCTCACGGATGCGATTTTTGCAAAACTTGCATCCTCAACGCCGGATACGCGCACGGCGCTTTTCACGGACATGCTCAACTGGATAACCGGCAAGGACGTGATGGCGTATTTCAAGGATCCCGCCATGGAGGCGGTAGTGGATTCTTATGGCGCATCCGGCGCGGTCTATTCGTTGCCGCAGAAGTTCAACGGCGATTATCTTGCCGTAGTGGATACGAACATCAACGGGCAGAAGTCGGATCTGTATGTTTCCAGCACCATCGATTATACGGCGCAGATCAATGCTGACGGGACGCTGTCCGGACATCTTGCGGTCACGCGCAAACATAACGGGAACAAGAGCCCGTACTGGTGGTACAAAGCCGCGAACCAGGATTACGTCCAGATTTTTGTGCCGCCGGGCACCACGCTTTCAAACATCTCGGGCGGCGTCCTGAAAAAGATCGCGGCGCCGATCAATTATGCAAAAAACGGCTACGTGAGCGATCCGCTGGTGGCTGCCGTTGAATCCACCGAGCAGACGCTCTTTGCATATCCGGGCGTGGCGTGGCATACAGAATCAGGGAAGGAGGTTTTTGAGACATGGTCTACGGTAAAAGCAGGTGCTTCTACGCAATTCTCGCTGGATTATTCACACCAGCTTTTCCTTCCGCCTGCGCCGGGTGTCCAGTATCAGTTCGTGTTTGATAAGCAGGCCGGCACGCACCGTTCATATATCTATAATATTGAAGCGCCGCTCGGCTATGTGTTTGCGGAAACCGGCCTTGCCACGTATACGTACCATTCGGACGATCCGCCCGGCGAACTTGAAATTGATTTGACATTGCAGAGTTTATAGGATATAACGAGGGGAGCGCAGAAGAAAGCGCAAAAATAAAAAAAGGGGCGGATGATGAGATATGCAACCGGGATTGATATTGCATCGGGCATTTGGGAAGTAACCGCAAGGGACGATAACAGTTTTGGTTACATCCAGCTTTTTTTCCCCAAAATCTGCCAAGCGAAAAAGTCAGCGGTTGAAAGCTTGGTGGGCGATCAACATTCGTTGCTTGAGGTTCGGGCAGAATCCGCAACGCCGACCGCGATATCACGGTTCACCGTGATTGTCGGGGCTGTCTCTATCGTGCGGTTGGAGGTTATAGCCACCACCGCTCGCACCATGGAACTTCTCAGCCTGCTGGCGGGAAGAAACCATTTAGCGGTTCTCCGCGAATCTCCCGCCTCAAGCATGGAACTTTGGATTTCGTAGGCGGCATAGTTGGCAAGAAGGCCCGATCGCTGTTTGATCGGGCCCTAACCTTCTTTGTGATTTTTGCTGGTATACTAAGTGCAACGGAAAAAATGGAAAATTTGGAACGTATAAGGAACTTTGTCATCATCGCCCACATTGATTCGGGTAAATCAACGCTGGCCGACCGGTTTTTGGAAATCACGGGCACGGTGCCCATGCGTTCCATGCGCGCGCAGTATCTGGACCGGCTGCCGTTGGAGCGCGAGCGGGGGATCACCATAAAGATGGCGCCGGTGCGCATGGAGTACCAGCCCCAATTTTCAAGTTCCAATGTTCAATCTTCATTTAATGCGCAAGACACAATTTTCAATGCCAAGAAGGATCAAAAGTACATTCTGAATCTGATAGACACGCCGGGACATTCTGATTTTTCCTATGAAGTTTCCCGCGCACTCGCGGCAGTGGAAGGCGCCATATTGTTGATTGACGGCACAAAAGGGATCCAGGCGCAGACGCTTTCCAACCTGCGCTCGGCGCAGAAGGCGGGGCTTACCATAATCCCTGCGGTGAATAAGATCGACCTCGCCTTGCCGCAGATAGACCGCGTGGTGGAATCGGTATCCGAACTTTTGCAGGTGCCCGTGGAAAGCATTTTCCGCGTCTCTGCAAAGACGGGTGCGGGGGCAAAAGAACTTTTGGATGAAGTGGTGCGCAAGGTCCCGCCGCCGCATACAAACCCGGCCGCCAAAGGCGCGGAAGCAGGCGCGGGCGCAGGCGAACGGGCGCTCATTTTTGATTCGCTCTATGACGATCACAAAGGCATCATTGCTTTTGTGCGCGTGTTCGGCGGATCGTTCAGGGCGGAGAATATGAGGTTTGCCGCAACGGGCGCGGCGTTCAAACCAAAAGAGGTCGGCTATTTTGCGCCGGACCTTGTGGTCTCTTCCGCCATCACGAACGGGGAGATCGGCTATCTGGCAACGGGCCTGAAGGAGCCGGCACTGGTCGCGATCGGGGACACGGTATTCGCAAACGAAGCGCGGGGTGCGCATCCGGCGCCGCTTGCGGGTTACCGCGAGCCGGGGCCGGTGGTCTTCATCTCTTTTTATCCGGACGGCGACACGAAGTTTGACGACCTGAAGCGCGCGTTTGAAAAATTGCGCCTAAACGACGCGGCGCTTTCCTTTGAGCCGGACGCAAACGAAGCGCTCGGCCGCGGATTGAAAGTGGGCTTCCTTGGCCAGCTCCATTTTGAGATCACGTCAAGCCGCCTCATGCAGGAATATAACCTGGAATTTTTGACGAGCTTTCCCACCATTGCGTACCGCGTGCAGGATAAAGGCGTGGTGAGCGTCATCAAACAGCCGCAGGATTTCCCGGACAAGCCGGAGAAAGTCTGGGAGCCCATCGTGGACCTGGAGATCCTCACGCCGCAAAGGTATCTGAGCGCCGTGGTGAACCTCCAGACCGTGTTTGACCTTGAGGTGGGCCACGTACAGACGATCGGCGACAATCTTCTGATTGCGGCCAAGATGCCGTTGCGCGAGCTCATCCGCGACTTTGACGACCGGCTGAAATCGGCGTCGCAGGGATACGCATCGTTCACGTATGAATTAAGCGGGGAGCGCGAGGCGGACGTGGAGAAGCTGGAGATATTAATAGTAGAGGAGGTGGTGCCGGCGCTCACGCGCATTGTGCCGCGCAAAGACCTGGAACGAGAAGGACGGCAGACGGTCACGCGCCTGAAGGACCTTTTGCCCAAGGAGCAGTTCGTGCAGGCCATCCAGGCGCGGGCGCTCGGCCGCATCATAGCGCGGGAGACGATCCCAGCCATGAAAAAGGCGCTCGGCGACTTTGGCAAGAACGGCGGCGACCGCACGCGCAAGATGAAGCTGTGGCGCAAGCAGAAGCGCGGCAAGGAGAAGCTGCAAGGCATGGCGCGCGTGGAGTTGTCCCCGGAAGTGTTTCGGGAGATACTTAAGAAGTGAAGATTGCGGGCATTGTTGTTCTCATCATAGTCATTATTCTTGTCGGCACGCAGGTGTACGGATTTTTCATGCAGGAACGGCAATTAGGTACGAATCTTGCGGACATTGAGGCGCGGCTCACGCAGGCGCAGACCGATGAGGCGAACCTCCAATCGGAAGTGCAGTATCTGGCGAACCCGCTCAATCTGGAAAAGGAGCTGCGCGCCCGGTTCAATTATAAAAAGCCGGGGGAGACGATGATCGTGATCGTGCCCGCCGAGAGTTCCACGGCAAGCTCAACGCCGTAGGCGTGCTTCCCCTATATTGAAGATTGCGTGCGGGCGCGCTAGAATGGTTGCGTTGCGGGATTAGTACAGTGGCAGTACGTCTGCTTCCCAAGCAGAAGACGCGAGTTCGATTCTCGTATCCCGCTCACCGTAAAAACATATAGCACCGTGGCTTTTCCGGCCTTGCGGGAAAACATTGTCTTTTCATCTTGGTTGTGGTATACCAACGGCGTGGGTATAGGTTCTTTCACAACCACATAAACGGACGAAATTCAGGAAAAAAGGAGAGAGCAATGAAAAATGCATTGAACCTGCTTGCGGTTCTTGTGGTGGTTATGGGCATTTCCGGCATCTGCGCATATGCGCAGGCGCCGCCTGCACCGGCCGCGAACGTGAACGGGTCGGTCTCTGCGAACACCGCATTAACGTTTGGCGATCCAGGCACAGCCGGAGGATTTAACAACGGCCAGGGATTGTTCATATTCAACGTGGCCGATCCAACGACTGCGACCGCAAATGCGAACGTGAGTGTGGCAGGATCGGGGGTCGTTACGCCGGGGCAGAACTCGCTTGCTTCGGCAAGTCTGTTCAGCGGCCTGGGCGCGATTTCCATTGACGGAAATCCCTCGAACTTCACTGTCTTCGGAACCGGCGTCCAGAGCAACTGGGCAACACTTTCATCGCCGTCGGTGATAAGCGGAATACAGAATTTCGCTACCGCCGGAGGACTGACGAATGCGCAGCTTATGGGTACGCTGTCCAATCCAAATCCAGATTCGGCGGCGGGCCAATTGGCAATCAACGCCAACGGGAACAGTGCGGTAACGTTTATCCAAACGCCATCATCGGTGCAGACCACCGCGATGACGCAGGGCGGATCTCTGGTGGGCATGACGCTCACCGGGACGAACGCCGCCATTTCTCCATTCACAGGAATGGCGACCGGCTCCGGCATGGTGGGCGCGCAAGGCATGGTACAGGACCCTACGGGCAGCATGTTCGCGGGATCCAGCATGCAGGGCATTGCGGGTTTCAATATACCCGCCGCGCTCACGTCCAGTATCGGCGGGTCGTTCAGACTGAACGGCGCCACCGGTGCGAGCTATGGAACAGGAAACGTCCAGGCAAGTGCAAGCGTCTCTGCAACCTCAACAACCAGTCATTGATCAAAAGGAGGGTAAATGAAATCAAGAAAGGTTCTTACGATATGTGCATGTGCGGTCATCCTCTTTTTGGGGAGGCCGCGTGATGTGATGGCTCAGGGCGGCGGCAATGCCACGGTGACCTCCAATGTCAATTCGGAGGCCACGGTGAATGCGGGGAACAACGTGAACTATGAGCGCCGGCAGTTCGTGCAGGCGATCCCCGTAGTCACCTCATTGTTTCCCCCGTACATGTATCCTCCCGGAACGCGGCAATTGTATTATCCGCCGGTATACCGGGAACTGACCATGGATGAAATGGAGCGGATGACGCTGAAGTTCGGCGCATCCGATATTCTCTTTTGGCGAAAGCGGCTGCACGGCACGCTGGTTGGCGCATCATTGCCGGCCAACGAGAAACCGATCAACCTTGTGCCATATTGGCCAAAGAACATTGCCAATCCGGGTGACAAGGTGTTGGGATCGGTCATCGTGATCGGCGACTTTCTCCATCCCGAAGAGCTCTACCTTGGGCTTGTTGAGGAGTGGGGAAAGAAGAAGACGGGCACCTCACGGATGGCAATATGCTTCTATGAGGTGAACGAAAGCGTGACCCGCGAGGGAATGATCGGACTTGGCGCCGCGGGGTCGCGCATAACCGAACCAGGGAGCGACAATGATGGCGCAAGCCTCATCGTAGGCGCTGGCGTAGGAAAGAGCAGGGGCCGCATTGAGAAAAGGATCGTGCTTGAGGCGCTTTGCCTCAATGACGGACCGCTCACTGCGCCGTCCATACCCAAGCAGGCTGAGGCCGAAGTACGGCAGGAAAAATCCGCTCCGCAGGCGTCTGCGCCGACCCCGCAACGGGTCGACGTATACGTGCATGTGGATGGGACGAAAGCCGAACCAACGCTTATGCAGGAGCAAGCGCCGGCAATGCCTGTTCCACAGGCAGCGGTGCCCGCTCCAAATCCTCAAGCCATGCATGAGGCATGCGCCGGGAAACCGCATACTATTGTCCTTTTTGGCTTCGGTTCCGCTGATTTGCATCTCGGAAAGTATGCGGGGCCGCTTAAGGAATTCGCAACTTGGATGAAGGCAAATCAGCAATGCCGCATCCAGGTTGAAGGTCATGCGAGCCAAGAAGGTTCGTACGGATTCAACGCAGAGCTGGCACGGAAAAGGGCAAAAGCGGTGTACGATTTCCTTGTTGCCTGCGGAGTAGATCCTTACCAATTCGCTTCGCTGGGAAAGGATAAATCAATCGCTGCTGTTCCCTCTGATAACCGGGCAGTAATCTTCAAGGTGATCGATCTTGATGCTGAACCAAGAAGGTGAACTGCCGTTTTTCTTCCAGCCGATATGGGCACTTGCCTTATCGGCCTAGCTTGCCCACTTGGGTAGCAAACCGTGAAGGAGACAATCATGAAAAGCTTGGCATTGCTCTGCGCGCTATCCTTTCCCGCCGTAATGTTTTCGGCATCGGAAACGGACAGGGCGGAGATTGTGTATGCACCGGCGGAGGTTTCTCTGCAGAGCGTCCAGACGCAATTTGACGCAACTGCAGGAACGATCTCCAAGCAATTAACCCGTGCCCCTAAAGGGAGCACGATTACCATCCAGATCGTCGGGGGCGCCGATCAGACCGGCAATTCTCCGGATAACGACAAGATCGCCGCATCCAGGGCGGAAAGGGTGGCGGCAACACTTGCAAAGAGATTTCCCATGGCAACCATTACGCCATTTTCTCTGAGCGATGATGCCAACGAACGGACTGTGCGGATCCAGTGGAAAATCACAGCTCCTCCACCCTTGCCGGTGGTCCCCAGAACGCCTGTGCGGGAGTTGCGGAGGATCATAGTCCTTGTATTGGTTCTTGGCGTGCTGACCATTGCGTTTATCATTGGCGCAATGCTCTACACGACCGCCGTAGTGAAAAAGGAAGGGAAAAAACAGATAGCGGCGGTTATCAAGCAAGTCACGCTTATTGACAGGCGCAACAACAGAAAGCTCCGCGTGCCGATTGTGCCGCACGAAGGCGGGATGTTCCGCTTGCCCGCTCGCTATCAGAATGGAAATCCGGTGGTGAGAGCGTCACTCCGGGACGCAACGAATGCATGCCAGCTATTATTGAATTCAAGCTGGCAAGAGGAAACCGACAGGCTAATCGCGAGCAAAGAAATAGAAGTCGAAGTTTTACCAGGCTGATTTCTTAAAACAGTCCATCTCCGTGCGGATGCCCACTTGGGTTCCGCAATAGGATCGCCCACTTGGGTATCCGCAGGATGGGGACGGTAATAAGGAGTCGCGTAAGTTCAAGGGTGGACCAAAAGTCCGCCCTTTTTTTGCGCTAGTCCTTTTTCTTAAACAAGCTGAGTACAAAGAGCGCGGCAGCCACCACTACAATAGTGGCGCCCTGGTCAAGGCCGTAGCGGGCGGCAAACCAGAAGCCAATAAGCATGGAGGCGATGGAAAGGACCATGGAGGCGATGAGGAACTTACCGAGCGAGTGCGTAAGCTGGCGCGCGGCGGAAGCGGGGATGATAATAAGCGAACCTACAAGCAGCGCACCGAGGAACCGCAGGGAAACAAGAATGGCAAGGCCGAAGATGAGCAGGAACCATAGATTCACCGCATTCACATTGATGCCCGCGGATGTTGCAAGCTCCGGCGAGAAAAGTGCGATGATCAGCTTATTCCGCAGCGCAAAAAGCGCCGCGATGACCACAATGCTCACCGCCATGCCGAACGCGAACTGGCCGGCAGAAAGGTTCCCGAAGCCGCCAAAGAGCGCGCCCACCAGGTCTTCCGTGGAATGAATAAGGAGCGCGCCGAGCGCGACGGATGAGGCAAAGATCACGCCGATCGCGGCCTCGGAGGAAAGCTCCGTAGATTTTTGAAGGTGCCAGATGAGGAGGATGCCCGCAAGAAGCGTAAGCCCGCCGCCAATGAGAGGATCTATCTTCCAGAGAATGGCAAGCCCGAGCCCCGGGATCGCAATATGGGACATGACGTCACCCGCGAGCACGGTCCGTTTCATAAGTGCGAACGAACCCACAAGTCCGGCGGCTGCGGCGGCAAAAATGGCAAGGATGATGGAAGTGGTGTCATTCATGGTGATGTTCTCCGGCATCATATTTAGCAGGGTGATGAAAATAATGGAAAAATTTGTGAGGGCCGTAAAGCTTCTCCAATATGTCCGGCGTGATTGCCTCGTCCGGCGAACCAAAACAAAGGCTCGTGACATTAAGGCAGAGCACTTTGGATGCGTAATTGTAGACAAAGTTCAGGTCATGCGAAACAAGGATCACCGTCATGCCGTATTCGTCCTGCAGGCGGTGGACCAGTTCGTACATTTGCTCTTCGCCCGGCTTGTCTATGCTTGCGGTCGGTTCGTCCAGAATGAGCACGTTGGGGTTTCCCAAAAGCGCAAAGGCAATGAGCCCGCGCTGGAACTGGCCGCCGGACAGGTGCCCTACGGAGGTTTTGAGGATCTTTTCATTGAGGCCTACGGTTTGGATGATGTCCTCCACCGCGCTTGCCGGCTGCTTGAGGACGGCGGCCTTCGCGGAAAGCAGGTTGTGCAGATTTACGGGGAGGTGCCGGTCAGCGTCTATCTTTTGCGGAACGTAGCCCACGCGCGTTCCCTTCGTCCACGTGATTATGCCTTCATAGGGGACTATACCGAGCAGTGCATGGAGGAGAACGCTCTTTCCGGCGCCGTTCGGCCCCACCACGGCGAGCGTGTCCTTGGTGCTGAGCGAGAACGAGACATGGGAAAGTGCCGGCTCTCCGCCGAACTTCACCGAGAGATCGTTCACTCTTAGCAGTTCCGCCATACTTTCCATTGTATCCGAAATTCTTGTTTTCTTCATCTTTTCTATGGTATAAGCAGCGTATTGTTCCTTTACATCACAGGTTCGGCACTTTTTCAATTTAATAGTGAAAAAGAGTCGAAACTAAATACAACATAAAGAATAGAATGACAGTTACGATACGAAGGATCGCTCTTATAGGGGCGGGCATCCTTATCTTTGCGAATTCATTCATGCCGATCGCAGGCCTTATAGCGGCACAAGCGGACAGTTCCGCAACCGCAACAACCACGGCGATCACCGCGGCAAGCGGCACGAGCGCGCAAAGCAGCTCCTCGGGTAGCGTAAGCGTGAGCGTGACGGGCGGCGGTGCCACAAGCACCGTGACCGTTACGAGCACGTCAAGCGGCACGAGCACGAGCACGGATGCAACGGCGAACGCAAGTTCAAGCGCTCAGGTCACCATTATGGGGAATGCGGGTTCGATCCAGCTTCCCGCGCAGGCCGATCTTGGCATGGTGAAAACCGCGGATGTGGCAACCACCACGCCTGGCGGCACCATTCACTACACGTTGACCGTGCAGGCATGGGGTCCTGCGGCGTCGCTCGGCGCGTGCGTAACGGACAATTGGCCGCTGGGGCTCACGTTTGTGAGTGCGGCGCCCTCCATGGGAAGCTATGCAAGTTCCACGGGTACGTGGACGATAGGCGACATGCCGGCGAGTTCTACGGCGACGCTCACGATCACGGCAACCGTGGCCACAAGCACGCCGGTGAATTCCATCATCGTGAACAGCGCGGTGGCGAATGAAAGCACAACGGTGACCGATCCGAATGCGAATAATAATTTCGCCGAAGCACTGGTTACGGTTGTATCGGGAAGTGAAGCCACTTCCACGCCAACCTCAACTGCGCCGCTTACAATCCTGCCCGCAACATTGCCCACCGGCACGGTGAGTACCACGTACGCAGAGACGCTTACGGTATCCGGCGGTCCGGGACCTTTTGCGTGGTCGGTCGCTTCGGGCACATTGCCCACCGGCCTTGCGCTTGATGCATCTTCAACAAATGCAACAACCACGGTCGCAGGAACGCCGACAGCAACAGGTACGTTCAGCTTCGTCATTGGTGCGGCGAACAGCGCCACATCCACGAAGCAGGCATATACGGTCCTTATCCAGGAAGCAACCAGCACGTGCACTGCGGATTGCGGCGGTGGCGGCGGCGGGGGGAATCCCACGTCCACCCCTACTTCCACAATCCCGTCTGCTGATCTTATGATCACAAAGACTGCGGATGTGACCTCAACGGTTCCCGGCGGCACCATCAATTACACATTGACGGTGAGTGCGCTGGGTCCCGCAACATCCACCGGCGTTACGGCTACGGATACATTGCCTTCGGGCATTACCTTGGTGAACGCCACGGCATCGCTCGGTACGTACGCGAGTTCTACCGGGACATGGATCATCGGTAACATGCCGGCAAGTTCCACGGCAACGCTTGCGCTCAAAACCATGGTGAGCACAAGCACGCCCATCGGCACTACGGTCTTGAATACCGCAATGGTCGGCGAGAATGCGAGCACGACAGACGGAAACCCCGGCAACAATTCGTCAACGGTGCCGGTTCTTGTGACCACAAGCACGTGCATCACAGACCTCGCGCAGTGCGCGGACATTGCCATCGTAAAATCGGTGGATAATACCGCGCCGCAGGCGGGGGATACCGTGAACTATCTGCTTACGGTGACGGCCTTCGGTCCCGCAACCTCAACCTTTGTGGTTGCGAACGACCTCCTGCCGTCCGGATTAAGCCTGGTTTCCGCAACATCCTCGGAGGGCACGTATAACATGACCTCCGGCGTGTGGAGCGTGGGCACGATCTCCCCGAACGCAACGGCGACCCTTGCCATCGCGGCCATGGTGGACGCGAATGCGGCGGGCAAGACAATCACGAACACATCTACGGTTGCAGAATTGAGTTCGCTTATCGATCCGAATCCCACCAACAATTCTTCTTCTGTAAGCATTACGGTGCGGGCCTCAAGCACGGTTCCCCAAGCGGGGCTCACGATTGCGAAGACGGCCGACGTGACCTCTACGGATGAAGGCGGCACCGTGAACTACACGCTGACCGTGGATGCGCTTGGTCCTGCGACCTCAATGGGGGTCGTGGCGACAGATACCCTACCTTCCGGCCTTACCTTTGTGAATGCCACGGCATCGCTCGGTGCCTATGCCAGTTCCACTGGCACATGGACAATCGGCGATATGAGTCCGAGCTCCACCGCAACGCTTGTGATACGGGCGACGGTGAATGCGGGTACTGCCGGTACCACGATCACGAATGTAGGATTGGTGGGCGAAAGCGCGAGCAGCACGAATCCGAACCCTGGCACCTCATCGACCATACCAGTCGTCATCAATCCCAATCCATGCACTTCTAATTGTGGTGGTGGTGGAGGAGG
>VFSW01002748.1_pt1 | contig 26515 bp, 27 predicted proteins | sample 5358111 | NCBI WGS metagenome assembly VFSW01 (sample SAMN11554181, study PRJNA540505) | mine drainage metagenome | isolation source: sediment from site ElyBrook_90M | place: USA: Ely Copper Mine, Vershire, VT | collected 2017 | reverse complement strand
GCCACCATCGGCTAATCCTAAGCCGCGCGACCACTTACACCACGGGCTGCTAGGTGCTGCTTCGCCGACTTTGCAAATGGCGCTGATCCGGTCGCCGATTTTGATGCTCAGGATTCGTGCTTTCCATTTTTTTGTGAGGTCGAGCGCTACGCCGCTATGCTCAATTCCCGCAATATCCATGTCGACCAACGGCTCTCCATCGTCGGCGCGATGAATGTCTTGCACTGTACCGTGAACGGGAATCGGCTTTCCTATATAGGCTTCAAACAGTTGGCGTGCCTGAACCTCGGTTCGGCCTTCAAATAATCCCAGAATGAGCTTTGGAGTGAGAACGTCTCCATCTGAAAGGTCGGTAGGCGTAGGAATGACGGGCGTTGCCGTTGCTACAATTGGCGGAAGGCTCGGTTCGGCGTGCGCCGTAGACGCGGGAAAGGCTGTCGGCATGGAGTGTGGGATCGCAGGGCGATTTAGTGATCGCGTAATTTTGATAACCCCGAAGATGCAGAGCAGGACCAGTGGCAAAAACCCCCAAATGCTGCCACTGACGAAAGCTGGTGCGCGCCTCTTTAATTCATCGGAATTGCGGATAGCCGAATCCACGGCGAGCATCACCGAGCCGACATAAAGGCCGGTGTAAGCGATAGCTGAAAGAGCGTCCAAGCGAACCCCCGCGTCAGCGTAGTAGCTTTCCTCGGATACGAAAAACCCAAGGAAATACTCGCCTTCGCAGAGGCTTGTGTCAACTCAAACATAATCGCCCTCGCAGTTCAGGAGAATAAACATCGAAGCCCCGCGCCGATGCTGGCGCTCTAGCCGATATCCGACGCCGTGTTAGGGCAAAAGCAAGCCCCTCCATCGCAGGCCTTTGACCAATCTCCGCCGTCCGGTAATACTCCATCCACGGAGTTGACTCGGTGATAGCAAGTGTACTCTCGGCGGCGCTCCAGGGCGTCGATGCGTTCGGGGTCGAAGTCGAGGTCCATATCGGCAACGGCACGCAACCCGTCCTGAAGACCGTCGGACTGGCGGCTGGCGCGGTCAAAGAGTCCCAGGATCGGGTCAAACCCGCGGTCACCAATTCAGGCTTCTCGTTCCCCAATCGCACCATTACCATCAATCTCGCGCCCGCCGACATGCGCAAAGATGGATCCGCGTTCGACCTCCCGATCGCCCTGTCGCTGCTCGGTGCGACCGGACGCCTCACCAGCCGCGAGCGCCTGCGACGTTATCTCGTCATCGGCGAACTCGCGCTCGATGGCCGGGTGCGCGGCATCAAGGGCGCGCTGTCCACCGCGTTGCATGCGCGCGCCGCCAAGTATGATGGCCTCGTGTTGCCGCGCGAGAACGCGATGGAGGCCGCGGTGGTCGGCGATGGCGTCGCGATTCTGCCGGTCGATACGCTGCGCGAGACTCTGGAGTTCTTCGAGGGGCAGCGCGAGCTGATGCCGACCATGACCGACGTCGCCGCGATGTTCCAGGCGCATAGCCAGTACGAGGTCGACTTCAGCGATGTGAAGGGCCAGGAGCAAGCCAAGCGCGCACTCGAAGTGGCAGCGGCCGGCGGCCACAACGTGTTGATGATCGGGCCGCCCGGTTCGGGCAAGACGATGCTCGCGAAACGGCTCCCGACCATCCTGCCCGCGATGACTTTCGAGGAAGCGATCGAGGCCACCAAGGTTCATTCGGTGATGGGCCTTCTCGATGGGCGCGCGCTGATTTCGACGCGGCCGTTTCGCTCGCCTCATCACACGATTTCCGACGCGGGCCTGATCGGGGGCGGACCAGTGCCGCGACCCGGCGAAGTCAGCCTCGCGCATCATGGCGTGCTGTTCCTCGATGAGCTGCCGGAGTTTCGCAAGAACGTCCTCGAGGTGTTGCGCCAGCCGCTCGAGGATGCGCGCATCACCATTTCGCGCGTGATGGGCACCCTGACGTTTCCCGCATCCGTCATGTTGGTAGCCGCGATGAATCCGTGCCCCTGCGGCTTCTTCGGTGACGCGACCCATGAATGCACCTGTTCGCCGATCGTGATTCAGCGCTACCGCTCGCGCATTTCGGGACCGCTACTCGATCGCATCGACATTCACATCGAGGTGCCGGCGGTGCGCTACAAGGAGCTGACGGAAAAGTCCGACGGCGAATCATCCGAGCGAATCCGCGAGCGCGTCGACCGGGCGCGCGCGATTCAGCTCAAGCGTTTCGCCGGGATGAGTTTCTTTTGCAACGCGCAGATGGGTTCGCGGGAGCTGCGCGCGCATTGCCAGATCGAAGCTGCCGGTGAGCGCCTGCTGGAACTCGCGATCAATCGGCTGGGGCTCAGCGCGCGCGCCTACACCAGGATCCTCAAGGTCGCGAGGACGGTCGCGGATCTCGAGGCCTCCGAGCGCATCGAGGCTCATCACATCAGCGAGGCGATTCAGTATCGCTCGCTCGATCGCGCACCGCTCTGAGCGTCGCATCAACTCAAAGTTGCGCTGGTTGACGGCAGAGCGACATAAGCGTATTTGTCTCCTCAGATAAGTCCCTCGAATGGTCGTAACGCCGAAGGCACGGGTGGAAAAAGCCTTCGACGAGGGAGACATGGCTATGGGCAAGATGATTATCTTTGTCGGATTAGCATCTGCAGTGACCCTCGGCGCCCTCTTTCTGGCCGGCATGCTGAGCGGAATGGCGGGTTAGCCTACCAGCCGGCGGCCAGCCCCTCCGGCTCTGACCGGAATCGCATCTCCGTCAGGTCGGTTCCAATTCCGGAATCGAGATGGATGGATTTGTGTCTCGCGACGCCTATGATTGAAGCTCAATTTAAGCTCATCGGGTGGCGGAGGCGTCGTGTCTGAGAACAGGCTGGCCCCGGTCGATTCCATCAATCAGCTGATCCGCGAGAATCGCATCGCCGATTTCTCGTCGCCGAATCTTGCACTCGGGATACGGCCGCTGGAGTTCAGCCTCGGCACCTCGCGATGGTCATGGGAATCGCAGCCGCCATCGGTGCTGAATCCTTTCGGCATCGTGCAGGGCGGCTTCCTCGCGATTTTCATCGACGAGATGATGTCGACCGCGATCGCCTCGGTCCTCCAAGCCGGCGAATGGGCCGTCACCGCCGAGGTCAAACTGACTTATCTTCGCGCGTTGCGTCCGGGTCCGCTGAATGGCGATGCGCGGGTCATCCGCCGCACGCGCGCGCTCGCGTTCATGGAAGCTTCGATTGCAAATGAGCGCGGCGAAGTAGCGGTGACTGCGAGTTCCACTTGGGCCATCTCGAAAGCTTGAGCAAATCCTGAGGATGGCCACTGGCCCATCATCTCAAGTTCAAAAGCTCCATGCGCTGGCGACCGCCCGCATCATCAGGTTCGGTGCGCAATGGAAGGTTTCCGAGGACCTGGTGCGCGAGACTCTTGGGCGCAGCGTCGCGTCTTGGGGTGGCGTCGAGCGCGGCGAATCGGTCGAAGACTATCTCGAATCGCTGCGCGCGGAGGACCTCGCACTCGCGATCGCCTGCCGTGCGGGAGATGCGACGGCATGGGAAAGTTTCATCGAAAAGTATCGGCCCATTTTGTATGCCTCGGCGCGCGCCATCTGTCGCGAGGAAAGCGCGGCGCGCGAGCTCGCCGGTTCGATGTGGGCCGAGCTGTACGGCGTGGACGCGAGAGGCGCTGCACGTCGTTCGCTGCTCGACTATTTTCACGGGCGCAGCTCGCTGGCGACGTGGCTACGCGCGATTCTGGCGCAGCGGCACATCGACGGCATCCGAAGCTCGCGGCGTTTCGAGCCGCTCGACGATTCGCAGGCGCATGACTCGCGAACTTCGCAAGAGTCGGTCGACCCGCCGGAGCCGGGTCAATCGCGGATGATGGAGCTCTTCGCGGCGGTGCTCAGCGCGGCGATAACAGGTCTCGCCGACAAGGATCGTGTGCGCCTCAGCTACTATTATCGCGATGAGCTTTCGCTGCGTGAGATCGCTCGCGCGATGGACGAGCACGAATCGACGGTATCGCGAAAGCTGGAGCGGACGCGGCGCGAGTTGCGCAACAATGTCGAGCGCGAGCTGCGCCGAACCCATCGGATGAGCGCCGAGCAGATTCAGCTTTGTTACGATCACGCGGCGGAAGACGCACCGTTCAATTTGGGCTCCGTACTTATCGCGCAAAAGAAGGAAGGCGGTTCGTTCTAAGATCGAGGACAGAGTTGGCGAGCGGAAGAAAATCGACCGATGCCTTCGAGGCGGCGCTCAAACGCGAATTGCAAAGCGCGTTGCCATCGAGTCTTGCGGACTGCCCGGCTCCGGAGGTTCTCGCCGCCTATTACGATCGCTCGCTGATGCGAAGCGAGCGTGCGCGCGTCGATTCGCATCTGGTTTCATGCGTGCGATGCCAATCGATGATGGCGTCGATCGCGCGCGCTGACGATCGCACGACGGTTCCCGAAACTGCGCGCGGCATCTTTTGGATCACTCGCCTCCTCGCGCCGGTCGCCGTAGTCGGAATTGTGATCGCGGTCGCGATCGGCATACACACGCGCGAGCAGAGTGCTCCCGAGGTAATCGCACTCGCCTCGCAGGCGGTTTCGTTCAAACCAGAAATCGCGGAACCCGCGCCTGCGCTTCCCGCTCCCAAGGCCGCCGCCCCGGCCCAACGAGAGATCACGATTCCGGGCACGCCGCCACCGGGAGCCATCGGAGAGTCGCCGAGGGCGAAGATTTCGACCCATCACCGTCACACGACCACCATGAAACTCGCATCTCCGTCCGTCGCGAGCTCGGGTCCGACGCGACTAGAAGCGCCTTCCGCGGCCAGCGCATCAGACTTGAGCAGCGCTCCTGGCGCGCCTAACGCCGGAGCATCCGCGCTGGCGGAGCAATCTGCTCGAAGCGAGATTGTGGAGGACAAATCCCCGCCGCCACTAGCCACGAATTCGATCTCGGCGGGCGAAGCGCCTGCAACCGTGCCGCCGCAATCCGCCCCCGCGGTATCGGCGCCTGCGATGGTAGCTTCCGGTGGCGGGCCTGGTGCTCCAGCGGGTGCGCCGCCTTTCAAGCCCTCGGCACCGCAGGGGATTTACTTTTCCACGATGCCCGACCCCGAAGTATCATGGCACGTTGGTGATAATGGACTGATCATGCGCCAAACCGGGTCAGGCCCATGGATCTCGCAGAGCAGCGGCGTCACGACCGACCTGCTCGATGGTTCGGCGGCCTCCCACAGCGTTTGTTGGGTCGTGGGCAAGTCCGGCACCCTTCTTCGCACCACCGATGGTGGCGAACATTGGCAACGGGTCACCCCGCCATCCGCTCATGACCTGATCGCCGTCACCGCGACTAACTCTCAGATCGCAACAGTTACCGCGGAGCCGGGCGTTCGCTTCACCACCCACGATGGCGGTGTGACCTGGGCCGCGCAGTAACGATCGCTACCCTCTTCCGCTAGTATTTCACTCGTAGTAGTGGCTACCTCCTCATGGCTTCGAGATCGGATCATCTTCAGATAACCCCCGGCAGCTCGCATTGGGGTGCCTTCAACGCGGTCGTCGAAGACGGACGCCTGATCGACTGCCGGCCGTTCGAGCACGATCCCGATCCCTCGCCGATGCTGCGCTCGATTCCCGACGCGGTCCATCATCACAGCCGCGTCGCCAAGCCCGCGATTCGCGAGGGATGGCTGAATCACGGGCCGGGCGCGGCGAACGAGGGCCGCGGCGGGGATCGCTTCGTCGAGGTGTCGTGGGAAAGCGCTATCGATCTCGTCGCCAATGAACTCAAACGGGTGATTCGTGAGCATGGCAACCGCGCGATTTTTGGAGGCTCCTACGGATGGGCGAGCGCGGGCCGATTTCATCACGCCCAGTATCAGTTGCGCCGCTTCCTCGCGACGATTGGCGGCTTCACTAATTCGAAAGAGACTTACAGCAATGCGGCCGGCGCGGTGCTGGTACGGAATGTCCTCGGCACCCATAACGCCATCAATGGCCCCGGCACCAGTTGGCAAAGTATCGCCGAGCACACCAAGCTGATTGTGATGTTCGGCGGCCTGCCGATTCGCAACACCCAGGTCACTCCGGGCGGCGCGGTGGAGCATCGCACGCGCGAGTGGCTCCATCGCCTCAAAGCGGCGGGGGTGAAATTCGTCAACCTCAGCCCGATGCGCGACGATGCGGCCGCGTTCCTCGAGGCCGAATGGCTCGCGCCGCGGCCGCATAGCGATACCGCGATCATGCTCGCACTCGCGCACACGCTCGTGACCGAGGAGTTGCACGATGCGGATTTCCTCGCGCGATATTGTGTCGGTTTCGAACGATTCCGCGATTATCTCCTCGGTCGCGACGACGGCATAGCAAAAGATGCCGGCTGGGCCGCGCATCTCAGCGAGATTCCTGCCGACACGATTCGTGATCTCGCCCGGAAGATGGCCGCCACACGCAGCTTCATCACCGTGAACTGGTCGCTGCAACGCGCCGATCATGGTGAGCAGCCGTTCTGGGCGGCGATCGTGCTTGCCGCGATGCTCGGTCAGATCGGGCTTCCGGGCGGCGGTTTCGGATTCGGCTACGGCAGCATGGAGGGCCTCGCGGGTCTGCGCCAGGATGCGCCCACTCCCTCGCTGCCGATGGGCCACAATCCGGTGCGCGATTTCATTCCCGTTGCGCGCATCGCGGATTTGCTGCTGAATCCGGGCGCGCCGTTTCAGTACGACGGCCAGGACCTCACCTACCCCGACATCAAGCTGGTGTATTGGAGCGGCGGCAATCCGTTCCATCATCATCAGGATATCAACCGGCTGATTCGCGCATGGCGCCGGCCCGACACCGTGATCGTCAACGAGGCGTATTGGACCGCGACCGCGCGCCATTCGGATATCGTGCTACCCGCCACCACCAGCCTCGAGCGCAATGATCTCGGCGCGGCATCGCGCGATCGTTTTATCATCGCAATGAAGCAGGCGATCGCGCCGGTGGGCCTCGCGCGCAACGACTTCGAGGTGTTTTCCGATCTAGCTGAGCGATTTGAGCTGCGCGATCTGTTCACCGAGATGCGCACCGAGATGGAGTGGGTGCGCTATCTATACGAGACCGCGAGTGAGCAAGGCGCGAAGAGCGGCAGGCCGTGGATTTCCTTCGATGAGTTTTGGGAGCAGGGCTACTTCGAGATGGCTGCATCGCCCAAGCCGATCGTGCTGTTCGAAAAATTCCGCGCCAATCCGAATCGGCATAAGCTCGCGACGCCCTCGGGACGCATCGAGATTTTTTCCGAGAGGATCGCCGGCTTCAGCTATGACGATTGCCTCGGACATCCGGCCTGGCTGGAGCCGGCAGAATGGCTCGGGAGTTCGATCGCGAAGGAGTTCCCGCTGCACCTGATCACGACGCAGCCGAGCACGAGGCTGCACAGCCAGATGGACATGGGACGCGTCAGCCAGGCCACCAAAGTCGCAGGACGCGAACCGATTCGCATCAATTGCGAGGATGCGGCTGCGCGCGGCATTTCGAATGGCAACATCGTGCGAGTGTTCAACCATCGCGGCGCGATTCTCGCGGGAGCCTCGGTCAGCGACGAGATTCGGCGCGGCGTCGTGCAGATGTCCACTGGTGCGTGGTATGACCCCGAGCAACCCGGAGTCATCGGCACGCTCGACAAGCATGGCAACCCCAATGTGTTGACGCTGGACAAGGGAACCTCGCGCCTCGCACAGGGTCCGAGCGCACAGACCACGCTGGTCGAAGTCGAGAAGTTCGTCGGCGAACCTCCTCAGGTGACCGCCTTCGATCCACCCCTCTCCCGCGGGTGAGCTTGCGAAGCCGCACGTTGGGAGAGGTCGAAGTCGAACTTTCAGGTTCGACTTCGGGTGAGGGCCGCGCGCTTCGCGCGGTGGTGGAGCAGCATCAACCTCGACTATCCTGACTGCTCGCAGCAACCCGTACGGAGGAAGCGATGATCGGCATCTATTGGCTGCGCGCGGATCCCCTCGGGTTGACTGTCCTTCGATGCGGTCTTTATAGTTGACCCACAAGGTCCATTAAGTTTTGAGCGTCCAGTCGCTGCTCGCGCATAAGGTCGAAGAATGAAAAGACGGGAAGAGATGACCCTGATGGAACGGGCTTACGTGCCCGAAATCCTGCGGGGTCTTGCAGTTACCAATTTCCACTTCATGCGCAATCTCGCCATCAACATCGGGCAACTCTTCGGATTGGCCAAAGATCGCCGCGCTAACGAGACGAGCCAATATCCCGAGCAGCGCAAGCACTATCCCGATCATTTTCGCGGCAGCCATCGCCTGACCCTGCGCGAGGACAGCTCGGTCCGATGCACCGCATGCTTCCTGTGCGCGACCGCATGCCCCGCGCAATGCATCTACATCGAGGCGGGTGAGTCGCCCGATCCGCACGTCGAAAAGTATCCGCTGCGCTATGAGATCGACACGCTGCGATGCATCTACTGTGGGCTATGCGTCGAGGCCTGCCCGTGCGACGCCATCCGAATGGACACCTACGTTCATCCACGCATCTGGGGTTTCGATCGCAAGGACTTCGTCGAGAACAAGCAGCAGCTGATGCATCGCTCGACGGTGCTCGCCGAGACGGGCCGCGACGGCAACATGGACGAGATGCAGCAGTGGTACAAAGAGCAGGATGCCGCCGTCTACAACCCTCAGCGCCCCGAACTGAAGCGCTACACCGACCGCGCCGTTCCGCTCGAAGCTGAGAAGCACCCCGCGCCGGAGCCCGAAGAGCTGCCCGCGATCGATCGGCATCAGCATGCGCCGGGCGGCAAGTAATCGCCGATGACGCGAGTTACGATTGGGCTCACGATACTCGGCCTCGTCATTCTATTCGTCGCGTATGGAAAGGGCGTGCGCGTCATTCACGGTGGCGATGTTCTCAGCCACATGTATTGGGCAACCGCCGCGCTGTTCTTCGTGGCGCTGGCGAACTTCATCGCAATCGCGCATCTGGCGCGCGCCGAGCGCATGATCCAGCAGCTTCGAGCGTTATGCGAAAAGAACGGCATCGCATACGGTGAAGATTGAGATGCCGATTGAATTTTCAATCTGACGCATCGCGATCTAAGCTATACTGATTGATTCCTCTACGCCTCGCTGGGAGCTGGGAGATAATTACATGACTCAAATAGAGGCTGCTCGAAAGGGCATTATCACTCAACAGATCGCCGAGGTCGCGGAAGACGAGGGCCTCGCGCCCGAGTTGATTCGCGAGCGCGTTTCGACCGGCGAGATTGTCATCCCGCGCAACATCCATCATGAGTTCCGCGCGATCGGCGTGGGCAAGGGACTGCGCACCAAGGTCAATTCGAACATCGGTGCGTCCAACTTCCATCAGTTCCTCGAGGAAGAAATCGAGAAGCTCTACACCTCGGTCCGCTTCGGCGCGGATTCGGTGATGGATCTCTCGACCGGCACCGACCTCGACAAGATTCGCGTCGAGCTGGTCTCGCGATGCTCGGTGATGATCGGCACGGTGCCGATTTACCAGGTCGGCTCCGAGGGCTCGATCATGGAACTCGGCGCGGACAAATTTCTCGACGTCATCGAGCGGCAGGCGAAGCAGGGCGTGGACTTCATGACGCTCCATTGCGGCGTGACACGCGAGACGGTGAAACGGCTGCGCAACCATCCCCGTATCGAGGGTATCGTTTCGCGCGGCGGCGCGCTCCTCGCGGCGTGGATCGAGCGCACCGGCAACGAAAATCCGCTCTTCGAGCATTTCGACGAAGTATGCGAGATCTGCCGCCAGCATGACGTGACGATCTCGATGGGCGATGGGCTCCGTCCGGGCGCCACCGGCGATGCAACCGATCGCGGTCAAATTGGTGAGCTGCTCGTGATGGGCGAACTGACTGAGCGCGCCCGCAAACTCGGCGTCCAGGTGATGATCGAAGGCCCCGGCCATGTGCCGCTGGATCAAATCGAAGCCAACGTGAAACTCGAGAAGCGCGTCTGCGCGGGCGCCCCTTTCTATGTGCTGGGGCCGCTGACCTGCGACGTCGCGCCGGGCTACGATCACATTACCGGCGCCATCGGCGGCGCGATTGCCGCGGCGAACGGCACCGATTTCCTTTGCTATGTCACGCCAGCCGAGCATCTGCGGCTGCCGGATATAGATGATGTGCGCGACGGTGTCATCGCCACCCGCATCGCGGCGCATTCCGGTGACCTCGTTAAGGGTGTGCGCGGCGCGAAAGTGTGGAACGACCAGATGTCGCGCTATCGCAAGGCGCTCAACTGGGAGGGCATGTACGCGATGGCGATGGACCCGGACAAGGCGCGCCGTTACAAGGAAGAGAGCGAGGCGTCCGGCTCCAACGTATGCTCTATGTGCGGGTCGCTGTGTTCGATCAACATCGACAACGCGGCCATCAAGTTTGTGAAGAAGCGGAACGAGCAGGCGGTCGAAATACACGCCGCGGGAAGATGATTACAATTAACGTCCGACGTTAATCGCGAGAAGCATATGGCAAAGAGTTCCAAAAATATAATCGACGAAGCGCGCAAGGAAATTCCCCAGCTCGATATCGATGCCGCGCGCAAGCTGATGGAGCAGCCCGGCACCGTGACTATCGATGTGCGCGAGAGCGACGAATGGCGCCAGGGCCATCTGCCCAACGCGATCGCGATTCCGCGCGGCTTCCTCGAATTGCGCGTCGAGGAAAAAGTTCCCGACCACAACACTCCGGTCATCCTCCAGTGCGCCTCGGGCACCCGGTCGCTGCTGGCGGCGCGCGCGCTCAAGGAACTCGGCTATACCAATGTCTACAACCTGGTCGGCGGATTTAACTCGTGGAAGGATCGCGGACTGCCCTGGGTCGCCGATCGTCAGTTCACCCAGGATGAGATCACGCGCTACTCGCGTCATTTCGTAATTCCCGAGGTGGGTGAGAAGGGCCAGGCGAAGCTCCTCGATTCTAAAGTCCTGCTGTTAGGCGCGGGAGCGCTGGGCTCCTCATCGTCGTTGTATCTTGCGGCGGCCGGCGTCGGCACCATCGGCCTGGTCGACTTCGATGTCGTCGATCTCTCGAACCTGCAGCGTCAGATCATCCATACGACGGAACGCGTCGGCATGCGCAAGACCGAATCGGCGGAGACCGCGATTCATGCGCTCAATCCCGCCATCAAGGTGAATCGTCACGAGGTCCGGCTTTCGTCGGAGAACGTGATGGACATCATCAAGGATTACGACGTCATCGTGAACTGCGGCGACAACTTCCCCACCCGTTACCTCATCAATGATGCATGCGTGTTCGCGAAGAAACCGCTGGTGGACGGTGCGATTTTCCGCTTCGAAGGCCAGGCCACCGTTTATCACACCGCGAAGGGCGGCCCCTGCTATCGATGCCTCTATCCCGAGCCCGCGCCGCCTGACATGGCGCCCTCGTGCGCGGAGGCGGGGGTGCTTGGCGCGCTGCCCGGAATCATCGGATCGATTGAAGCGCTCGAAACCATCAAGCTGCTGCTCAATGCCGGCGAGCCGCTCATCGGGCGGATGGTCTATTTCGATACGCTTTCGACGCGTGATTATGTGCGGACGTTGAAGATTCGCAAGGATCCGGACTGCCCGGTGTGCAGCGAGCATCCGACGCAGACCACGCTCATCGATTACGAGGCGTTCTGCGGTCTGGCTCCAGCGACAAGCGCGACGCCCGATGGTGCGACGCATCACGCCGAGGCGAACGGCGCCGCCGCTCATCCGGCCGGGCGTTAGCCGCTGAGCTGAAATCACGATGAATCCTAAACCAGCGGGCGTCTTAAAAAAGGCGCCCGCTCTTCTTTCAACTTCCGCATACATCTAGATAATGAACTGAATGGCGCTCGGACCTTTTTACGTGGCGGATAAATTGAGATCGGGAAAGGGCATACGCGGGACCGCGTTGCTGATGCGCCATGGCGAGACCGCATGGAACCGTATCGGGCGCGTGATGGGTCACAATCCCATCGACCTCGACGAGGCGGGCCGCGCGCAAGTCGAGTTGGCGGTGCCGGCGGCGCACGCGATCAAACCGGACCTCATCATCAGCAGTCCGCTGCCGCGTGCGAAGCAATCGGCCGAGATCATCGCCGCGGGTATCGGCGGCCTCGAGGTCACCGAAGATCCCGACCTCGAGGAAGTGCGCTACGGCCGCTGGGAAGGGATGGTATTCGAGGACCTCATCGACGACCCCGAATACGTCCTTTATCGCGAGCACCCGCTAACGACGCCGACTCCCGGTGGCGAGACTATCGCGCAAGTGCAGGAACGCGGCATGCGCGCGGTGCGGCGCGCGATCGAGGCGAATCCCGAAAAGCGCATCCTGTTCGTCTCGCATGGCGACATCATTCGCACCGTGCTGGCGCATTTCGTCGGCGCGGAGCTGGCGCACTTCCGGCGTATCCGGGTCGACAACGCGACTTTCTCGGCGATACAGGTTGTAGGCGATTTCGCCGAAGTGAAGTTCATGAACCTGTTGCCCGACCCCGAGCGCGCATTTATCCCGCCGTTCAAGATTCCCCCGCGCAAACCCAGACCCGAGTAACCTCTTCGCGGCGTTTGGGGGTTTCGCCGCGACCGCCGTACAATCCATGCAGTGCGGGCGCGATAATTTCCGGCGCTCGCGCGGGAGGTACTGGCGATGGCGAAAATCGACGGCGGCGAAATGATGGTGCGCGCGCTCGAGCACGAGGGCGTGCATGAAATCTTCACTCTCCACGGCGGGCATCTCGATTCGATCTATGCGGCGGCCGCACGGCACGATTTCCGCGTCATCGATACACGCCACGAACAGGCCGCGGCGCATATGGCCGACGGCTGGGCGCGCACCACCGGCCGCCCCGGCGTCGCGATCGTCACCGCGGGTCCGGGCGTGACCGATGCGGTCACCGGCGTCGCCAATGCTTTCATGGATTCGATTCCGATGGTGTTGATTGGCGGCCGTAGCCCCCTCGCCGACGACGACAAACTGCCGCTGCAGGCGGTCGATCAGATGGGCATCCTGCGTCCCATCACGAAATGGGCGCGCTCGGTAACGCATACCGAGCGGATTCCGGAATTTGTGGCCGCGGCGTTCCGCCATGCCGTCTCCGGACGCCCCGGCCCGGTGTTCCTCGAACTGCCGATCGATGTGCTGTTTCGGCGCGCCGAGGAATCCGAGATCGAATTCCCGAAAGATTATCGTCCCAAAATGACCGCCGGCCCGAGCCGCGAAGGGCTGCGCCAGGCGCTCGCTTGGTTGCGCGAGGCCAAGCGTCCCGCGATTTTTGCTGGCGGCGGTGTATGGTTTTCGCAGGCGGCTGAACTCACGCGCCTGGCGGAACTCGCACACATTCCCGTGATGAGCAATGCGAAGGCGCGCGGCACCGTTTCGGAAGAGCATCCGCTGAACTTCGGTGGCTTCGGCGCGATTCATCCGGCGGCGCATCGCAAGTTCGGCGGCGGCAGCGCGGATTTGGTGATTCTGCTCGGCACGCGCATCGGGATGTTCACCGGCGGGCGCAACTCGGTGATTCCACCCGACGCGCGCGTCATCCAGGTCGATATCGAGCCCGAAGAGATCGGCCGCAATCGCGACATTCAACTCGGCATCGTGTCGGATTGCCGCGAATTTGTCCGCCAGGCGATCGATGCGCTCGAAGGCGAGAAGATCGATCCGCACCAGGAATGGGTCGAACGCCTCACCGCGATTCGCGAGGCTGGCAAGCATCGCTTCGATGATGCGATCGCCAATCACACGGGCCCGATTCATCCGGCGCGCCTCGCCCATGACATCGCTAACGTGCTCGACAAGGATGCGATCGTGGTCGCCGATGGCGGCGAGACGGCGGCGTGGATGGGCAATGCATGGACGGCGCGTCATCCCGGGCATTTTCTCACCCACGGCTACCTGGGATGCCTGGGAGTAGGACTTCCCTTCGCTTTGGCGGCCAAGGCGGCGCATCCGGACAAGCAGGTGTTCTGCATCATCGGCGATGGATCATCGGGGCTGAATTTTTCGGAGTTCCACACCGGCGCGAAGAACAATCTCCCCATCACGGTCGTCGTCAACAATGACAAGCAGTGGGGGATGTCGAAGCACGGTCAGGAAATCATGTGGGGCAAGGGTCGGCACGTCGCCACGGAACTGGGGATGGTGCATTACGAGAAGGCCGCGCAGGGCCTCGGCGCCAATGGCGAACTGGTCGAGCGCCCGGAGGATATCGGGCCCGCGATGAAGCGCGCGCTCGCCGGCTCGCGCATCACATGCCTCAACATCGTGACCGACTCCGATGTCGTCGAACCCGGAACGCTGGCGATGTACAGCGCAGGATTGCCGAAGAAGCCCGAGCAATCGCCCGATGAGAAACCGGCCGAGAGCGAAGGGACCACCCTGCCCTACTACGGTAAGCGGAAGCTGGAATGATGCGACTCTAGTAAGGTGATCCCGCGTAGGCCGAGCCGGCGGTGGAGCGCGAGCCAACGTCGACGCCCTTGCGCACTCGCACATCCACTCCCGGATGCGTTGGAACGTCGACGCGCAGGCCTCGGTAACCACCGGCTCCGGGGTCTGGCGCGAGGAAACCCACCGTGTATTGCTGACGCAACTCGCGGCTGATTTCGCTACATGCGCTGGCCAGCGCACTGCCGTCGCCGACGGCACGGATGTTGTAAGTTTTCGCCCCGGTTTCCGTCGAGAGCATCCGCAGGGTTTCGACATCGACCTCTTCGGCTTCGTCCCTGCCGATTACAATCGGACCAAATGTGATGGTAGCTCCGCCGCCGACATTTGGATTGCCGATGCCGATCGAATAAATCAGCACGCCTTGACGACGTGCGAGCGACGCGACATCGGCGAGCGAATGGGCGCTGGTGTTATCCATCCCATCGGTGACCACCAACAACGCACGCTTGTCGTAGCGTCCACGTTGAAGCGTCACGAGACCGGTCACGACCGCATCGTAGAGCGAGGTCGAACCATAGGCATGCAACAGGGCCAGGCGATCCGCCACAAGGTTATGATCGGTGGTGAAACTCTGCAGCATGAACGGCTTGCCGGAGAACGCGAACAGAAACACGTCATCGCGATCGTTCAGGTTGCGCAGGAATTCCATAATCGCCGCGCGCGCCTGCCGAAGTTTCGGCTCCATGCTGCCCGAGGTATCGACCAGGATTCCCACCGACACCGGAGTGTTGAGGTCCTGGCGAAAGAACTCGATCGGCCGCTGCTGGCCATCCATGTAAAGCGTGAAGTCCTGCTTTTGCAGATCGGTCACGTAGCTCCCGTTCGGCTCCGTGACCGTGACGGTCACCTGCTGATAGCCGGGCTGGTCACGCAATTGACGCTTCGGGATGACGAGTTCCTGGGTCGACGGCTGCGGCGGCGGGATGCTGGGCTGAAGCTGTTCCGAAGGCGCCGTCGCGGGAAGCTCCAGCGTCGTACTGCCGCCGCCCTGATTCCCGGGTATCACCATCGGGACGGAGAGCGGAGGCGGCGTGGACTGCCGGTCGGCGGGGAGCATGTTCTGCTGCGCGGCCGCAGGAACCGCGAACGCGATCGCACCAAATAGGCACGCCGTCGCGAGCCCGGTCCTCGCTGCCTGCCACAAATGCCTGGCATTCAATGTCTTCACTGATGACTCATTCGCACGGTCAGTATGATCTTCCTATTTGCGGCGCTCCCGAGCAAGCCGGGGTCTCAAACCCCTACCTTCAACATACGCGAGATGGGGGGCCACGGTTTCGCCGGTTTGAGTGGAGTCGTCGCGTATGCCTAACATCTCCGTTACTGGCACGAACTATGGCGACGAAACCCCACCCGACCGAATCTCCCGATGTGGAACGAATCGCGTATTTCGTGATGGACGGCGACGGCAACATCGTCGAATGGGACGACGCCGCCGAAGCGATCTTCGGATGGTCGCGCGACGAGGCTCTCGGCGCCAGACTTTCGGAATTGATAATCCCCGAGCCGCAACGCGCGATTCACGAATACGGGCTAACCCGCTACAAGGCGACCGGCCAGGGGAAGTTCATCGGCAAGCCGATCCAGATCGTGACGCTCAATCGCAGCGGCGCCGAAGTTCCAGTCTCGATTGAGATCTCGATGGAACGCGAGGGCGAGAGGTATCGATTCCCGACCTTCGCGCGCATCGTGGAAAAAGACCCGCCAAATTAGGTCTTCCGCGGCAGAATTTTTCGGCCGTTGGTTCGTCTCATAGTATGCCGCTCGCACGGGCTGCCCTATCCAACCTCCCGAGGAAAATTCTTGGCCCCACTCTCCGAATCACAACTGCTGCGATTCCTTATCGAGATCGCCGCGCTACTGATTGTCAGCCGGGTGCTGGCCGAGATCGCCAAGCGCTTCGACCAGGCCCCGGTCATCGGCGAACTGCTGGCCGGAATCCTGCTCGGGAAATCCGTCCTCGGCCATCTCGCGCCGCCGCTCTATGCGTACCTCTTCACCGCCGATCCGCTGGTGATGCATCTGCTCGAAGGGATCGCGTGGATCGGCGCGATCATGTTGCTCTTGTACATCGGACTCGAGACTGAGCTCGAAATTCTGCATGGGCTGGGACGCACGGCGGCGATGATTTCAAGCTTCGGAATCGTGCTGCCCTTCGCCAGCGGCGTCGCCCTCGGTTACATGCTGCCGGCCAGCTATCTCGTGAACCCCAATGGGCGATTGATTTTCGCGCTGTTCATGGCGGTGGCGATGTCGATTTCGGCAGTGCCGGTGATTGCCAAGATTTTGCTCGATCTCGGCCTCATCAAGCGCGAACTCGGGATGCTGATTCTGGCCGGAGGCATCGTCGACGACACCACCGGATGGCTGTTGCTGTCGCTGGTCGCGGGCCTCGCGACGGCCGGCACTATCGATATCAAATCGGTCAGCGTGCTGGTCATCGAGGGCGCGGCGTTCCTCGGCTTCTGCTACTTCATCGGTTATCGCCTGGTGCGCAGCCTGATGCGATGGATCGACGACCGCACTTTCATCGAGCACGGCAAATTCAGCGCGATGATCATTATCGCGGTCATGTGCGGCGTGGTCACGCAATTCATCGGGCTGCACGCGGTGTTCGGCGCGTTCGTCGCCGGCCTGATGATTCGCAGCTCGACTCGCATCCGCGAGGCCGACCTCGATGAGCTGAAGGCAATCGGCCTCGGGGTAATGGCGCCGATCTTTTTCGCCTACTCCGGATTGAAGGCCGATCCGGCCAGCCTGGTGTCCCATCCGATCGTGCCGCTGATCGTGCTCGGAATCGCATGCGGCGGAAAACTCATCGGATGCGGCATCGGCGGACTGCTCGCGAAGCTGAAGCCGAAAGAAGCGTTGTCGGTCGCAATCGGCATGAACGCGCGCGGCGGCATGGAGATCATTGTCGCGTTGATCGGGCTCACCCTCGGCATCCTGACCCAGGAGATGTACACCATCATCATCATGGTCGCGATCGTCACCTCGGTCGCGGCGCCGCCCGCCCTCAAGTGGTCGCTGAGCAAGGTCGAGTTCACTCGCGGCGAAGAGGAGCGGATGGAGCGAGATAAGCTACTGGCGCGGCTTCCGCTCAGTCGCACGGGCGCCAAGCTGCTGGTGCTGAGCGGCGGCGGACCGCATTCGGACCTGGCGGCGCATATCGCGGCCGGCCTCGCCAGCCATCACGATGCGAGCATTACGGTGTTTCGCGCGATGACGCCGGGAACTCCCGACACCACCGCGCAATTCAACGAGCAGTTCGCACGCATCAAGGCGATCGCGGAATCGTCGGGCGCCAATAGCATCCTGCAGCGCACCGGCACCGCGGAGACGATTTCCGAGGCGATCGAGGAGGAAACCGCGCGCGGCTACGACGCGATTTTCGCGGGCGCCTCGCAGCTCGATGGCCACGCGGCCTTGAGTGGCGAGGTCCTGCGCGAGTTGGTTGCGAATGCGCAGGCTCCGGTGGTCATTGTGCGCGACGCGGGTGCGAAGGTGCCGCTGCAGCGGATTCTTTCGCCGATCACCGGCGCGGCGTTCTCGCGCCTCGGCGCGGCGGTCGCGATGCAATATACGCACACTTTCCAGGGTCAGCTCACGACGCTCTATGTGCGCGAGCGGCCGGCCTTGTCCCTCCCCACGATGCTGGTCGCACCCTCGCAGGCGGGTGACGGCGGCGAGGAATTTGTCGATGAGATCAAGCGGCTGGGCAACGAGCTCGGCGTTTCGGTGGTCACCAAAATCGGGTCGGGGCGTCGCGCCGAAGATGTCATCGTCAATGCGGCGTCGAATGGCGATTTCGATCTGCTGATAATGGGCGTGCTCTATCGCTCCTCGGATCAGCGGCTTTATTTCGGACCGAAGGTGCGCCAGATCCTGCGCAACGTGCGATGCTCGGTCGCGCTGGTGGTTCCTCCGCAACCCAAAAACTACCGAACCTGATTCGCGTCCATCACGAAACTTGCGCCCACTGGAGGCGACGTATTGAAATGCCAATTCCCCATCGGCTACTAGCGGTCATCCTCGCAGCTATCGTCATGCTCTCCCTTGCAGTTGCTCACCCACCGTCATTGTGCGCCAAGCCGCCCGGCGGCAGTGGCAACGTCAGTTTTCCGCATGACAATGTGAGCTGGTCGCCCGACGCGCGCTTCGTTGCCAACAACGTCAACGACTCCCCCGACGACCCCAAGTCGCCACATTCGGTCTTCCTTACCGACATGAAGACTGGGCAACGCTGGCTGCTGCATTCGTATCCACGGAAAGTCGATCTGCTGTGGTCGCCGGCCTCCAATGCCCTCGCGATAAACGATTGGGGCGCCGGCGATGAATCACAATGCATCGTCTACGTCCTGACCCCGCAGCGTGAACGGTTGGACCTGCGCGAGGAGTTCCTGAAATCGCGCCGTCCCGATCGCGAGAAGAAACTCGCCGCCGATCAGGTCGATTACGATCACAACTATGCCCACGCCATTGGATGGCTCTCGGCCCACAGCCTTCTGGTCGAGCTCGAAGGGCATAGTTCGGAGGCGAAGCGCTACTTCCTGTTGGAGTACGAATATCAGATCGGCGATTCCTTCCGGCTGCGAAAACGCGTCATCCATTGAAGGTGCGCGCCAGCGCCGTGGACGCAGCGATCGCGTGATGCTACTCAGATGCGGGAGGTCTTCCCGTCATGGATGCACACGCCGAGATTTGCCGCGCCATCGATCAATACAAGGAGCAGGCGGTTTCGCTCAGTCATCAGATTCACGAAAAGCCTGAACTCAAGTTCCACGAACATTTCGCGGCGGGATTGCTCAGCGGCGCGGCGCGCGAGCTGGGATTGTCGGTCGAAACCGGAGTCGGCGGCCTCGCGACGGCATTTCGCGCGGAATTCGGCAATGGCCGCGGACCCACGGTCGCGATCCTCGCCGAGTACGACGCGCTGCCCAACGGCCATTCATGCGGCCACAACCTGATCGCATGCGCGGCGCTGTCGGCGGTGGTCGGCTTGAAAAATGGCGCGCGAAATCTTCCCGGGAAAATCGTGTTCCTCGGAACCCCGGCCGAAGAAGGCGGCGGGGGCAAAATCATCCTGCTTGATAAGGGCGCACTCAACGGCGTCGACGCTGCGATGATGGCGCATCCCTTCGATGCTGAAGCCTGCACCATGCCGGCGCTCGCGACCCGTCATCTCGACCTCACGTTTCATGGAAAAGCCTCGCACGCTGCGGCGGCGCCATGGGATGGGGCGAGCGCCTTGTCAGCGGTGATTCAGACTTTTCAAAGCGTCGATGCCGCCCGACTGCACTTCCGCGACGGCGCGCGCATCCACGGCATCATCACCAATGGCGGACAGGCGGTGAATATCGTGCCGGAAAAAACCGACTGCCAATTCCTGGTGCGCGGCAAGACCAGCAAGTACACCCGCGAAATCGCCGACCGGGTGCTGCGATGCGCCGAGGCGGCCGCCCTCGCAACCGGGACCCGGATGTCGCATGAGGTTATTGGCGGATACAAGAATATGATCAACAATCGCGCGATGGCGCTGCATTACTCGGCGCTGACGGAATCGCTCGGCGTCCGCTCGCCCGAGGCTCCCGCCGACGCGCCGACCGGCAGCACCGACATGGGCGACGTGAGCCACGCAATGCCGGCGATTCATCCGATCTTCCAGGTCGCGAAGCATGGCGAGGGAACTTGTCACGAAGACGCCTTCGTGAAGCATACCGATTCGGAATACGGCTACGCGGCGATGATTCGGGTGGCGAAGGCGCTCGCAATGACCGCATACGACCTCCTCGCGGAACCCACGCTGCTGAAATCGGTGAAAGACGAGTTCGCGACACGTCACGAGAGCTGACTCTCGTCAGTCCAGCGGAACCTCGCAGACAAAACCACCGAGGCACAGAGACACAGAGTATCGGATGCGGTCCGAGACGGGCGTGTTTGAAGCTAACTATTCCTGGGAGCGCCGCTGCGGCGCTTATCTGGCTGTCTGAACTGTGTGTCTCCGCGCCTCTGTGGTTTTGTCTGGTTCTTTTCCTCACCTCATCGTCGAGGACCTGGCGGCTCTTCGCAAACCGAGTCTGACAGTTGTGCGGGATCATCGGTTATTCTTGCCAACCAAGCCGAATTCTCCTATCTGTTTAGTGGTCTGAGTTCAGTTTGCCCGACCAACCACGATCGTAATCGGAGGGGAATACCAATGAGTCGCAGATCAGTCGTCGCTGGGATGATCGGAACTATGATGCTGCTGGCAAACGTCACCGTCGCAAACGCGTTCACTGGGCGTCATCTGATAAGCGCGGCCGGAGAAGTTCGCGAATCGGCCGCGACGGAATCAGGCACCCTCGCAATGTCCGGCATGATTGACTTCAATAGATCGGGGGGAGCTACCGCGGTTAATCTCACTCTCGCGATGATCGACACGGGGGGCGATAACATCAGCTGCGTTCTCTCAACCCCGGGTGATGTTGCCTACTCGTTGAATAAGGAAGGCATCGGTACTCTCACCTTGACCGTCGGACCAGTCTGATGCGTGCACGACCGGCAATACCGGCAAATCAATCGTGTTCAATTTCGTCGTGCTGACGAATACCGGACGAGTCACCGCAACCTCGATCAATTTGGTGGACAACATGAGCGACGTGGTGGATTTTACCACCGCGACGGGCGCCGTTTTGACGCAGTAGCGGCTCGGAATTACGGCGCGGCTTCTTTGGTTTGATAGCCGAGCTTGGTGAGGGCGTGGATGGCGGCCTCGGTGCCGAAGCTCGCGCGCGGCGCGCCGACCCCGACACTGACGGCCTGCTTGACGGGAAATAAGCGTCCGTCGATCTCGACGAAGTATTTGCGAATCGCTTCGGGCTGCGCCTTCAACAGTCGCGCCTCGAAGGCTTTTCGATCGAGTGGATAGGATACGCCTCCCAGCCGGAGGTCCGCCGCGTCAGAGTCGGCCGATTCGTAAGATCGCGACGCATACGAAGTCTTCCGGGTCGCTAGCTCATAGGTGCCGAAGAGCATCGCCGCGAGGATCAGGAACGCCGCGGCAATCGTCAGCGGCCGGCGGAAGAATCGGCTCGCATGAGCCACGTGAGCCGTCGCATCTTCTGCGGCATCGGCGAGGCGGTCGAGCGGCCCGGCGGCCTTGTCGATCGCGGCCATCAGATGCGCGGTGATGTCCATCAGGTTCACCGCGACCCATTCGGGCGTCAGCTTGCGCGGCGGAGGACCATCGGGACCGGCGAGGGCTTCCTCGTCGATGAGGCGGGCTTCGTCGTCCTCGGCTTGCCGTTTGGCGGGGGGAACGCTATGTAATCGCTTCGCCAGTTCGGCCTCCACTTGATCTCGTTGTAACAAATTGTCGGATTCAAAGAAACGTCGAGATTATCCATATAGATGATGCAACCTATCATCGATACGCACTGCCATCTGGCCGATCCCAAGTTGTATGCGGACCTCGATGCGGTTCTCGCTCGCGCGGCGGAGGCGGAAATCGCTGCGATAGTTTCGGTCGGTGCGATCTCTTCCATCGAAACCGATCGGCGCACGGTCGAAATCGCGCAGCGCCATGCGCACATCTATGCGGCTATCGGCGTGCATCCGCACGATGCTAAAGATTGCGATGCCGATCGCATTGGCGCGCTGCGTGAACTGGCTCAGTCAAAGAAGGTCGTTGCGCTCGGAGAAAGCGGCCTCGATTTTCACTACATGCATTCGCCGGTGGAAGCGCAGGAGGCCGCGCTGCGACGCCACCTGGAGCTGGCTTCCGAACTGGATTTGCCGATCACCATCCATTGCCGCGATGCCGAGGAGCGCCTGACCGCGATCGTGCGCGAAGTCGGCATGCCGGCGCGCGGCGGCGTGATTCATTGCTTCACCGGCAACATCGATGCGGCGCGGGAGTTCGTTGCGCTCGGATTTCATATTTCATTTTCGGGCATCGTGACGTTTCGCAACGCGCGCGACATCCAGGCTGCCGCGCCAACTGTGCGCGCCGATCGCGTGATGGTCGAGACCGATGCGCCTTACCTCGCGCCCGAACCCTTTCGCGGCAAGCGCAACGAGCCGGCGTATGTTCGCAGGACACTGGAAGTACTCGCGAAGCTGCGCGGCGTCGAAGCCGATGATCTTGCGAGGATCACCTCAGAAAACGCGAGCCGCCTATTTCGCATCGGATGAAGACGCCAGCAAATCGTGCGCACGATACAACCCGGCGATCGTCTTCGCATCGATGATCTCGCCGCTGCGAATCATCTTCATCGCATCATCGAAAGACATTTTCTGCACCCGAATCACCTCGTCGATGTCAGGCGTTCCAGGCGCCGCATCAAGATCGCGCGCGAGGTATAGATCGATGCGCTCATCGCAAAAACTCGGGATGGTGACGATGGTCCCGAGGTGATCCCATTGGCGCGCCGACAGCCCCGCCTCCTCGGCGAGCTCGCGATTCGCACACTGAAGCGGCGACTCGCCTGCGTTGCGGCAGCCGGCCGGGATCTCCCATAGATAGCCACCGATCGCGTGCCGATACTGATGCAGCATCGCGATCTGGCCGCTCTCATCGAGGGCGACAATCGCCGCCGCCCCCGGATGACGAATCACTGCGAGATCGATTTCGACCCCGTTGGGAAGTGACGCGTGTTCGACCCCGAGATCGACCACACCCAGTTTCAGGACTTGCCGCCGATTGGATTCCATCCGTTCAAAGATGCCAGAATTCGAGGCCGATGGAACGCGTCATCATTCCGATCTATTTCGATTACGCCTCGACGCTGTGCTACATCGCCTGGCGCATCGTGAGCGAGCTCGAAAGCGAAATGGGTTTCGAGTCGCTTTGGAAGGGTGTTCCGATCTCGATTCGCGATTTCAAGGCACGCGCGGGCAATCAACTCGGTCCGCGCGAATATCAAAAAGTGATCATGGTCGCCGCCGAGACCGGCATACCCGTTGCGCCGCCGAAGACCTGGATCAACTCCGATGCGGCGCTGATGGGCGCCGAACTCGCGCGCGAGGCGAAGGTTTTTCCCGCCTATCATGCGGCGGTCTTTCGCGGCGTCTTCGATGAGGGCCTCGACATTTCCAATCGCGAAATACTGGCTGACCTTGCCCATCGAGCGGGGATGGATCGCGTTAGCTTCCTGGCGGATCTGGAGAGCGACCGGATGGCCTCGCGCATCGCCGACAACAAGCGCGAGGCGGACGGACAATCCGCGCTCGGCTATCCGACATTTATTCTTGGCGAATTTCCGTTGATCGGGATCCAGCCGAAAGAAACGATGCGGCTGATCATCGCGCGATATATGCGACAACGCGAAGAAAATCCGGGGAATTAGGAGCCAGACAAAACACCAAGACACCAAGGTAGGATAAGTGGCAACCGGTCTGTAGGCGCAGGATCAAGGGGTCGAGGCTCCGGAATCAGACAACAGATGCGGGCCGCAGCGGCCCTTCTCGAACACCAAGGTAAGATCAAGAAGAAAGGATTTCCGAACTGGACGCGGCTCCGGTTAAAGGTTTCCCTTTGAAACTCTCTTCTTGATCCCAACATGGTGTACGAAGAGGGCCGTTGCGGCCCGCATCTGCCTGTCCGGATTCCCGCCGCGATTCCTTGATCCCGCGCCTAACGACTGCCCGCCACTTATCCTACCTTGGTGTCTTGGTGTTTTGTCTGGACTCTTCTCTCTTCCTCTTCTTCACCGCGACATGAAGACCGGGCAGGTCGAATTCCTCAGCACATACTCCGTCGTCGAGCCCAGCACCATCTCGATGATCCTGCTGTGCCCGTATGCGCCGATGAACAGGCAGTCCGCCTCGCGCTCATTGATGAACTTGATGATCTCCTCGTTGGCGTGGCCCGCCAGCAGATGGAATTCCGCACGCGGTGTGAAATGCTCGAAGTACTTGCGCGCCTCCTCGAGAGTGCGCTCGCCCAGTTTGGGATCGCGACCCACGGTGATGACCAGCAGCGGTACCCCGAAGCCGGCCGAGAAATCCGCCGCCGCGCGCATCGCGCGCGAAGCTCGTTCGCTGCCGTCATAGGCGAGCACCGGACGCTTCATCTCGCGGAAATTCTTCGGTGAGATGAACAGCGGACGGGGGCATTTGCGCGCGACGCTTTCCGCCGTCGAGCCGAGCAGCCCGGTCGAAAAGCGCTCGTTCACGCCGCGATGCCCGATCATCACCAGGTCGGCGGATTTGGCGCGATCGCAGATCTGATTCGCGACGATGCCCATATCGAGCATCGTTTCCACCGGCACGCCCTCGCGTTTGGCAGCCTCCGCGAACTCCTCGAGCACCGCTTTCCCGCGCTGCGTCAGCACGTCGCGCATCTTGGAGGAGAAATCCATGTATGGTTCAAGTCCGAGCGATCCTGAGATATCATGGAAGAACGAACCTTCGATCGAAACGATGTCGACGACGTGAAGGCCGATCAGGGCCGCGTCGAGCTTGCGGGCGATGTAGAATGCATACGCCTGCGCGTTGCGAGAATGCTCGGAGGTGTCGATGCCGACCAGGATTTTCTTTATCATCGGCTGCCCCTGTGCCGCGTGTGAAAGTTGGCGATACCATGGCGGCGGGGCGAGGCTCAAGAGGAAGCGGGAGAGGGGTTAGTTGAGATGAGTGAGCAAACCGGTTCACGGACAGCGCGCGTCCTTGACGAACTGATCGACGCGGCCGAACGAGTCGGCCTGAAAGTGCGGCGCGAACGCATCATGCGCGAGGTCGGCTATCGCGCGCGCGGCGGGGTGTGCAGGCTGCGCGACAGCGACATGGTGATTATCGATCGCGATCAGTCGCCGGGTGAGCAACTTGAAATCGTCGCCGAGGCGCTCAAGGGCCGCGACCTCGAAGCGGTGTATCTTTCGCCGGCCGCGCGCAAAATCCTGCAGGCAGGTCCAGTCGGATAGCTGTGATGCCGCGCACTGAAGAGATCCAGGCGCCCAAGCGCACCGTCGTCGATCGCAAGACGCGCGTCGATGCCGATCACCAGATGGAGCTCTTCCATTCGCGCCTGAAGGATCGCGGCCTCAAATCCACCGGCCAACGCGACGACATCGCCAAGGTATTTTTCAACCTCGGCCAGCATATCAGCGCCGAGCGCCTGTATGCCGAAGTAAAGAAGATCAATCCTCACGTCGGCTACGCGACGATTTATCGGACCCTCCGCCTGCTGAAGGAATGCGAGCTGGTGTCGGAGCGTCACTTCGACGACGGGCAGGCGCGCTATGAGGTGGTCAGCGACAAGCATCATGACCATTTCATCTGCGAGCGATGCGGCAAGATCATCGAATTCGAAAACGAAGGCCTTGAGCGGCTACAGGAAACCGTGGCGCGCGAGCTCAAGGTGATGCTGACGCGCCATAAGATGGAACTGTACGGCATCTGCCCCGAATGCCTCGCCGACGGCGCATAACCAGGCAAAGAATTCAGACAAAACACCAAGACACCAAGGTAGGATAAGTAGTGTCCGGTCGGTAGGCGCAGGATCAAGGGTCCGTGGCGTCGGAATCAGCCAGCAGATGCGGGCCGCAGCGGCCCTCCTCGTTCACCAAGGGAAGATCAAGAAGACATAGGGAGGAGATGGGCCACGCTTCCTTCAAGGCGAAGAGCGCGATATTCACCTATAGAAATGCAGGCTTCGCAACCGATCAGCGACGAGGTTGATCAAATCGCCCGATCAGTGGTCGATAGCGCGTTCAATGTCCATAAAGAATTGGGACCGGGACTGTTGGAGTCGGTATACCAGGCTTGTTTTTGCGAAGAGCTGCGATCTCGAGGCATCCCCTTTCAAGAACAGGTTAGCCTGCCGATTCAGTATCGAACGCTTCGCCTCGATAGCGGTTTGCGATTGGACCTGCTGGTGAGCGATTCGATTATCGTCGAGTTGAAATCTGTCGCTCGCATCGAACCGATCTTCAAAGCTCAACTGCTCTCCTATCTTCGGCTTTCGGGCCTAAAGCTGGGCTTCCTGATCAATTTCAACGTTCCTTTGATCAGAGAAGGCATTTTCCGAATTGCTCTTTGACCCCTCTTCTTGATCTTCCCTTGGTGAACGAAGAGGGCCGCTGCGGCCCGCATCTGCTGGCCTGCTCTTCCCGCCACGATCCC
>VFSW01002747.1_pt1 | contig 26518 bp, 25 predicted proteins | sample 5358111 | NCBI WGS metagenome assembly VFSW01 (sample SAMN11554181, study PRJNA540505) | mine drainage metagenome | isolation source: sediment from site ElyBrook_90M | place: USA: Ely Copper Mine, Vershire, VT | collected 2017 | reverse complement strand
CACTATCCTACTGGATAATCAAATGAGAAACGATCCTTTTTCCGCATCCTGCTAGACCGGGGAGGACTAACTGGCAACGCGTTGCCGCCATGAACGAGAAGGAGATAATGGCGGCGGCCAAATCGGATCCCGACGCTCAGCTAACCGACCTCGAGTTCTGGAAAGACGCCAAGGTGGTGCTGCCGGAGCGCTCTGGCGGCGGAATACCTGGGTAACGCGGAGCTTTCCTCCCTCGGAGATGGATGGCGGCTGGTGCATCGGCGCGGCGATCCGCTCGAGAAGAAACGCGACCCGCAAAGCTGAGCGTTCCGGCTAGACGCCGCCGAACCATTCATAACCCTGGTTTTCCCAATAGCCACCGGTCTTGTTGGGCAGAAAGTTTACCTCAGTCAGATACTTCACGTTCTTGTATCCCAGCTTGACCGCTGAGTAGACGCGCAGCGGCGCCCCGTGATCGGGATAGAGCGACTTGCCGTCGAAGCCGTAGGCGAGCAGCGTCTGCGGATGCAATGCACTGCCCAAATCCCACGATGACCAGTAGTTCGAGTCAAAAGACCGGAACTCGGCGTATCGGACGCGTGGGTCGAGTCCAGCGAGCTTTGCGATCTCACTCAGCCTCACGCCTTGCCACGATCCGACCGCTGACCATCCTTCGACGCAGTGATGCCGCACGCGCATGTCGACGCGCGCCATATTCTGCAACTGCGCGAGCGACAATACCATCGGACGCTCGACCAGTCCGCCAATCTTGAGGGACCAGTTTGCGGGTGGAAACGGCATCGAGTCCGAGATGAAATAGCTTGGGAACGCGGTTTCGGGCGTTTCCGCGGACGGCGGAAGTTCGGGCGCGAGCCGATCGGGAGAGAAAATCAGGCCGTCGGCCTTTTCGTTCCACTTCCGCATCGCGCCGAGAAAGCCGCTCACCGGATGGATGTCGCATCCGGCAAGGAACGATGCGGCCGCGACTACGCTGACGAATCTGCGCCGCGTCAGGATGCTACCCACGTCTGCCTCCGGTTACCATGTTGAGTATTTCGCGCGGATGCATCGCGACCAGGATCAGATGCGTTACGACGAACATCGCGAGCAGGCAGAGTCCCGCCAGGTGGACCACGCGAGCGCCGTCGTAACCGCCGAATAGCATGGTCAGAAAATGGAATTGCACCGGCTTATAGATAGCCAGTCCCGATAAGACCATCACGATACCGAACAGGATAGCCATATTGTAGGCGAAGCGCTGCAGGCCGTTGTAGAAGTCAGCGGGCGGCGGCGTCCGCCTGATCCTGAGGTAATAGCCCGCCTGCAGAAAAGCGTTGCGCGCGTCGCGCCAGGGTATAAAGAGCCGCCGGCGCCATTCGCCACTGAGAAAGAAATAGGTCAGATAGACGATCCCGTTGAGTATGAAGAACCAGGCGATCGCGAAATGCCAGTGACGGCCGCCGCCCAGCCATCCGCCGATCGTAAGCCACGCCGGAGGCGGCGTGCCCTGAAGCGGATACCATCGATACTGCGCGCCCTGCGGCCCCAGCGACGGATAGGCGGTGAGTATCTGGAGGCCGCTCCCCGCCATCAGCACCAGGAATAGCGCGTTGCACCAGTGCACGACGCGGATCGGAAGCGGCTGCTGGCGGCGCCGCCTGAAGATGATGTTGTCGCTTGACTCAGCCATGCTACGGCTCCGCTCCCCGTGTATCTCTAACAAACGTACCGCGCGCCGGGTTCCCTACGGCTGCATCGCCTTGGGCTTGCCGCCGCGCATGATATGTCCGTCCATCATGATCATGTCGCCCTCGCCGAGCCGGAACTCGCTGCCGTCCTTCGGCTTTACAGTTCCGTCGGTCTCGACCCGCGTGCCGTTCGACATGGTTGTTTCGGTTGAGATCGGCGTGGCCGGTTTGCCATCGATCGTGGTCAGGACTTTGCCGCCGCGCATCACAAGGGCACCCATCGGCGGAGAGGCATGTACGGGCGCGATGCTGAAGACTATCGCGAGCGCAAGCGCCGCCGTCCGCACCGTCCATCGAGTCGAGCGCGGTCGCGCGCAGGCCGCCGCCGCGCCGGGATCGGCTTGGTGCCCGTGATGATCGTTGAGATGTGCCATTGAAGCCACCTCGCTTGCCCAATCGCGATTTTGCCCCAGCCCGGATTCCACTCAATTGTTGTTTTAGCGGCGAATCGAAGCGCCGGGCAACTCCGGCAGGTCGAGGGTCGGCGCAGGCGATCCTCCCAGCGCCGATGTTCCCTCGGGCGGTATGAACGAGGTCGGCGGTTCGGGGGGAGGCGGCGCGAACGACTCGCGATGCTCCGTTCTGGCCTGGACAACGACCGCCGCCAAAAGCCGCGCCTCGGCGGAGCCGCGCGAGACGCACTGCACGTTGGCCGTTGGATGCATCGGCACGTTGACCGGCGTGGTGAAGGTTGTCTGGACCGTCACGGTGCTGGCCTCGGGTCCCTTGGGCCGGACCGCGAAGTTGTAGACTGCCGAGGCGTCCGGCGCCGGTTCGGCGGAGTATTTGCCGGCGGCTCCCTCGAGTTGTCCGCAGTCGGCGTCGGTCAGCGAGAAGTGATTGCTCTGGGTTTCGATTATGCCCTGGTTGGGGTCCTCTGCATTGATATGGAAGCCATTGTCATGAATGACCGAATGGACCGCGTCCCACGCCAGGTCGTAGGGCAGGGCGAGGGTGACCTGATTCTTGCTGGCGGGCGGCCGATGCGCCGCGGGCGAGTAGAAACATCCGGGGACCAGAATCGCGAGCACCGCTATCGCGGCCAGCGCCGCCGAGGCGCCGGTTGGGAGTTTGATACAGATCATGTTACAGCCGCTCCGGGCGGTCTCAATTCAACGGACTATGGGGCGCGCTGGCAACCCCTTGCGCGTGCCATACTCCACCGTCGCGGTTCTTTGTGGTAGCTTCGACGGTGGCGTTGGCGCCTTAGCGAGGACGCCGTGAGGGAGCTATGTCGGGCCATTCCAAGTGGAGTTCGATCAAGCATAAGAAGGCGGCGCGCGACACCAAACGCGGCAAGCTCTTCACCAAGCTGATCAAGGAGATAACGATTGCGGCGCGGCTGGGCGGCGGCGATATCAATGCCAACCCGCGCCTGCGCACGGCGGTCACGACCGCGCGCGTGCAATCGATGCCGAACGACAATATCGACCGCGCGATCAAAAAGGGCACTGGCGAGCTTGGCGGCGGCCAGCTCGAAGAGGTCAGCTACGAGGGCTACGGGCCGGGCGGCGTCGCGATCATCGCGGATGTGCTGACCGACAATCGAAATCGCGTGGTCGCCGAGTTGCGCTTCATGCTCTCGCGCCACGGCGGAAACCTGGGCGAGACCGGATGCGTGGGCTGGATGTTCAAGAAGCGCGGCATTATCAGGATCGACAAGGGCGCGATCGACGAGGAGCGCCTGTTCGAAATCGCGCTCGAAGCCGGCGCCGACGATGTATCGGGGGACGAAGACGGCTTCGAGGTCGCGACCGCCCTCGAGTGGTTCAACACGGTCCGCGACGCGCTTGAAAAGGCGAATATACCCATGCTCAGCGCCGAGATCGCCAAGGTCCCCGACAATACCGTGCGGGTTTCGGGGCGCGCCGCCGAGCAGGTCCTCAAGCTGATGGAAGAGCTCGAGGACCACGACGAAGTGCAGAGCGTCGCGGCGAACTTCGAGATCAGCGACGAGGAGATGGCGCAGTTCTCAGCGGCCTGACGGATCTCGCTCCCAAGCGGGGCGGAGGAGGCGGTGGCGATGCGGATGATTGGGGTGGATCCCGGCAACGCCGTGACCGGTTATGGCGTTCTGGAAATCGCCGCTGGCGAAGCGATCTGCCTGACCGCGGGCGCGATCCGCACCAGATCGGCGGAGTCCGCACCGGCACGGCTCAAGTTCATTTTGGAACGCCTGCTCGCGATTATCGACGAATTTCGTCCCGTCGCGATGAGCGTCGAGTTGAATTTCGTGGCGGTCAATATCCGCAGCGCTTTGCGCCTGGGTGAAGCGCGCGCGGTTGCGATGCTGGCGGCGGCCACCCGCGACCTGGCGTTTTTCGAATACACCCCGAACGAGGTGAAGTTGACCGTGGCCGGCAATGGCCACGCCGGTAAGGCGCAGGTTAAGCTGATGGTGCGCCGTACCTTGGGCCTGAGCGAAGCATTCGAACTTGCCGACGACGCTGCCGACGGGCTGGCGCTCGCGCTGTGTCATCATTATCGCAACCGCGGCGGCTACGCGCAGGCGCGCGCCTTGATTGCATCCGCTCCGCGCCATCGCCGCGCGCCACTCGCCAGAGCGTGACGCCAGAGCGATGATTGCAAGTCTCAACGGCCGGCTGCGTGCGCGAGAGCCCGGCCGCATTGTGGTCGAAACCGCAGGCGTGGGTTACGAAGTCCTCGTTCCGCTCAGCACGTACTATCGGCTGCCGCCGCTTGGCGCTCCGGTGGCCCTCGAAATCCGTCAGGTCGTGCGCGAAGAGTCGCTCGCGCTTTACGGCTTCTCGAGCGTGGCCGAGAAGCGCGCCTTCGACCTTCTGATGCTGGTGCAGCACGTCGGTCCCAAGCTCGCGCTTGCGATTCTCTCGGTCCTCGCGCCTGACGAACTGGTCGCCGCAATTGGCCATGAGGACGTGAACCGGCTCGACGCGGTTCCCGGCGTAGGGGCCAAGGTGGCCGAGCGCGTGGTGCGCGAACTGCGCGACAAAATAGCCGAGTTGCGGACAATCGCCGATTCCGACGGGCTGGCCGCCAGTGGCGGCGGCGCCGCCGATGGCGCGGAGGCGATGTCGCTCGACGATGCCGTGTCGGCGCTCGTCAACCTCGGCTACAAGCCGCTCGAAGCGCGCCGCGCCGTAGATTTGGCGGCCAATCGAAGCAAGGATAAAGGCCTGGTGCTCGAAACTCTCATTCGCGACTCGCTCGCGATATTGGCCCGGTGAACGACAAGGCAAACAATTTCGAGGAGGCGAACCCGCGCTTCGCCGCCGCCACCGTCAGCGAAGAAGACCAAGCCGTCGAGCTTTCGCTGCGGCCGCGCTCGCTCGCCGAGTTCATCGGGCAGGAACGCGTGCGCCGGCTGCTCGGAATGTCGATCACGGCGGCGGGCCAGCGCGGCGAAGTGCTCGACCATCTGCTGTTTTCGGGACCGCCCGGCCTCGGCAAGACTTCGCTCGCGCACATTATCGCGCGCGAGTTCCGGGTCAATCTTCATGTCACCTCCGGCCCGGCGATCGAGCGCGCGGGTGATCTGGCCTCGATCGTCAACGGCCTCGAAAAGGGCGACGTGCTCTTCATCGACGAAATCCATCGCCTCGCGCGCCCGGTCGAGGAGATTCTGTATCCCGCGATGGAGGATTTCGCCCTCGATATCGTGGTCGGCAAGGGTCCCGGAGCCCGCTCGATGCGGCTCGCGGTCAAGCGCTTCACGCTAATCGGTGCGACCACCCGCTCCGGCCTTCTGAGCGCGCCGCTGCGCGACCGCTTCCTTCAGCATTTCCATCTGGACTTTTACCGCCCCGAGGATTTAACCGAGATCGTGCGCCGATCGGCGAGCCTGCTCGAGATCGCGATCGACGACGATGGCGCGCGCGAACTCGCCCGGCGCTCCCGCGGCACTCCGCGAATCGTCAATCGCCTGCTTCGCCGCGTGCGCGATTTCGCGCAGGTCAACGGCTCCGGCATCATCACTCTTGAAATAGCGCTGGCGGCCCTTGAACTGCTGGAGATCGACGCCTGCGGCTTCGACCGCATGGACCGCGCGATTCTCGCGGCGATTATCGATCGCTTCGATGGCGGCCCGGTCGGCGTCGACACTCTGGCCGCCGTCGTTGGTGAGGAGCCCGATACGATCGGCGAAGTCTACGAACCCTACCTGATGCAGCAAGGATTTATCGCTCGGACCGCGCGCGGCCGCGTCGCAACCGACCGGGCTTACATCCATCTGGGGCGCAGCCGCACTGGCGTGCTGCTTTAACCCCGCACGCTTCTTACCCTATCGATAAGCTGTCGCCGCGGGCCTCAGGCGCCCTCTTTTGGCGAAATCGGCTGACCCGGCGCGGGCTAGAGCGAGTTTCGGTGCCTTAAGGTAACGTTACGTCTGCGACGCCCATTTGCTCCGCTATTCGCCGTCACGTAGAGTCCTCATGGTGATTTTCAAGCCGACTAACCTACGCTGCTTCATCGATGCCCTCGGGGGCTGATTCGGATGAAATCGGGCGGATTCAGTGGAAGATCGGCAGTTTCTGCAAAGGATGGCATGATGCGTGAGCAGGTGGGGGCCAAGCTAAGGCTCGCCGTGATCCGATGGTTTGACTCGTACGCTCAGAACGGAAAGCCGGCTGCCGAAGCTGAACAGCGGGTCGATTGGGTCCGGATAGTCCCTTTTATCGCAATACACCTGGTCTGTTTCGCCGTTATCCTGGTGGGCTGGAGCTGGACGGCCCTGGGGACTTGTATCGGTCTCTATTTCGTACGGATGTTTGCGATAACCGGCTTTTATCATCGGTACTTCTCGCATCGCACTTTCAAAACCGATCGCGTGACTCAATTCGTATTTGGGGTTTTGGGAGCCTCGACGATGCAGCGCGGTCCGCTCTGGTGGGCCTCCCATCACCGCTGGCATCATCGGCGATCCGATACCGCCGCTGACGTCCATTCGCCGGTAAGCCAGGGATTCCTGTGGAGTCACATGGGTTGGATCACTTCCGAAGCCAACTTCCGGACCGATCAAAGCGTGGTGCGTGACCTGGCCAGATTTCCGGAACTGGTGCTGCTGGATCGATTCGACATCCTGCCGCCGCTGACGCTCGCGGTGCTGATTTTCCTGGTCGGTGAGGCGCTGGCGGTCTGGGCCCCGTCGCTTCACACCAGTGGCTCTCAGATGCTTATCTGGGGCTTCTTTATTTCGAGCGTCGTGCTGATGCACGCGACCTTTCTAATCAATTCCGTCGCTCACGTAATCGGGAGCAAGCGCTTCGATACCGGTGACGACAGCCGCAACAACTTGATGCTCGCACTGTTGACGATGGGCGAGGGGTGGCACAACAACCATCATCACTACCCGGCGAGCGCGCACCAGGGTTTCTATTGGTGGGAAATTGATCTGTCGTACTACTGCCTCAAGGTGCTGGCGTGGTGCGGGATTGTGTGGGACCTCCGGCAGGTGCCGGGGCCGGTGCTGCTGAATAGGCGGCTGGATTCGATCGTCGCGAAGACCGAACGGCCCTCCGGCGAAGAGGGGTTTGTGCCGGCGCTTGCGGACGCCCGTCTGTTGAGCGATGCGGAGGGCTGACTTTTCAGGCAGGCGAATCTGGATTACCGGCGCTTCGCCGGGAATCGGGCAGGCGGCGGGCTTGGGCTTTTCGCGCATGAGATGCGGGCAGACGCCCTCGGCCCGTGACCGAATCGGCGCTCGGCCCCAACTGGCAGCGCAATGCCGGGAGGATCGCACCCGGGTTATCTCACTGAACGTAAGCGGTCGCGAGTCGCGCCTGAGCGCGCCGCACCAGGGGAGGCAGGACAGCCGTGAGCAAAGAGGGGATTAGGCTTGGCGGTGCAGTAAGCGCCCGGCAGGTCTCGGCGATTGACCGGCTCGCGCGCGCGGCGGTGCTGGCGCGGCTGCGCAAACTACATACGGGACGACTCACGATCGTCGAGTCGGGGGTCGAACAGGTCTTCGGCCAGTGTGGCGAGCCGGCCAGCGGTGATTCGTTCGCGGCCACGATTCAGGTCAAGGACCCGCGCTTTTACCGGCGCGTCGCAAGCGGCGGCAGTGTCGGCGCGGCTGAGGCCTACATGGCCGGCTACTGGACTTCGCCGGAAGTCCCGGCCCTGGTGCAACTGATGCTGCGCAACCGCGACATCGTGGAAGGCATCGAGGGCGGACTCGCGATCGCATCCCAGGCCTGGCGCCGCGTCCAGCATCGCATGAGGCGCAATACCACGCTGGGCAGCCGTCGCAATATCGCCGCACATTACGATTTGGGCAATGAATTCTTCGAGCTGTTTCTCGACCGCAACCTGATGTACTCGTGCGCAGTCTTCGCGCGCGACGACATGACCCTTGAAGAGGCGTCGTCCGCCAAACTCGACCGCATCTGCACCAAGCTCGAGCTCACGCCGGAGGACCATCTGCTCGAGATCGGCACCGGATGGGGCGGACTCGCGATGCACGCGGCCGCGAAGTTCGGATGCCGTGTGACGACCACCACAATCTCGCAGAAGCAATATCAACTCGCGACCCGCCGCGTCGCCGAAGCCGGCCTTTCGGATCGCGTCACCGTACTCAGCCGCGACTATCGCGATCTGTCGGGCCAGTTCGACAAGCTCGTCTCAGTCGAGATGGTCGAGGCCGTGGGGCACAAGTTCCTCGATACCTTTTTCACGGTCTGCGGACGCCTGCTCAAATCCAACGGCGTGATGCTGCTGCAGGCGATTACGATCGCCGATCAATACTATGAGCGGGCGCGCCGCTCGGTCGATTTCATCAAACGCTACATCTTTCCCGGAAGCTTCATTCCTTCCGTGACCGCGCTCTGCTCTTCGATCGCCCGCGCCTCCGATCTGCGCGTCGTCAACCTCGAGGACCTCACGACCAGCTACGCGCGGACGCTCGCCGCGTGGCGCGATCGCTTCCTCGCGAACGTCGACGCCGTGCGCGCGCAGGGATTTTCCGACGAGTTCATCCGGATGTGGGAATACTACTTGAGCTATTGCGAAGGCGGTTTCCGCGAACACTATCTGGGCGACGTGCAGATTCTCCTGGGCAGGCCCGGATGGCGGCAGGCGGCAGCCGTGCCGCGATGGGATTGATTACGGTGTCAAATGGGCCGCGCGGCCGCAATGAAGCGGTGGCATTCCTGACGGATCGCGCGTATCGCGCCTAGTCCGACCGCGCGCCACGGCGGCATATGCGAGAAGGCCTCGCCGATAGCGTACAGCGTCCGGATCGAAAAGCGCGGCTCGTTCGAGATTGCATAGATTGGTTCCCAGCGGCTCGGCATCATCCGGGTCCGGAACCGTTCGAGCCCCTGGAAGTTGTATAGCCGGTTGGCGTGCGCGCGCGCGAAGCGCATCAGCAGCCGAATCCAGAGCGGGTTGCGGCGGATTTCGGCGCGGGCGCTCAGCGCGAGCGCGACCAGCCCGAGCGTGACGAAATCGCGGCCCTCATGGGCAAACCGGCGCATCGCCGCGTCGATTAGCATCTCGGCGGTGCCGTTCGGGGCGCTGCCCGACCGCGCGATCTGTTCAATCAGGTAGCCGTTGCGCGCCGCGATCGGAGAAGCGACCAGGAACGCGACGGTTCTCTCCGCGCGCCGCGCCGCAAGCAGAACCCGATCCGCCGCAATTCCGCCAAGCGCGTTAGCCTCGACCAGAAAATGGAGCGGCGCGAGCGCCCGCCCGCCGAGCCATTCGTCAAGCACCGCGCTGATCCCAGGGTCGTCGCGGCCGTGCTCGGCGGGAATCGTTTCGATTGTCACGCCCCGGTTGCGCGCCCGGTTGATTTGCGCGCGGAGGGAGTTGCGCGCGGCTATCAGCCGTGGCCAATTCTCCGGATGCCAGGCGGGTTGCGCGCCCAGCGCGACTATCGAGTGGCCGCGCGAGCCGTTGAAGAGCCGATGCAAGCGGGATTCCGCGCACACATAGCAAACGCGGCATCCCTGCGAGCGCGCGAAGCTCTCAAACTCCGCCGCGACCGCGGGCATCGCCGCTGCCGCGCATATCGGCGCGCCCGCCACCAGCATCACCTTTAACCGCCGCGTATATCCCACCACGCCCGGCGTGTCGCGCGAAAACCAGTGATCGATTCCGGGATTGAGTATCTGGTAGGCGGTGGAATTCCATCCATGAGCCATCACGAGTTCGCGCGCGCTTGCATTTAGCATCGGGTAGGACGAATCGCCTCACGGGCATATTACTATGGCTCGGCAAGGCTGCGCGACGGCGCCGGCCGGGTTGTTAATACGGATTCGGATTCGGGTAGGTGGTGGTCGTGCGCTTCTGGACGTTACCGTTTGGATCCGTGGTTGTTGTCGTCATGGTGGTAGCAGTCGGGGTCACCGGTTCAACCGTTACCGGAACCGGCTTTGTGGTACTGCTGTAAGAGAAGCATCCGGTTCCTATGAAGCAAACGGTTATCGATGAAAGGACAATCACTGGAAGAGTAAGGCGTTTCATATTCACTCACCTCCGATTCGGTAATTGGCGAGGCGCGATGCCGACTCGATATGCCAACCCCACGATCACAGGAGAGCAACCGGCATGCCATCGACGCGCGCCGTCAGAGCCGAGTCGAAACGCCCGGTCCGTATGTAATAGCGCCGCGCTCGAGAACGGGCTGGCCAGTATCGGGAAATTATTTCCGACTTCAGGCGCGCGGGAGTCGAAACCGCTCTCGATTCGTTTGCAGATTGCCCGGTGTCGGTGCGAATCTAAACCAGGAATCAAAACGGGGTTCGGTCCCAACCTGAGATTGGGTGAGAATAACGGCGGCGAAACGGGCATCGAGTTTTATCCAATTGGTCCATAACGGCGGGAAGGAACTGGCGCGCGCCAGGTAATGCCTCCCGACTGACGGAGGAGAAAATGTCACACGATCTAATTATTCGAAACGGCACGGTGGTCGATGGTTCCGGGCTGCCGCGCTACCGCGCCGACGTGGCGATCACGGACGGCCGAATCGCCGCGATCGGCAAAATCACCGAATCCGCGGACGAAGTCATCGACGCTGAAGGCCATATCGTCGCGCCCGGCTTCATCGACGGCCACACCCATATGGACGCGCAGGTCTTCTGGGATGCGCTCGGCACCTGCTCGTGCTGGCACGGCGTGACCTCGGTCGTGATGGGCAACTGCGGCTTCTCGCTCGCGCCCTGCGCCGAGAAGGACAAAGGTCGCGTGATCCGGAATCTCGAGCGCGCCGAGGATATTTCGCCCAAGGCGATGGAAGCCGGCATCAAGTGGTCGTGGGACACCTTTCCGCAATACCTCGACGCCGTCGATCGGCTGCCCAAGGGCATCAATTACGCCGCGTACGTCGGCCATTCGGCGTTGCGCACCTACGTGATGGGCGATCGAGCCTTCACTGACGAGGCGACCTCCGACGATCTCGCTTCGATGAAGCGTGAGCTGCGCAACGCAATCAAGGCGGGCGCCGCTGGCTTCAGCACGTCGCGCAACCGCAATCACGAAACGCCCGACAGCAGGCCGGTCGCGAGCCGTCTCGCCAACTGGAGCGAAGTCCGCGAGATGGTCGGCGTGATGGGCGAGCTTGGCGCGGGTGTTTTCGAGCTGGCGCAGGAGGATATCGAGCGCGATCCCGAACGGATGCGCGATTTCTTTGCCCGCCTGCAGGCACTCGCACTCGAAACCGAAGTGCCGACCACGTTCGGCGTCATCTATTCGCGTAAATCGCCGCACACCTGGCGCCGTTACTATCAGATGATTGACGAGACCGTCGCGGCCGGCGGCAAGATGCTCGCGCAGGGCACCAGCCGCTGGATCAGCTCGCTGCTCTCGTTCGAAACCGCGATGCCCTTTGATCGGACCCCGGTATGGTCGGAAATGCGCAAACTGCCGTTGGCCGAGCAGGAAGCTGCTCTGCGCAATCCCGACTCGCGCCGCGCTCTGCTCGAAGCGGCCCGCGAGTATATGACCAAGCCCGACCGTGCCATCGGCGCGGAAGCGCGCAAGCCTGATTTCGACTACCTATTCCCGCTCGACCAACCGCTGCCGCCATATCGCTCGATCGCGCAGATCGCCAAAGAGACCGGCAAGGATCCGCTCGAACTCATCATCGACCTCGCGCTCGAAAAGCATCTGAAGAAGTTCTTCATTCAGCCGATCGTCAACGAGGATCAGGATGTTGTGCTCGGCATGATGCGGCATCCGCGCTCGGTCGTGACCTTCTCGGACTCGGGCGCGCACGTTTCGCAGATCATGGATTCATCGATCCAGACCCATCTGCTGGGCTACTGGGTGCGCGACCGCCAGGCGCTCACGATGGAGCATGCGATTCGCAAGATCAGCTTCGAACTCGCGTCCTTCTGGGGACTGCACGGACGCGGCCTGCTGCGCGAAGGTAATTTCGCCGATGTCGTAATCTTCAACCCCGACACGATTTCACCCACGATGCCGACGCTCGAATATGACTTGCCGGCGGGCGCGCGGCGTCTCAAACAGAAGTCCGTAGGAATCAAGGCGACGATCGTCAATGGCGAGGTGCTGATGCGCAACAACGAGCATAGCGGCGCACTGCCGGGCAAACTGCTCCGCGGCCCGCTCGCGGCGACCCGTTAGTCAGCGCCGATTCGGCTCTGCGCGGTTCTCGATGGCCTCTCGATCACCGGATCGGGAGGCCATCGTACGTAATGGCGATAGTTGCGCGATCGAAAGATTTGTCGCGACAGTGTCTTTGTCGCCGCGCGGGCTTTTTGGTGGGCAGGGAGTGAATCGAACACTCGACACGAAGATTTTCAGTCTTCTGCTCTACCGACTGAGCTACCTGCCCACCGCGGCGCGATTGGCCGCAAAGCGACGTATATTGGTACCTGTCTCCGGCCGCCCTTGCAACTGAGGCAAGCCGCTCTGTCTCATTCGTCGCACCGGCCAAAGAAAAAAGGAAAAAAGAAAAACCGTCCGGCCGCTGATCATCCGAGCGCCGCGACTCGCGCCTCGACAAAATCGATCACCTTGGCTTCGAGGCAAACCCCGTCGAGGCGGTCGATCTCCTGGACGCCGGTGGGCGAGGTGACGTTAACCTCGGTCAGATACTCGCCGATTATGTCGAGTCCGGCGAAGTGGATTCCGTCGCGCGCCAGGCGCGGCTTCAGCATCCGGCAGATTTCCCGATCGCGCGCCGTAACCTCCGCCTTGACGCAATTCCCGCCGACGTGGATATTGCCGCGATGCTCGTCCTCGCGCGGCACTCGCAGCGTGCATCCGAGCGGCTCGCCGTCGAGCACGATCAGCCGCTTGTCACCGCTGCGCACTTCGGGGACGTAGCGCTGCGCCATGATCAGCCGCGATTCGAAACGGGTGACGGCCTCGAGGATCGCGTTCAGGTTGCGATCGCCCGCGCTCGCGAGAAAGACGCCCTCGCCGCCGTGGCCGTCGAGCGGCTTGACGATCATCTGTCCACCCTGGCCGGCCATAAATTGCTTGAGCCGCGCGATTTCGTAGGTGACCAGCGTGGGCGGAATCGCGCCGGGAAAATTAAGCGCGTAGAGCTTTTCGTTGGCCTCGCGCAGCCCCGCCGGATTATTGAGCACGAAGGTGCGCCGGCTGTCGGCGAGGCTGAGCAGCATCGTGGCGTACAGGTAGGCGGCGTCGGCGGGCGGATCCTTGCGCATGAAGACGGCGTTGAAATGCTCGAGCGGATACTCGGCGCCATCGTCGAGGAAGCGATAGCAGGGCGCGGCGCGCATCACTTCGCATCGTCGTGCCCGCACGAAGGCGCGGTGACCGACTGCGAAAAGATCGCGCTGGGCGGCGAAGTACACCTGATGCCCGCGGCGAATCGCTTCGAGCATGAAGACAAAGGTCGTGTCCTTGTCGGGCAGAACCGTTTCGAGCGGGTCCATCACGAATGCGAATTTGTATGCCACCGATCAACCTTCCGCGGCTTGCGAAATCTCATCCAGTGCCGCCGCCGCCACGCTGAGCGACGCGAGCGCCGCAGTCTCGCATCTAAGCCGGCGCGATCCCAGACCCGCGGCTGCGAAACCGGCCGCTCGCGCGTCCGCGAGTTCGTTCGCGCTGAAGCCGCCCTCGGGCCCGCACATCATCAATAATGCATCGGGCGCCGCCCCGCGTATCGATACGCCCAGCGGCGGCGCGCCCTCGTCCAGAACAAGGCAGAGCGTGCCGTCTGGGACGCTTCGGATCAAGTCCGCAAAGGCGATCGGATCGCCGACCCGCATCGCAAACGGCGCGAGACTCTGCTTCGCCGCCGCCGCTGCAAGCCGCCGCCATCGGTCGAGCCGCGCCGCCCCCGGCTCGCGCACCACGCCCCGCTCCGCGATCAGCGGTATCAGGACGCTTGCGCCGAGCTCCGCGGCCTTTTCGACCAGGTAGTCCATGCGCGCGCCCTTGACGATCGCGGCTGCCAGCGTGATTCGAGACATCGCCCGTGCGGCGCGGGAAGCGCGTGCGAGTTCGATAATCGCGCGGTCCGTCTCGAACCGCCTGATCGTTCCTTGGTACGCGACGCCCGCGTCGTCGATAAGCGTTACCGGCGCGCCCGGCCGCATCCGCACGACATTGCGCATGTGATGGAGCTCCGCGCCGGTCATGATCGCGACGCCGCCGCGAATCGCGCCTCGCTCGATCATAAACTGCGCCGGCCGCTTCATCGCGCGAGCACCAGCGTCGCCCATCCCCGGTCGATTCGCGACTCGACGCGCCTGAGCGCCGGCTGATACGCCGCAAGCACCGAATCGGCTTCGCGCGCGAGTATCCCGCCGAGTACGAGACGGCCGTCGCGGCTCACCAGCCGCGTCAGTGCGGGCGCGAGCGAAATCAGCGTCGAGCTGAGAATATTCGCGGTCACCAGCGCGAAGTGCCGGCGAATCGACGATACCGGCCGCGTCGAAAATTCCGGCGCGCATCCGTTGAGCGCTGCATTCTCGCGTGCGTTGACCAGCGCATCCGAGTCGATATCAACCGCGGTTACCGCGCCGACGCCCAGCAGCATCATTGCGATCGCGAGAATTCCCGACCCCGTCCCGGCATCGAGCCCGTTTGCGACGCGATTCGCCGCGCACAGCCGTTCGATCGCTCGCAACATCCCGTAAGTCGTCGGATGATGCCCGGTGCCGAAGGCCTGCCCCGGCCTGATCACAATCGTCGTGCGGCCGGGCCTTGTCTCGCTCGCCCACGGCGGCGCGATCAGGAATCGACGTCCGATCGCGAACGGCTCGAATCGCTCCATCCACGCGGTCGCCCATCCCGGATCGACGATCGTGCCTGCCTCAGGCGCCCGTTCGGACGCGAGCATCCCGGCCGAATCGAGCGCGCGGCGGATTCGCGCCAGCGCACGCGCGCCGAGGCGATCGAAAAACGCTTCGAGGCGGACGACGCGCCGGCGATGGGTCGCAAGCGTATCGCCAACCACCGCGCATCCGAGCGCGCCGCGCGCCACCAAAATACCCGCCGCCTCGTCCGCCATTGCAGCGGGCGTCGCGAACTCGACGCGCACGTAACTTTTTCCTCGCGATGACGCCATTCGATTCCCGCATTCAGGATACGGCATGGACGCGATCCTTGACGAGCGTCCGCTGTGGAAAGCCGCCACCCGCGGATTTGGCGCCGCGCCGGTCCGGCCGCTAGACTTAAACGATGAGCCGCACGCCTGCCAAATCGCGATGCTAGCGGGGCAATCCCAGTCCTGGCCATGTTGACGATAGCCCATCGCGGAGCCAGCGGATGCCGCCCCGAAAATACGCTCGCATCGTTCGCGCGCGCGGCCGAACTCGGCGCCGATATGTGCGAGCTCGACGTTCATCTTACCCGCGACGGCGTCGCCGTGGTGATCCATGACGACACGGTCGATCGCACCACCGACGGCCGCGGCCGCGTCGCCGCGATGAGCTTCGACGAGTTGCGCCGTCTCGACGCCGGATGCCGTTTCGGCGACGGACGCTTCGCCGGCGAGATGATTCCGTCGCTCGAGGAGGTCTTCGCCGCGACGCGCGGCCGATGCGGCCTAAACGTCGAGTTGAAGGCGCCCGGCGCCGAACGCTCCGTGGCGCCGATGATGCGCCGCTTCGATGCGCTGAACGATTCGATCGTCTCGAGCTTCGACTGGGACTCGCTCGCGCGCCTGCGCGCGATCGACGCCGCGCTCCAGGTCGGGTTTCTCGCCGACAAAAATCCGCGCCGGATGCTCGACGCTGCCGCGGCGGCCCGCGCCTACGCGCTCTGTCCCGAATTCAAGCTCGCGACGGCGGAGTTCTGTGCCGAGGCGCATCGGCGCGGATTCGCCGTCTACGCATGGACCGTTGACGATGAGGCCGCGATGAAAACCGTCGCTGCGGCCGGCGTCGACGGAATCATGACCAACTTTCCCGGCCGTATGCGCCGGCTGATGGCCGTCTGATGCCGCGCTTTTCCGACGATCAGATCGAAGAGGTGCGCAGCCGCGCCGATATCGTTGAGGTAATCGGCGCGCATGTCAGGCTGCGCCGCGCCGGACGCAACTTCGTCGGGCTGTGCCCGTTCCACAATGAAAAGACGCCGTCGTTCTCGGTCAATCCGGAGCGCGGCTTCTTTCATTGTTTCGGATGCGGCGCCGGCGGCACCGTGTTCAACTTCATGATGCGGCTTGAAGGCGCGGCCTTTCCCGAGGTGGTGAGCACGCTCGCCCGCCGCTATGGCGTAACGCTTCCGGAGCTCGACGCTCCGGGCGCGGGCTCGAATAGCGGCGAGCGCGAAACGCTATTTCGCGCGAATCAGACCGCGGCGGATTTTTTCGCCCATGTGCTCTGGAATACGCCCGACGGCGAACCCGCGCGCGCCTATCTCAAGACGCGCGGCGTAAGCGTCGAAATCGCGCGTGAATTCATGCTCGGCTTCGCGCCCGATCGCGTCGCGTCGCTCGCCCGCGCGCTCGAGAAACGCGCGCTCACGGCCGCCGCGCTCAAGCTCGGATTGGTCAAGCGCGATGCCAACGGCACGCACGACATGTTCCGCGCGCGCCTGATGTTTCCGATTCGCGACGGACAGGGCAGGGTGATCGCGTTCGGTGGCCGCGTGCTCGGCGATCGGCTGCCGAAATACATCAACTCGCCCGAATCGCCGCTCTACTCCAAGGGCAGAAATGTCTACGGACTGTATGAGGCGCGCAAGGCGATCGCGCGCGCCGACCGGGTCATCGTGGTCGAGGGCTACCTCGACGCAATCGCGCTGGCCGTGGCCGGCTTCGCCGAGGTCGTCGCGAGCCTCGGCACCGCGCTCACCGCCGATCAGCTTCGCCTCGTCGGTCGTCTGAGCGCGAACATCCTGGCCTGCTTCGATGGCGACGCCGCCGGGCGCAAGGCCTCGATGCGCGCGGTTGAAATCTTCCTGAGCGCGGGAATGCTCGGCCGCGCGATTCTCATTCCGCCCGGCTTCGACCCCGATACTTTCGTCAAGCAGCACGGCGCGGCCGCCTTCGAGGCCCTCGCCGCGTCGGCCCGGATGTTGTTCGACTATTTCCTCGACGCGCAGAGCGCGCTCGCCGCAAAGTCGCTCGGCGACCGCTCGCGCGCCGCCGAACGCGTCGCCGAGATGCTGCGGATGGTCTCGAATCCGTTCGAGTTCGACCTGCTCGCGCGCCGCGCCGCCGAAGCGATCGGCGTCAGCGAGGATGTCCTGCGCCGCTACGTGCGCCGCCCGGCGCCGCGGCGCGCCGGTTCCGAAACTGCCAGTTCCGCCGCCCCTCCGCCCCGTATCGCGGCCCGCATCGGCGACGCCGGCGATACCGCCGAAGCGGGACTGGTCGCAATTGCGATTCTCCGGCCGGAGATGCGCGCCGAACTCCTGACTTGTGTCGATCTGTTCGAGAACGAAGCGCTCCTCCATGCGCTGCTCGAAGCCTGCTCGATTGAAGGCCCCAACGCCGCGGCGGAGACCGCGCTAGTCGAGCGGATGACCGATGAAGATCGCGCACGGGTCGGCGCGCTTGCGGTGGGCGGTGCGGCCGGTCTCACCCTGGATACGCTCGAGGAGGCGCGGGCGCTCGCCGCCGATTTTGTCGCGGCACTGAGTCGCCGCCGTCGCCGCCGTGAGACCGAAGTCCAGCGGCGCGAGGCCGCAGCCGCCGGGGCGCGCGGCAGTGTCGACGACGCCGCGGCTGCGGCGCAGGCGCTGATCGCGCTCAGGCGCGGCGGCGGTTGAACGCAATCGGCGCGATCGGCGCGATGCGACGCGGGACGGGTTACAGCCGTGCAAGAGCAGCGCTATCCGGTGTTAACAATTCGTGCCGCACCGAAAATCGGCGCTGGATTCGTCCACCCTCTTTAAAATTTCCGCCCGATGGCGCTATGATGGGATGTTTTGATGAATCTGCACGGGCCCATAGCTCAGCCCGGTCCAGAGCTGCCGGCTCATAACCGGCTGGTCCCAGGTTCAAATCCTGGTGGGCCCATTCAATCATGGACGGAGAAATTCGGTGACGTGGAGGAGCGCCCCGGCGACGCCGGTCGTGCCCGTTCCGCGTGGCTGATCCGCTCCGCGCAAGGAGGCTGAATTGCGTGAAGAGATTGCCCGCTTAATGAATCTCCAGGCGATCGATCGCCAGCTCCAGGAGCTGCGGCAGTCGCTCTCATCGATCGCCGGACGGGTGGATGCGCTTCGCGACGAAATGGAAAAGGCGCAAGCGGAGCTGGACCGGCTCTCCGCCGAGGAGACACAGTCCGTTATCGCCCGCAAGCGCCAGGAACGCGAACTCGCCGAAGGCGAAGCGCATATCCGTAATAAACGGATGCGCCTCAACATGGTGCGCAACGAAAAAGAGCTCCAGGCGCTCAATCACGAAGTCGAGGCGCTCAAAGAGAGCAACCAGCGACTCGAGGGCGAGTTGCTCGCCGCGATGGCCTCGGCGGAACCGCGCGGACCCCGAATCAAGGAATTGACCGCGCTGATCGCGGCGAAAACCACCGAATTGCGCGCGGCCGAAAAAGAGATCGCGGGCGACGTCGAACGGATCAAAACCTCGATCAGCCGTCAGCACGCCGAGCGCGATCATTTGGCCTCCAAGATCAACCAGAGTCTGCTGCAACGCTACGAGGTGATCTTCAGCCGGCGCGGCGGCGTCGCCGTGACTCTCGCCAGGCAGTACACCTGCCAGGGATGCAGGATGCGGCTGCCACCCCAGCTTTACAACGAAATTCAGAAGCAGGCCGCCGGCGCATCGGCGAGCGAGCAGGTCCATTTCTGCCCGAACTGCCAGCGCATCCTCTTCTTCGAAACCGAGACTCCTGCCGCCAAATGACATGCCTGCCGTTTTGCCGCGCCCGCCAGGCTAATCGCACCATGCGTTGACGTTGTGCCGCGTCCAAGACTTAAGTGATATGCTCGCGCTTGCCGGAGTGAGCCGGGCGATCGCCTCGCAAGGGGAGGAAAGTCCGGGCTCCGCAGGGCAGGATGGCCGCTAACGGCGGCGCGGGGCGACTCGCGGAAAGTGGCACAGAAAACAGACCGCCCCAATCGGGGCAAGGGTGAAATGGCGGGGTAAGAGCCCACCGGCGCGCGGGTGACCGTGCGCGCATGCCAAACCCCATCCGGAGCAAGACCGAATAGGAGGGTGAGCGGCCCGCTCATAGCCCTCGGGTATGGTTGCTAGAGCTGGCGGGCAACCGCCGGCCCAGATGAATGATCGCCGCCCGCAAGGGCACAGAACCCGGCTTACAGGCTCACTCCGGCATCCGGTTTCGCGCGATCCGGCCCTGAACGGCGCGCGCGCCCGGCTCCGCGCCCCGCCTTCGAACGCTCGGCGGCCCGGAAAAAATCCCATCCCGATTCGAGAAAGCCGGCGAGGCGAGCCGGCGCTGCAAGACCCCGGATTCCGACCCGCAGCTCCGGCGCCATCGCGACCGCGATACGCCGCGGTATCGTCGCCGCGAAGCGCCGCACCCGCCCGATACGTTCCGTCGCGTCACTTCGCCGCGCCTCGATATAGCCAGCCAACGCCGCGGCTCCTCGACCGGTGGAATCGCCGGCGCGCATTGCGAGACCGAGCCGCTTCATCTCGTCCATCAACCCGCTGCCCGCTCGCGCCTCCCGCGCTATCGGCTCGAGCAGCCGCTCGTCAACGATCCGGTTGATCACGATCGCCGCGAGCGGGAGCCGCTCCGCCGCCATCGAATCGACGATCGCGCGCGCAAGCCGGATTCGATCCTCCTCGGCCGTCGTCACGAGCACGAAGCGCACCGACCCCGAGCGCATCAGCGCCTCCGACGCGCGCATCCGTTCGGTAAACCCGTCCACGGCGCCCGCGGCGGCGTCGAAGAAATCCGTGATCGACGAAAACGCATTCACGCCCGCGTAGCGCTCGAGCTCGGTCGCAACGAAGCGCGCCGCACGGCCCGCGAGCCTGAGCGCAAGCGGCGTGGTCGCAGCCGAGTTCGCCTTGAGCATCCAGCGCACCGCATGCGAATCAAGGAGCCGTGCGAGACGCGCCGGTCCCTCGACGAAATCGAACGTGTGTGAGGCGGGCGGCGTGTCGACGACTTCGAGGTCGAAGCGGGCCGCCTGATGGAGCCTGAGAATCGCTTCGAGCGCGGCGTAGGCGTCGGCGCCCGCGAAACGCCCGCTCAGGCTGCGATAGAACGCGTTCTCCATGATTCGGCGCCGCGCCACCGGATCGAGCACGTGGTCGGCGACCATCGCGTCCCACGCCCCCTTCACATCCAGCATCATGGCCGAAAGCTTCAGCGATGGATCCAGGCCCGCCGCCTTCAGCGTGCGCGCGCCGACCCGTGCGGGCGCGCCGCCCAGCCGCGTAACGCCCAATGCGTCGCGCAGCCGCCGCGACGGATCGACCGTGACCAGTGCGGTATCGAGCCGGGCGCGCGCGGCCGCGACGCCAAGCGCGGCGGCAACCGTGGTCTTGCCGACTCCGCCCGCGCCGATTACGACGACGATCGAGCGCGGTGTGAGTATCTGTTCGAGGGTCATCGGGCGCGTGCGCCGACGCAAAGGCGCATCGAGGATTAACGATAGCAGGCGGCTTCCGCGCACGCATCGCACCGGCGTTCTGCACAGGTATCGACAGGGAAGTTGTGGACGCCCGAGCGCGGGCAAATGGATCATCCGCCGCCGCTGGCGCTACAATCGAAAGAGGAGAAAAAAAGGCGATGACGCCGATTGGCGTGCCTATTTTGGGATTCGTCGTTGGGGCGTTCGTGGGAGCGGTCGTCGCATGGCTGTGGGCGAGCGGCGAAACCCGCAAGCGCCAGGATGAAGCCCGCCAATGGGAACGCGAAGCCTTCGAAGCGAAGACGCGCCTCGATGAGCGCGACAGGAGTATCGCCGAGCAGGACGCGCTCCTGACCAAGGCCCAGACGCAGCTTAAGGATACGTTCGAGGCGCTTGCGGCGAATGCGCTTCGCAACAACAGCGAAGACTTTCTCAAGAGCGCCAGCGAGCGCCTTGAATCAGTGCAGAAAGACGGCAAGAGCGAGATCGAAAAGGTCGTCACGCCGGTCGGCGAAACGCTCGCGCGGCTCGACAGGGAGGTCAAGGAGATCGAAAAGGCGCGCGATACCGCCTACGGCGCGCTCAAGGCGGGGCTCGACTCGCTCGCGAAAACGGAAGCTGGCCTGCGCGACGAAACCTCGAAGCTGGTCGCAGCCCTGGGATCGCCGCGCGTGCGCGGACAATGGGGCGAGGTCCAGCTCAGGCGCGTGGTCGAAATCGCCGGGATGGTCAAGCAGTGCGATTTCGTCGAGCAGGAATCGTTCCGGAGCGCCGACGGCCGCTTGCGCCCCGACCTGATCGTGAAGCTTCCGGGCGGGCGCAGCGTGGTCGTCGACGCCAAGGTGCCGTTGCAGGCCTATCTCGAAGCGCAGAATGCGCCCAACGAGGAGGAGCGGGAAAAGAAGATGCGCGAGCATGCCCGCCAGGTGCGCTCGCGCGTCACCGAGCTGGCCGGCAAGAGCTACTGGCAGAGTCTCCCGTCCGCACCCGAGTTCGTGGTGTTGTTCCTGCCCTCCGACACCTTCTATGACGCCGCGCTGCGTTACGATCCTGAACTTATCGAGGAAGGCGCGCGCGGGGTTGTCCTGGCGACGCCGACCACGCTCATAGCGCTGCTCAAGGCGGTCGCCTACGGATGGCAGCAGGAGACCGTCGCGAAAAGCGCCGAGCAGATAAGCCGCGAGGGCCGCACGCTCTATGAACGGCTGGGTAAGCTCTTCGAGCATGCCGACGAGTTGCGCCGTTCGCTTGCGGGCTCGGTCAAGGCATTCAATGCGTTTGCCGGCTCGATGGAGGGGCGGGTGATGCCTTCGATAATCCGGCTCAAGGCGCTCGGCACGGGCAACGGCGGCGAACCGCCTACGCTTGAGCAGATCGATATCGAACCGCGCAAGCTGACCGCCCCCGACACGGCGCGCCTGAATTCCGACGATTAGCGGATGGCATCGAAGGGGCCGTTACGAAACTTGACAGTAGACATGTCTAAGGAAGGCGAGGCAAAGAAGAGGACTGTCCACTTCTATTGCTACACGTGTAAGGACTATGAACTGAAAGTGAGTCCGCACTATAGTGCCCAAAAGCAACGGTTCGCTAGGCGCCCATAATACGTACCACATCCGGATCGCCCCAATCGCCGCCAACAGGGCAGCGCTGATCGCTACAATATTGCTAGTCGGAACCTCCCCGAGCGCAACCAGCATAAGGCCAGCGGCCAACAGCAGAACCGTCACGGCAAAATGAATAACGAGAGTCTTGTTACGATCTTTACGGGCGTACTGGCGCTTTGCACTGTAATTTTGACAGTCCTGGCTCGCATGCAATGGAAGCTGCTGCGACAACAGTTCTTCGTGGGTAATCGGCCCAGAGTACGCGTCCGGCGCATAAGAGCGCTGACTGAATTGCTCGAGCCTGATGGCACATTGTCTGACACCCCGTTCATGATAGAAATCGTAATCGTCAACCAAGGAGCCAGCGATGCGGTAGTCTATCATGACAATACCTGCATCAGTCTGGATCGGGCGGACCGACCATTGTTCAATACAGTAAGGCCCATCAGCTCGGATTCCATGTGTGGCCGACTGGAGTCCGGACAAGAAAAACGATTCCAATTTGGCCTCGATCCGCAAAAGTACGCCCTGTCCATCCTGTCTAACTATCCCGCCATTATGTCCTTGTATCTGATCGCCGAGTTCGGATATCGCGACGAACTGGAACGCCCCTATAAGACAGGCATTTGCCGCCGGTTTACGATGACCGAGCGGACTTTGGGAATTTTGCGGGAAAGGGAGAGGTTTCTTGTCGTAGAAAACCCCGACTACGAGTACGAAGACTAAGATCGAAACACCGGTCTGTCCGAGCCAGCGTAGTTGGCGCGGCGCTACTGTTACGTCCCGTAACAGTTCCCTTCCGAGAGACGAGGCTCGCGGGGTTCCTAGGGGGAGGGGGCGGGTGCTTTGAGTTGGCTGCGCTCGTGTCCCTCGGCGATCCACGCTTCGACTTCGCGCCGCTCGCGGACCAGCGAATTTCCGATCGCGCGCCGCAAGCCCGAGTGCTGGATGAAATGCGCGCTGTGGGTGAGCGCCGGGTCGAAGCCGCGCAGCCACTTGTACTCGCCGCCCGCCCCGGGTTCGAACCGCCCGATGCCGCTGTTGATGCAATGCTCGATCGCGGCGTAGTAGCAGACGTTGAAGTGCAGGTACTTGAGCTCCTCGAAGCATCCCCAGTACCGCCCGTACATCACGCCCGACTTCTGCAGGTTGAAGGTTCCCGCGATTAGCTTGCGCCCGCGATAGGCGCAGACCAGGCATACGTAGCGCTTGAAGCGAGTGCGCATCAGGGCAAAAAATTCGCGCGTGAGATATTGCCTGCCCCAGTAGAGTTTTTCGATCGTGGTCAGGTAGAGATCGTACATCGGACCGAAGATCGAATCGGGAATCGCGTCGCCGGTGAAGACGCGGATCGTGACACCCTGCTCGGCCATCGCGGCGCGCTCGTGCCGGACCGCGTAGCGCCGTTTGCTCTTGAGCTGGCCGAGGTAGTCGTCGAAGCTCGCGAATCCGCTATTTTGCCAGTGATACTGATAGCCGAGCCGCTCAAGGAATCCCGCGCGCGCAAGCGCTTGCGCTTCTTCGGGCAGGCAGAAGTTGACGTGCACCGAAGAGAGTTTGTTGTCCGTGCAGATCGAAGCGAGCGCCCGCGCCATCGCGGCCACCGCCTCCTCGCGTCCGGCCTCGGGTGCGACCAGGAATCGGCGTCCGGTATGCGGCGTGAAGGGTACGCCCACCAGCAAGCGCGGATAGTAACTGAGGCCGGAGCGTTCGGCGGCATCGGCCCATCCCTGGTCGAAGACGAACTCGCCCATGCTGTGCGATTTGAGATAGAGCGGACATGCGGCGACGAGCCGGCCGGACGCGCGATCGCGCATCGCCATGTGATACGGCGCCCATCCGGTCGCGCGCACCGCGCTTTGGGAATCTTCCATCGCGGCGAGCCAGTCCCAATCGAGAAAGGGCGAATCGTCTTCGATCAGGAGCGCATTCCATTCCTCGCGCGCGATACGCCCGATTCCTTCGACCACCGAAATATCGATTCTGTTTTCGCTCTCTTGCATCAGGTTCCGGCCGCCTGTCGTCCGCGCCCGGTCTCCGTTCGAGCTTATCGGTAGCCGCGGCGCGGCAAAAGTGTGATAGCACGGATTCATTGTTTTGCCGGTGCGATAGACTCCAACAAGGGGTGGCGCTTCTGCTATGATTATTCCCGTGAGCCGAACGACAGGGTTGCGATAGCCGTATGATTGGTGAAAGGGACCGACTCGAAGCTGAGGCGCGCCGCAGAGACGGCGGCGGCGATACCGCCCGTCCGCCGGGCGGCGACACGGTGATCGAACGCCGCACCAAGTCCGAGACTCGCACCAAGCGCCCGCCGCTCTACAAGGTCATTCTGCTCAATGACGACTACACGCCGATGGAGTTCGTGGTCGAGATCTTGAAGAGCGTGTTTTACAAGAACCACGCCGAGGCGACCCGAATCATGCTGCACGTCCATCAGAACGGGATGGGTGTGGCGGGGGTCTATCCGTACGAAGTTGCCGAAACCAAGACCCGCACGGTCGAGGAGCTTGCCCGACAGGGCGAGTTTCCGCTGAAGTGCGTGATGGAGAAGGAGTAAACGCGCGGCCCGCGCGCATACCATAGCCGACCCGGTGCGCCCGGCCGACGCCTGAAACAAGGATGCCGTCTTCTGGGATGATGATAAGCCGCGAGTTCCAGGTAACCCTGCAGCTTGCGATGACCGAGGCCTCCAACCGCCGCCACGAATACGTCTGCCTCGAGCATCTGCTGTACGCGATGCTCCATGATGTCACCACCAGCGAAGTGCTGCGCAACTGCGGCGCCAACCTCGATTCGCTGCGCTCGAAGCTGCGCAACTATCTCGACGAAGGCCTCGAACCGATGCCCAAGGGTGCGCGCGTCGCGCCCCATTATGCGGCCGGAGTTCAGCGCGTGCTGCAGTTGGCCGCGATGCATGAGCAGTCGGCGGGCAAGACCGAACTCAACGGACCGGCGGTGCTGGTCGCGATGTTTCGGGAGAACGAATCGCACGCGGTCTTTTTCCTCCAGCAGGAGGAGGTGACCCGCTTCGACCTGCTCAACTTCATCTCGCACGGCGTCTCGAAAATCGGCGCCGATAGTCCGTCCGAGCGGGCCAGCGAACGCGGCGCGGCGGATGACGAAGAGACCGAGATGGAAGGCGAGGGCGATGGCGAGGCTGGCGACGCACCGAAGCTATCGCCCGCCAAGGCGCTAAGCCGTTACGCGATCAACCTCGCCGAGCGCGCCGCCAAGGGCTCGATCGATCCGTTGATCGGGCGCGCGAACGAGATCGAACGCGCGATCCATATTCTGCTTCGGCGGCGCAAGAACAATCCGGTGTTCGTGGGCGAGGCGGGCGTGGGCAAAACCGCGCTGGCCGAGGGACTGGCGCTCGCGATTCACGAAGGCCGCGTGCCTCCGGTGCTCAAAGGCGTCGAAATCTATGCGCTCGACATGGGCGCGCTGCTGGCGGGCACGCGCTTTCGCGGCGACTTCGAGCAGCGGCTCAAGGCGGTAATCAAGGCCGCGACCGGGAATCCGAAGATCGTACTTTTCATCGACGAGATTCATACTATCGTGGGCGCCGGATCGGCCTCGGGTTCGACCATGGACGCGTCGAATCTGCTCAAGCCCGCGCTCGCTTCAGGCGAACTCCGATGTATCGGGTCGACGACCTACCAGGAGTACAAGCGCTCGTTCGATCGCGACAAGGCGCTCGCGCGCCGCTTCCAGAAGATCGACGTGCCCGAGCCGACGCAGGACGAGGCGATCAAGATCCTGAACGGGCTGCGCGGCCACTACGAAAAGCATCATAACGTCCGCTACACGGCGGGCGCGTTGCGCGCGGCGGTCGAGCTTTCGGCGCGCTACATCAACGATCGCTATCTGCCCGACCAGGCGATCGACGTGATGGACGAGGCGGGAGTGGCGGCGCGGTTGCGCGCCAAGTCGCGGCCCGAGGCCGTGGTGGTCGGCGCACGCGATTCCGAACGGACGATCGCGCGGATGGCGAAGATTCCCGAGCGCACCGTATCGTCGAGCGACCGCGCGCGGCTGCAGGACCTCGAGACCGACCTGAAGCGCACCGTCTTTGGACAGGACGTCGCGATCGAGGCGGTCGCGCGCGCAATCAAGCTCGCGCGCTCGGGCCTGTCGCATCCCGACCGGCCGGTCGGCGCGTTTCTGTTCGCCGGTCCGACCGGAGTGGGCAAGCCCGAAGTCGCGCGCCAACTCGCCAAGGTGCTGGGCGTCGAGTTC
>VFSW01002746.1_pt1 | contig 26519 bp, 24 predicted proteins | sample 5358111 | NCBI WGS metagenome assembly VFSW01 (sample SAMN11554181, study PRJNA540505) | mine drainage metagenome | isolation source: sediment from site ElyBrook_90M | place: USA: Ely Copper Mine, Vershire, VT | collected 2017 | reverse complement strand
CCACCGACCACAAAAAGGGTGCTTTTCAAGGTGGATAATATATTATATACCAATAAATGCCCGATGTAGGTCGAGCTGCGTGGCTGGGGACGAGAGTCGAGCGGGGACGTGGCGAAGTCGGCGTGCACCTTCGTGTTGGCGAGAAACATGCCGCACTGCACGATGCCGAGCTTCCGTAAGGCGGCATCCGTTGACCGATTCATGCCTTCCCGGCCTGTGGCCGATATATGGACGGACTTCGATTCGGAGCGGTCAGGACGGCTTGGTTGGATGAGCCTCAATGGCAATTACGGCGACATCTTCAAGTGACTCGAGCGATCTGCGCATGCCCTCGGCCGGCCGCGGGCGATGCATCGGTATTCATTTCCCAAGGGACAGGGCGGTCAGGCGATCTGCCTGTTCAAGCCCCACTAAAACTTCACTCAATTCAGGTGGCGTAAACCAATGTTAGAAACCACTACGGCGACCAACGAAAATCAAGCTCAGGAACTGACCGACGGCTTTCATCTGGTCATCGATGCCCTGAAATGCAATGGCATCGATACGATCTTCGGCCTGGTCGGCATTCCGATCACCGACCTGGCGCGCCTGGCGCAGGCGCAGGGGATGCGCTTCATCGGCTTCCGCCACGAGCAGAACGCGGGCAACGCGGCGGCGATTGCCGGATACATGACTCAGAAGCCGGGAGTTTGTCTCACGGTCTCGGCGCCGGGCTTCCTGAACGGCCTGACCGCGCTGGCCAATGCGACCACCAACTGCTTTCCGATGATCCTGATCAGCGGCTCGAGCGAGCGCGAGATCGTCGACCTGCAGCAGGGCGATTACGAGGAGATGGATCAGCTCAACGCGGCAAAGCCGTATGCCAAGGCGTCGTACCGGATCAACAAGGCCGAGGACATCGGCATCGGCGTGGCCCGTGCGATTCGCGCCGCGGTGTCGGGCCGGCCCGGCGGCGTGTATTTGGACCTGCCCGCGCAATTGCTGGCGCAATCGCTCGACGCGGTTCATGGCAGGAAGTCCATGGTGCGCGTGGTCGATCCGGTGCCCCGTCAGATTCCCGCCGCCGACGCCGTCCAGCGCGCGGTCGACCTGCTGCGCGGCGCGAAGCGCCCGCTGATTCTGCTCGGCAAGGGCGCCGCTTACGCGCAAGCCGACGCCGAGATCCGGGAGCTCGTCGAAGCCACCGGCATACCCTACCTGCCGATGTCCATGGCCAAGGGCCTGTTGCCCGACACCCATCCCCAATCGGCGGCGGCGGCCCGCTCGTTCGTGCTGGCGGAAGCCGATGTGGTCGTGCTCATCGGAGCGCGCCTCAATTGGCTGCTCGCGCACGGCAAGGGCAAGACCTGGGGCGCGCCGAAGAAGTTCATCCAGATCGACATCGCACCGACCGAGATCGACAGCAACGTGGCGATCGCGGCCCCGGTGATCGGCGACATCGGCTCCTGCGTTTCGGCGCTCCTGGCGAACATCAAGACCGGCTTCAACAAGCCGGGCTTCGAATGGACCGGAGCCATTCAGGCGCGCAAGGAGAAGAATCTCGCCAAGATGGCCGTCATGTTGGACCAGAATCCGGTCCCGATGAGCTTTCACAGCGCGCTGCGGGCGATCCGCGACGTGCTCGAGACCCGGCCCGACGTCAACGTGGTCAACGAGGGCGCCAACACGCTCGACTACGCGCGCAGCATCATTCACATGTACCAGCCGCGCAAGCGGTTCGACTCCGGCACCTGGGGCATCATGGGCATCGGCATGGGCTATGCCATCGGCGCCGCGGTCACGAGCGGATTGCCGGTCGTGGCGATCGAAGGCGACAGCGCCTTCGGCTTCAGCGGCATGGAACTCGAGACCATTTGCCGCTACAAGCTGCCGGTGACCACCGTGATCTTCAACAACAACGGCGTCTATCGTGGAACCGACGTCAATCCGACCGGCGGGGCGGATGTCGCTCCGACCGTGTTCGTCAAAGGCGCCCGCTACGACAAGATGATCGAAGCGTTCGGGGGGATCGGCTACAACGTGACGACGCCCGCCGAACTGACCAAGGCATTGACCGAGGCGATCGCCGCGGGCAAGCCGGCGCTGATCAACGCGGTCATCGACGAAGCGGCTGGCACCGAGAGCGGCCGCTTGACGAACCTGAATCCGGCAAGCACCGCAACCAAGAAATAATCCCGCTTCAACCAAGCGCTCAGCATCGAGGAATTTCGCATTATGACCAAGCCTTTAGACGGAATCCGCATCATCGACTTCACGCACGTGCAGGCGGGGCCCGCCTGTACCCAGCTGTTGGGCTTTTATGGCGCCGACGTCATCAAGGTCGAGCGCCCGGGGTCGGGTGATGTGACCCGCACGCAGCTGCGCGACCTTCCCGACGCCGATGCCCTGTATTTCACGATGCTCAACGGCAACAAGCGGTCGCTGACGCTCGATACCAAGACCAAGGAAGGCAAGGACGTCCTGGAGAAGTTGATCAAGACTTCCGACGTGCTGGTCGAGAACTTCGGTCCCGGCGCGCTGGACCGGATGGGCTTCAGCTGGGAGCGCATCCAGGAACTGAACCCCAAGATGATCATGGCCTCGGTGAAGGGCTTCAGCGAGGGCCACTCGTACGAGGATTTGAAGGTGTATGAGAACGTCGCCCAGTGTGCCGGCGGCGCCGCCTCGACCACCGGGTTCTGGGATGGCCCCCCGACCGTTTCCGCCGCCGCCTTGGGCGACAGCAACACCGGGATGCACCTGGCGATCGGCATCCTCACCGCGTTGATGCAGCGGCAGAAGACCGGCAAGGGCCAGAAAGTGGCCTGCTCGATGCAGGATGCCGTGTTGAATCTGTGCCGCGTGAAGCTGCGCGACCAGCAGCGTTTGGACCGGCTGGGCTACCTCGAGGAGTATCCCCAGTACCCGCACGGCACCTTCTCCGATGTCGTTCCCCGCGGCGGCAACGCCGGCGGCGGCGGCCAGCCGGGTTGGGTGCTGAAGTGCAAGGGCTGGGAAACCGATCCGAACGCGTACATTTACTTCACCATTCAAGGTCATGCCTGGGAACCGATCACCCGAGCGATCGGCCGTCCCGAGTGGGCCACCGATCCGGCATACATGACGGCGAAGGCGCGGCAGGACAAGATCTTCGACATCTTCAAGACCATCGAAGACTGGCTCAAGGACAAGACCAAGTACGAGGCGGTGGACATCCTGCGCAAGTACGACATTCCCTGCGCCCCGGTCCTCTCGATGAAGGAGCTGGCCGAATCCCCCGACCTGCGCAAGAGCGGCTCGATCGTCGAGGTCGACCACAAGGTGCGCGGCAAGTACCTGACGATCGGCAGCCCGATCAAATTCTCCGACCTGGAAGTCGAAGTGAAGCCGTCCCCGGTTCTGGGCGAGCACACCGACGAAGTGTTGGCGGATTTGGGGTACGACAAGGATGGGATTGCCAAATTGCATGCGGCGAAGGCCGTCTGAACGGGCCCGGACGAAGTTCTAGGCAAAGGCGCCCCCGTGGGCGCCTTTTTTTTGGGGGACGCGCAAGATGAATACCCAAGTGGATCTCGAGCAGTTGGTCGGGGTGATCGGCGATGCCGTGATCGTCGCCGACCGGGACGGAAAGATCGTATTGTGGAACGCCGCCGCCACCCGAATCTTCGGGTTCGCCGAGGCCGAGGGGCTGGGCCAGGATCTGGCCATGATCATTCCGGAGCGCCTGCGGTATCGGCACAACGTCGGCTTCGACAAGTCGATGGAAACCGGTACGACCCGCTATGGGACGCAGTTGTTGAAGGTGCCGGCGCTGCACAAGGACGGGCGGACGTTGTCGATCGCCTTCACGGTGGGGATGCTGTTCGACCAGAACGGGCGCGTGAGCGGCGTGGCGGCCGTGATTCGCGACGAGACCGTGCGCTTTCAGGAGGAGCGCGACCTCAAGAAGCGGCTGGCGGACTACGAGGGCAGGCTGCAAGCCGCCGCGGCGACCAAACCCGGCGAGTGACCTCGCCCGAATCCCGCGGCGGGGCGGCCGGCCCTCAGAGCCACCCGGACCTTCGCAGCCAGGTGTAGATGCCGCCGACCACGGCCGCCATCACCACGATGATCGTCGGGTAGGCCCATGGCTCGACGAGTTCCGGCATGTGCTGGAAGTTCATGCCGTACCAGCTCGTGATGAGCGTGGGCGCGGCGAGCATGGCGGCCCAGCCGGCGAGCTTCTTCATGACCTCGTTCTGACGGAAGCTGACGAGCGACAGGTTGATGTTGATGGCGGCGCCGAGCATCTCGCGCATGGCGCCGATCGATTCGTTGACGCGGAACACATGGTCGTAGACATCCCGGAAGTAGACGCTCAATTCGTCGGGGACCAGGGCGGGGTAGGTGCGCACCAGCTGACTGGCCAGATCCTGCATCGGCGCGACGGCCAGGCGCAGGCTGATCAGGTCGCGCTGCATGCCGTACAGGCGCTTGACCGTCACGCGGTTGAAGGTCTCCGCGAAGATATCCTGCTCCAGCTCCTGCAGCTCCTCGCGGAAGTCGTGCACGATCGGCAGCAGGTTGTCGACCACGAAGTCGAGTATGCCGTATAGCCCATAGCCGGGACCGAGCGCGAGCATCCCCGGGGACCGCTCGCAGGCGCGCCGCGCGGGTGCGTAGGAAAGCGACGCGCCGTGACGCACGGTGACGAGATAACGAGGGCCGAGGAAGATGTGCGTTTCGCCGAAGGCCAGAACGCCATCGACCAGCTGCGCCGTCCGGACCACGATGAACAGCGAGTCGCCATAGGCCTCGATCTTGGTGCGCTGATGCGCGTGGCGAGCGTCTTCGACCGCGAGATCGTGCAGGTCGAACTCCTCCTGCAGATTCCCGAGCAGCGGCTCGTCCGGCTCGTGCAGGCCGAGCCAGACGAAGGTGTCGGGCTGCTCGAGCACATCGCTGATCGCATCGAGGTCGATGTCGCCCATGCGCGAGCCGTCGCGCCGGTAGGCGACGCATTTGATCACCGCGGCATCTGCGGGCTCCGCCTCGGCGGTCGGGGTATCGGTGCCGCTCGGCATCCGCTCAGGCTCAGGAGGGCCGTTTGGGACGCGAGCGCGCGTAGGCGACGAAGCCCTCGAGGAATTTGCGCAGCGCCTCGCTCACGGCGCCGTCGTGGATCGCGCCATCGGGACCGAACACGGCGCCCGCGCGCGACACCAGCATGCGCCCGCCGCTCCACAGGTCCGCACCGAGCGTGCGCCAGACGGACAGCCACGCGTTCTGCGACAGTATGGTGCCGAAACCGCCGGGCGACGCCCCCACGATGGCCACGGGCTTGCCGGCGAACACGCGCGCGATGTCGGCCGGCGGCCGGCTGAGCCAATCGACGGCGTTCTTCGCCACGCCGGGAATGCCGTTGTTGTACTCGGGCGTGGCGAACAGCAGGCCGTCCGCCGCGGCGATCGACTCCTTGAGCGCGGTGACCGCCGAGGGGATGCCGTGCGCGGCCTCGTCGTCGGCGTTGTACAGGGGGAACTCGCGGATGGAGCCCGCCTCGAGCCGGCTGTCCGCCGGCATCATGGCGGCTCCCGCGCGCAGCAGCGCCGTGTTGTAGGAACCCTGCCGCAGGCTGCCGGAGATGCCGATGATCGTGATCATGATGCTCGTATAGATCATGTCGCGACCGGATGCAACGTGGGCCGGGCCCCGTGGCGCAAACCATGTCGCCGCCGGTGCGGCCTGGGTTATGCTGGTGCCCGCCTCGACGATCGGCGTGCAATCACAGCGGACTGCGTGCAGGATGAGCATCTCTGCGACCCCCGGGACAGCGGACGCGCGCGGCCCGCGCGGCGCCATGATGGCGGCGCTCGGCGTCGTGTTCGGCGACCTCGGCACCAGCCCCCTTTATACGCTGCAGACCATCGTGCAGTCGGCCGGCGGGCGCTTCACCCCGGAGAATGCCCTCGGCATTCTCTCGCTCATCATCTGGACCCTGCTCATCTCGATTTCGGTGAAGTACTGCCTATTGGTGATGCGCGCCGATAATCGCGGTGAGGGCGGCATCCTCGCGCTCATGTCGCTGGTCGGGGCCAACGGGTTCGCGCCGGGTGCGAGGATCTTGACGGGCATGGGGCTGCTCGGCGCCGCGCTGATCTACGGCGACGGCGCCATCACGCCGGCCATCTCGGTGTTGAGTGCGCTCGAGGGCGTGAATGTCGTGAGCACGCGATTCACGCCCTACATCATGCCGGCGGCGGTGTGCATCCTCGTGGCGCTGTTCGCCTTGCAGCGTGTCGGCGCCGAGAAGATCGGCCGCGCCTTCGGCCCCATCATGCTGTTCTGGTTCCTGGTCATCGCCGTACTGGGCAGCGCGGCGATCGTGCGCCACCCGGTGGTGCTCACGGCGCTCGATCCCCGTCATGCGCTGCGCTTCCTGGCGCATTCCGGCAAGCGCGACTTCCTGGTCCTGGGGGGCGTCTTTCTGTGCATCACCGGCGGCGAGGCGCTCTATGCGGACATGGGACATTTCGGCAAGGGGCCGATTCGCCGCTCGTGGTACCTGATCGTGCTGCCGGCTCTGCTCCTGAGCTATGCCGGGCAGACCGCGTATTTGATCGAGAAGGGCGCCGTGACCGGCAATCCGTTCTTTCAAATCGCGCCCGTCTGGTCCGTATACCCCTTGGTTGCGCTCGCCACCGTGGCCACCATCATCGCCAGCCAGGCGATCATCACCGGATCGTTCTCGATGACTCGGCAGGCGGCACAGCTCGGCTGGCTTCCGGGGGTGGCGATTCGCCAGACATCGGACAAGGTCTACGGGCAAATCTACGTGCCCATCGTCAACTGGCTGCTGATGACGGCGACCGTGGCGATCACGATCGGCTTCGGCACCTCCGACCGGCTCGCCGGCGCCTACGGTACGGCCGTATCCACCACCATGCTGCTGACCACGGTCCTGCTGTACACGGCCATGCGGCGCGTCTGGCGCTGGCCGGCCGCGGCGGCGCTCGCGACGGCGGGACTGCTGTTCATCGTGGATCTGGCCTTCTTCGCCGCCAACCTGTTGAAAATTGCCGAGGGCGGCTGGCTGCCGCTGACCCTCGCCGCAATCCTGTTCGCGATCATGATCGTCTGGCGCACGGGCAATGACGCCATTCGCGCGACCCTCGGCCCGGCGCCGGAACGCGAGGATGCCTTCCTCGGTGCGGTCGTGGCCGGCAAGATTCCTCGCGTCGACGGCACCATCGTGTTCCTGACGCGCAGCACGCAGAGGGTGCCGCGCCTCATCATGGATCATGCCCGCTTCATGGGCGCCCTGCCGCAGCACATCATCGCGCTCAGCGTGGTTTTCGAGGAGACCCCTCGTGCCGCGGGACCCGAATGCACCGTGATCACGCAGGTGGCGCCGGGCTGGTGGCGCATGGCCGCGCATTTTGGCTTCCTCGAGATTCCGGATCTGCGGCACGCGCTGCGCCACGTGCAGAACATCCCCGCCGATATCATCCTCGATGACGCCGTGTTCGTCGCCTCGCGCGACCTCGTCGTGCCGGCCGCCGCGAGCGGACGCCTGCGGTGCCGCCGAGTCGCGGCGTTCGCGTTTCTGTATCGCAATGCCGTCAAGGCGGTCGACCGCTTCAATCTGCCGCCGAGGAACGTGGTGGAGATCGCCCGGCAAATCGAGATCTGACGCGGACGCGGACGCGGACGCGGTCGCGGCCGGTCGTGGCCTCACGACTCGCGCGGCAGCGACACCTCCAACAAGCGCACGGCGCCGTGCGGTTGGCAGGCACAGGCGCCGACCACGGCAGGCAGGAGCAGCACGTCACCCTTGCGGAAGTCGTGGCGTGCGCCGGCGTGCTCCAGATGACCGCCGCCGGCGAGGCACACCAGCACGCGCGTCGTTCGCGCCGCCCCGACGACGAAAGGGACCCGTCCGCCGATGCGCGACACGCCGAAGTGATCGCAGTCAATCAGTGCCTCCCGCAGCACCGGATCCGTCCGTTCCGACCGCGGGGCGACCGGTCCGACGGCGCCCTGATCGAAGTCGATGCAGGCCATGGCCTGGTCCACTTGCAAGGGCCGCGGCTGCCCGGTCTTGGGGTCCAGGTGGTTCCAGTCATAGAGGCGAAAGGTCACGTCGCTGTTCTGTTGCACCTCGAATACCACGACATCGCTCAGTGAATGAGCGGTCCCCGCCCGAATGAACACGGCGTCCCCGGGCTTGGGCGAGAAGCTGGCCAACCGATCCGGGACCGTCCCATTCGCAATCGCCCGCCACAGGGCGGCGGCGGAGGTGGCCGGCTTCAAGCCCGCGAAGACGCGCGCCTCGGGCCCATCCTCCAGGACGACCCATGCTTCGGTCTTGCCCGTATCGCCCGCCGGAAGCCGCCCTGGATGCGCATCGGACGGATGCACCTGAACAGAGAGCTCGGTTCGCACGTCGAGGAACTTCAGCAACAGAGGGAAGCGACTGAAGCGGGCCGATAGGCTGCCCAGCAATTGCTGCGGATGTCGCCTCAGAAGTTGGGCGATGGTTTGTCCTTTGAGGGGACCATTGGCGACCCGGCTCGCGTGGTCGTCGCGATCGCTCAAGATCCACGCCTCACCGATGGGGCCTTGGCCCGGCAATGGCGCGCAGAGCAGATTGGCCAGGCGCCTGCCGCCCCACAGGCGATACTGGTAGATGGGCTCGAATAGCAGCGGATACAGGGGGGGTGCTTGCACGAGCCTGGGTCGATGATTCGTCCCGGACGGCGGATCAGGCGGCGGCCGGACGCGGCCGCTGCTCGGGCCCGAGCGCGCCGTTCGCCACCAGCGCCCCGTTGGCCGAAAGCGCGGCATTGCCGGCAAGCGCAAGCGCCAGGGTCGCCGCGGAGGGATTCAGGCTATCCACCATCGAACTCGGCATGAGGATCGTCGCCCCGCGTTCCTTGGTGGTCTCGTAGATGATGTTCATGGCCCGAAGCTGCAATGCCCACGGGTGGCCGGCGTAGACCGCGGCGGCCTCGACGAACTTGCCCGCGATCGCCGCTTCGGCCGAGCCGAGAATCACGCGCGCCTGCTTTTCGCGCTCAGCCTGGGCTTGGCGGGACATGGCATCCTGCAGGGCCACCGGAATGGCCACGTCGCGGATTTCCACCGAACTGACCGATATTCCCCAGGGCGCGGTCTTTGCGCCGATCTCGACCTTCAACTGCTCGTCCGCGTCCTTGCGGTCCGATAACAGCGACGCCAGCATCGACGCACCGATCATCTCGCGCAGCGAGGTCTGCGCCACCCGGTCGATGGCTTCGCGGTAATTGGTGATGGCCAAGGCGGCCTTCTCGGCATCGTGCACGTGCCAGAAGATGATCGCGTCGACGTTGACCGGAACCGTGTCCTTGGTGAGCGCCTGCTCGGCGTTGAACGCGGTCGTTTGGATGCGCCCATCGATGTTCGCCACCACGTTATCGAGGACCGGAATGATGACGAACATTCCGGCGCCTTTCACGCTCTGCAGCTTCCCCATTCTCAGGATCACGAACTTCTGCCAGACGTTGGCCATCTTCAGCGACATGGCGACGACCGCCGCGGCTGCCATCAACGCAATCCCGATATAGAGGCTCCCATGGTAGCCGGCCGCGACGGCGCCGACGAGCAGTGCGAAGACCAGGAATGAGGTGATCGGATTCATCGGCACTTCTCCGCGTGCTCGAATGCACGCTGCGAGGATGAGCGCCCGTTGCCCGGATGTCGGTGCGTTGCCGCACCGGATCGGCGCAGCGCCCGGACCGACTAGCGAGTCTCCTGGGTGCCCGTCGGGACGATGGATGCCCGGCGGGCGCCGACTCCCGCGCCACCGACCATTCTTTGCAGCATTTGCAGCATTCGCTGCATACGGTGCTGCAATCGGAGCGAGCGTCTCACTGGAGCGCCCGACAGCGCGATCTTTCGGACGTACCGGGCCACGGACCATTCGGCACAGGACCCCGCGGGGAAAAAAATCGTATCCCCGGCATTCGCAGTGCGCGAAACGCCTCTGTGATCCTTGACCGTCACGGAGCCCTCGATCAGGTACACCGTCTCGTCCACCGGGTACTCCCAGTGGAACCGGCCCGCCGTACATTCCCAAATATAGGCGATCGCACGCCCGTCGCCGCCGCGCGAGATGAATTTGCTGCGGGTCACCGGATTGCCGGCGAGCACCCAGCCGGTATGGATGGGGTCCGGTTCGAGGTCGCCATGGGAGGTGTCGAATCGGATCTTCTCTGTGCCCATGGGGATCTGCTCCTCGTAACCCACGTCTCGACGCCAAGTCGGGTGGTCATCGGGGCCCCAACGGGTGGAGCGGCATGCGACTGCCCGAATCTGACCGATGTCCGGGGTCATTTATAGAGCCACCGCGGCCGCCCGTCGGTACGCCCGCGCACGCTCGACTCCGCCGACGCGGGAGCGGGCGGCGCACGGGATGCGAGCGCCCTCAACCCTCGTCAGTCTCCATGAACGACAGGAGGAAGTACGGAGTCTGCGGGTCGCAACTCGCGGAGGCATGGACCTTGCGCGGCGCACCGGTGCCCGCCACCAGGTGCAGCGTACCGAACGCCCGCGGAGCGCCTTCGATCACCCGCGTCAAGATGGCCTGCAGTGCCTGCCCGCTCGCGGGCGAGAGCAACAGGTCCAAGCGTCTGCCGAGCAGGGCATCCCGCGCCGTCCCGAGCATGCCGGCGGCCGTCAGATTGAGCTCCCACAGCACGGTGCTGCGATCGACCGTGAAGCATCCGACCGGAGAGCATTCGTAGAGCTGCATTTGTCTCGCCCAGGAGGTCTCCAGATCGACGCGCGAACGGCGCAGTTCCTCGTTCTGCAGATCGATCTCGATCTGGTGCACCTGAAGCTCATGCAGCAGCGCCAGCGCCGCCTCCGCGGTGGCCGGCGAGGACGCGAGGTCGTATAGAACCCGCAGCGCGCCGGATACGATGGGCCGGTTACCACAGAGCGACGCGGGCGCGGCCAGCCGATCAAGCGCCTCCCGGCGCAACGCCCTCGGGGGATCGGCTGGAATCTCGTCTTTCGCCATGATGCGAACTAGCCTCTGAAAGAGACCCGACACCCGGGCAGTGTATGCCTGATCGTCACGGACTGCGCAGGCGCGATTCGAGTTCCTTCGCGGCGATGTCGACTCGACGAGCACTCCGTCGTGTTCGACACCGCACGGAAGGACCGTCACGCGACCCACTACGCTGCGCCTTTCGCCGTCGAGGAGCCCGCCATGAGTCTTGGAACCATTCTGGTGATCGTCCTGATTCTGCTGCTCATCGGCGCCGTGCCGACGTGGCCGCATAGCCGGTCTTGGGGTTATGCGCCCAGCGGCGGATTGGGCTTGATCCTGCTGGTCGTCATCGTTCTGCTGGTCATGGGACGGCTATGAGGGCACCGGCCGAAGACGCCATCGCCGCGCGGCGTCGAAGCGGTGCCTGACCGCCGACGGGTGCATGGCGCATGCGCGGGTGCTAGGCGCTCCGCAGGGCGCGAAGCAACGCGGAAATCTCGATCGTTGCGAAGTCGCAGTAGGTGTCCGAGACCGCATAGGGCAGTACGATCTGGTCCCCGTGGCGAATGGCCCCGCACGTGTAAACCACGTTCGGCACGTAGCCCTCGCGCGCCTTGAGTTCCGGTCGAAGGAGAGGGTGCGGAGACCGTGCGATGACCCGCGAGGGGTCGGCCTTGTCGAGGAGCACCGCGCCGATGGAATACCTCCTGACCGGTCCGACTCCATGGGTCAGCAGCAGCCAGCCCTCGTCGAGCGCAATGGGCGATCCGCAATTGCCGATCTGAACGAATTCCCAGGGAAACTCCGGCGTGAGTATGACCACCCCCTCGTCCCAGGTGTACAGATCCTCCGAGTACACGAGGTACATGTTCTCGTTGTCCTGCCGGCTGATCATCGCGTACTTGCCGCCGAATTTCGTCGGGAAGAGGGCCATGCCCTTGTTGCGTGCGGCGACGCCCTTCAACGGCGTCATTCGAAACGACAGGAAGTCGGCGGTCTCGATCAATTCCGAGCGAATCCCCCGGCCGCTGTAGGCGGTGTAGGTCGCATAGTACGTGTGCCGCCCAGCCTCGTGGAACTCGACGAAGCGGGCATCTTCGATGCCGTTGCATTGGGCGAGGGTCACCGGAAATATCACGCGCTCGCTGATGTCCCCGTCGGCGGGAAAGCTCACGTCGACCTGATCGGAGCCATCGCCGGCCCGTCCGTCGGTCCGCAGGTGTGGAACGGCCGCCAGTCGCGAGGATGGATCGACGGTCACGCAGCCGTCGGCGGATATCAAGCCGGATCTGAACGTCAACGAGGACACGTGGCCTTCGCCGACGGCGCGCAGGCTCAAGATGAACCGGCAGGCGCCGCTCGGCACGCCGGATTGATCCGGATGAGCGACGATGCTCGGATTGAACAAGGCGGCCGCTTCGAACGAGTACTCGTGGGTAAAGTACGCGCCCAGCAGCTGGCGCTGCGTTCTGGTGAGCACGGAGTGGGCCGGGAAGGCGGATTCCAGTTCGGCGGCGCGCGCCTCCAATATCGCCGAAAAATGACGATGCCGTCCCTGAAAGGTGTCCATCACCTCGGCCAGGTGCCGCTCGGCGGTTTGCGAATCGAGCGCCAGCACCCGGTCCACGATGTGGTGAGCGCGCGCGCGGTCGATGGGGTTCAGCGCACGCGGCTCGATGGACGGCTTGAACGACCGGGCCACCACCCGCGTGGGATCCGGGCGCAAATACAATGCATGTCGCTTGAGGAAGTCCTCGCGCGAGACGGTGTCGGTCGCACGGTTGAGCGTCATGGGCGCATCAGGCCACGGCGATGGGCGGCTGATGCCGGCGGCGCAGGGCGGTCAGCCGCTCGAACTGCCGCATTTCCGCGAGTGCCAGCAGATAGGACACGGCGGACTCGCCTCCCCGATTCTCGTTGGCGCGATCCGGATGCAATCCATCCCGGCAGCTGCCGGACTCCGGATCGACCAGCGGCAGACCGAGATCGTTGCGGCCGAGAAACCAGTCGAACGCCCGCATGGCGTGGGCCTTCCATGCGAGATCGCCGTCTGCACGCCATGCTGCAAAGCATGCCGATATGGTCGCCGCGGCCTCCAACGGCTGTTGATCGAACGGCAGGGGCGGTCGCCGCTTGGCGCCGAAGCTCTGCGTGCCGACCGGTCGGAAATGGCCCGCCGGCGCCGTTTGCAGCGTCATGAGCCAGCGCAGGCAGCGCGAACCGGTGCTGACGTAGAATGGCTTTGCGGTCGAGTATCCCGTCAAGATCAATGCCTGGGGCAGGCGGGCATTGTCATAGGCGAGCTCTTCCTCGAACCATTCCCAATCGTAGGTGCCGACCGCCACGAGCATCGAGAGCAGCCTTTCGGCGAGCAGTTCGCGCATGCGCCTTGCGCCCTGATCGTCCGCCATGATCGCGCAGTAGGCGTCCAGGCCGAGCAGCGCAAAGCTCCATGCCCGGGGCGAGCGAAAGCTCTCCACCACCGGCAACGCGTCGGCGAAGAGTGACGAGGCCCAGCGCCGCTGCGAGGCATTGCCGCCGCTTCGCGCGCACTCGCCCAGCGACCAGAGTGCCCGCCCGTGACAGTCCTCCGAGCCCTGCTCCTCGAGCCAGCCGCGGTCGAAGCCGAGGAAGTTGCGGAACCGGCGCGCGTCCCGATTCCAAGCCGACTGGATGAAGGCGCAAAAGCGGCCCGGGAGCGTGGCCGGCAGGCTATGCTCGGCCCCTTTCTCGAGGGCACAGGCGAGCAAGAGAGCTCGGGCATTGTCGTCGGTGCAATAGCCATGCGATCGATCCGCGACGCAATGAAGGGCGTGCTGGAACAGGCCGGTATCATCGCAGAGGGACAGGAAGTGTCCGGTCTCGATGGCCGGCAGGGTCCGATGCTCGCGCGCGATCGAAGCCGTGGGGGGGCGGGCCGCCGTGGACGGCACGGGCTTGCGCGCCGCCGCCTCGAATGCCGCCAGGTAGCGCTCCGCGATGCGCGGCCAGATCATGGGCCGGCTGCTGGCATAAGCGCGCCGTCGCATCGCAAGTCGCCGGTCGTCGTCGGTGAGCAGTTCGGCGATTCGCTCGCCGACGGCCGCGACGTCGCCGAAGGGTACGAGGATGCCGCGGCCATCGCGCAGCAGCTCCTTCGCATGCCAGTACGGCGTCGACACGACCGCCTTTCCAAGGCCGAAGCTGTAGGCCAGGGTTCCCGAGGTCATTTGCATCTCGTTCAGATATGGCGTGACGTAGACGTCGCACATCGAGATGAAGCGAAGCAGGGTTTCCTGATCGACGAACCGATCGAGAAAGATCACACTCTCGCTGATCCCCAGGGACTTGGCCTGCGCCATTAGGCCGTGCCGATAGGCCTCGCCCTGGTCGCGCACCAGATTGGGGTGGGTGGCGCCGAGCACCACGTAGACGGCGTCTGGGCAGCGTCTGAGGATCGCCGGCACGGCATTGATCATGACCTCGATCCCCTTGCTCGGAGACAGCAGCCCGAACGTCAGAATTACGGGCCGACCGGCGAAGCCCAGCTCGGCCTTGGCCGCGTCCGGCTCGACGAACGCGAAATCCGGAGTTCCGTGTGGAATGACCTGGATCTTGCCGGCGGGCACTTGATGGGCCGCATGCAGCAGTTCCCGCGCCTTCTCGGCCATGACGATGACCCGCGAGGAGGCCCCGAGGATCCGATCGAGGATGCCGTGTTGAGCCGCCGTGGGCCGCGCGAGCACGGTATGCAAGGTGGTAACGACCGGTATGGTCAATCGTGACATCAGCGCCATGATGTGACCGCCCGCCTCGCCGCCAAAAATGCCGAACTCGTGCTGCAGCGATACGACGCCGTCCCGGTCGGCGTTGAGAACCGCCGCCGCCTGCTCGTAATCGCCGAGCCGCCCGTCCCTTATTTCGAGGCAAACCGCGGGCGGGTAGTCATAGACATGATCGTGATCGCTCATGGCCACGACGCAGGTCTGCACGCCGCCGCGCGCGGCGGCGAGCGCCTGCTGCAAGGCGGTGGTGAAGGTGGCGATCCCGCAGCGACGTGGGAGCGAGTTCCCGACCAGCGCGACTCGAGAGACTGCCGTCACGATCGGGTCGGCGAAGCGGTGCGGGCGCCCAATACGCGGGTCGATTCGATCGGCATTGCCATCTCCTTCGATTGGTGGCGCAAGCACGGGAGCCAAATGCCCCGTGGCGGTACGTGTCGATCCCGTGCCGGGCGCACGGGCATCGAGGATCGGCCAGCGTCGAGTCATCCGTGTCGCGAGCGATGCACCATGCGCACGTTGCCTGTAAACCGCGGAGCGATCGGTGCGGTATCGCACAGTGTCCGGTCGCACGCCGTGCACCGCGGTGTGTGCGCTGTCAGACGGACTCCGGCGCATCCATGCGGGAGTATGGGGCGCGTAATCAATCCGTAAGGAAACATCATGAAGCTGCATATCGTCAGAAGCCTGCTGGTGGTCACCGTGCTGACCGTGCCCATCGTGGCGCTCGCCGCGGACGACGAGGACTCGGACCGCTCGCATCCGGAGGCGTTCGTGAAGGACTCCGTCATCACCACCAAGGTGAAGTCCAAATTGGCCGCCGAGCACATGGCGAGTCTCGGAAAGATTCACGTCGACACCGATGCGAGCGGTGTGGTCTGGCTGCGCGGTACCGCCAGAACACAGGAGGCCGCGGACAAGGCGGTGTCGATCGCGCGTGAGACCGAGGGTGTCACCGACGTGCGAAGCCACATCACCGTTCGAAAGGATGATTGAAATTCGCCGGCCGGCTGCCGTATGGAGGAGGGGCTGGACGCCCTCCGGCGTCAGCCGCCCGCGGCGGCATTTCGGGCCCTCGGTGCGATCTCGCAGCGGGGCGACATGATCGGATGACTGCCATGATCGGATGAATGCCAGGATGCCAAAGCCGGCCCCTCTGACCGACGCCGCCACCGCCTCGGCCGCCAAGCCGCCGCCCAAAGGGGTTGCCGGAGCCAAGGCGCAAGCCCACGTAGGGAAGGTGCGCAACTATTACGCCGGCCTGCTCCAAGCGGTCGCGTGGCTCGGCATTCCATTGGCCTACATGGTGATGACCATGCACCCGTCGATCCCCGTCCCCACGTTCGGTGCCGTATCCCGTGACGGCTACGAGCAATGGCGCTGGTGGCTGACGTTGGCGACCTTGCTGGCCGCTGGAATCGGCAGCTTCGGCCTGGCGCTGTCCACTTCGCAGCCCCGGCCAAGACGTGCCGTCTTCCTCTATGCGGCCTGTATGTTGGCGCTGCTCCTGGTCATCGACCTGGCGTTCGGCTGCGACCTGGGCGACTGCTCCTACCCCTAAGGGCACGCGGCGGGCGATGACGCCGGCACGGGTCTCAAGATAGATCGGTGTAGAACGCGAATCGGCTGCGATGCTGCTTGGCGTGATACATGGCCGTGTCCGCGCGGTGCAGCAATACCTCGGCGCTGGCCCCGTCCGCCGGGGATATCGCGATGCCGATGCTCGGACGCGTCTCGACCATCCGCTCGCCCACTCGCAGCGGCGCGGATACGGCATCGAACATCCCGGCGGCAATTTGGCCGATGCGCTCGCGGCTCGGCATGTCCGTCAACAGGCAGCCGAACTCGTCGCCGCCCAGCCGACACACCATGTCCTGGGCACGGACTCTATGCCGCATGCGGGCGGCCGAAATTCGCAACAGCGCGTCACCCGTGCGATGGCCATGCGTGTCGTTCAGCGTTTTGAAGCCGTCGAGATCGATGTACAGGACGGCGATCGTCGGCGGCGGACCGGCGGTGGGCCGCAAGGCGCTGTCCAAGCGCTCGTAGAAGTGGCCGCGATTCGGCAAGGCCGTCAACAGGTCGTGGTTGGCCAGATAGCGGGCCTGTCTCTCCCGGACTCGACTGGCAGCCAGCTCACTCAGCGTCTGCCCCAAGGTCCGGCGCAGCGCGTGCCGTTCACTGCTCCATTGCGGCAGACAATGAGCGTAGGACGGCAACTTCGCCTGAATCTCCTCGATCATCGCCGCCAAGTCGCGAAGATCGTCCGGCGACGGGCGAGCGTGGAGTGCATCGCCGCCGCTCGCGGGGGCGGAGCACGCATCCGCGGCGACTCGCAAACGCGCCTTCACGGCGGCGAACAATTGCTCACAACGTGCGGCCGCGGAAAACGGATCGGCATCGCCGGGTGCGAACACGCGACGCGGGGGTGCAGCCGCAGGAGGCGCGGCGCGGCAGTTCCGGGTTGGGTCACGGCGAATCATTGGTGTGCCGCCGCAGGCGGGTCGGGCGTCGCAAACATGGGGTCGAGCGACTGCCAGCGGTTGCCGAATTCATCCACCCAATAGATCCTTCCATGACCACCGTGCGCCGATGCGAGGGGTGAACCTCGCGTGCACGAGATCGGGTGGTCGGCGGCCGTTGCCGGCGCCATACCGGCGCCGCGCGGCGTCTCGTCGCCGCACACCGAGGCGAACGTGTAGATCAGCCTGCGCATGCGGGCAGGGGACGGATCGAGGCTGGCACCCGATGAGCATGGCATGGAGATGCCGCGCGGGGTGGGCGCGTGCACGCGCGCCGCCGAGCCGGCCTCCCGGTGGCGCCAGCCCTCGGGCGAGGGGCCGATCGATGCGACGGCTAGAAGGGTCGCGATAAGCTTGTCTGCGCAATTCAGCATGCACCATATCCCATCGACGGTGGCTTTGGCGCCACGACCAGTTCTCCGCAGATTCGTCCGGCAAGCATCGTGAGAATGGGTGCGCTCGTCGGTACGGTCTCGCACAGAGCCAGCGGGAGCCACGCGGCGGCTCGTGACCGCCCGCACGGTGGCAGCCGGTGAATCCGGGGCCGCGATTTCTATGTGCGATGCCAGACGGAACGTCACGGACTACTTGGGGTTAACTACGTCATCTCATCATGGATTCGATGCGGCGTGCGGGCGCCGCACGCAATGCCTCTCCCGGGATAATCCAGCATGGATCGGAAATCGGCCGCCCATCTCTTGATCGCACTGGTCTGTATGACCGGCCTCGCCGGCGCCAACACCGCGCCCTCGGGTGGCGACGATGCGGCGGCGCAACGGGCCTTGCAGGCTTTGCATCTGCTCCGCGATGCATGGTTGAAGCCGATCGGGGAACTACGCACGGTCGCGCGGTCGTGGGCGGCTGCGCAGGATACCTACGAATTCCTGATGCGCCCGAACATCCCCTACATCTATCAACACTTCACCCCGGAGAAGCTCGCCGCCGCGGGAATCGACACGGTTCTGATCGTCGATTCGCATCAACAGCCGCTCTTCTGGCGCCGTACCCGTCCCGGACGCAGCCGTGGCTTCGTCGATGCACGATCCTTCCTCGCGCAATTGCCGGCGCTGAGCGCGGCCGATGCCTCCGGCGCCGCGGGAATCGCCGGTGCGATGACGCTGGCGCAGGGGCCGGCACTGGTCGTGGGGACGCCCATAACCGCACCGGGCGACCTCAAGCGCATTCGCGGCTGGCTCATCGTGGCGCGGACCTTGGAGGGGGCTCGATGGCAGGCCTTCGAGAGCGGCGCGAGCGTTCCGACGCAGGTGCTGGAACCGGCGGCCGTGGCTCCGAGCGAGCAGCTGCAGGCGGTGCTCAACAGCCCGCTCGTGCCGGTCACGCGCGTGGAGCCCACTCATATTCGCGGCCTGATGGCGGTCGCCGATCTGCGGGGCAGGCCGCTTCGCGTATTCAGCGTGCTTTTGCCGCGGCCGTCGATCGGCGAACGGGCGACGGCCGTTCGAACCTCGTCGCCGCACGAGTCATCGATTGCCCTGACGTGCGGCGTGATCGGTCTGGGCGCCGCCTGGATCGCGCTCCGACGGCATCGACTCCGAGCCACTCGCATCCGCATCTGCGTACCGGCGGCCAAGGCGCCACCGCCCACCCTGGAGGAGGGCGGCGCCCGGCCGGGCATCGCGCAGGCCCCTGCGGTGGTGCCCTGCGCGACGCCCGCCGGCGAGCTTGCCGATCCACAGGCCGCTCGGACGCCTGATCTGCTCGAGGAGCGGATCACCCGCGCGGGCGTGCGGCTTCGCTACCAGCCGCAGTTGGATCTATTGACCAGCGAGGTGGCCGGAGTGGAGGCCGTGCCGTGCGTCTATCGGCACGATGAGCAACAGATTGCCTCCGGGTTCCCGGGCGAGATGGAGGCCGTCGGCCTCGGGTTCGCGCTGCTCGAGCGGCAATTGCAAGAGGGTTTGCGCGAGCAGCGTGCCTGGTTGCGAAAGGCCGGTCACGACTTCCCGCTGGGAGTGGCGGTCTCGTCCCGCCTGTTGACGCATCCGGATCTGCTGCCCCTCCTGCGGCGAATGCTGGTGCAGAGCTCGCTTGCGCCGGAGTACTTGGAGCTGCAACTGCCGGAAACCGCGCTGGGCGGCAACGTCGCCGCGTTGCGTCTCTTGCATGCGATCCACGAGATGGGCATATCCATCGCGATCGACGGGTTCGGCGGCGCGAATACCAGCCTTCGCCTGCTGACGATGGTGCCCATTGCCAAGCTGCGCATCGATGCGGCGCTGGTCAGGCGCCTTGCGACGGATGCCGCGGATGCCTCGTTGTTCGACGCCATCCTTGCGGCGGCGCACGCGTTGAGGATCAAGGTGTGCGCCACCGGCGTCGCCTCGCCGGAGCTGTTGGTCGGTGTCCTGAAGCACGGCAGACCCATGGCGCAAGGCGCCGCGGTGGGCCCACCGGTCGACGGCGAGGGGTTCCTGGAGCGGCTCCTGGGCAGCAACGTCGAAACGATGGCCTTGCAGCCGCGGCTCATCGAGGGCGATCGCGGCTAGAGCACCCGGCCCGCCCTGGATCTGCCATCGAACAGACCGAGCGTCCACGGAACGAATAAGGTGACCGTGCCATTCATGGGGAGACGTGTGCCCCGACTCGGAAATGCGATGAGGACCGACGGCCACCGTGCCTTCAGCGGACTGCGGGTGGTTCTGTCTGCAGCCGCGGGTGCGGCTCTCCTCTGCGGCTGCGCCGGTCGCCCGCCGGGTGCGGACTTTCCCCGCATCACCTCGGTCGCGCTGCAGCACCCGGAGTCCACCCATACCGGAGCCCAGTTCGCGGGCGAGGCCCGGGAGCACGATGGCAAATCGGGATTTCACATTCTGAACGTCGGCGTCGACGGCTTCCTCATGCGGGTACAGACGATCGAAGCGGCGGAGCAAACGCTCGATCTGCAATATTTCATTTTTCGAGGAGACGAGACCGGGCGTCTCATAACGGCCGCCGTGCTGCGCGCCGCGGATCGCGGCGTTCGGGTACGTCTGCTCGTCGACGACGGCGACACGCTCGCCGGGGACGAACAGCTGATGGCATTGGCGGGCAATACGGCGATCCAGATCCGTATCTTCAATCCGTTCTACTATCGCGGCCATTCGAACTGGGTGCGCGGGACGGAATTCCTGTTCAATTGGCGTCGCCTCGATTACCGCATGCACAACAAGCTGCTGGTCGCGGACAACGCGGTGGCGATCGTCGGCGGACGCAATATCGGCAATCAGTATTTTCAGATGGATCCGGGCTCGCAGTTCGCGGACGACGACGTGTTCGCGGTGGGGCCGGTGGTCCAGCGGCTGTCCGCCACCTTCGATGAGTTTTGGAGCAGCCCGCTGGCGATTCCGGTGGCGGCGTTGAACGGCGGCGGGCATCCGCAGCGGGCCCTCGCGCAGCATCGGCGACGGGAACGGGGCAGCCGTCCGATGCAGGCGTTGGACTCGAAGGGCATCGACTATGTCGCGATGCTGCGAACCGGCGAGCCGTACGCCGGCGTGATTTCGGGTGCGCTGCCGCTCGTATGGGGCAACGCGCAGGTGGTCTGGGACAGCCCGGAGAAGAAGGACGTCGAGGGCGGCGCCCGCACGGGCCGATTGATGGCGGAGGCGGTCACGAAGGCCGCGGCACAGGTGCATCGAGAATTGCTCATGATCACACCCTATCTCGTCCCGTCGGCGGACGAACTGCAGCTTCTGAAGAAGCTGCTGCAGGACGGCGTCCGAGTCGCCATTCTGACCAATTCCCTCGAATCCACTCCCGACCTCGTGGCGCAGGCCGGCTACGTTCGCTATCGGCGGCCCTTGCTCGAGGCGGGGGCGGAGCTCTACGAGGCGCGATCGCTGCTCGGGGACACCAAGGGCAGCGGGCAGTCGAGGCGCATCGCGCGTTTCGGAAATTATGCCTTGCACGCCAAGCTGTTCGTATTCGACCGGCAGCGGCTGTTCATCGGCTCGATGAACTACGATCGGCGGTCGAAGAACCTCAACACCGAGATCGGGCTGATCATCGACAGTGCGCAACTCGCACAACAAGAGGCGACGCGATTCGCGGGGATGACCGGATTGGAGAACGCCTATGCCTTGTCGCTGCGCGACGGCGCCGCCGGGCACGGGCGGACCGTGATATGGAGGACCGTCGAGCACGCCCAGCCGGTCGAATACACGCAGGAGCCCGCGCGCAGCCGCTGGCAGCGATGGAAGCTCCGGATGCTGGCGTTCCTGCCGGACGGCCGCGAACTATGAGCGATCCACGCCGTTTGATGGTGCGGGCGGCGCAGCGCGCACTGTGCGTCGCGGCGATGGCGTCGTCGATCGCCGGCGCCGACCCATCGTCGGTCGCGGCGGCGGAAATCACGCAATTGCTGAACCGGGTCGGGACTTCGCACTGCGCGTTCTACCGCAATGGGCTTTGGTATGAGGCCGATCAGGCCGAGGCGCATCTGCGCCGCAAATGGCAATATGCTGCGGCACGGGCACGGGTGCGCACGACCGAGGAGTTCATCGAGCAGATTGGGTCCAAGAGTTCGTTCTCGAGCCAGCCGTACCGGGTCCGGTGCGGCGCCGACGCAACGATGTCCGCCGAGGCCTGGCTGTTCGGCGAGCTGCGCGCCATTCGGGGATGCGCTCACGAGTCGGACCGGTGTACCGCGCGCGCCGCAGACCAGGCGACCGGTCCTCCCTAGCGGCGGAACGGGATCAGGGTGAGCGCAAATCCTGCACCCCGGTGCCTTTGACACGTGCCGTGTGTGTTATGGTGCGGTTGCGTACATCGCGCCCGGCAACCTGGGGCTCGTCAATATCATCGACACGTCTTCCCTCTCAACGCGATTCCGGAATCGACCATGGCTCTTGCTTCAGGCATAGCGCCCGTAACCGGCAATCATCTTTTGGACGCGCTGCCGAATGCGATTCGGGAGCGAATATTGCCCTCCCTCCAGCGGGTGCCGATGCCGCTCGGCAAGGTGCTCTACGAGTCCGGCGATGCCCTGCGGCACGTGTACTTTCCGATCGATTGCATCGTGTCGCTCTTGTACGTGCTCGAGGACGGTGCTTCGGCGGAGATCTCCGTGGTCGGCAACGAGGGCCTGATCGGCATCGCCCTGTTCATGGGGGGGGAGACCACGCCGAGTCGCGCCATCGTGCAAAGCGCCGGTCATGCCTTCCGGCTGGCCGGTCAGGTACTCAAGGATGAGTTTCACAAGCACGGCGAAATGCAGATGCTGCTGCTCCGATACACCCAATCCTTGATAACGCAAATGGCGCAGACCGCGGTGTGCAATCGCCACCATTCGGTGGATCAACAGCTGTGCCGCTGGCTGCTGCTGTCGCTCGACCGGCTGTCGTCGAGCCAGTTGACCATGACGCAGGAGCTCATCGCCAACATGCTCGGCGTGCGTCGCGAAGGGGTGACCGAGGCCGCCGGAAAGCTGCAGAAGCGCGGCGTGATTCGCTACAGCCGGGGTCAAATCACCGTGCTGGATCGTCCGAAGCTCGAGTCGCTCTGTTGCGAGTGCTATGCGGTGGTCAAAAGGGAGACCGACCGGCTTCTGCCAGCGCCTGCTGCGGACGCCGCTCCGTAGATTCCGGCGACACGCGCCGAGTCGCGTGCCGCGCTGGCGGCCAAGGTCGCGCTCATCGCCGGGCGCACAGATCGATCGGGCCGCTTTGCGTCGCGACATGGACCCGGGCGCGGCCCTCGCCGTTCTTGAAAATGAGGCGGTTGCCGGACCCATGGCCCGGCCGCTCGGGCTTCGGTCCGAAGCAGGAGGCGATCGTGCCGCTGAAGGTCTGTACGTCGAAATCCGCGGCGGGCGGCGTGGGAAAGGCCAGGTCGATCGCGCCGCTGACCGATTCGGCGTCGAGCTCGCCGTCGGCGGCGAGCTCGAGCTGGGCGGATAATCGCCCGGACACCGTTTTGAGGCGCGCACGCGTGAGCGCACCCGCCTCGACTCTGGCCGCACCGCTGATGGTGGTGACCTCCAACTCGCCGCCGTTGCCGGTCAGGGCGACGGAGCCGCTGACGGTGCTGATTTCCGTGGAGCGGGCGCCGCGGGCGGTCATGCGGACCGAGCCGCTCACGCCGTTGACGCGCAAATCGCCGCCGACCTCGCCGCTGATCGAGCCGCTGACGGTCTGCAGCTTGGCATCGCCCAGGACGCCGCTCACGGTCAATGCGGCGCTCACCAGGGTCGCCGCCACTGAACTGTGCGCGGGCACGTGCACCACGAGCCGCGCCTCGCCGCCGCCATGCGGACGGATGCCGTGCGCGAGGACCACGCGCACCGAGGTGTGGCCGCCCGTCGTGGCGACCTCGACGCGCTCGACGCCGTCGTCCGTCGTGCCCGTGACCTCGACCTCGGGCCGGTCCCAGCCTTGGATGTCGATCGAGCCGGCGACGTCGCTCACCTCGACGGTGCCGCGCGGGTCTGCGGCACGCCGCTCCTCGATGCGCTTCTCGGCGTGCACGGGCGACCAGGGCATGAAGGCCGCGAGCAGTGCGCAGCCGGCCAGAAAGGCGCCCTGCACAGGCGTGATGGAGGGGTGGGACATGGGGGCTCCTCGGTGATCAGGTGGTCGTGATGCTCGCTTGCGTGGCGCAGAGGACGCGCTCGTACACGCCGAATTCGTCGTGCCAGGTGCTCTCGTACAGACGCTGCAGCACCGGGCTCGCCGGGTTCTCCGCCAACGCGCGGCCGAGGTCGGCGTGAGCCCGCCGTATCAGTTCGAGATCCGCCTCCACCTGCCGGCGGGTCGGTGGCGGCAGCATGCTCAGTCGCTCGCGGAAGCTCGATTGCATCGCCGTACGAGCCGCCGTGTAATGCGGGTCGGCTGGCTCGGCGAGGGCGTCCCGGGCGCCGCTGCCCCCATCGGCGAGCAGGGGTACGGCCCCGCGTGGCGCCCCCAGCCGGCCCTGCAGCACCGTCCAGACCAGCGTCCCGCCGAGCACCGCCGCAGCGATGCCGGCGGCGATCGGCAGGGCGCGCCGTGCGCGCCGCGGGCCGTGGATGCCTTTCGAGACCGACTGCCAGACATGCGCGGCAGGGGCAACCTCGCGCGCCAGCCGGTCGAGCCGCTGGTCGAGTGAATCGCGGGTCGGTTCGCTCATGGTGCCTCCAATTCGAGCGCCGCCGCCAATCGTTGGCGGGCCCGGTGCAGTTGCGCCTTGCAGGTGCCCTCGGCCACGCCCAGGATGGCGGCCGCCTCGGCGTGGCTGTAGCCGTAGATGCCGACCAGGACCAGCACATGGCGGGCGCCGTCCGGCAATGCGGCGATGGCGCGCTCCAGGTCGCGCGCCGGCGCGTCGCCGCGCGGATCCGGATCCTCCGGCATGCCGCCGGCCGGCTCGGCCGTCTCGAAGCGCAGGCGCAGACCGCGGCGGCGCGACAGCGCCGTGTGGATGGCGATGCGCTGCAGCCAAGTGGAGAAGCGGCTGCGTCCTTCGAAGCGCGGCAGCGCGCGCCATGCGGCGATGAAGGACTCTTGGGTGCAATCCTCGGCCGCCGCCCGCTCACCGGTCAGGCGCAGGCACAGTCCGTGGACGCGCGGTGCGAACAGCCGGTACAGGGATTCGAAGGCCGCCGTGTCGCCGGCGGCCGCCGCCGCAACCAGGGCGCTCGGCTCCGCCGAGCCGGCGGCGATGCCGAGGTCCTCGATCGCGCGCATCTGCATGGACTGCACCGCCATCTCCCGCACCTCTTCGGTTACGAACACTTGGATGCGCGCGAGCCACCGAAAGGTTTACGCTGGTCACCGGGCCTGGTGCCGGCCCATCGCGCGACCGACAGGGGATCCTAGCAAGCGGGGGTGCGCCAGTGAGCAATGCGTTCGTCCAGGAGGCGCCGCGTCTCGGCAATACCTACGAGGGCGATTGGCTGCTTCGTTCCTACCTGCGTCGCGCAATGCCGTCGGAACTGTTCGCGGTCAGCGATGCGGAGCTGCGCCAGCTGGGTGCGATCGCCGGCGGCCGCCTCCACGACCTGCAGCGAACCGACCGGGAGTGCGAGCCCAAGCTCACTCAGTGGGACGCCTGGGGGCAACGCATCGATCGCATCGAGCCGACGCCGCTGTGGCGCGAGGCCGAGAGTCTCGCCGTGCGTCTCGGCCTCACCGCCATTCCGTACGAGCGCCTCGAAGGGCGCTGGTCGCGCACGCGGCAGTTCGCCCTCGTGCATCTGTTCCATCCGGTGACCGACGTCTACACCTGTCCGTTGGCGATGACCGACGGTGCGGCGCGGGCGCTGCACGAGGCGCGCAACGCCGCCCTGGTGGCACACGCCGCCGCCCATCTGACGAGCCGCGATCCGGCGCAATTCTGGACCAGCGGTCAGTGGATGACCGAATCCACGGGCGGATCGGACGTCGGCACCTCGCGCACCCTGGCGCGCCGCGATGCCTCCGGCACCTGGCGCCTATACGGCCGGAAGTGGTTCACCTCGGCCGCGGCGTCGCAGGTGGCGCTCACGCTCGCGCGTCCCGAGGGCGCCGGCCCCGGCGGCAGCGGCCTGGCGCTGTTCTATCTCGAGACGCGCGATGCCGAGGGTCGGCCGAACGGCATTCGGGTGGAACGTCTCAAGGACAAGCTCGGCACGCGCAAGCTGCCCACCGCCGAGCTGACTCTGGACGGTGCGGTCGCCCGCCTGGTTGCGGGCGAGAGCCACGGCACCCGCGCCATCGCGCCGATGCTCGCCATCACGCGCACCTGGAACAGCGTGTGCGCGGCCTCCGCGATGCGCCATGCGCTCGCGCTGGCCCACGACTATGCGCGCCGCCGGAGCGCATTCGGCCGGCCGCTGGCCGACCAGCCGCTGCATCGGGAGACGCTCGCCGAGCTCGATGCCGAGGCCGCCGGGGCGTTCCTGCTGGCGTTCTTCGTGGTGGAGCTGCTCGGCGCACAGGAGGCCGGCGAGCTCGACGCCGAGGCCGAGACGCTGCTGCGCTTTCTCACGCCGATCGCCAAGCTCGCAACCGCCAAGCAGTCGGTCGCGGTGATCAGCGAAGCGCTCGAGGCATTCGGCGGGGCGGGCTACGTGGAGGACACGGGCCTGCCGGCGATGCTGCGTGACGCCCAGGTGCTGCCGATCTGGGAGGGCACTACCAACGTGCTGGCCCTCGACGCGCTGCTGCGAACCGACGTCGACGTCGGTCTGGCGGCGGTGGGGCGGCGGGGGGCCGCGGTGGGGGCCGCCGCCCCGGCCGGCGGGGTAGCCCGCGCGGGGGGCGCGGCGCGGGCGGCGGGCGCCGCTGG
>VFSW01002745.1_pt1 | contig 26522 bp, 23 predicted proteins | sample 5358111 | NCBI WGS metagenome assembly VFSW01 (sample SAMN11554181, study PRJNA540505) | mine drainage metagenome | isolation source: sediment from site ElyBrook_90M | place: USA: Ely Copper Mine, Vershire, VT | collected 2017 | reverse complement strand
ATTCCGGGACTGATCGAAGGGGCGCACGAAGGGCACGGGCTGGGGATTCAGTTTCTGCGGCATGTGGAGCGGACGAGGCTGCTGGTGCATCTGGTGGACGTTTCGGAAGCTTCCGGGCGGGATCCGGTGGAAGATTTTCACGTGGTGATGGAGGAATTGAAGAGCTTCAGCGAGGAACTGGCGGCGAAGCCGATGATTCTGGCGGCGTCGAAGGTGGATGTGGCGCAGGATGCGGCCAGGGTGGAGGCGGTGAGGGAGCTGGCGGAGGAGCGGGGGCTGGAGTTTTTCGCGATTTCGAGCGTGACGGGCGAGGGGATCGAGAGTTTGAAATTCGCCATGGCGGATGCGGTTTTCGCTCGTGTTGCCGGCGAAGCGGCCGATAAGACGGGCGAGAAGGTTGAACCATGAATGCTATTTCATCGGCGGTGGCGGGCATCGACGCGGCACAACAGACTTTGGACGGGGCGGCGGCGCGGATCGCGCAGTGGGGTGTCGCGCAGCCGGCGGATAGCGTCAGCCTGAGCGGCGACGCGGTGGCGCTGATGCAGGCGCGCAACGATACGGCGGCGAACTTAAAAGTGATTCAGATGGCCGACGCGATGACGAAGACGCTTCTCGACATTACGGGCTGAGTTCGCTATTTGTCGAGGAGGCTGCCGGAGCGGACGTAGTTCAGGATTACGGACGGGAAGACGCCGAGGAACAGGGTGCCGATGGCGGTGGCCCAAAGAGCCACGCGGATGCCCGCCGTGGGCGGCTCCAGGGTGTCGGTGGAGGCGGTGGGTTCTTTCATGTACATCACCACCAGGACGCGCAGGTAGTAATAAGCGCCGACGGCGCTGTTGAGCAGGCCGAAGATGGCGAGCCAGATCAGATGGGAATCGAGCGCGGCTTTGAAGATATAAAACTTGCCGAAGAAGCCGCCGGTGAGCGGGATTCCGATTAGCGAGAATAGGAAAACGGCGAACAGGCCGGCGGTGGCGGGCTGCTTCCAGCCGAGGCCGGCGTAGTCTTCGATGTTGACGTAGCGCTCGCCCTGGCGCGAGAAATAGGTGACGACGGCGAAGGCTCCGGCGTTCATCATGGCGTAGGCGGCGAGGTAGAACATGGCGGCGGCGACTCCGATTTGGCTATCGGAGGCGAGGGCAACCATGACGTAGCCGGCGTGGGCGATGGAGCTATAGGCGAGCATCCGCTTGATGTTGGTTTGCGAGAGCGCGGCGAAGTTGCCGACGGTCATGGTGAGCAGGGCGGAGGACCAGACGAAAGGCTCCCAGCGCGCGCTGAGGGGCTGGAACGCGGTGATATAAACGCGCAGGAAAGTGGCGAAGGCGGCGGCTTTGGGCGCGGCCGACATGAAGAGCGTCACGGGCGCGGGCGCGCCTTGATAAACATCGGGGGCCCAGATTTGAAAAGGCGCGGCGGAGACTTTGAAGGCGAAACCGACGAAGAGCAGCGCGGCGGAGACGCCGACGAGGACGGAATCGGGCGGGACCTGCCCGCTCATGAGAGCGTAGCGGATCTGGTCGAGATTGGTGCTGCCGGTGACGCCGTAGATCCAGGCGATGCCGTAAAGAAGGAAAGCGGTGGCGAAGGAGCCGAGAAGGAAATACTTGAGGGCGGCTTCGTTGTTGCGCTTGTCGTCGCGAAGATAGCCGGCGAGGACGTAGGTGGCGATGGAGGAGATCTCCAGGCCGATGAAGACCATGATGAGGTTGTTGGCAGCGGCCATGACGCACTGGCCGGCGAGGGAGAACAGGATGAGCGCGTAGAATTCGCCCGCGCCGGCCTTTTCGTTTTGGAGGTATTTGGAGGAACAGAGGACAGTGAGGACGCCGACGGCGAGGACGAGGATGCGGAAGAAGGTGGCGAAGCCGTCGACGATCAGCATGTTCGAGAAGGCGTAGCCGGGATTTTGGCCGGCGATCCAGGCGGCGGCGATGGCGGCGCCGAGCGAGGCGAGGGTGAAGAACGCCAGTCCGTTCTTGCGCGGTCCTTTTAGGAACGCCGCGAGCAGCATGACGAGCGTGCCGGCAGCGGTGAGGATCATCTCCGGAAGGAAGCGGAGATAGTCGAGCGAGGAGGGCAGGAAGTTAGCGGGCACGGAAGAGTCCTCTTAAGGAACTCGCGCAAAACGGAGTGCGGCGCGACCCGTTCCTTACCGGGTCTGGCGGTGCGCGCCGCACCCTTTGCGCTTCTAAGGATGCGAGAACGCCGGCGGGGTTCTTCACCTGAGTTTCCACGTTGGTCTTGCTGCCGGCGAGGATGCGGGCGTTGGTCGAGGAGACGGAGGGAAGAAAGCTTTGGCTGAAAACGCCCATCCAAACCATCAACAGGACAAGCGGGACGGCGGCGGCCCATTCGCGGGCGGTCATGTCGTGCATGTGATGAGTGACTTCCTCCGACGGCTTACCGAAGAATACGCGCTGGTAGAGCCAAAGCATGTAGCAGGCGGAGAGGATGACGCCGAGCGAGGCGAAGACGGTCCAGCGGAAATCGACGGTGGCGGTTCCTTGGAGCACGAGGAACTCGCCGATGAAATTGTTGAGCGTGGGCAGGCCGATGCTGGCCAACATGCAGATCATGAAAACGGCGGCGAGCTTCGGGGCGGGCGTGGCGACGCCGCCATAGGCGGAGATTTCAAGCGAGTGGCGCCGTTCGTAGAGGAAGCCGACCAGCAGGAAGAGGGCGCCCGTGGAGATGCCGTGATTGAGCATCTGGTAGACTGCGCCGTCGAAGCCGGGTTGGGTGAAGGAGAAGATTCCGAGAACGACGAAGCCGAGGTGGCTGACGGAGGAATAGGCCACGAGCTTCTTCATGTTGGGCTGCACCATGGCGACGAGCGCGCCATAGACGATGCCGATGATGGCGAGCACGGCGATCCAGGGCGCGTTGCTATGCGCGGCGTTGGGGAACATCGGAACGCAGTAGCGCAACATGCCGTAGGTGCCCATCTTCAGCATGACGGAGGCGAGCATGATGGAGCCGGCCGTGGGCGCTTCGACGTGCGCGTCGGGGAGCCAGGTGTGGAGCGGGAAGACGGGAACTTTGATGGCGAAGGCGAGGAAGAACGCGAGGAAGAGCCAGGATTCCTCGCGGCCGGTGAAGGTGAGCGCGCCCGATTGCAGATGAGAAAGAATGACGGTGTAATCGAAGGTTCCCGCGCGGCCGTAGAGATAGATGATGGCGACCAGCATGAGCACGGAGCCGGCGAAGGTGTAGAGGAAGAATTTCAGCGCGGCATAGATCCGGCGGTCATGCCCCCACACTCCGATGAGGAAGTACATGGGAACGAGCGACACTTCCCAGAAGATGTAGTACATGAACAGGTCGAGCACGGCGAAGACTCCGATGAGGCCGAACTCGAGGAAGAGGATGAAAGCGAAGAATTGTTTGACGCGATTGTCGATGTGCTTCCAAGAACAGAGGATGGCGATGGGAGTAAGCAGGGTCGTCAGGATGATGAGCCAGAGGCTGAGTCCGTCGACGCCGGTGTGATAGCGAATGGCGGGGGAGGTGACCCAGCAGATGTTGGTTTCAAAGACGTATCCGGCGGGACTGGCGAACCAGAATGGCGCGATGAGGCCGAGCGAAAGGACAAAAACGAGGAGCGAAAAAGCCAGAGTGAACCGGCGGATGGCTTCGGGATTTCCGCTGGGCAGAAATAGGGTGATGAGAAAGCCGAGGAGCGGCAGGGCGATGAGGATGTCGAGCAGGTTCATCGAATGCTCCCTGCGAGGCCGATGGCGATGAGGGCGATGACGGAGCCGAAGACGACCCAGGTGGCGTAGCCGCGGATGCTGCCCGATTGGATGAGGCGCAGGATGGAGCCGACGCCGCGCGCCCTTGCGCCAACGCCGTTCACCGTTCCGTCGATGAGGCCGGCATCGACGCCCTTCCAAAGCACGGCGCGCGAACCTTGTACGACGGGCTGGACCACCGTGGCGTCGTAGAGTTCGTCGACGAAATATTTGTTGTAGACGAATTTGTAAACGCCGCCGAGCGAATTGGCGATGGATTCGGGCAGAGCGGGGTTCATGACATAGAAGACATAGGCGAGGCCGATGCCGAGAAAGCCGGCGGCGAAGGGCAGGTATTTAACAAGGCTATCGATCTCCACTTCGTGGATGGGGAACATGGGTTCGAGCCAACGCGGAACGTTGAGCAGGCCGCCAAAGAGCGAGAGGCCGGCTAAGGCGGCGAGAGGCCCCCACATGACGAAGGGCGATTCGTGCGGGTGACGGTCGCCGCGATACTCGCCGAAGAAGCACAGGAACAGGGCGCGGAAGACGTAAAACGCCGTCATGCCGGCGGTGAGCGTTCCGATCCAATACATCCAAGGCGCGTGAGCGTAAGCGGCTTCGAGGATGAGATCCTTGCTGGCGGCGCCGGAGGTGAAGGGCAGGCCGGCGATGGCGACGCCGGCGCAAAACAGCGTGATGGCGGTTTTGGGTATGTGCTTGAAGAGGCCGCCCATTTTGCGCAGATCCTGTTCGCCGCCGAGGGCGTGGATGACGCTGCCTGCGCCGAGGAAGAGAAGGGCTTTGAAAAAGGCGTGGGTCATCAGATGGAAGATGCCGGCGGAGAAAGCGCCGACGCCGACGCCGAGGAACATATAGCCGAGTTGGGAGACGGTGGAATAGGCGAAGACCTTCTTGATGTCGTTTTGAGCGAGGCCGATCGTGGCGGCGAAGAAGGCGGTGGCGAGGCCGATGACGGCGACCGTGTCCATCGCGATGGGCGCGTGAAGGAAGAAAGCCGAGGAGCGGGCGATCATGTAAACGCCGGCGGTGACCATGGTGGCGGCGTGGATGAGAGCGGAAACGGGCGTTGGGCCGGCCATCGCGTCGGGCAGCCAGACGAAGAGCGGAATCTGCGCGGACTTGCCTGTCGCGCCGAGCAGGAGCAGGAGGCAGACGACGGTGAGCGTTCCCATCGAAGCTTCGACCGGCATGTTCTTAGCGGCGGCGAAGACGCGGGCGAAATCGAGCGTGCCGAACTGGCGGAAGATCAGGAAGACGGCGAGGGAGAAACCGAAGTCGCCAATGCGGTTCACGATGAACGCCTTGTTGCCGGCGGTGGTGGCGAACTGTTCGGTGAAATAGAAACCGATCAGCAGATAGCTGCATAGGCCGACACCCTCCCAACCGACGAAAAGCAGGAGGAAATTGGAGCCCAGCACCAGGATCAGCATGAAGAACATGAAGAGATTGAGGTAGGCGAAGAAGCGGTAGTAACCTCCCTCGTGCTCCATGTAGCCGATGGCGTAAGTGTGAATGAGCAGGCCGACTCCGGTGACAACCATCAGCATGACGGCGGTTAGGCGGTCGAGCGTGAAGCCGGCTTCGATGTTGAGCGCGCCGCTTTGAATCCAGGTGAAGTAATGCTCGGAGTAGGCCGTTTCCATGGCGCCGAGGCCGGCGAGGGTTTTCAGCACCCAGATAAACGACAGAGCCACGGAGCCGACGGCGATCGCGTTGATGACGGACTTGGGCAATCTCTTGCCGAAAAGGCCATTCAGCAGAAATCCGACGAAGGGAAAAATGGGGATGAGCCAGAGATTCATGGTTTAGGATCAGTTCTTCATCGAGTTGACGTCGTCCACCTGGAGCGTCTGGCGGTTCTTGAAAACGGTGAGGATGATGGCGAGACCGACGGCCGCTTCGGCGGCGGCGACCACCATCACGAAAAAGGTGTAGATGTGCCCGTCCACCTGTTTGAACTTATAGGAGAAGGCGACGAAGGAGAGGTTCACGGCGTTGAGCATGAGCTCGATGGACATGAAGACCGTGATGACGTTGCGGCGGTAAAGGAACCCGGCGATGCCGAGGCAGAACAGAATGGCTCCGAGGATGAGATACCAATTGAGGGGAACGCCGGCGCTCACTATTCCATCTCCTTCTGGGCGAGGACGATCGCGCCGACGATGGCGATGAGGATAAGAATCGAAACGACTTCGAAGGGCAACAGATATTGGGTGAAAAGACTGCGGCCGATGTCGGCGGGACCGCCGTGAGTGAAGCCGCCGAAGCGCACCAATTCGCCGCGCGGGAGGGCGGCTTGAATGACGAAGCTGACCAAGCCGAGGAAGATGGCGAGCAGCGGGACGCCGAAGACCTTGACGTAAGCGCCGCGCTTGGTGAGGCGTTCGCCACCGGCGTTGAGCAGCATGATTACGAAGATAAACAGCACCATGATGGCGCCGGCGTAGACGATTAATTGGGCGGCGGCGATGAATTCGGCGCCGAGGAGAAGATAGAGCACGGCGAGCGATCCCATGACGCCGACCAGCGAGAGAGCGCTGGAGATGGGATGGGTTTGGACGACGAGATTGATGGCGCTAACCACGGCGATGGCGGCGAGTGTGAGAAAGAGAAAGGCGTCCATGGTTACTTAGTAAAGAGGGCGGTCATCAGCGCGGTCGCCAGGAGGTTCAACAGGGCGACGGGGAAGAGGAACGTCCAGGCGAAGTGCATGAGTTGGTCGTACCGGAAGCGGGGCAAGGTGCCGCGAATCCAGATGAAGATGAACAGCAGAGTGCCGGCCTTGGCGACAAACCAGAAGAGCGGCATGAGGATGGGCTGGACAATGGGGACGAGGAAAAGCGCGCCGATGAGGAGTGCGACGACGCCGATGACCGGGAACGTGATGTGATCCCATTTCCGGTAAGGATGCGCGCCATTATAAAAGCAAATCATCGCGACCGCCAAGAGCAAGACCGGGGCGACGAAATTCGAGGCGGGCGCGGGAAACAGGGGATGCCAGCCGCCGAGAAACAGGAGCGTGGCCACCAGGCCGACGGTAACCATGTTGGCGTATTCGGCCATGAAAAACGCCGCGAACTTCATGCTGCTGTATTCGGTATGATATCCGGCGACTAATTCGTTCTCGGCCTCGGGAAGATCGAAGGGGATGCGGTTGGTTTCGGCAAAACCGGCGATCAGAAAAATGAGAAAGCTGAGGATCTGCGGGAACGGCATCTGAAAGATGGACCAGCGCGGGATCAGGTGGAAATAGAAGCCCGCTTGTCCATCGACGATTTCGCGGAAACTGAGGGTATGCAGTAGTAGCAGCGGGGCGGCGATGGCGACGGCGTAAGGAAGGTCGTAGCTTACCATTTGCGCGGAACTGCGCAGGCCGCCGATGAGCGAATATTTGTTATTCGACGCCCAACCGGCGAGAGCGACGCCGTAGACGCCGACCGCCGACATGGCGAGGACGAAAAGGACGCCGATTTTCAGATCGGATAATTGCATCCAGGTGCGGACGCCGAAGACCTGGACTTCCGGACCGAAGGGGATGACGGAAATGGAGATGAGCGCGAAGGTGACGGCGAGAAACGGCGCGAGGATATAGAAGAATTTGTTGACGTGGGAAGGGATGAAGCCTTCCTTAGTTACTAACTTGATGACGTCGGCGAGGGGTTGGAGGAGGCCGTGCGGACCGACGCGGTAAGGGCCGGGGCGGAGTTGGATGTGGGCGAGCACTTTGCGCTCCACCCATTGGATGTAGGCGATGGCGGTAAGCAGAACCGCGGCGACGAGGCCAACCTTAACGAGAGTTAGGAGATAGAAGTTCATGCGATGCCAGACGCCCCACAACGTTCGATTCGATAATGGTCGAGCATCATTTGCCTTGGTAGAGGGCGCCGGGCGCCTCGAGTACGGAATGAAGAGTCCGCGAGTAACGGCCGAGCGAACCGGAAAGGAATAATGTGTTGCGGGCCGATTGAATCAGGTCCGGCCGCGCGACGGAGGGGACACGTCCGTTCACGGCGGCGGTTTGCATGGCCCCACCCGTGGCGATGATCGGCAAAGGAATATTATACCCGCGCACCGAGGCGCGGATCTCCTCGAAAACTTTGTCCGGGAGCCAGATTCCGATGCTTGCGCCGAGTTCCTTGGCGAGCAGGCCGATGATTTCCAGGTCGGTCTTGGTTCCGGGCAGCTTGACGGCGGCTTTCAACTGTTGCACTTCGCCGCAGACGTTCGTAACGGTGCCGGACTTTTCATAGGCGGAGGCGGCGGGGAAGACGACATCGGCGCGCTGGGCGGTCTCGGTTAAGAACATATCCTGGACCACGACGAAAGTGGAGGAAGAGGCCAGCGGCCGGCGGCTTAGGGGATTCGCGCCGATCACCCACAACGCGTCGAGCGCGGAGGAGGCGAGCATTTCATCCAGCGCCAAGCCGGGAGTTTCCACCGGGTGATAGCCGGGTCCGAGATCGGGCAAAAGGCCCATGTCCATCGCGCCGCGGGAGTTCGAATAGTCCACCAGCGCGATGTATTTCACCGGGATGCCGAGTGAATCGCCGAAAGCTACCATTTGGCGCACGGCGTCGCCCTTCACGGCGTCGCCGAATACCACGACCAGTTCCGGCTCGGCTTTCAGACGCTCGCGCAGCGATTCGACGGCGGCGAGTTCCCCGCCCTCGGCGTTTCGAACGGATTGCACGGCGATCTTGTCCTCGCGCACGGGGCCGGGCGTAACGACATAGACGCGGCCCTGGTGGTGGCGCACGTTGGCGCGGACCTGCCAGGCGAGGAACGGATGCTCCTGCGCGAGATCGGAGGCGACGATCAGAACGGCTTTACGATCGTACAGATCGGCGGTGGAAGCGAGCGCGTCTTGTTTCCCACTGAGCGAGTCGAGCAAAGTGGGCACGTCGCCGCTACGGTGATGATCGATGCTGTTCGTGCCGAGCACCTGGCGGGCGAACTTCTGCAGAAAGAAATTTTCCTCGTTGGTGGTGCGGGTGGAACCGATGACACCGAACGTTCCGTTGCGCTTGCCGATCTCGTTCCAGCGGGCGGCGACGGCGGAGAGCGCCTCCGACCACGATACCGGCTCCAGTTTGCCGCCCTTGCGCAGCAGCGGCGATTGCAGGCGGCCGGCGTGATGGGTGAAGTCGAAGGCGTAGCGGCCTTTGACGCAGAGAAATTCGCCGTTGATGCCGGAGCGGTCGCGATTGTTGCCGCGGATGATTTCCTCGTTGCGCACGCCGAGCGTGGTCTTGCAGCCGTTCGAACAGTGGGTGCAGACCGTGCCGGTGTGGGTCATTTCCCACGGCCTCGTTTTATAGCGGTACATGCCGCTGGTGAGCGCGCCCACCGGGCATATGTCGATGCACATGCCGCATTCGTCGCAATCGAGATGATCGTGGGCGTTGGGGGCGATTTCGGCGATGACGCCGCGGTTGATCACACCAAGAGCCTTGACGCCCATCCCTTCGTCGCAGACGCGCACGCAGCGGTAACACAGAATGCAGCGGGGTGCGTCGAAATAAACCACGGGCGACCATTGCTGTTCGTCGGCGTGGACCTTCTGTTCGACAAAGCGGCTCTCGCCTGCGCCGTAGCGGAACACCATGTCCTGGAGTTCGCACTCGCCGCCTTTGTCGCACACGGGGCAATCGAGAGGATGGTTGGTGAGCAGGAACTCGAGCATCCCCTTCCGCGACGCGCGGACGGTGGGGGAATCGGTATACACGACCATGCCTTCGGCGACGGGGAGGGTGCATCCAACTTGCAGCTTGGGCGTTTTCTCCACTTCGACGAGGCACATGCGGCAGGCGGCTTGCAGAGCGAGGCCGTCGTAATAACAGAAGGCCGGAATTTCGATGCCGGCCTGTTTGGCGGCATTGATGACTAGCGTTCCGGGCGCGGCCTGGATCGCCTTTCCATCGACGGTGAGATTAATCAGATCACTCATGTTTGTCCGTCCAAATCTTTTCGGCGCCCGCGCCGCTCATGCCAGCGCCATCTCGTGCCGGTGTTCGTAAGGACAAGGTTTACCGTCGAGATGCGCTTCGAACTCCTCGCGGAATTTTTCGACGATGGAAATGGTGGGCATGGCGGCGGCGTCGCCGAGAGCGCAGAAAGTGCGGCCGAGCATGTTCTTCGACAACTCGCCGATCAAGGGGATGTCGCTCGCCTGGCCGTGGCCGTCGTGAACGCGCTGCAGCATCTTGCGCAGCCAGGTGGTGCCTTCGCGGCAAGGGATGCACCAGCCGCAGCTTTCGTGGGCGTAAAAGCGCATGATGCGCAACGCGCATTTCACCATGCAGGTGTCTTCGTCGATCACCACCATGCCGCCGGACCCCAACATGCTGCCGGCCTTGGCCACCGTGTCGTAGTCCATAGCCAGATCGCACTCCTCGGCTTTCAGCACGGGGCAGGAAGAACCGCCGGGAATGACGGCCTTCAGTTTCTTGCCTCCGCGCATGCCGCCGCCGAACTCGTCGATGAACTTCAGCATGTTGTAACCGAGCGGAATCTCGTAGACGCCGGGCTTGTTCACGTGGCCGGATATGCACAGGAGGCGCGTGCCACCGTTTTTCGGCGTGCCGAGGGCGGCAAAGGCCGCGCCGCCGTCGCGGATGATATTCGGAATCGCCGAAAACGTTTCGACGTTGTTCAGCAGCGTGGGGCTTTGCCAGGCGCCGGAAACCGCGGGGAACGGGGGTTTCATACGCGGGATGCCGCGCTTGCCTTCGATCGAATCGAGCAGCGCCGTCTCCTCGCCGCACTCATACGCGCCGGCGCCGGAATGCGTGTAGCAATCGAAATCGAAGCCGGTGCCTTGAATATTCTTGCCGAGCCAGCCCTTGGCGTACGCTTCGCCGATGGCTTTTTCCATTTTCTCGATCAGGTAACGATACTCGCCGCGGATATAGACGTAGCCCTTATGGCCGTCGACGGCGAGTCCGCCGATCATCATGCCTTCGATCAACTGATGCGGATCGTACTCCATCAGCAGCCGGTCTTTGCAAGTGCCCGGCTCGCTCTCGTCGGCGTTGCAGATCAGATATTTCGGCTTGGGGTTGTTCCGCGGAACGAAGCTCCACTTGAGACCGGTGGGAAAGCCCGCGCCGCCGCGTCCGCGAAGGCTCGATATTTTTACCTCCTCGACGATCTTCTCCGGCGTCATTTGAGCGGCTTTCAAAAACGCCTGGTATCCGCCGTGTTCCAGATAGGTTTCGATGGCGGCGGAATTGGGGACGGTGAAGCGTTTGGAAAGTATCTTGACTTCAAGCGGGTTGGGTTCGTTATAGAGCATCCGCGGATTTCCCTATTGCGCTTTTCGAAGGCCGTCGAGGAGCTGGTCGAGCTTCTCCGGCGTGACGTGATGATGGAACTCGTAGTTGATCTCGACGGCCGGGGCCCAGGAGCAAGCGCCCATACACTCCACCTCTTCGAGCGAAAAGACGCCGTCGGCCGCCGTTTCCTTGTGCCCGATGCCGAGTTTCTTTTTGGCGTGTTCGTACAACTCTTCGCCTCCGACGAGGAGGCAACTGATGTTGGTGCAAACCTGGACGTGGTATTTCCCGGCCGGCTTGGTGTGCAGCATGGAATAATAGCCGACCACTTCGTCCACCTGCAGCGGCGTTACTTTGCATCGCCGCGCCACCTCTTCCACCAATTCGCGGGTGATGGAGCCGACCTCGTCCTGGGCGTAGATGAGCATCGGCACGACGGCCGAGCGCTCCCGGCCCTCGGGATAAATCTGGAGCATTTGGGCGAATCGCGATTCGAGTTCGGGCGAGAAAGTCATTAGCGGTCCACGTCTCCCAGAACAAAATCCATGCTGCCCATGGTGGCGATCGAATCCGACAGCATCTTGCCTTTCAAAAGCACGCACAAAGCCTGGACGTTGCCGAAGCTGGGCGTGCGCATGAAAACGCGGTACGGCTTGGCGGTGCCGTCGCTGACGACATAGTAGGCGATCTCGCCGCGGGGCGATTCGATGGCCTGATAGGCTTCGCCGGAGGGCACGCGAAAGCCCTCGGTGACGAGTTTGAAATGGTAGATCAACGCTTCCATCTGCGTCTTCATTTTTTCGCGGTCGGGAAGAACCACATGGGGCGCCTCGGCTTTCCACGGGCCTTCGGGCATGCCGTCCAGCGCCTGGCGGATGATGCGGGCGCTCTGGCGCATTTCCTCCATGCGCACCTGATATCGCGCATAGACGTCGTTTCCGGTCCTGGTGACGGATTGGAAATCGAACTTTTCGTAACTGGAGTAAGGCTCGTCCTTGCGAATGTCCCAATTCACGCCGGCCGCGCGCAGCATGGGGCCGGTGATGCCCCAATCGATCATTTCCGCGAGCGGGACGGAGCCGACGCCCTTCGTCCTTTTCAGCCAGATGGGATTGTTTTCCAGCAACGTCTCGTATTCGTCGATGCGGCTGGGGAAAACGTCGATGAACTTTTTCACGCGCCGCTGCCAGCCGCGCGGAGGCTCCAGGGCGAGGCCGCCGACGCGGATGTAGCTGGTCATCATGCGCTGGCCGGAGAAAAGCTCGAAGATCTTCAGCACCTCCTCGCGCTCGCGGAAGCAATAGAACAACATGCTCATGGCGCCCATGTCGAGGGCGTGAGTGCCGAGCCAGACCAAGTGGCTATTGATGCGCTGGAATTCAACCAGCAGCACGCGCATCCACTGGGCTTTGGGAGGAATTTCGATGTCGCCGATCAGCTTTTCGACGGCCAGGGCGTAGACCAGATTATTGGAAAGGTTGGCGAGGTAATCGACGCGGTCGGTCAGCGTGGTGACCTGCTGCCAATTAATCGCCTCGCATTGTTTTTCGATGCCCGTGTGGAGGTAGCCGATGTCGGGAACGGCGTTGGTGATCACCTCCCCGTCCAGATCGATAACGACGCGCAGTACGCCGTGCGTGGAGGGGTGCTGCGGCCCCATGTTCACCGTCATCCGGCGCTTGCGCGCGTCGGGCGGCGGCGCTATGGGATCGAGAATGGGCGGGGCTTCCTTAACGTCCTGCATGTCGGCTAATCCTTGTAGCTGTACTTAAAACCGTGTACGGGATAATCCTTCCGCAACGGATGGCCTTCCCAATCGTCCGGCATCAGGAGCCGGCGCAAATCGGGATGGTTGCGGAAGCGGACGCCGAAAAGGTCGAAGACCTCGCGTTCGTACCAGTTGGCCGCGTTCCAGACGGAGGTGACCGAATCGATCTCCGGCGATTCGCCCGAAAGCTTGCACTTCAGGCGGATGCGTTTGTTCTTTTCGATCGAATGGAGATGATAGACGATTTCAAAACGCGGCTCGGCGGGGAACCAATCGACGGCGGTGACGGAACTGAGGCGGACAAAGCCCTGTTCGTCTTTCAAAAAGCCGCAGGCTTCGACGATGCGCGCGGGATCGAGAATCAGGGTGACGTCGCCGTGCGAGGCGTGGCCCCCCGAAACGATCGAAGGATCGCGGGCCTCCAGGGCGGCGGCGGGGGCGAAGGACGATACGGATTCCGGCAACATTCCTAGAGTCTCGTCGCGTCCGCTTCGGACCAGTCTAAAGCGCCCTTCTTCCAAATGTAGACAAAGCCGGAAACGACCACGACGATGAACAGAAGCATTTCGACGAAGGCGAACATCTTCAACTCGCGATAAACGACGGCCCAGGGATAGAGAAAGATGGCTTCGATGTCAAAGAGGATGAATACGATCGCGACGAGGTAATATTTGACGCTAACGCGGCCCTGGGCGTCGCCGACGGCCTCCATCCCGCATTCGTACGCGGAGTCCTTCACCGGCCCCCTGGTGCGTTTCCCAAGCAGCCACGAGACGGAAGTGAGCGCGCCGGCCACCAGCACGGCAAGGACCACCTGCACTAGGACCGGGAAGTACACTTCCGGGTAAGAATTAGGCATCGAAATCGTCTCCGACTGTGAATCTTATACTCTGACTATAATGAGGGGCGGAACCAGTGTCAAACCAAGCCCAGCCCAAAAGCGCCGGAAAAGAGACGGCGGAGCGAATTGGAATCGTCGTGAACGGCAAGCAGGCGGTCGTTCCGGCGGGTCTGACGGTGGAGGGATTGCTGGCGGAACTTGGCGTCGACCGGGGGCGCGTCGCGGTGGAATTGAACCGGGCGATCGTCCGGAAAGGCGACTGGGCGGGTGCGAAAGTGGAGGCCGGCGCGGAGGTGGAGATCGTGCAATTCGTCGGCGGCGGGTGAGGCGGGCGAGGGGCTGGCGGATTGCCTCTTGACTTGGGCCGCCAGTCAAGTAGAATCAGTATGACTGTATTCGATCCTAAAACGCGGGCGGGGCAACATGTTCAAAACAAAGAAAGCTCGTCTTGATGCACACGGCGAGGACAAAACTTACAGCAGCACCGACGTCTCGCGCATCGCGCAAGTGAGCCTTCGGCAGTTGCAATGGTGGGACGAGCGCAAGGTGGTAAGCCCGCGGCACGAGGGGCACAAGCGCATCTATCTGGCCGAGGAGGTGATTGAGATCACCGTCATCGCTGAACTTCGCCGCAAGGGCTTTTCGCTCCAGAAAATCCGGCGCGTGCTGCGCTTCCTGCAGCGGGAGATGGGGCGCAGGCTGGGCGAGTTACTGGACGCCGGCTCCGATCTTCACCTGATCACCGACGGCCGTTCGATTTTTCTGGAAGACCGTCACGAGCGAATCATCGACGTGTTGAAGAACGCGAAACAACCGATGTTTCTGGTGTGCGTCAGCGATCAGGCGCGGCGGCTGGACGAGCCGGCGGCGCGCAAGCCGGTGAAATCGGAAACCGCCGCGGCCGGGCGCAAGGCGCGTCTAGGGTAGCGTCAATAATACCAGTCGCGAATCCGGACTTCGATTCCCGAACCGGCGAGGGCTTTTTCGAACGCGCTTAAATCGCTGCCCTTGTAATGATAGGGGTAGACGACCTTCGGATGAAACGCGCGAACGGCCTCCGCGGCTTCCTCCGGAGGCATGGTATAGGGCAGGTTCATGGGAATGAAGGCGGCGTCGATATTCTTGAGCGCGAGCATCTCCGGAGTGCCTTCGGTATCGCCGGCGATATAGAATCGCTTGCCGCCGTAGGTGAGCACATAGCCGTCGCCGCGGCCTTTGTCGTGATAGAACTTGCCCGGCGCCGGGCCGCGCTTTAGGTTGTACATCGGCACGGCTTCGATCTTCCAGCCGCCCCACTCGGTGGACGCGCCGTTTGCCAGCGTCTCGGCTCCGGACACCTGCGCGGCGACGGCGGCGGGGGCGATAATTTTCGTTCCGTCCTTGGATAGTTTCGCGATTTCGGCTTTATCCAGATGATCGCCGTGAATGTCGGTGACCAGAATCAAGTCGGCCTTGGGCAAACCATCGTAGTTGCCTTGGCTCCACGGATCCACCTCGATCGACTTGCCGCCGGCGGAAATCATCAGGCTGGCGTGATGAATCGGCGTGATTTCGACTTCGCCGGCCGAAGTTTCGAATTTATCGGTGACGCGGGCGGCGGAGGCAAGGCCCCCGGCCAACAGGAGCGCGTTGAACCAAGCCAGGATTTTCATACCCGAAATTTTATCGAAAGATCGGGCGGGACGGAAATGCGAGCGCTCCGGTCTATATAATAGGATCATGGCGACAAGCCGGCGATATCTGTGGATTGCTCCCGCGCTGATTCTGGGCGGCGCGTATGTGGGTGGACTTTTAGGCCCGGGCGCGGCGCCGGTGGCGGCTTCGGCGCCGGAAGATGGCGTGAAAGACAACCTGCAAGCCTTTTCGGAGGTTTACAGCACGGTGGAGCAGAATTTCGCCGACAAGGTGAGCGCCGACAAGTCCATTTACAAGGGCGCGATTCCGGGCATGTTGCGCACGCTCGATCCGCATTCGAACTTTTTCGATCCGAAGGATTTTCAAGCGCTACGCGAGGACCAACGCGGACACTATTACGGCATCGGGATGCAAGTGGGGCCGCGCGACGGGAAGACGATCGTCATCGCGCCGTTCGGCGGCTCGCCGGCCTATCGCGCCGGTCTCCGGCCGGGCGACGTAATTTTAGAGGTGAACGACAAACGGACGGACGGTCTTACGACGTCGGATATCGCCGATCTTTTGAAAGGCCCGAAAGGCACGCAGGTGACGATCTCGGTGGGCCGCGACGGCGTGGACAAGCCGCTGACGTTCAATGTCATTCGCGACGAAATCAAGCGCAACAGCGTGGATCAGGCGTTTTGGATCAAGCCGGGGATCGCCTATATGGCGATCACGTCGTTCAACGAAACCACCAGCCACGAGATGGACGACCAACTGACCGCGTTGGGCGAGGACAATATCAAGGGCCTGGTGCTGGACCTGCGCGGGAATCCCGGCGGGCTGTTGAACGAGGGCGTGGCGGTGGCCGGACATTTTCTGCGCCGGAACGAACTGGTGGTGTCGCACCACGGGCGCTCGTCGCCGGAAAAGCCCTACTTCGCCAAGGGAAGCCCCGATGGAGGGAAATATCCGATCGTCATTCTCGTGAATGCCTACTCGGCTTCGGCGGCCGAGATCGTCACGGGCGCGCTGCAGGATCACGACCGCGCTTGGGTGGTGGGCGACGTCACGTTCGGCAAGGGCCTGGTGCAAACGGTTTATCCGTTGAGCGAGAACACCGGTCTGGCGTTGACGACGGCGCATTACTACACGCCGAGCGGACGCTTGATTCAGCGGGATTACTCGAACATCTCGTTCCTCGATTATTACTACGGCAAGCACGTGGAGCCGAAGAATCCGACGGACGTGAAGATGACCGACAGCGGGCGAACCGTTTACGGTGGCGGAGGGATTACTCCGGATGAAAAAATTCCGATGCCGAAGCTGAGCAAGTTTCAGACGGAGCTGCTGTTCCGCAAGTACGCTTTCTTCAACTTCACGGCCAACTATTTCGGCGGAAAGCCGGCGAAATTGCCGAAGGGCTGGGAACCGGATAACGACATTTTGAATCAGTTCCACGAATTTCTATTGAAGAACAAGGTGCAATTCACCGAAGCCGACTGGGCCGAGAACAACGATTGGATCAAGGCGCAGTTGAAGCGCGAAATGTACATCACCGCGTTCAGCTACGAGGCTTCGCAGAAAGTGGCGGCGGAAACGGATCCGGTGGTGCAAAAGGCCGTGGCGGCGATGCCGGAGGCGAAGGCGTTGCTGGAGAAATCGAACAAGCTGGTGGTGCAGCGGACCTCCGGGGCCGCGGCCGGCGAGTAAGGATGTTGCAAGGAAACGGGGCGCCGCAGATCGCCGTCCTAGATGCGGGCGGCCAGTACTGCCATCTGATCGCCCGCAAGATTCGGGACTTGGGCGTTTCGGCGGAAGTGTGGCCAAGCGAAACGCCGGCGGAGCAATTGCGCGGGTTGAAGGGGATTATCATTTCCGGAGGGCCGGGCAGCGTGTATGAAAGCGGCAGCCCGACGATCGATCCGGCGATTCTGAGTCTGCCCGGCACCGCCGTGCTGGGTATCTGCTACGGTTTGCAGCTCATGGCGCGGGAGATGGGCGGCGGAGTGAAGAAGGGCGAGAAGGGCGAGTACGGGATGGCGGTATTGCATCGCATCGCGGCGCACGATCTGCTGGCCGGGTTGAACGGCGAAACGCGAGTGTGGATGAGCCATCGCGACGTGGTGGAGCAGGCGCCTCCCGGATTCGACGTGCTGGCGACCACGGGGGAATGCCCAGTGGCGGCGATGGCCCACCGCAGCCTTCCACTCACCGGCCTTCAGTTTCATCCGGAGGTGGTTCACACCGAGCACGGCCAGGAGATCTATTCCAATTTTTTATTCCGCATTTGCGGGTGCAAGAAGGATTGGGACCCCCTCGGGCGCATTCCGGGCATCGAGCGGGCGATTCAGGAAACCGCCGCGGGACGGAACGTATTCTTTTTCGTGAGCGGCGGCGTGGATTCGACCGTCGCCTACACGCTGTGCCTGCGCGCGTTAGGCGCGGAGCGTGTTTATGGCGTCTATGTGGACACGGGCCTGATGCGCGAGGGCGAGACGGAGTTCGTGCGCGGCGTTTTCACGGACCTGGGCGCTACGGCGTTTCGCGTGGAGGATGCCTCGGAGTCTTTCCTGCGCGCGCTCGACGGAGTGTGCGAGCCGGAGGAAAAACGCAAGCGCATCGGCGAGGAGTTCGTCGCCGTGCAGGAGCGGATCCTCGGCGGAGGTTTTTTCGACGGGCATTGGATTCTTGGCCAAGGCACGATTTACCCCGACACCATCGAATCCGGCGGGACGGCGAAGGCCGATCTGATCAAGACGCATCATAATCGCGTGGCGGGCATTCAGAAGCTGCTCGAAGAAGGGCGCATCGTCGAGCCGCTCGCCTCGTTTTACAAGGATGAAGTACGCGAGATCGGCGGCGAAATCGGCATTCCGGAGCCGTTTCTTTCGCGGCACCCGTTCCCGGGTCCGGGTTTGGCGATTCGATGCCTATGCGCGGAAGTCGAAGCTCCGCTTAAGCGAGTGGACGAAGGGTGGATCGTGCCGGTGCGTTCGGTGGGCGTGCAGGGCGATTCGCGCAGCTACCGTTCGGTGCTGCTGATCGATGGATCGATCCAGGACAAGGGCATTCGCGAACGGGCGACGGCGCTGGTGAATCGCAGCGCCGAATGCAACCGTGTCGTCGCGCTGTGCGGCGCGGCGGCGCCGGTGGCGAGCCTCGGCGTCACACAAGGCTCGCTATCGCCGGCGAGGCTGGGACGGCTGCGGCGCGCCGACGCCGTCGTTCGCGCGCTGTCGGCAAGCCATGGCTTCGACAGCGACGTCTGGCAATTCCCGGTGATCCTGATCCCGTTGGGCTCGGTAGACCGCCCGGATTCGGTGGTTCTGCGGCCGGTGCATTCGGTGGATGGAATGACGGCGGAGTCCGTGGCGATGCCGAAGGAACTACTGGCGGAAATCGTCCGCCAAACGCTGGAGATCGAGGGCGTTTGCGCCGTGCTGTACGATCTGACGCATAAACCGCCCGGCACCATCGAGTGGGAATAGCGCGCCGCGCTCAAATACGGTGGAAGCTGCGCAGGATGTCGCGCATCGAATAGCGCAGGGCGATGGGCCGGCCATGCGGGCAGGTCATCGGACAGTTGGTCGCGGCGAGGGCGCCTAGCAGCCATTCCATTTTCGCGGCGTCGAGGCGCATGTTGATCTTGATCGCCGCGCGGCAGGCCACCGACGCCGCGAGCCCGCGCCGCAATCCGTCGAGCGAGGCTTGCCGCAACTCGCCTTCGGCGATCTCGAGAATTTCGAACACCAGTTTCTCGATGTCGCCCGCGCCGACGCCCGCCGGCGCGGCTTTCACGGCGATGGTGCGATTGCCGAAAGGTTCCATGTCGAAACCGGAGCGCTCCATTTCACCGGCGATGCGGGCATATTCAATCTGCTGCCCTGCGGTAAGTTGCAAGACCAGCGGCATCAACAACCGCTGCCGTTCGATGGCTCCTTCCGCTTGTTGGCGCAGCACTTTCTCAAACAGGATCCGTTCATGAGCGACGTGTTGGTCGACGATCCAAAGTCCGTCGCGCCCGGCGGCGACGATGAAGCTGTCGTGAAGTTGTCCGAGCGGGCGAAGGTCGGAGAGTTCGCCCAGGCCGCGCGCCGGTTCGAAGGCGGCTTCGAATCCGGTGGGGAGCGCGGCATGCGTTTCCGGCGCGGCGAGACGAATGTCATCTCGCGGAAACGGCTCCGGCGCCGCCATCACGGCGATGGGAGCGCCGCTGAAATCGAAGCGGGGTGTGGGTCCCAAAGCGCCACGCAGGAAGAATTCGGGGAGATCCTCGGGGCGTTCCGAAGTCTGCGAAGGATCGGGTATGGCGTCGAAGCGGGCGTTTTCGATGCGCTGCGTGAATTCGGAATAAGGCAGGCCGGCCGCCGGTTGAGGCCCGGCGAGATTCGCATCCAACTCCGGCGCGGAGGCGGGCAGCGGAATCGCCGCGGCCGGCCGCGAGGCGATCAAACGCTCGCGAATCGCGTCGCGAAGGAAATAGTGAACGAACGGCCCGTGATGGAAGCGGACTTCAGTCTTCGCCGGATGCACGTTCACATCCACCTCCTCGAAATCGCATTCGAGAAAGAGCAACGCGACGGGAAAACAGGCCGGCGGCATCAGGTTGTAATAGGCCGACGACAGCGCGTGCAACAGAAGCCGGTCGCGAATCAGCCGGCCATTGACGAACAGGTAGATCGAGTTCCGGTTGAGCTTTTGCACATGGGGAGCGGAAACGAACCCGCGCAGCCGGAACAGGCGGCGCTCGGAACCGGCGGCCACGGGCGCTTCGCGTTCGATGGTTTCCAGGTCCACCAAACCTTCGAGCAATTGGCCGCCGAAAACCTGATAGACGCGCTCGCGCAAGGTGGAAACGGGAGTGAGATCGAGCAAATCGGCGGCGCCGTGGCGCAGAAGGAAGGCCTTGGACGGATGGGCCAGGGCGTAATGCGTGGCGAGGGAGGCGATGTGCGCCAACTCGGTTTGGTCCGAGCGCAGGAATTTTTTCCTGGCCGGAACGTTGAAGAAAAGATCGCGCACGGTGATGGAGGTGCCGGGCGGCGCGGGCATTTCGTCGCAGCGGAGGATTTTTCCGCCGACCGTTTCGACGCAGGTTCCGGTGGATTCGTCCGCCGACCGCGTTTCGAGCGTGAGACGCGAGACCGACGCAATGGAGGGGATCGCCTCGCCCCGAAAGCCGAGCGTGGCGATCGAGAGGAGATCTTTGACGTCGCTCAACTTGCTGGTGGCGTGCCGCTCGAAGGCGAGCAGGGCGTCGTCGCGCAACATGCCGCAGCCGTTGTCGGAGACGCGGATCAACCGGCGGCCGCCGCTATCGACCTCGATGCGCAGCCGGTCCGCCTGCGCATCGAGCGAGTTCTCAAGCAACTCCTTCACTACCGACGCGGGGCGTTCTACCACTTCGCCGGCGGCGATCTTATTGGCGATCAGATCCGAAAGGACGCGGATTCTTCCCATGTGCGGGCCTACTCCACCCCAAACGCGCTCGCGGCGGGCCGCCAGGTCCAATCGAGCATCCCTCGGAGCCGGTGAAAACCCGACGCGGCGGTATTTTGGAATCGCATGGGGTGGCTACTCGTGGCGCATGGCCTCGATCGGATCGAGCCGCGCGGCCTGCATCGCGGGAAAGATTCCAGACGCGACTCCGACCGCCGCCGAGACGCCGAACGCGATGGCGATGGAGGTGAGAGTGATGGATGTGGACCAACCGGTAGCGGAGGGAATAAGGCGCGCAAGCAGGAAGCCGAAGACGATGCCGACGATTCCGCCGGCGATGGAGACGAGCACGGCCTCGGTGAGAAACTGCCGGACGATGTCGGCCTTTCGCGCCCCGAGCGTGCGGCGGATTCCGATCTCCCTGGCGCGCTCGAGAACGCCGGCCAGAATGACGCTCATGATGCCGACGCCGCCCACCAGCAGCGAGATTCCGGCGATCGAGAGCATCGCGAGATTGAAAGTAAATTCGGTGCGCCGTCTCCGCTCCAGCAGCGCCGCTGGAGCGACGACGGTGAAATCGCCCGCGCCGTGATGCGCCGCGTTCAGCAGCGCCTCGACCTGGCTGGCCGCGGCCACGGCGTCCCCGTTCGCAGCGGCCTTGATATAGATGCCGTCGATTTCATCCTTCAAATAGCTGTTCCCGTCTTCGAAGCGCCGCATCACGGTGTTCAAGGGGGCGAGGATTGCATCGTCGCGGTTCGCCGCACCCAACCCCCCGGGCTCGCCTTCCGCCGCCTGCCCGGCCAGCACTCCAATCACCTGAAGCCACGTGTCGTCGAGCTTTATGTATTTTCCCACCGCCGGCCCGTAGCCGAGGAGGTTCACCTTCGCCGCTTCGCCCAGAACGCAAACCGGCGCCGAGCGCGCGTCGTCTCCGGCGTCGAAGAACCGGCCGTCGGCGAGTTTCAGATTGTCGATTTGAAGGAAATCGGGACGAACGCCGACGAGCGGAGGGATGTCCTGATCGGGCTTCGGCAGAGCCCGGGCGGGTTGGAAGCGCTTTCGCGGAGTGAGCCATTCGAGGTGTGGAATTCCATCCTCGATGCCGCGGAAATCGCCGAAGGTCAAGCCCGAGGAGACCATTCGCCGCCGTTCGAGTTCGTTCCGGTCCGCCGCCTCTTTCGCCTCGACGACGATGTTGTCCGCCCCCAGGACGCCGGCATAGCGCGTCATCTCGTCGCGGGCGCCGGAGGTCACGGCCAGCGCTGCCACCACCGCCCCAACGCCAAAGATCATCCCGAGCATCGCGAACAAGCTGCGCAGCTTATGCGTCAGCAAGCCGGAAAGGCCCATATACAACTCGGGCAAGTAGCCCGAAAGGCCCGTCACCTAATTTTCTCCTTTCGCCGCGGACGCGGCCTGTAAGGCGCCAATCCCGCTCCGTTTGCCGTTTCCGTTCACCTCAGGGTCCGGGTCCGCAAGAGCCGCTTCTTCGCCCGGCTTCAGGCCCGCCGAAATCACGGCGATCGATTCACTTCGTTTCGCCACTGCGACGGGCCGCGCTTCGAACCGCGATCCCCGCTTCACCCACGCGACCGTCTTGCCGTCTTTCTCAAAGATCGCCTCGTTGGGAACGAAGATGGCGTTGGGAATCCATCCGTAGTCGAATTGGACGCCGGCAAGCAGGCCCTGCCGCAAGAAAACCGAAAATTCCAAATGTTCGTCCGGCGGGGCGGGCAGCTTCGCCGTGGCGATTTCCCTTTCGCCGAAGCGCGCGCCGGCCGCGAGCGTGGCGCGGTTTCTATCCCCGGCGCCGGACATCCGTTCCGCTTCCTCCGGCTGCACGCCCAATACCTGGAAGAGTTGGGGCATATCGAGGGCCAGAACGACGTCGTATTTCTTGGCCGGGCCGCTCGCGACGGCGTTGCCGGCGGTGGCGCCGATGCTTCGAACGGTTCCCCGCAGAGGCGCGTCGGAAAGGGCGTCGAGGCGCACTTCGGCCCGCTGTCCGATTTTCAAATTGGCCCGTCCGATCTCGTCGACGCGAGCCAGAACTTCCATTTCCGACGGGTCCAGGATGTCGGCCACGGGAACGCCGGCGCTCAACTGGTCGCCTTCCCGGATCTCGGGAACCTGCATCCCTGAGAAAAAGAAGTTCGGCATATTCGGCTTCAAGGCCACCAACCCGCCGATGGGCGCGAGGAGTTTCGTATCGCCAAGGCGCCGCTTTTCGCTCTCCATGTCGATCAGACCCTGATTTCTCTTCTCGCGCAAAACGGCGATCTCCGCCTTGGACTGATCCCGCCGCGACAGGGCGTCGCTCTCCAATTCTTTCAACCGTTGGCGCGCCTCGTCGAGCGCTAACAGATTTTTCTTGGCGTCGACGGCTGGAAGCAACTCGTTGCGCTTCGCTTCGAGCTCGGCGCGGCGGACGCCGTAGCGCGCGGTGAGCAAATCCACTTCGTCCTGGTTCGCGGAGATCGCCGCGTCGGCCTCGGCTTTTTTCAGTTGTTCGTCCAGTTGCTGCCGCTCCAGTTGTTTTTCCTCCAGACGGGAACGGAGTTGAGAGCCGTCGAATTCGACGATCAAATCGCCGGGATGGGCGAAGGAGCCCAACGGCGCCAGTTTGGTAACTTGCAGCGGGCCGGACAGATTCGGCGCAAGGATGGAGGCGGAACGCGCGGCGCGCAATTCGCCTCTGGCGAACCCGCGCAAAACGACGTCGCCCTGGCGTACGCGGATCGTGGCCACGGTCCGCCGGCTGGAGGAAAGCCCGTGCAGGACGCCCCAGCCGAACCATGCCGCGGCGGCCAGCAGCAGGGCGGGCGCGGCGCGAAGAATCGCTTTCGTCATCGGACCCGCCGGCATTTATGGATTTCCCGCACGCCGCGCCGCCTCCATCGGGTTCTCTAGCGCCACCACATCCCCGGCGCTCAACCCCTTCGTAACGATCAAATCGGTATCGTTGCGCTGGCCGGCCTCGATGGCATGAAGCTGAAAATCGTTGCCGATCTGAACATAAACCGCCGGTTGGCCGTTCGACAAGAAACCACCCTTCACGGGAATGAGGAGTTGGTTGCGCAGGACGCCGGTAATGACGCTGGCCGGGCCGTTCATCCCCGGCCGGAGTCGGCGATCCGGCCGTTCGATCGTGGCTTGGGCCGGAAACAACTTCGTGGGCGGACCGAGAGGACGGAAAGTCAATTCGGCCGCCGGACCGATGGAAGCGAGCGTTGCGTGGAATTCCTTGTCCGGGATGGCGTCGAGGCGGAAACGGATCGCCTGGCCCACGCGAGCGCGGCCGCGGTCCACTTCTTCGAACGCCAAATCCAGCCGCGGCGCGCTTGAATCGGCGATCTCGGCGATGGCCTCGCCGGCCCGAACGACGTCGCCTTTCCGGAACGGGGGCGGAGACCCGAAAGCTGCGGCGCCGCGAGCGTTGGGCAGGATTTTTACGATTCCGTCGGCCGGCGCGCGAAGAACGCCCGCCTGCGAGCAGTCTCCGTCGCAGTCGCGTCCCGGGGAACGCGCGCCGCGCTGCCGTTGCGTGGACGCTTGCTCCGGGAGGTCCGCGCCCGCTCGATCGCCGCCGCCATCCGTCACGGGAGGCGCCGGAGGAGTCCGCTCCACGCCGTCCTCTTCCGCGCGAACGCCGGCGCCTGTCTCCGGAAAGCCCGGCCCCGATTCAATGGCCGCGAATGCGACGACAATCTCGCCCTTACGAACCGGCTTGGCCGTCTCGGCTAGTTTCACAATCCGCAAATTGGGCCCCTGGGGAACGGAAAGCGTGAAAGTTGTCGCGGCCCGCACCTCGCCCCTCGTTTCGACCGTGAGCGCCAAATCGCCGATACGCGCCTTTGCCACCGGAACCGTCGCGTTAGGCGCGGCGGCGCCGTAATGATAGGCCGCAAGCAGACCGGCGGCGCAGACGGCTAAGAGAGCGGCCCACAAAACCGCGCGCTTGTGGGAAACGAGCCGCCGCCCTCGCCGCCGATCCGGAGTGTGAATGGCGTCCATCTATCGATTCCCCGCGTTGGGCGGCCAGTCGAGCGCCACGACGTCGCCGCGCTGAAGCCCGGTCGAAATGGCGGCCGCCATTTGGTCCCGCCGCGCGACGGAAACTTTCCGCCGTATCCAACCGGAATCGTCCTGAAGAAAAACGAAGACTCCGCCCTTCCGGTCCGGAAAGAGCGCTCCGAGCGGCGCGATGGCGGAAGCCGAAAGCCGTGGTTCGACTTCGATTTCGGCGCTAACGGACATGTCCGGAGTCAAGCCCTCGCTCGGAGCGGCAATGCGCAGACGGATGGGAACCTCGCGAACATAGTCTCGCCACGCGCCGTTGCCGGCGGCCATGGCGCCGATACGGTCCACGCGGGCATCCAGCGCAAGATCAGGGAATGCATCGAAATGAACGCGGGCGGGCGCGCCGAGGCGAATGCGTTCGATGTCCACTTGATTCACCCTGGCATTCACTATGATCGACGCCGGATCGACGATCCTCATGAAGGGCTCGCCGCTGCGTACTTGGTCGCCTTTCCGGATCTTCCCGAATTTCCCGCTCCGCCATGTGGTTTCCATCACCGCGACCCCGTCCATGGGCGCCCGCACCACCATTTTTTCCGCATCCTCCCGCGCTCGCTTTAACTCCCATTCGGCCTCTTCGACATCGAGTTCCGATTTCCGGATATCGGCCTCCTGCGAGGCGGCGAGAAAGGGCCGTTGCTTAAGGATCTCCCCATACCGGGCCTGAGCCTCGTCGAAGGCGAGCCGGGTGTTCTCGGCGGCGATGGCGGAAAGCACCGGGATGGTCTTCATGTCGAGGCGCGCCTTTTCGAGCGCCGCTTCGGCCGATTGAACCTGTTCATCGCGAGACTTGCGAATCGTACCGAGATCGGCGCGAAGGGCTTCCAGCACCGCCGAACTCCCGGTCACCTCCGCTTTGTACGCATCCAATCGGGGCTGCATATCCTGGCTGTCGAACGCGGCGACTACTTGGCCCGTCTTCACGCGAGTCCCCGGCGCGACGGCGTCTTGCAGTAGAATTCTGTCCCCGGCGGCGCTCTCCGGCAACGCGGTTCCGTCCGCCCGCACAGGAGTGACCCCGGACGATGGCGCAACATTCCCCCGAATGCGGCCGCCAGACAACTCCGGCGCGATCAATGTAAGCGCGTTCCTCGCTTCCGTCACTCCGGTCAATCGGATCACCGGATGCACGAATCCGGGACCGATCGACGCGGTTCGCACATTGGCGGCGGGCGGCGGCGCGGGCAATTGAGACCGCCGCTTCCAACGAACTACCGAGGCGAAAGTCGCCAGACCCAAAACCAAAGCAAGCAGCGCCAGAGAACGATAAGGGGGTTTGCGCCTGGCGACGTGAACGCCATGCGGATAGGAGACGGGGGCGGACTTGGTGACGGTCGGCATCGAATCGGGCGCTTACGGAACTATGACGTTTAGTATGACGCGAAACTGCGAAAAAACGCCGGGCGCCGCCGCCGCGACCGGCGGCTAACCGCTCATCGACGACAGGAATTCGCCGTTGCTTCGAGTTTTATTCAGTTTATCGAGCAGCAGTTCGATCGATTCCACCGGCGAGAGCGGGCTTAATACCTTGCGCAACACCCAAACGCGGTTCAACTCTTCTTTCGGCAACAGCAATTCGTCTTTGCGCGTGCCGCTGCGATTGATGTCGATGGCCGGGAAGACGCGCTTGTCCACCAGCTTCCGGTCCAGCTGGATTTCCATATTGCCGGTGCCGTTGAACTCTTCGAAGATGACGTCGTCCATGCGGCTGCCGGTTTCGACCAGCGCGGTGGCGC